>Ga0182736_1000332_pt1 | contig 79977 bp, 69 predicted proteins | sample eDN5th30CKraftBY_FD_128882 | JGI IMG/M metagenome (GOLD analysis project Ga0182736, IMG submission 128882) | Enriched backyard soil microbial communities from Emeryville, California, USA - eDNA 5th pass 30_C Kraft BY (version 2) (version 2) | ecosystem: Environmental > Terrestrial > Soil >... | reverse complement strand
TCCCTACTTCCTCATCAAAATGGGCCTGCTCATCCTGGCCGGTCTCAACATGGCGGTCTTCCATGCCGTCACCTGGCGGACCGTCAACGACTGGGACAACAGCCCCGTCCTGCCAACCGGGGCAAAGATCGCCGGCGCCCTCTCCCTGCTCTTCTGGCTCGGCGTCATCTTCTTCGGACGTGCCATCGGGTTCACCCTCGGCATCTACGAATAAGAGACGCATGATCGGGCATCGCTACGCGGCCCGCGATCAGATGTCGAAAAGGGCGATCCGGCCAAGGCGGCCGGGTCGCCCTTTTTTTGACGGACTTTTGAAAGATGCGGGTGAAAGATGCGGGTCGGCGTCATCGATCGCGCCGAAACAGGACGGGATGGGTCAACACACCTCAAAGTGAGCTTGACCCCTCCTCGCCTGCCACTCCACCTCAGGGGCGCGCAACCCAGCCTCGCTGCCATTGCAGGTCTTTGATCCAAGGCAACCCTTCAAGGCCGGTCGTGAGCGCGCGATCCTCCGGGTGTCGAGACAGGCGCCGCGCTCCGCCAACATCGATGTCAGAGCGAGCTTCGGATGCGTCAGCCAAGCATCGCCACTGTCGAGCCCAGCCTGTCATCGGGCACACAGGAAAACAATGAAAGGGCACCCGGCTTTTACCGCAGCCGCGCCATCAATGCGCGCAACGCCTCCCTTGGGCGGGCTCAAGCGCGCCGGTTCCGTGCTCTTATGCGGCGAGCGCCCCGCAGGTCGCTGTGGGCGCGCCCTGCCGCCGATGATCCGGCAGGGGCGCGCCCACACACATGTCAGCGGACCGTCACGTCCCGATCGAACATCTTCTGATAGAAGTCGATCTTAGCCTGGCTGAGCCACGGGCCACGGCCGGACTCGCCTGCATCCAGCACCATCGCCTCGGTCGGCGCGAGCGATTTGACCATCGGCCATTCCGGCAGGCCAGGGCCATTGGGATTGCCCGTCCGCGCGAAGTTCACCCAATAGGACGAAATCTGGTCGGCAAATGCCTCTTCCGTCGGGTTGCCCGCCATCAACGCGACGGAGCTTTGCCCCGGGAAGGTCCTCGGCGCCGCCAGATTGTTGAACACATAGGGAATTTCCGCTGTGTGGCCGGCCCCAAGGTCGGGCTTTCCCGGATCATAGGGCGGACGGTGCTTGAAGAAATAGTGCCACGCATTCTTGCCGATCTTCGCTTGTTCATCGGCGTAAAGGCGCATATGCCAGGCCATCGCATCCGAGAACGGCTCCGACGCGACCAACTTGGCTGCCTCATCGGTCTCGACCGGGTAGGCCGCCAGACCGGCCTGCGCCAGACTGCCCCAGCGCCGCTCGGCACTGTCACGCCAGCCAGCGGCGGTCATCGCGGGACCCATGCCAGCGGTGAACGAGCCCTCCTCGGCATTGGAACCAACGAGAATATCGACGGCATTCTGACGCCCCTTGGCGAAGGTGATGGTCAGATCTTCCGGGATCACCCAGCCATCCACGATCATGCCGGTGCGCGGCAATTTGTCATAGGCCTCCTGCGCCGGTAACGCGCGCAGTTCCGCCAATGTCTTGGCGCCCAGCTTGTCCGCTGCCGTCACCGCTTGCTTCTCGGCGGCGGCTAGGGTCATCATGTCGTTGATGCCCAGCCCCATCCATGCGCCGCTCTCGGAAATGGCACGGTGAATCAGTCCCTTGGCCTCCGGCGAGCCGACCAGCGCGGCTGACATGCAGGCGCCGGCGGATTCGCCGAACACGGTCACATTATCCGGATCGCCGCCGAACTGCGCGATATTGGCCTTGATCCACTTGAGCGCCGCGATGGTATCCATCAGCGCATAATTGCCCGAGGCGTTCTTGCCGGATTCCTTCGTCAACTCCGGGTGCGCCATGAAACCGAGCGAGCCCACGCGATAGTTGAACGTGACGAGAACCACGCCCTTTTTCGCCAGCTCATCGCCTTCGCTGAACGGCGGGTTGCCGCCGCCCTCACCATAGGCACCGCCATAGATCCACACCATCACCGGGCGCTTCTCACCGGCGGCCTTGGCTGGCGTCCACAGGTTGAGGGACAGGCAATCCTCGGACATGCCGGGTGAATCCGGCAGATCGGTGGCGGGATTGACGCGGCCCTGACCCGGCGGCTGGATGCACACCTTGCCATATTTGTCGCCAGCGCGAACGCCCTTCCACGGCGTGACCGCCGCCGGCGCCTTCCAACGCCGATCGCCCACCGGCGCGGCCGCAAACGGAATGCCCTTGAAGGCCGTCACGCCGGCCACCTTGCCGGGCGTTCCGGAGATGAGACCGGCATTGGTTTTCACCGGCTTGTTCAAATCGGCATGCGCCGCCGATGCCGCGGCAAGCATTGCCGTGACTGCAGCGAGACGCAGCGTCACCTTACGACCATTCATGGAGTCCCCTCTTTCGTCTTCTGGGCGCGGAGTGCGCGGGATGATGTGATATAGTTACGGATCTGAACATTGCCTTCATGACAGGCATATTCGAAGAATTCATAGCCATCGTTACGCTGCCAATCGAGCCGCACCGTCCATGGCGCCGTGAATATGACAGGATCCGTGTAGCTCATCTCGTAAACGATGCTATCCGGACCGGTCATGACGAAGCGTTCGACGATCGAGGCACTCGCGCTGATCGGCGTATCATTTTCCGGCGGCGAACCGGTCGTCACGATACTGGTCGCCGACGGACCGTCCTTCAAATGCGTGGTCGTCACCACCAGTGTATTGCCATCTTCCCAATGGCCATAGCTGCGCCCCATCCAGTTCGGGATAGCGGCCGCCTGCGTGGTCCGCCCGTCCGTGGGAATGATCCTCGCCTCATGGATCATCTCCAGCGCGATCACGACCATACCCGGCGCCTGAAAGATACGAATGCCATTATTATACTGCATCGGCAGCATGGAGGCCGGCATGCCGCGCGTGATGCAGCGATCCCAGCTATCGAAATCGGTTGTCCAGTCGAAGGCCTGGTCCTTGCGCCAGCTCGAATGCATCAGGGCGGCGCGACGCTTGCCTTCCGCCGTCATGGACGGCAGGCGGCCATCCGCCGGACTGACGAGCAGCGACGTGCGCCGGCTCGGCTTGCCCATCTCGACCCAATGCCCCTGCCCGAGCTTGTCCCCCGACTCTTCCTTGTCGTAACGCGCCGCTGCGGTATCGACCCGCTCGGTGCGCTCGGCAAACTCCGCATCGGTCAGGAACATGCGGTTGCCCTGCTTGGGGTCGCGCTGCATCGGCGTGCCGTTCAGATGGTCGATCGGCCAGACCCCGCGCAAGTCAGGCTCGCCCCATGGCGTCGTCTGCGGTTGGAAAGTGCGAGGAATGGGCGGAACCTGCGTGAGGTCCGCACCCGCCTCCTCCGCCCGGAGCGGGCTCGTGCCCAGCAGGCAGGCCCCTGTTACCAGCATGGCCCACTGCCCTGCGCGATGTGTCCTGAAACCGAATTGCATTGACGCCCCTCCCCAAAGTGCCGCGCGCCGGCGGAAGGCAGGAGAAGGGGCTGATCCGCGCGCTGCATTCATGACGCGCACCGTCCTCGCCCGTCTCGCCCGTTGCCAGTCGACACGTGGCGCTAAGGGTAGAACGAGAATGATCGAATCAAAATAGTTTATTTCACAAACCATGTCGGAAAACCTGATCATGGCGACCCGGCACGCCGGAACGCGGGCCAGCCCGTCGCGCGCCCGCGACAGGAACCATGGCCATGGTCGACCCTGCCCTGCGCCGCAAGCGCGAGCCATCGCGGGCGGCTTTGCCCGGTTGATCATATCTCGACGGCAAAGGCAGGACCGGGCGGTCCGCGGATGGACCCAAGCTGGCATTCGGCTGGATGATGGAGCCGAAAGCCGTGCTGGCGGCCGCGCCGGAAAGCGCGGCCGCCAGAACAGTGGGAAGGCGGCCGGAGGACACCTTCAGCCAGATCACCGCTTCGTTGCGGTCTCGGCCGGCTTGGTCGCCGAAGCAGTCTTCTGCGCTTCCGCGGCCTTCTGGGCCCGCAGCACGCGCGACGAACTGATGTAGTTACGAATCTGAACATTGCCTTCATGGCAGGCATATTCATAGAATTCATAATCGTCGTTACGCGGGATATCCATGCGGATCGTCCACGGCGCCGTCCACATCTCCGGGTCCGTATAGGTCATTTCATAGACCAGCGTGTTGGCATCCGCGAGCGTGAAGCGCTCCTGCACCTTGGCGCCGGCCCCCATCGGCAAGGTGTTGTTCGGCAAGCCGCCGATCGTCGCCATGTTGATCGGCGCAGCGCCGACCTTGATGTTGGTCGTATCGACCACCAGCGTATTGCCTTCCCAATGGCCACGGCTCTCACCCATCCATGCCGTGACGTCGCTGGGCGGCGTGGGGCGGCCATCGGTGTAGATGACCCGCGTGCCGAGCATTTCCAGCGCAACCACGACCGTGCCAGGCGCCTGGAAGATGCGCACGCCATTATTGTAGCGGAACGGCATCATCGAAGCGGGGAAGCCGCGCGAAATGCAGCGATCCCAGCTGTCGAAATCGGTTGTCCAGTCAAAGTCCTGATCCCTGACCCAGCTCGAACGGCCGGCGGCATCCAGCGCCTTGCCCTTCTCCGTCAACGCCGGAAGGCGACCATTTTCAGGCGCGATCAGCAACGAGGTGCGACGGCCGGCACCGGTCATCTCCACCCAATTGCCCATGCCGAGCTTGTTGGACTTGGTCTCGGCCTCGGCGGCATTGCGCGAACGCTCCATAGCGCTCTCGCGCTTGTCATATTCCTCCTGATTGAGGAACACGCGATTGCCCTGCTCAACGGTCCGCTGCATCGGCAGGCCACCGAGCGAATCGATCGGCCAGCCGCCGCGAATATCCGGATCGCCCCAAGCGGTCTTCTTCGGCTGATAGTTGGGCAGCGGCGGCAAATGCGTCAGATCTGGCTCGTCCGCCTTAGCGGATGACTGGGCCTGCGCCATGGTGGGCACGCTCGCGAGGCTCAGCGCCCCAAGCGATGTGACGGCGGCCATGGCAAGCGCCCCGGCAGCGCGATGTTTGAAACTGCGGGCGGTCATTGATTCCCCTCCTTCTGTGCGGCGCTTCGCGCGCGCGATGACATAATGCGGTTACGAATCTGCACTTTAACTCTCGTGGCAGTCATGGTCGAAAACTTCAGTCTACTCGCTCTTGCGGTTTTCGTCAGCCTGTGACGCGCGAGCGACACTTTCCTGTGTCGCCCGCGCCGGTCTCAACGCGCGCCCTCGACGATCGCGCCTTCTGGCAGTGCGAATGTGATATATTGATTGGCGCCCGGCTCCGGCAGATCGAGCTTGGGCGCCCAGAGCCCCAGTCCGCCCACCGGAATGACGATGAACTGCCGCCCACCTGCCTCATAGACAGTCGGCACGCCTTCCGACGCGGCCGGCAGATCATATTCCCAAAGAACCTTGCCCGTCGCAGCATCGCGCGCGCGGAACTTGCGGTCGGTCGAGGTCGCGTTGAACAGCAGCCCGCCCGCCGTGGCAACCGGCGCACCGCGCCCGATATGGCTGCCCGTGCCGGTGATCCCCTGATCCGCCAGCGGCTTCACTTCGCCATTGGGGAGCTGCCAGATGATCTTGCCGTCGGTCATGTCATAGGCGGTGATTGTCGACCAGGGCGGACTGATCGCGGAATAGCCATTGCTCTGGATCATGAAATCCACCGGCGACTGATAGGGCAACACATCCCCGCCGCCGTTCGGCATATTGGCAACCGCCTGCGGACGCTTATCCTCGTTGAGCTTGATGATGACCGGCAGGTTGCGAGCGATCACGAAAACACGCTTATTCTGCGGATCAGCCGCCGCCATGCCCCAGTTCGAGCCGCCATTATGGCCCGGCATGGAGATAGAGCCGCGCAGGCTCGGCGGCGTGAACAGGCCCTCGTTGCGCATCGTGCGCAGCTGCTCGCGGACCTTCTCCTTATCCTTCTCCGGGATATAGGGGTTGATATCCGCCTCGGTGAAGCTCATCCGCGCGAATGGCTGCGGCCAGCTCGGGATCGGCTGCGTGGGCGAGGTCTTCTCACCGGGCACGTCGGACTGCGGCACCGGCTTTTCCTCGATCGGCCAGATCGGTTTGCCGTTGCGCCGGTCGAGCACGAACAGATAGCCCTGCTTGCTCGGCTGCACGATGATCGGCACATCCTTGCCGTCGCGCTTGATGGTCAGCAGCTTGGGCGCCGTGGGAAGGTCATAATCCCACAGATCGTGATGCACGGTCTGGTAATGCCACAGGCGCTTGCCCGTGCGCGCATCAAGGGCCAGAATGCTGTTGGCGAACAGATTGTCGCCCGCCCGGTTGCCGCCGTAAAAGTCATAGCGCGCGGTGCCGGTGGGGATGAAGATGACCCCGGCTTCCTTGTCCACGGTCGATTCCGACCAGTTATGGACACCGCCAAACTTCTCATGATCCTTCGCCGGCCAGGTATCATAGCCGAACTCACCCTTCTGCGGCACGGTGTGGAACTTCCACACCAGCTTGCCGGTCCGCACGTCATAGGCATGGATGTCGGCGGGGGCGGACGTATAATCATAGGCGCCGGCAGGCAGCGACATGATCAGCAGATTTTCGAAAATCTGGCCCGGATTGTCGGTTTGCAGCGGCCGCATCTTGCTGATGTCGACATCGAGTCCGACGCGCAGATCGACCTTGCCATCCTGTCCGAACGACTCGATCGGCTGCCCCGTCTCGGCCGAGATGGCCCGGAGCATGCCGTCATTGAGGAAGAGCAGCCGGCGATCGCGGCCATCCGCGCTCTGCCAGTAGTTCATGCCCCGCGCGCCGATCCGCCCCTGATTCGCCGAGCGCCACTTTTCCGTGCCCGTCACCGCATCGAGCGCGACGATCACATTATCCTCCGCCACGACATACATGACGCCGTTCACGACAAGGGGGTTGAAGCGCGGCGGCTGCGTGCCGCCTGCCGGGAAGGTCCACGCCACCTGCAACTGGGTGACATTGGCCGGATTAATCTGGTTCAGAGCCGAGAATTGAGCCGAGTCGGCGCCAAGATACCCCTCCCAATTGGGAGAGTCGGCAGCGGCGGTCCGCACCGTCGCCTGCTGCGCACAGGCCGTCACCAGCAGCCCCAGCCCCACAATACCCAGCTTGATCGCGCGGCCGAAATCGGCGCGGCGCCCGGCCGAATGCGGCTCCGACAGATTATGCACTTCCAGTCCCCTAATTCTCAGTCACTCAGCCTATATGCCTGTCGGTGGTCGCGACGCTGCCCTCGGCTCCGCCAGCCTAGACTAGATTTTGTCAACTTGACAACAGCCCAATGCACTCGCCATTGACTTTGTCCATCAAATAGCTGCACCGACCGCCAAACTGCGCGGGAGCGGGCAGTAGTCAGTCCGACGCGACCGGCCGACGCGAACCAGCGGTTCACGCAGCGGCAATCTGGACAGGCATAAACCGCAGGAACGGCGATATGACAGACATCGCCACAAGATATGGAACGAGGAGAAGCCGTGGTGCCGGCAAGTGCAATAGCGAAATGGACGAAACTGGGGATCACGGGCGCTGCCGCCGCCGCTGCCATGATCGCGTTGACACCGCATGTGGCAGGCGCGGCGACCGGCGGCGCAACGCTGGCCGGCCCCGAGGCGCAGGCGCAGGCAGCCCCTGAAGGCGCGGATGCGGACAAGCTGGCCGCGGGCCGGGAGCTGTTCAACAACTGGTCCTGCGGCACCTGCCATGCGCTGAAGGATGCCGAGGGCTCCGGTCATGTCGGCCCATCGCTCGATGGCAACCCCAATCTTACCGAAGCCTTCATCGTCGAGCGCGTGACCAATGGCGCCGGCCCGATGCCGGGCTTCGGCGGTCAGATGAGCGACGAGGAAATCGCCGAATTGGCGGCCTACATCCATCAGGTCGCCCTGAAGTAAGCGATCGGGCGCGGCCGGCAAGGCTGCGCCCGCTTTCCCGGCCTGGAGCAACGGCCGCCCCTGCACGATCGCCGCGCAGCGGATGAGATCAGGGTTGCGTCGGCAGCTCGATCATCGGAACCACGATCGGCAGCTTGACCGCCTCGGCGGGCACCGCTTCGTTTGCGGGACCGGCTTGCGGCGACGCCGCGCTTTCCGGCGCCCCCGCCCTGATCGAGGATGGCGCCGCCGGCGCCACGCGTGCCGCACTCCCAGGCTCAACCCTGCGATTCGGCGCATCAGCGACCGGCCGGGCCGCTGGCCCGCTCGTTCCGGCAGCCTTCGCGCCAGACGCAGACGGACGGGGCGGCGGCTGGGCGGGCGCCTGCGCGCGAGCGAGGGGGCCGGCCACGGGCAGGGACGGCGCCATATCAACGATCGCGTCGACCGGAAGCATGTCGGCTGAACTGGTGGCCGCCTGCACCGGCACCGGAGTGGCTGGCGCGGATGGAACGGGCGCGGGCTCCGCATCGGGCGGGACCGGCGACACCATGAACGCAACCCCGGCCGCCACCGCGAGCGCTACCAATATGGCGAGAACGCCCGGTGCGCGCTGCCATAGCCTGCTCCAGCCCTTGGCAGCCGCTTCGCGCCGCTCTTCCGCACGTTCCAGATGCTCGGCCCGCGTGGCGATCTTGGCGACGAGATCCGGGGGCAGGTCCGGCTGTCGCAGCAAGGCACGCAACGCGCCTGGACGGAGCAGGACAGGACGGCGCGATCCGTTCATATGAGCCACGCCCGCACCCCGGCCGGCGTGCAAATCTGCCGCCATGGTGCGTATCGCCGCGATCCGAGGGTCTGATGGTTCATATGATGGCACGCACCGTCAAAAAACAGCACTATAACCATCCGTTGCAGGGCAGCAATGGCGTCGCGGGATGGCGCGGCGGCCAGCGCGAACGCTATTCCACCGTCACGGATTTGGCGAGGTTGCGGGGCTGGTCGACATCCGTGCCCTTGAGCACCGCGACATGATAGGCGAGCAGTTGCACCGGCACGGCATAGACAATGGGCGCGATAAGGGGATGAACCTTCGGCATGGCGAGCGTCGCCAGACAGCCCTCGCCCGCAGCCACAATACCCTCCTCATCCGAAATCAGCACCACCTTGCCGCCGCGCGCCTGCACTTCCTGCATGTTGGAGACGGTCTTCTCGAACAGCGGCCCGGAGGATGCGATGACGATGACGGGCACAGCCTCATCAATGAGCGCGATCGGCCCGTGCTTAAGTTCGCCGGCGGCGTAGCCCTCGGCGTGGATATAGCTGATTTCCTTGAGCTTGAGCGCGCCTTCCAGCGCCAGCGGATAGTCCGTGCCACGCCCCATATAGAGCACATCGCGCGCCGGCACGATCAGCGGCGCCAGCGCCTGGATCGCCTCATCCTGCGCCAGTGCCTGATTGATGGCGGCGGGCGCTTCGGCGAGATAGTCGACAATCGCCTTCTCCTCGGCCGCCGTCAGCCGGCCCTTGGCTCGCGCGACATTGGCGACCAGCGCGGCGAGGACGGCCAGCTGGCAGGTGAATGCCTTGGTGGAGGCCACGCCGATTTCCGGCCCGGCATGGGTGGGCAGCAGCAGATCCGCCTCGCGCGCCATCGAACTGGTCGGCACGTTGACGACGACGGCGATCTTCTGCCCTTCCGCCCGCGCGTGGCGCAGTGCCGCGAGTGTATCGGCCGTTTCGCCCGATTGGGAGATGAACAGCGCCAGCCCGCTATCCTCCATCACCGGCGCGCGGTAGCGGAATTCGGACGCCACATCGAGATCGACCGGCACGCGCGCAAATTGCTCGAACCAATATTTCGCAACCATCCCGGCGTAGAAACTCGTGCCGCAGGCGACGATCGTCACCCGCCTTATCGCGGACAGGTCGAAATCCGGGACCGGCAGCGAGACCTGATCGTCCATCCGCCGCAAATAGCTGCGCAATGTCTGTGCGACGACGACCGGCTGCTCGTAAATCTCCTTCTGCATGAAATGACGATGATTGCCCTTGTCGATCATCGCGCCGGAGACGCCGGACAGCGTCACGGCCCGTTCGACCGGCGCATTGTCCCGATCGAAGATCTGCGCGCCCGCGCGCGTGACGAGCACCCAGTCGCCCTCGTCCAGATAGGCGATCTTCTGCGTGAGTGGCGCCAGCGCCAGCGCGTCGGAGCCGAGATAGGTCTCTCCCTCGCCATAACCCACCACCAGCGGCGAGCCGAGCCGAGCCCCGATCAGCATGTCTGGATGCTGGCGGAACAGCATGGCCAGCGCAAAGGCCCCCTGCAAGCGCGGGAGCACCCGCCTCACCGCTTCCTGCGGGCTCGCGCCCTGCTCGATCTGCTCACTCAGCAAATGGGCGACAACCTCGGTATCCGTCTCGCTGTCAAAGACCCGGCCGCGCGCCATCAACTCATCTCGCAGCGCCTTGAAATTCTCGATGATGCCATTGTGGACCACCGCCACCTCATCCGTCGCATGCGGATGGGCATTGCTGGTCGTCGGCGCGCCATGGGTTGCCCAGCGCGTGTGGGCGATGCCAGTCGGGCCGGCCAGCGGCTCCATCACCAGCGTGCGGGCGAGGTTGATGAGCTTCCCCTCCGCCCGCCGGCGCGCGATACGGCCCTCCACAATGGTAGCGATGCCCGCCGAATCATAGCCGCGATATTCGAGCCGCCGCAGCCCGTCCAGCAGACGGTCCGCCACATCTTCCGCGCCGACGATCCCGATAATTCCGCACATGAAGCGAGCCTTTTCGTTGTTCTAAAGTGTGTAGGGAATGCGGATGCCCGGCATATTGGCCGGGAAATCCTTGCTGTTGCGTGTCACGAGAATGCGTCCGCCCAGTTGCGCCGAGGCAAGAATGGTCGCCGCCGGCAATCCCATCGTCGGACGCTGCTGATAGAGCGCGGCGGCGCGGCGGCTCACTTCCTCATCCACTTCGGCCACCGCGAACAGATCGAGGAACCGCTCGGTCTGCGCCACCGCATTCTCCGGCGCGCCGGCAAGCAATTCCGTCCAGCTTATGCGGCTGATCCAGCAGCGGCGCGCTCGGCGCAGCTCGGCCCAGGCCTGCGGGTGCTCGTGCAACGCGTCGACGAGAATATTGGTATCGAACTGAATGTCGCTCATAGGCCGGTCTCACCCTCATCGACTGACGCACCGCGCAGCAGCCGTTCATAGGCAAGCCCGTCAATTGCCGAGCCCTGCCGCGCCCACAGGCCGAGAAAACGCTCCAGCCCCTGCGTCGACTCAGTCGCGCGAAAAGCCGTCACCGCCTCACGCAGCAAGGCCGCGCGAGACAGACCCAGCTCCGCCGCACGACCATCCAGCCACTTCACATCATCATCGGAAAGATCGGCAAGAATTCGCATGTCGCTCTGATATCATGTCACGATATCATTGCAAGCCATAGCGGCAGAAGACCTGCAAAAACGAAAGGAGAGAGCAGCAAGCGCCACTCTCTCCTCCGTTCTCATCACCCCGCCCTGCGGCAAAGGGATGAAACTGGCCTTGCAGCCATATTGAAAACAGCTCCACGCAAGCTTCGATCGCAGTCGCGCCATCACGCCCATTCCCACAATGGACGTCGGCCCAGGCAGCGGTCGTGCGAACAGACTCACGCAAATCCGTTTTCGTCATCGCCATCCATGCCAGCATGCGCGCGCACTGGATTGGACATTTTCGACATCCGGCAGCAAAATCATGTCGCAACCATCGGGTCGCGCAAGGATTCAGCCGGATTTCTTCTCGCCCTCTTTTTTCTTGCGCATCGCATCATGGAAGCGGTCCGCCCAACCCGGCTTGACGAATTGCTCGCCGCGCACCAGCCGCAGTTCCCCATCGCCGACATCGCGCGAGACGGCACTCCCCGCCGCGACGATGGCATCCCGCCCGATCCGCACCGGCGCGATCAGCGCGCTGTTGGAGCCGATGAAGGCGCCCTCACCGATCACCGTGCGATGCTTGAAGTAGCCATCATAATTGCAGGTGATGGTGCCCGCGCCGATATTGGCGGCCGCGCCGACCGTCGCATCGCCAATATAGCTCAGATGATTGGCCTTGGCCCCCCGGTCCAGCGTGGCATTCTTGACCTCGACGAAATTGCCGACCCGCGCCTTCTCCTCCAGCACCGCGCCGGGCCGCAGCCGTGCAAATGGCCCGACCGAGACATTGGGACCGATCCGCGCACCCTCAATATGGCAAAAGGCATGGATCATCGCGCCTTCATCGATCGTCACGCCGGGGCCGAAAACCACATTGGGCTCGATCGTCACATCCCGCGCCAGCACTGTGTCATGCGCAAAGAAAACCGTCTCCGGAGCGATCAGGGTCGCGCCCTCGTCCCGCATGGCCTCGACCCGGCGCCGCGCCTGCCAGACCGCTTCCACCCCGGCCAGCTCCGCGCGACTGTTGACGCCGGCAACCTCGCTCGCATCCGTCTCGATCACCGCGCTCGACCGTCCGTCCGCCGCCGCCAGCATGACGATGTCGGGCAGATAATATTCTCCGGCGGCATTGGCGTTGTCCACGCGGGCAAGCAGCGCGAACAGATCGCTCGCGCGCACCGCCATCAGGCCGCTGTTACACAGGTCGATGGCGCGCTCGGCCTCGCTCGCGTCCTTATACTCCACCATACGGTCGATCCGCCCGTCCGCCGCGGCGATGATCCGGCCATAAGCCCCCGCATCCTCGGGCCGGAAGCCAAGCACCACGCAGGCCGGGCCATCAGCCTCATGCAGCCGCGCGATCATCGCGCGCATCGTCTCGGCCCGGACCAGCGGGACATCCCCATAGAGGATCAGCACATCGCCATCGAACCCTGCCAGCGCCGCGCGCGCCTGCGCGACGGCATGGCCCGTGCCGAGCTGCTCGCCCTGCACGGCAATATCCACGCCGCGCCCGCGAACCGCGCCCTCGACCTGCTCGCGCCCGGCGCCGACCACCACAAGTTGCCGCGCAGGGGCCAGCTGCGCCACCGCAGCCAGCAGATGCAGCAACATGGGCCGCCCGGCAATCGGATGCAGCACCTTGTGCAGACTGGATTTCATGCGTGTCCCCTGCCCGGCGGCAAGAATGATCACGGCTAGGGGGCTGGTCACGGCGGCTTTCCTCGAACGATGCAGACTCTGTCGTGTGCGGCCTTGCCATGTTTGACTTGATCACGCCACCGCGCACCGGGCATGGGACCATCATGACAGGCATCCCTTTCGACATAGTCGGCTTCGATCTTGACGGCACCCTCATCGATTCGAGCGCCGATCTCGCCGCCGGCGTCAATCATGCGCTGGCCAGCATCGGCCTGCCCAGCCACAGCGTGGAGGAGGTCAAAGGCTTTGTCGGCAAGGGCGTGGTCATCATGCTGGAGCGGGCGCTGCGGGCCTCGGGCGACTATTCCGATGCGCGACTGGCCGCCCTGCGCCCCGTGTTCGCCGCCTATTACGCCGCCCACCTCACCGACCATAGTCGCCCCTATCCGGGCGCCATCGCCGCGCTGGAGGCGATCAGGGCCAGCGGCGCGCGCGTGGCCCTGTGCACCAACAAGAGCGAGCAATTCACCTTGCCGCTGCTTCGTCAGCTCGACCTGACCGATCATTTCAGCGCGATCATCTGCGGCGACACGCTGGGGCAAGGCGTGCTCAAACCCGATCCGGCACCGGTGCAGGCGATGGTTGCGCGCGCCGGCGGCGGACGCGCCATCTTCATCGGCGACACCTCCCACGATATCGAAGCCGCCCGCGCCGCCGACCTCGCCTGCATCGCCGTGCGCTTCGGGTTCGTCGATGCGGCCGACCAACTCGGGGCGGACGCGATCCTTGAAGGCTATGACGACCTCCTCCCGCTGCTGGAAAACTGGCCGGGCTGATCCTGCTCCAACCTGTCATCGCCACGTCACCATCATCATTCAGCATCGCGGACTTTGGCTAAATGCACTAGGAGCAGCCCATGGCGCGCACGGATCGTTCAATCGGCTTCCTGCTTCTATCCGGGCTGCTCGCGGCTGCCGCGGTCTTCTTTCTCACGCGCAGCTGGGAGGCGACGGCGATCAGCGCGCTGGCCGGGCTGCTCGCCACCGCCCTGCTCTATGACGCGATCGAGCGGCGCATTGCGCTCGCCATCACCCGTCCGCCGGCACCGGCTGCCGGCGGCGCGAGCCGGGACGAGCTGGCAACCTTGCTCGAAGCGCTGCCGCACCCCTGCCTCATCGTCCATCGCGGCCGGATCGAGCGCTGCAACCATGCCGCGCTCGATCTGCTCGGGCAACATATCACCGGGCAGGATGTGCGCCTCGCCCTGCGCCAGCCCGCCGCGATCGACCTGCTTGCCGCGCCCGGCGGCGTGCGCGAGCCGGTGCGCCTCGCAATTGCCGGCCTCGGCATGGCGGATCAGAACTGGGAGTTGGACATCCAGCCGCTGGACAAGGACCGCAATCTCGTCTTGCTGCTCGACCAGAGCGGGCGGCAGGCCACGGAGCAGATGCGCGTCGATTTCGTCGCCAATGCCAGCCACGAACTGCGCACGCCGCTCGCCGGCATATTAGGCTTCATCGAAACCCTGCGCGACCCCGTCGCCGGCGACGATCCAGCGACGCGCGCGCGGTTTCTGACGATCATGGATGGCGAGGCCCGGCGCATGCAGCGGCTGCTCGATGATCTCATGTCGCTCTCCCGCATCGAAGCGGACAAATATCGCGCGCCCGAACAGCCCGTCGCCGTGCCGCCGCTGATCGAGGAGGTCGTCGCCGTCTTCCGCCAGAGCCAGAGCGACCGGGAGATGGTCATCCAGATCGCCCCGGACGTCGCCACGGTGCGGGGTGATCGCGCGCAATTGAGCCAGTTGCTCCACAATCTCGTCAGCAATGCGCTCAAATATGGCGCGCCGGGCACGCCGGTCACCATCGCGGCTCGGCGGATTGACGACGATATGACCGAATTATCCGTCACGGATCGGGGTGACGGGATCGCTCCCCAGCATCTGCCCCGTCTCACCGAGCGCTTCTACCGCATCGATTCGAGCCGGAGCCGTGCGATGGGCGGCACCGGGCTCGGCCTCGCCATCGTCAAGCATATCGTCCAGCGCCACGGCGGCACGCTACACCTTGAAAGCAAGGTCGGCGTGGGCACCACAATCCGCGTGGCGCTGCGCAATATCGCTGTTCCCGACGCGCTGCCAACGCATCCCGCGATCAAATATTAAAGGCCCGGCCGGCATGTTCCGGGCCGGCTGTCATAAAAGCGAAACAGAAACGTCACATTGGCGCGTTGTGCAGGTTCTAGGGAGCGATCCCGGCCAGACGACTATTCGCCTCAGGAGACTTTCAATGCGTTATGCATTTTTCGCGGCGGCATCCTTGCTCGCGCTCGCCGGCTGCCAGAACCAGTCCGGCGGCGCCGGCGCCTCGCGTGACCAGATAAGGGCTGTCGGTTCGTCGACCGTCTATCCCTTCGCGCAGGCCGCGGTGGAGCTGTTCACTCAGGCCAACCCCGGCATGAAGGCGCCGATCATCGAATCGACCGGCACCGGCGCGGGCATCAAGCTCTTCTGCGACGGCGTCGGCGCGCAATTTCCGGATATCGCCAACGCCTCGCGCCGCATCAAGAAGAGCGAGTTTGAGGCATGCCAGAAGAATGGCGTGACCGACGTGATGGAAGTCCAGATCGGTGTCGACGGGCTCGCCTTTGCCGAATCAATCAAGGGCGCGAACCTCAAGCTCACCACCCGGCAGATTTACGAGGCGCTCGCCGCCAACCCTTATGGCAAGGGCCCGAACAAGGCGAAAAACTGGTCCGATATCGACCCGGCGCTGCCCAAGATCGCTATTTCCGTCTTCGGCCCGCCCTCCACGTCCGGCACCCGCGATTCACTCGCCGAACTGGTGCTGACCAAGGGCTGCGAGAGCGATCCGGCCATGACAGCGCTGAAGGACAGCGACGAGGCGAAGCACAAGCAACTGTGCACCCAGATCCGGGAGGACGGCGTCTATGTCGATGCCGGCGAGAATGACAATCTCATCGTCCAGAAGCTCGTCGCCAATCCCGACGCGATCGGCATCTTCGGCTTCTCCTATCTCGACGCCAATCGCGACAAGGTGAAGGATGTGCCGCTGAACGGCATCGAGGCGACCTATGACACCGTCGCTGGCGGCACCTATCCGGGCGCGCGGCCGCTCTACATCTACGTCAAGAAAGCGCATCTCGCCGCCGTTCCGGGTCTCAAGGACTATGTCGAGGCCTTCGCCGCCAACTGGGGCCCCGATGGCGTTCTCGCCCGCCGCGGACTGGTCACGGCGCCCGAGGCTGTGCGCAAGGCCAATGCCGATGTCGTCACCAACCTCTCCGCCATGTCCGGCGACGAGCTGAAATGATGCAAGGATCGCGAGACGGCCAGTCCATGGCCGGGCGGGAGCAACAGCGATGAGCGGTGCCATGGCCCTGTTCGTCGTCGTAGCGCTGGGTGCGATCGGCTGGATCGTCGCCCGCGCCCGCGCCACCCGCATGCAGGCGGAAGCCGGCCGTCTCGCGACCAACAGCCTGCCCTCGCAGCACGGCTGGTATGTCGCGCTGTGGACGGCGCTGCCGGCGCTGGTCTTCCTCACCATCTGGGCCAATGTGACGCCGGCGCTGGTGCTTGATTCCGTGCTGGCCTCACCGGCCGCGCAGACGCTCCCGGCAGATGGCTTCACCCGCAGCGCAATCCTGGGCGAGGCCCGCGCGCTCGCCAGCGGCGCGCGCTCCGCCGCGTTCAATCCGCTGTCGACCACGCTGGTCGAGCCGTTCCGCGCGGCCACCCTGCGCTATGGCGGCATGGGCGCGCTGCTTGCGGTCATCCTCGCCTTTGCCGGCGGCGTCTATGGCCTCTCGCGCGTGCGCCCTGCCTTCACCGCGCGCAACCGCGTCGAGCGGCTGGTGATGTGGGCGCTGCTCGGTGCCTCGCTCATCGCGATCATCACGACGGCAGGCATTGTTGCCTCGCTGCTGTTCGAATCGCTGCGTTTCTTCTCCATGGTCAATCCGCTGGACTTCCTGCTCGGCCTCAAGTGGAGCCCGCAATCAGCCGCCATGGGCTATGGCACCAAGGATGCCTTTGGCGCCGTGCCGCTCTTCTGGGGCACCATCTTCATCGGCGCGATCATCGCCATGATCGTCGCCATCCCGCTTGGCCTGATGAGCGCCATCTACCTCACCCAATATGCCCGGCCACAGGTCCGCAAGTGGATGAAGCCGATCCTGGAGGTGCTCGCCGGCGTGCCGACCGTGGTCTATGGCTATTTCGCCGCGCTCACCATCGCGCCGGCGCTCCGCCATGCCGCCACCACGCTCGGCATCTCCGGCGCCTCGTCGGAAAGCGCTCTGGCCGCCGGCCTCGTGATGGGCGTGATGATCATCCCCTTCATTTCCTCGATGGCGGATGACAGCATCGCCGCCGTGCCACAGGCGATGCGCGACGGCAGCCTCGCCATGGGCGCGACGACCAGCGAGACGATCCGCAAGGTGCTCATCCCCGCAGCACTCCCCGGCGTGGTCGGCGGGGTGCTGCTCGCCGTCAGCCGAGCAATCGGCGAGACGATGATCGTGGTCATGGCCGCTGGTCTTGCCGCCAATCTTACCCTCAATCCCTTCTCCAGCGTGACCACCGTCACCACCCAGATGGTCCAGTTGCTCACCGGCGATCAGGAATTTGACAGCGCCAAGACGCTCGCCGCCTTCGCGCTCGGCCTCGTGCTGTTCGTGGTGACATTGCTGCTCAATATCGTCGCGCTGCGTGTCGTGAAAAAATATCGGGAGGCCTATGAATGACCAGCGCGGCACCCCTGTCCCAACCGGCCACCGGCCGCCGGACCGCAGCGCCCACCGCGTGGCGCGGTGACGCGATGCGCCGCCGCATCGCCCGGCGCTATGCCGCCGAGCGGCGCTTCAGGCTGCTCGGCCTTGCCGCTGTGCTGCTCTCCGCGGGCTTCCTCGCCTTCCTGCTCGTCACCATGGTCGGCAATGGCGCCCGCGGCTTCACCCGCACGGAAATCGCCCTGCCGATCGACTTCCAGCACAGCGCCATCCTGATCGACCCGGCCGCCCTGACCGGCCCCGGTGCCGAGCAGGCGATCGCCAATGCCAACCTCCCCGCCGTCATCGACGCGGCCGCAAACACGGCCTTTGGCGAGGGCGGTGCGCGCATGATCTCGCCGGGCGCGCAACTCGCCGTGCGCAAGGCGATCCTCGCCGACCCCGCACTGTTGAACGGTGCCGCGACGATTACCGTGCCCGCCTCGGAAGGCGTCGACCTGGCCGCCAAGGGCCATGGCGGCGCGGATGAAGCGGCCGTCGCCCGGCTCAAACAGGCCGGCGCACTCTCGACCGGGTTCAACCTGCGCTTCCTGACCGCCAGCGACGGCACGGACCCGACGCTCGTCGGCATCTGGGGCGCGCTCAAGGGCTCGCTGCTCACCATGAGCATCACGCTGGGGCTCAGCTTCCCGATCGGTGTGTTCGCGGCCCTCTATCTGGAGGAATATGCGCCGCGCAACCGCTGGACGGACCTGATCGAGGTCTCCATCAACAATCTGGCGGCCGTGCCCTCGATCATCTTCGGGCTGCTCGGCCTCGCCATCTTCCTCAACCTCATGCACCTGCCGCGCTCGGCGCCCCTGGTCGGCGGCATGACGCTGGCGCTGATGACCATGCCGGTCATCGTTATCGCCGGGCGCAACGCCATCAAGGCGGTGCCCCCTTCGATCCGCGACGCCGCGCTGGGCATTGGCGCATCACCAGTGCAGGTGGTGTTCCACCATGTGCTGCCCCTCGCCCTGCCCGGCATCCTCACCGGCACGATCATCGGCATGGCCCGCGCGCTGGGCGAGACGGCGCCGCTGCTGATGATCGGCATGCGCGCCTTCGTCGCCTCGCCGCCGCACGGCATCACCGATCCGGCCAGCGTGCTGCCGGTGCAGATTTTCCTATGGTCCGACGAGGTCGGGCGCGGCTTCATCGAGAAGACCTCGGCGGCGATCATCGTGCTGCTGCTCTTCCTGCTGACGATGAACAGCATCGCCATCTACCTGCGCAACAAGTTCGAGAAGAAATGGTGACGACCCCCATGGCAGACATGCAGACCCCGACCACCAAGATGACCGCACAAGGCGTGAACGTCTTCTATGGCGAGAAACAGGCGATCAATGACGTCTCGATCGCGGTCGATCTGGAGGATGTGACCGCGCTGATCGGTCCCTCCGGCTGCGGCAAATCGACCTTCCTGCGCACGCTCAACCGGATGAACGATACGGTCGCCGGTGCCCGCGTGGAGGGTCGCATCACGCTCGATGGCGAGGATATTTACGGGCCGGACATGGACGTGGTGCAACTGCGCGCCCGCGTCGGCATGGTGTTCCAGAAGCCCAATCCCTTCCCCAAGACAATCTACGAGAATGTCGCTTATGGCCCGCGCATCCATGGCCTGGCGCACAGCAAGGCCGACCTGGACGAGATCGTTGAAAAAGCCCTGCGCCGCGCTGGTCTGTGGGACGAGGTGAAGGACCGGCTCCACGAAAGCGGCACCGCTCTTTCCGGCGGCCAGCAGCAGCGCCTGTGCATCGGCCGCGCGATTGCCGTCGAGCCGGAGGTCATCCTGATGGACGAACCCTGCTCCGCGCTCGATCCCATCGCAACCGCCCGCATCGAAGAGCTGATCCTCGACCTGCGCGGCAATTATGCGATCGTGATCGTCACCCATAATATGCAGCAGGCCGCGCGCGTCTCCCAGCGCACGGCCTTCTTCCACCTCGGCCGGCTTGTCGAGCATGGCCCGACCACGGAAATCTTCACCAATCCCCGCGAAGAGCGCACGAGGGACTATATCACCGGGCGCTACGGGTGAGACAGGACGACAGGACAAGCACCATGCAGGAACACACTGTCACGGCATTTGACGACGAGCTGAATGCCTTGCGCGCGATGATCGCCGAAATGGGCGGCCTGACCGAGACCGCTATCGACAATGCCATGGCTGCGCTCTCCACGCGCAACCTCAAACTGGCGCAAGACGTGGTCGCGGGCGACGAGCGGATCGACGAACTTGACGCACAGATCGAGCAGCTGGTGGTGCAGACCATCGCCCTGCGCGCGCCGATGGCGCATGACCTGCGCGAGATCATCGCCATCCTCAAGATTTCCAGCATGGTCGAGCGCATGGCCGATTATGCCAAGAGCATCGCCAAGCGCGTCGAACTCGTCACCACCTCGGGATCGCGGCTGGAGCCGCTCTCGCTGCTCCCCGCCATGGCGGGGATCGCCCGCGAGATGGTCAAGTCCGCGCTCGACGCTTTTGCCGCGCGCGACGCCAAACTCGCCCTCACCGTGATCGATCGCGATGTGGCGGTGGATGATTTCTACAACAGCATTTTCCGCGCAGTGGTGACCTTCATGATGGAAAATCCCAAAACCATATCGGAAAGCGCGCATGTGCTGTTCATGGCCAAGAATATCGAGCGCATCGGCGATCATGCGACCAATATGGCCGAGATGATCCACTATGTCGTGACCGGCAAGAAACCGCCCGAGCGCGAGAAGGGCATCCTGTTCGACACCGATCTGCCCGAAACCGGACTGGAGAACTAAGCCATGGTGCGGGCACGAATGCTGCTGGTCGAGGATGATGCGGCGCTGGCCGAGTTGCTGACATGGCATTTCCAGCGCGAGGATTTCGAGGTGGTTCCTACACCGGACGGCGAGGAAGCCCTCCTCCTCGCGCAGGAACAGGCACCCGACATCGTGCTGCTCGACTGGATGGTGGAGAATCTCTCCGGCATCGAGGTTTGCCGTCGCCTGCGCCGGATGGCGGAGACGGCAAACGTGCCGATCATCATGCTGACCGCGCGCGGCGAAGAGGAAGATCGCGTGCGTGGTCTCGAGACCGGCGCGGATGATTATGTTACCAAGCCCTTCTCCCCGCGCGAACTGATTGCCCGCGTCAATGCCGTACTGCGCCGTGTGCGCCCGGCGCTGGCCGGCGAAGTGCTGACCTTCAGTGACCTGGAAATGGACACGGTAGCCCACAAGGTGCGGCGCGGCGGCGACCTGATCGCGCTGGGACCGACCGAGTTCCGCCTACTGCGCCATCTGCTCGAACATCCCGGCTGGGTCTTCTCGCGCGAACGGCTGCTGGACAGCGTCTGGGGACAGGATAGCGACATCGAACTGCGCACGGTCGACGTCCACATCCGTCGCCTGCGCAAGGCGATCAACGCCGGCGATCGACCGGACATCATCCGCACCGTCCGCTCTGCGGGCTACTCACTGGATGCGGACGCGGCCTGAAGCGGGACCGGCGCCCACTCCGTAGATGACATCACACCGGCATGTCATATCGCTCCCGTCACTGCAGGCGCAGGCCAACGTGCAGCTATCATGACCGCATTCGTCGCGCCCAATGCGAAGCGTGTGGGCCAACTCCGCCCGGCGATGGCTGACCGCACAGGGGGCACTGACCCACAGGCTTGAGTTGCGCGACAAGATCCGGCCATCGCCGACGACCGCTTCCCTGCCACTCAGGCGGCTTCGCTCACCACGCACCACGCAGGATGTCGTCATCCACGGCTCGGCACTGGCCCGCCCGTCAGTTCCCGTTAGAAATCATATTGCGCGCGCAAGCCGAAGACATTCGCGCCATAATCGCTGCGGCCGCCGGCCAGCACCGGTGTATCGCGCACTTCCACTCGCAGATAATTGGCGAGGAATTTTACATGCTCGACGGGCACCCAGACGAGCGAGGCGCCAAACATCCGCTGGGTGCCGCCGTTGATGCCGCGGTCGCTCAGGTCCAGCCAGTCATGGCGCAGATTGATCTGCCACGCGCCGGCGCCGCCCTTGTCCAGCCCCCGCGTCGGCACGATCGTCCCGAGCACGCCCTTCTTATAAGGCCGCCCCGTGCCACCGGCGAAGACATAGCCAATCTCACCATAGCCGCCAAAGAAAGTCGGTGCCGGCAGATCCGGCCGGGCGACGCGCTGCCAGAAGCCTTCGGCCGCGACATGCACCGGTCCATGGACGGCCGCAAACTCCAGGCCATAGCCCGTCTCCGCCGTCGCGCTGAACAGGCCGGTATCGACAAAGCGGACATCCGTTGTCCGCGCGCCAGGCCGCGCTCGATAGCGCAGCGCATCGGTAAGGTCGTTCAACTCGCGATGGTGGAACGAGCCGCCGATATGCAACTGGGTGCTGCCCAGCTTCGGCATGTAGACCAGCCGGCCGTCGAGCGAATAGCTGTTCGCCGTTCCGCCCGCGCCAAGCGTCTCGAGATCGTCCGCGAAGATACCGGCAGTCGCGAGTAGATCGCCCGCCTCATAGCTGGCGGACAGACCCAACCGCCGCTCCATGCCGAAGGCCTGTGTAAAGGTCGCACGCTCCAGCATGCTGGTATCCAGATCGCTGGTCACATCCTCCAGTGACGTGATGCGGTGATGACCAAGCGTGACGGTGAGCGGCCCCTTGCCATAGGTCAGCCAGGCATCGGTAAACTGGGCACTGCCGGTCGCGACATCGACCTCCAGCCGATAACCGAAACCGCCACCCAGCTTGCCCTCCACGCCCAGATAGGCACGCCGCACATCGGCCGCCCAGCCCAGCGTCGGTGCGTTGATCCCCACCGGGCGCGAGACGTCATTGCTGTCCAGCTGCAGGCGGCCGCGTGGCTTGACCGTCACGCTGGATGCGCTGGCAGGCGGCACCGTTACCGGCGCGGCCAGGACAGGGCGGACGGCGTCAGCCTTCGCGGAGGCGTCGGCGTCCGGCGCTTCCTCCATGGCAGCAGCGCCGAGCCGCGTCTCCAACTGATCGAGTTGAGCGCGCATCCGGCTGATCTCCGCACGCAACGCCGCGGCGTCCTCGCCCGGCTCGGCATGGGCCTGCCCCGGCGCGAACAGCGCAGCAGCGGCAAAAAGCGGCACGATGAAATTGGTTTGCAAGCGATAGGCTCCAGTCGTCCGGTGGCGTGCCGGGCGCCTAAAGCAAGTTTGTTACCGATTCGAGACAAGGTCTGTTGCATCTTGATGACAGAGCCGAAAACCAGATGTGACAGATTATAGCACCCACACATATGGCAGGGCGCGGCGAGCATCATCGCGGTTATTCAGATAGATGAGCGATACAGCGCATCGCACGGTCGGAACGTTTCCCGACAGCGCCGTATCAGTCGCGACCCACCAGCCGCAGGAGCCGCCGCTCGACCGGTGCAAGCACGCCGGCCAGTTCGTGTCCCCGGCGCAGCACCACGCCGGTTTCGCCGATCAGCGCCCACATGCCCTGCCGATGGCGAAGCGCCGGCCGCTTTTCGATGGAGACTTCCGGTCGTTCCGCCGCGCGACGAAAGGCCGAGAACACCGCTACATCCCGCGTGAGATCGATCGCATAGTCGCGCCAGTGACCGGCCGAGACCATGCGGCCGTAAACATCCATGATGCGGGAGAGCTCCAACCGATCGAAAGCCGTTTGTGAAGGCGCTCCCGGTCCCGTCTGCGCAGGCCGAGGCAGTGGCGTAACGTTGCTCATAAGGCGTCGGGCCTGTCCGGCTTCGGCCGCATCACGCGCTGGTGCGTGACTGGCCTTCCGGTTGGCCATCTCGCTCAGCCGCCAGTTCGGCCAGCCGCTTGCGCAGATTCTCCACCTCGCACTGGAGGATTTCCAGCTTCTGCGTCGCCGGATCATAAACTTCCGAGCATGGCGTGCCATAGGGCGTGAAGATCTTCTGATATTCCTTCGCGTCGACCAGCGTCGCGCGTGCCGGAATGCCGATCATCACTGCACCGGCCGGCACATCCCGGGTGACGACGGCGTTGGCCCCAATTCGTGCCCGCTCGCCTACCACGATGGGGCCCAGCACCTGGGAGCCGGAACCGACGATCGCGCCATCGCACAATGTCGGGTGGCGCTTGCCGGCAATGCCGTTGGCCGGGTCCGTCCCGCCCAGCGTCACGCACTGGTAGATCGTCACATTGTCGCCAATCTCCGCCGTCTCGCCAATCACGGTAAACCCATGATCGATGAAGAGGCGCCGGCCGATTTTAGCCCCCGGATGGATATCGATTGCAGTCAGGAAGCGGGAGAAATGATTGATCAGCCGGGCCAGGAAAAACAATCGCCAGCGGAACAACCGATGCGCCACGCGATGTAAACCGACTGCCCAGACGCCCGGATAAATGAGAATCTCCGCACGGGAGCGCGGCGCGGGATCACGCGCCTTTATCGAATCGAGATAGGACATCAGTCCCATGGCCAAACGCCCCTGCTGGATAATAAGCTACCCTATGGTAGTGATTACATCCCATGATTTCCAGAGAGATAAGAGGCCTGCAAGGGGGATTGGATAAACCGCTTGCATTATGAGCGCGCCCATTTATTTGTCGAGTGAATAGCTTGAGAAAGGGCTTCAAGTGCAGGAAAGCTGGCTTCAGTTCCTCGAAATAGTGTGGCCTTTCGTTCTGGTCGGCTTTGGGGCGCAAATCATCGATGGTGCGCTGGGCATGGCCTATGGCGTCATTTCCAGCAGTCTGCTGCTCACGCTGGGGGTCCCGCCACGGGCTGCCTCGGCCAGTGTCCACGCGGCAGAAACCTGCACCACCGCCGTTTCCGCCGTCAGCCATGTGCTGCACCGCAATGTCGACTGGAAACTGTTCTGGAAGCTCATCATCCCCGGCGTCCTCGGTGGTGTCACAGGCGCCTATGTGCTCTCGAACATCGCCGGCGATGCCATCAAACCCTATATCCAGGCCTATCTGGTCTGCATCGGCCTGTGGTTGCTCTGGCGTGGTTTTAGATATCCGCCTCGCGCACGCGATCCGCGATTCGTCGCGCCGCTCGGCCTCGTTGGCGGCTTTCTGGATGCGACCGGCGGCGGCGGCTGGGGCCCGGTGGTGACCTCCAACCTGCTCCTCCAGGGCGCAAGCCCGCGTCACACGATCGGCACCGTCAACACCGTCGAATTTTTTCTCACGCTGGCAATCAGCCTCACCTTCCTGTTTCATCTCGGCTGGGAAACCTTCACCACAGCCACCATCGGCCTGCTGGTCGGCGGCGTCGTCGCGGCACCGTTCGGGGCATGGATCGCCCGCCATGTACCGGCCAAGCCGCTGCTCATCATGGTCGGCGCCATCCTGACGCTCACCGCCTCCTATGGCATTGCCCGTTCCCTTGAACTGATCGGTTAAATCTATTAAAATACCCCTCATGCATCGAGAGGGACGATCAATGTCGAACTACATGCCAACGCTCAAACAGCTGCAATATCTTGTGGCGCTCAAGGAGCATGGTCATTTTGGCCGGGCGGCAGAGGCCACGTTCGTCACCCAGTCCACGCTCTCGGCCGGCATCCGCGAGCTGGAATCGCTGATCGGCGTTACGTTGGTCGAGCGCACCCGTCGGATCGTGCGCTTCACCGCGCTCGGCAACCACATCGTCGAGAAGGCGCACCGCGTGCTGCGCGAAGCGGAAGAACTGGCCGCCATGGCGCAGGCCTCCGGCTCACCGTTGGTGGGCGAGTTGCGGATGAGCGTCATCCCCACGATCGCACCATTCCTGTTACCGCGCCTGCTCCCCCGCCTGCGCGCCGAGCGGCCGGCGCTTCAGCTCTATCTGCGCGAGGAGACCAGCCATGCCGCGCTCGATTCGCTGCGCCATGGCCATGCGGACTGCGTGCTGCTCGCCCTGCCCTTTCCCTGCGGCGATGTAGAGACGGAAATCCTGTTCGACGACCCGCTGCTCGTTGCCTTCCCCAAGGATGATCCGCGCGATCCGCCCGCGCAAATCTCGCCGGACATGATCGACGGCAACCGGCTGCTCTTGCTGGAAGATGGCCATTGCCTGAAAGATCATGCTCTTGCCGCTTGCAACCGGGCAGAGCTGCGCAACGAGGCAACGATTACCGGCACCTCGCTACACACGCTGGTGCAGATGGTCGATAACGGCCTTGGCCTCACCCTGCTTCCGGAAATGGCTGTTCAGGGCGGCATTCTCGCCAACACCCAGATCGTCACCCGGCCGATCCGCTCGGCCAGCGCTCAGCGCGACATCGCCCTCATCTGGCGCCGCAACTCTCCGCGCGAAACCGACTTCCGCCTGATGGCCGACATATTGCGCAACGCCGCAGCCAAGCAGAAGGAAAAGGTGGCGGCTTGATAGCCGGGCGGAAACGCCAGGATGCGGCCTTACCGACCGGTGCTCCCGGCCGTGGTCGTCAAACGATCAAGCCACGCCTGCGCCTGCCTGGGCTCGCCGACAGCTTGCGGGTCCACAGGGCCACGTGACGCAAGAAATTGCTGCTGAAGCTCGAAGGGTGGCATGCCAAGCTGCTGCCTCGCCGCATCGATTGCCTGACCAATCTCGTTCAGATTATCGATGACGGGCGCGACGGCTGCTCGAGCCCAGCGATCAGCCTGATGATCAAACAGCCCCCATTTTCCCGAAGCGGTGACCCGCAACGCATCGATAAGCGCCGCGGTATAGTCCGCTTCAAGGTCTGAACGGCGGATGTCGAGGCGCTCAAGGCGATCAGCTTTTGCCATAGCCGGGCCCTATACCGCCAGATCCAGGCCTGCAATCAGGTCCTGAGCGCCACAGCTGATCGCACAGGGCGACAGGCGCTATTGTCCGCCCCAATGGGCTGCCCGGTCATCATCCTCGGCCGCTGCCTCAACCCATTCGCCCGAGCCGTCCTGCCGCAGCGTCCGCTTCCAGAAAGGCGCAGAAACCTTGAGCCAGTCGATGAGGAAGGCACAGGCTTCCAGAGCCGCTGTCCGGTGGGAGGATGCCGTGCCGACAAATACGATGCGCGCACCGACCGGCAGCGTGCCGTAGCGATGGATCACCGTCACGCCGAGCAGCGGCCAGCGCGCCGCAGCCTGCGCCACAATGTCCGCAATCTGCCGCTCGGTCATGGCCGGATAATGCTCGAGATGGAGGGCGGTGAGGCCACCATCGTCTCGCACCAGCCCCGTGAAGCTCGCCACCGCACCGCCCGGCAGCCTTTCCAGCCCGGCCAGTTCAGCGGCGGGGTCGAAATCCTCGGTGTCCACCCGCACGATGAGGCGCGGCATCACCTCAGCCCCCGGTGACGGGCGGGAACAGCGCCAGTTCGCGCGCCGCCCCGATCGGCGTATCGAGTGGCACGAAACGCTGGTCGAGCGCCGCGCGCAGACGGGCGCGGTCGGCAAAGGCGGCGGCATGGCCGGCGCTCTGGATGGCCAGCGCATCGAGCAGCGCGGCAATCGTCATATCCGCGCCGGGGTGGGCGATCTGCTGCTCATCCTGCCCGATGCGCTCGCGCACCCAGGCGAAATAGAGGATAGTGAGCCCGGCCATGGTTCAGGCCGTCATATGTTTGAGGCCGACGCGCAGATAGTCCCAGCCGGTCACCAGCGTGATGAGCGCCGCAGCCCACAGAGTGACAAGGCCGAACAGCTGGATGAAGGCGATGTGCGGCAGCCCGCCCGCCAGAATCAGCGCGCCGAGGGAGACGAGCTGCAACGCCGTCTTCCATTTGGCGAGACGCGATACCGGCACGGAGATCCGCAGCCCCGCCAGAAACTCGCGCAGGCCCGAGACGGCAATCTCGCGCAGCAGGATCACCAGGGCCGGAATGATGTGCACGCCCTGAATATTCTGGTTGGCGCACAGAATGAGGATCACCGCGCCGATCATGATCTTGTCGGCAATGGGATCGAGAAACACCCCGAGTCCGGAAACGGCGCCCTGCGCGCGGGCCAGATAGCCGTCGAAATAATCGGTAATACCCATCAGGCAATACAGGCCGAATGCCAGCAGATAGCCAAGGCTCCAGGCCCGGTCTGTCGCGGATGGCCAAAGCAGGGCCACGAGCAGCGGCACGGCGAGAATACGCGAAAGCGTCAGGATGTTTGGTAGCAGCATCACGGCGCGTTCAGGCCTGCCACAGCGGACCGCCCCAGACAAGAGGCGCGGCACGGTCGCGGCGCTGGCACGAGGTCCGCCAGCGGGCTCCATGGCAAGCCATGTCAGCAATCGATGACATCGTGCGCCTTTTCTCCGGTCGATTTCGGGTCTAGAAGGCCCGCGCGGCGGCACAGGTCCCGTCCGGTCATGAAGAGTCGATGCACCCATGCAGGCATCCCTGCGGCTACTCGCTAACCGAAAATTCCTTCCGCTTTTCGTCACGCAGTTCCTCGGCGCTTTCAACGATAATCTGTTCAAGACGGCGATGATCCTGTTTGCCACCTATGTGGTGTTTGCGGACCCGCAGCAGGAATCGAACTTCAATGCAGTCGCCACCGGATTGTTCATTCTCCCCTTCTTCCTGTTGTCGGCCATTTCCGGCCAACTCGCCGATAATATGGACAAGGCGAAGATCATCCGCTGGGTGAAGCTGGCTGAAATCGGCATCATGGCCATCGGCGCGGCGGGGCTGCTGCTCTGTCAGTCGCACCCGTGGACCGGGGTGGGGCTGATGCTCGGCGCGGTGTTCGCAATGGGCATCCACTCCACCTTCTTCGGCCCCATCAAATACGCCATCCTGCCTCAGCATCTGGATGAGGATCATGTGCTGGGCGGCACCGGTCTCGTCGAGGCGGGCACCTATATCGCCATCCTCGCGGGCACCATCCTCGCCGGCTGGATCAGCCCTTCCATCGCCGCCGGGGCCGTGCTCATTGTCGCCCTTCTTGGCTATCTGGCGGGGCGGCTGGTGCCCCCGGCACCGCGCCTCGGGCCACCGGTGGAGCTTGACTACAATCCCTTTCGCGCATCATGGCGCCTTATTTATGGCACGATGCATATCCGCCGCCTGTTCCTCGCCATCATGTCGATCAGTTTCTTCTGGATGATCGCCACGGTGCTCATCGTCATCTTCCCCCCCATGGTGAAGAATGACTTCACCGCCAGCAAGGAAGTGGCCAGCCTGTTCCTCGCAATCTTCTCGATCGGCGTCGCGGTCGGCTCCGTGGCGATCAACCGGTTGCTGCAGGGCCATGTCTCGGCGCGCTACTCGCCTGTCTCGGTGCTGATGATGGCGGCCTTCGTCTGGTTCTTTCAATTTGTCTCGCAAGGCTGGCCGCAAGCCCCCGGCGGCACGCTCTACAGCGTCGCGGATTTTCTTGCCCAGCCCTATAGCTGGCGTGTGCTCTTCGCCCTGTTCGGCATCGCGATGTTCGGCGGCATGTTCGTGGTGCCGCTCTATGCCTTCCTCACGACGACCGTGCGCAAGGACGAGACGGCCCGCACGGTGGCCGCCAATAATGTCGTCAATTCCGGCGCGATGGTGTTCGGCGCGCTGGTCATCCTGTTCGCCACCGGGGCCGGCCTCAGCAACGGCCACGCGCTGCTTATCGTCTGCCTGATGTGTTTCTTCTCCGCTTTTCTCGCTTTCCGGCTTCACCGCGCTTGCGACACGGATGCGCATGTGCCCCAGCAGGAACGCGCTGGCTAAGCGCCGTGTCTCAGAGAATGAATGTATAGGCGACGGTGAAAAACGCCGCAAAGCTCAGCACGAACAGCTTCCAGTCCTGATCTTCCGCATCCGGTGCGGGCGAGCGTCCCGATTTTTCCGGCGGCAGCGCGAACACATGACGAGGCAGGCTTCGGCGGAACGGATGCCGGGCCTGTTCCTGTGTCAGGACGAGCGCTCTTCTCATGGGCACCATGGTTACCAATTTGATAATGGGCTGAATAGGGGCGTCATCTGACTGTCCCGCCATGGCACAGCTATGCTGGCCCGTCATTCCGGCCACGGTTCGTCGTAAAAACAGCGATTCCCGGCCACCGGAGAAATCTGGAAAACTTTTTGTTAACGATATTGTCGCCATGCTCCGAGCCAGCCGCTCCCAAACCGGGCCAGCACTATCCGGAGCCTCACAAGCATGTTCGCTACCATCAAATGGGCCACACCATGGTCGCTCGTCCTGCTCCTGGCCGGCTGTGGCGGCGGCGGAGTCAATTCCACGCCGACACCCATCCCCCCGCCGACAGGAACACCCGCGCCTACGCCCACGCCATCCCCGACACCGTCTCCGTCTCCGACACCAACGCCTACCCCGCCACCCACGTCGACACCGACGCCAACGCCCACCCCGACACCAACGCCGGCCGTCTCTGGTGCCAATGCAGACCTCATCGGCCCCCTCAAAACCGAGACGTTCACCAGCGATAGCGCTCACCTGTCCGGGCGCTTTTCCGGAGGGCAGCGTCTGGTCGAGGATGGCAAGGCCTCCCCCGGCGGACTCACCATCGCCTATGATGCCGCGACGCAGAGCTACACGGTTGGAACAGCCGGCCGCAGCATGACGTTCACACCTGCTGAACGTGTCGCTGCCGGCGCAGGGCTCATGCGGTTCGAGAAAGTAGCGCAGACCAGTCCTGCGCTAACCATGACGCAGCCTGGCACCAACGGCTCGCTCACATATCAATATGTCAGCGGCGGTGCCTGGGAGGAAGCCACGCTGACCAATGGCGTGCTCGACATCTCCTATACGCCCTTCACCTTCGGCGTTGAGACGCCGGACACCGACCTGCGCCGCAGCGGCACCGCCAGCTATGCGATATCGCTGGTCGGCGCACTCGCCATGGACGCCCCATATGCGATGGCAGGTACCGGCTCCCTACAGGTCAGCTTCCAGCAGGGCACCTTGTCCAGCAGCGGCCTGCTGACCGCGATCGACGCGTCCGGCGGCCTCAAAAGCTATGGCCTCTTCTTCGGCGAGGCCAGCCTGTCGAGCGTCGCCAACAGCTTTTCGGGCAGTTTCCACCTCGATGACGGCACGCGCTTCACCGGGGGCTGGTCCGGGCGCTTTTACGGGCCGGACAATGACGAGGTCGGCGCGACCTGGCACCTCACCGGGGCCGATGGTCAGGTGGCGGCCGGTTATCTGCTCGGGCGGGAGGATAGCGCCATGCCGCCGCCCAACATCAGCCTGACCCAGCTTCTGTCCGGCGAGAGTTTTGCGCACCGCTTCAGCCAACTGGCGTATCGGGATCTCGGCTCCGGCACCAGCGCCGCTGATCCCCAGTGGCTCCGCTCGAACGGCATGTTCAGCATCGATCCTGCCAGCGGCCTGTTTGTCTATGCCGACAGCGCGCGCGGAATCAGCACGTCCTTTCATGCTGACGATCATGACGCAGGCGCCTCGTCCAGCGCGCTCGACGTCTACCGGATCACCGGCGCCGATGGGCTGGCCTACACGCTCAGCATCAACAAGGCCGGCGCGGGCAATCCAGCCATCGCGCTGACCTATGCGAGCTTTGGCCATTGGCAAAAGGCGCAAGGCGCAAGCACCGACCGGCTCGACCGGTGGTTCGCCTGGGGCATCCGCACCAATGGCTTCCAGATTCCGACCGGCACCGGCCATTTTGACGGGATCATCCAGGGCACGGCCGCCGCCTTCGACGGCGGTCCGCTCTATTCGCTAAGCGGCACCAGCAGCTTCGACATGAATTTCAGCACGGGCAGTTTCACCGGGGCGCTGACGCCGACCGGCACCAGTCTGGCGGACGGCAGCACCCGCAATTTCGGTGCGTTCGGGATCGCCAATGGCGTGATCGACATCAATGCCGGCCTCAATGCGGCGATCGTCAACGGCAGCAATGCCTATCTCGGCTTCTTCGAGGGCGCACTGTTCGGACCGGGCGCGGCAGAGCTGGGCGGCAGCTTCGGCTTCCAGACCGAACCGACCAACAGCGCCAGCTCCCTCAGCAGCAACGCGGCCTTCCTGAGCGGCGTCATCGTGGCGAAACGGACGGGCAACTGAGGGGAACGGCGCTTTCGATTGATATCCGCATGACACCCTCCCTGCTGAGCACGGTCACGCTCTTGTGCGCGCTGACCCTCCATGGCGCGAGTTACGCCCACTCAACGGAGACAGGGCCGCAAAACGCCACCGACGAGCCTCAGCCAGCGCCCGCCGGCACCGGTCAGGCCGGCAACGCCGCCGCCCTGACCGGGCTCAGCGCGGCGCAGCTCTTCGACCTTGCCGAACAGGCGCGGGCCGCCGGACATCTGGCGGATGCCGAAGCGATCTACACCGCGCTGGGCCATGATCCCGATCTCGACATCCGCTCGGAAGCCCGCTTCCGCCTCGGCATGATGCTGGCGGACCAGCAGCGCCATGCCGCTGCCGCGCTGGCCTTCCGCGCGATCCTGGACGAGCAGCCGGATGCCGCGCGAGTGCGGCTGGAGCTGGCCCGCATGCTGGCCGCCATGGGGGATGACGGGCGTGCCCGCCAGCAACTGCGACAGGCGCAGGCAAGCGGCCTGCCGCCCGATGTCGCGCAGGTGGTCGATCGTTTCGCCACCGCGCTGCGCTCCAACCGGCGCTTTGGCGGCAATATCGAGTTCGCCATGGCGCCGGACAGCAACATCAACCGCGCCACCGATGCACGCACGCTCGACACCGCGATCGCGCCGCTCACGCTCTCCGACGATGCCCGCCAGCAATCCGGCCTGGGCGCGCACCTCACCGGGCAGATCTATGCCCGGCTCGGCCTGGGCGAACGCCTCTCGCTGGTTCCCCGCCTCTCCGGCGACGGCACTTTCTATCGGCAGGGCCAGTTCAACGATGTCTCCGGCAGCGCGCTGATCGGCATCGAATGGCAGGCCGGGCGCGACCGGCTGATCCCCTCGGTCGGCATCACCTGGCGGACTTATGGCGGCCAGGCCTATGCGCGCACCCAAGCGGCCGACATCCGCTGGACCCACCGCCTCGGCAAGCGCGCGCAGACGGATATGAGCTTCTCCTATGGCCGCACCCATTATCTCCAGAACAGCTTGCAGGACGGCAATCTGTTCAATCTGGGCATCGGCCTTGAACGCGCCCTGTCCGCCCGCAGCGGCGTCGGCCTCTCGTTGAGCGGCAGCCGCCAGACCGCGCGCGACGCCTCCTATGCCACGACCGCGGGCGGCCTCACCCTGCTGGGCTGGCGCGACATGGGCAAGGTGACGCTGTTCGCCAACGCCACGGCGCGCCGGCTGGAAGCGGACGCCGCCGTGCTGTTCGCCGGGGTTCCGCTGTTCGGCGATCGGCGCCGGGAATGGTTCCTGCGCGCCGGCGCGGGCGCCACCTTCCGCCAGATCGAGGTGGCCGGCTTCGCGCCCGTCGTCCGGCTCGCCTATGAGCGCAATATCTCCACGGTGGGCATTTATGATTATCGCCGCGTCACCGTCGATATCGGCATCACCCGCGCCTTTTGAGCGCGACGCCGGACGCGCGCCTCACGGCAGCGCCCGCCTGTAACAGCCCGGCGCCGCATCATCCGTCCCGAAGCCGAGCGCGGCGTAGAAACCCCGCGCATGCACACTGGCCAGCGGCGGCCGCGCGATGATGCTGCGACACCCGGCATCCCGCGCCATCGCGACGACCGCCGCCACGAGCGCGCGCCCCAGCCCCAGTCCGCGCGATCCCTCCATGACGAAAAGCTGCTGCAGATCGAGCGCGCCGTCGGCGCGGCTCTCCGTCAGCGCATAGCCCACGACATAGCCGAACCGCTCGGCGACCAGCCCGTGCAGCTGAGATGCCGGCGAGCGCAGGCCGGCCTCCAGCGCGGCGGCGTCGAGACATGGCGCCGCGCCCCGGGCGAGGCAGAGCCGCGCCACCAGCGCAGCGGCGACCGGCACGTCATGGCGCGCCATCGGCCGCACCCGACCGCGCGCATCGATCCGGACTTCCGGCATTTGAGTATCTGCGAATATCATCGTGGCTTCCCAAGCTGGCCGCCACTGATTGTCCCATCTTCCGATACCGCTCAGCGGCGGCATCGTTTCAAGGCATGATCGAACGAGCCGCGTCTATGTCAGACGAAGCCAATAAAAGCTGGCGATGGCGAGGTGCGCGATCATGATCGCGCTATGATCCTGTGGCCGGGTGGCTGTCAAGCGGCTCGAGCGGACGGTTCCGGTCTATTGAATCGGGTAATTGCGCGATGGATGGGTATCAGGATACCGTTTCGGTGAGAGCGGCATAGCGGCCGGGCCGATGGCTCCTGGTCATGCGCCCGAGCGTGCGGTCGATGCTGGCGAGCAGCGCGGGCACGCCGGTATCGCCGGGGTGCACGGCGATCCGCGCGACCGGTTTCAGACGCAGGACCGGCGGCAGCACGCGCGCGGCCAGCAAGGAGGACGCGATGCGCGGGCGGCTGCGGCTCGCCCATGTGATGACCGGCCCGGTGGCCAGCGGACGGGTGCGGTCGGCCGGGTTCCAGACGCGCCAATGATCCTCGGCCAGCGCGAAACCGGCCCGTGCCATCGCCGCATGCGCCCCCGCTCCGTAGAGCCAGGCCGGCGCGATGAAGCCCGCCACCGGCCGGCCGATAATATCCTCGATGAGCGCCCGCCCGTCCGTCATGCGACGATAGGCCGTGGCTTCATCAAGCCCGAGAAACTCGCCTTCCGAGGCGGTCATGTGCTTCGCCTTCAGCCGCGCGGCGAGGCCGGCATGCGCGGTCTCGTCGCGGTGGAACCAGCCATGGACGAACATCTCCGCGCCGGCCTCCGCCCAGCCGCGCAGGCGGGCCGCGAAGGGTGTGCCGGCCCGGAGCGGCGCCTGCCCCCAATGATCCGGCACGACCAGCATGGCGATGCGGTCCACCGGCACATGCACGGCGAGATGATCGCGCAGCCGGTCGACCTGCGCCTCCGAACGCGGGCCGACATCATGGATCGAGGTGAGCAGCAAGCGGTCAGACGGCATCGACCAGCTCCCGCGCCTGCCGCGCATAGAGATTGAACAGCGTCTCGAAATGCGCTTCCATCGTGGGCACGGCGCCGGCCGCCGCGGTGGCGCGCAGGCGGGCGCCGACCGGATCGCCAGCGAGAAAATCGGCGATCGCGGCGGCCAGGGCAGCAGCGCTGCGGGCCTTGTAGCGCGCGCCCTGCCCTTCCACGAACTGGTCGCTGGCCCCGCCCTCGTCCGGCACGATGATCGGCAGGCCGCTCGCCTTGCCCTCGGCCGCGACCATGCAGAAGGTCTCCGCCTCGCAGCCATGGACAAGGGCGTCGGCGCTGGCGAGGATGGTGGCGAGGTCCTGCCGGTTGGTCACCGGCGCGGCGAGGTGGACATGGGGATTTTCCTCGGCCGCGCGGAACACCCGCGAGCGCGAGCGGCCATCCCCGAACAGGACGAGGCCGATCGGGCGCTGATAGCCCGCCGCCGTCACCGCATCAAACACCATGGGCCAGCGCTTCTCGCTTGCATGGCGGCCAAGCGCGACGAGCAGGGTCGCCTCCGGGCCGAGGCCGCAGCGCGCCAGCAGCCGGGCGCGCAGGTCGCTGTCACGCCGGGCAGGATCGAACAGCCCGGCCTCCACCCCCATCGGGATGGTGTGGACGCCGGTCATCCCGCCCTCGACCAGCCGGGCGCTGAAGCCGGGGCTGGCGCTGATCACCAGATCGAAGGATTCGTCCAGCTTGCGCAGGTGCCGCCAGAACCAGTCGAAGCCCTTGTCGATCATCTCGCGCGAGGCGACATGGCCGAACCAGCGATAGGCATAAGCGGACAGCGGATCGGCATGCATGATGAGCGCGCGCGGCACATCCCGCTCCCAGCGCGCGACCATGGCCGGACTGCCCCATGGCGAGGAGCATTCGACGATATCGGGCGCCAGGGCGTCGAGCGCGGCGTGCAGCGCGACCTCGTCCTGGAAGTAGCGGTAGCGGCGGTCGAGCGGGAGCAGCGGCGCCTTGATCGTGCGGATCGAGCCGCCGGGCGCCTCGTGAATGACCGCGTCGCGCGCACCGGGGGCCAGAATGATGACCTCCTCCACCCCCGGCCGGGCCGCGGCGAGCTTGCGCTCGACATAGGTTTTCACGCCCCCGCCATGGGGGGTGTAGAAAGCGCAGACGTCGACGATCCGCACCGCCGCCAGCCTATTTGTTCAACGGGCCGAAGCTGAACAGCCCCCGGCGATACTGCATCGTGACCGTGATCCGCGTCGGGCCCTTGCCCGTCGTCGCGGTGGCGCTGCTCGCCTTGGGCTTGGACCAGCCCAGCTTGGGATCGCCGGGGAAACCCACGCCATCGCTCGACAAGCCGAATTTGCGGTTGCTGTCGCGATCATGCAGGAGGCTGAGCGTATAGGTGCCGGGCGCGGGCGCGCGAATGCACAGCACGACCGGACCGCTGGGCGGCACCGCCATTTCAACCCGGCGGAAGGTTTTCCCGGCGGCGACGAGCTTGTTGTCATCCTCCAGAAAATCATCGTCATTATTGGGATAGAGCTCGACCTTGACCAGCCCCTTGCGGTCCTTGAGGCCGGCCAGTTCGATCACAAAAGCCGGACCGCTCTCATTGGGGCGGCAGCGCCCCTCCGCCGTGCCCAGATCCGGCGTGGACGGCAAACCCTTGTCCGGGGCGGGGGCGGCGGCGACCGCGGCGGCTAGCAGCAAGCTCATCGACATCAGCTGGATTTCTCCCGGGTAAGGCCCGTCAGGCCGAAAATGAGACCAATCACGAGATGCGCCGCCACGGTCAGCGTGGCAAGCAACGCCATGGCATGGACGATTTCCGTGTCCCGGCCGACGAAGAATGTCGCCAGGCTGACGAAGATCACGTCCTTGTTCGGCATGAAGGGCAAGCGCGAGAGCAATTGGCGCATCGTCGCGAGCAGCAGCCAGTAAGTGAAGGTGACGCCCGGCAGGATGAGGTGCCACAGCAGACCGCTGAGGAGCGCATAGGAGATGATGCGGACGAAATGAACATTGGTGACGAACCACAGCTCGTTGCGGGGCAGGGTGAACAAGGTGCGCCGCAGCAGCAGGAAGAGAATGGACGTGCCCATCACGAACGCGATCGAGATCGCGAACGTGCGGCTGCTGACGCCCAGATTGAGCTGCCCGATCATCGGCGCGGCGATGATCACCATCACCATCGTCGCGATATTGCCGGTCAGCGCCGACAGGATCGTCACGTCCTTGATCGCGCCGAACGGCGAGGCGACCAGGCGGACGTGCCGTTTCGCCCAGGCGTAGAAATAAACCTCGCCCAGATAGCCGAGCAGGATCTCGTTACTGACATATTTGCGCAGCAGCGCCCCCATGCCGGAAAAGGGCAGCTTCCACAGCCGGCGGAACATGATCCACTCGGCAAAGGGCGCCTGAAAATAGCTGATCACGAAGATGATCCAGAACAGCGGCGAGGTCGGCAGGAGGTGCGCCAGATCGCCGAAGCTCAGCCCCCGCAGCTGCCACAGCGCCGCCGCCAGAATGAGCAGCGACACAGCCGGGCCGAAATAGCGCGGCCAGTTGCGCCCCTTCTCGACCAGCGGCTTGGGATCGATGAAATGGCCGCCACCAGCTGCCTTGTCCACCGGGACAGGGGCAACATTGCTGGATGCGGCAATTTCCCCGCCTTCATTCATACATTCATTCCCGATCGGACATGTCAAACCGGCCCCGACGCCAGCGGCGGCCGTATGTAGCTGCTTTCAACAGGCCTCGCTAGGCGCTGATTGTGGCGGCATCTGGACCGTTAAAAGGCAGCGGCGAACGGGGCCGGACGGCCGCCGCCGGCTCCCGCCGCGCCGCCCTCGCCCTTAGTTGAAACTGCGCTTGACCGTTAAATATCCCGTCACATGGCGCGTGCGGTAACGAAATTCGTTCATATCCGGGCGCGGGCTGGTCCGGTCCGGCGTGAAGAAATCCCGCGACTGGCGGAAATGGCCATCCAGCAGATTGTCCGCGCCCATGGTGATGGTCCAGCCGGCGTCAGGCCGATATTCGACGAACCCGCTCAACGCGGGCGTCACGACCTGCAGCCGGTCCACCTCGTCACGGCGGAACGTCCTGGTCACGGTGCCGCCCTCGGCGCTCAGCCCCCACGCGAACTTGCCCAGATCCTGCCGGAACTCGGTGGAGAAATAAAAGGCCGCATAGCCCGAGAAAGAGCGGTCGCGGCCGGTATAGGGGTCCCGCACCGACGTATCCGAATAGGAGCCATAGACGCTGAACCGGCCGCCCTTGATGCCCAGCCGGCTCAGCGGCAAATCGACATTGCCGACCACGCTGAGCGCCGAACCATGGCCGAGATTGCCGGGCGCATCCAGCCCGTCGACCGTCGGAATGCGGTCTTCCACCATGCTGACGGCATTATAGCCCAGCTCCAGCTTGATGCGGCCATCGCCGAGCAGCGGCCGGTCGACCGCCACCAGAAACTCCCAGGCGCGCTCCGGCTGAAGATCGGGATTGCCCCCGTTCACCCGATCATTGGTCAATTCGGCAAAGCTGACGAAATCATCGAAATTCAGCTGCGAGACGGTGCGCTGCACCAGCAATTGCACATGCCAGACGCCGGGCCGCCACTCCAGCGCCGCCTTGGGCTTGAGGAAAGAGAGCGACCGCCGCGCCTCGGCATCGCCCGTCACCCGCACATGCGAGGCTTCATAGGCAAGGCCGAGGTCGAGATGCCAGGCGCCGGACAGATCGCGGCCGGCATTGGCGAATCCCTCGCCGCGATCTTCGCTGACCACGGCGCCGTTGATCGGCAGATCGATGCTGCTCACGCCCCCCGCGACATCGACCGCGCGCAGGTCCACCATGCTGCGCAGGCGGTTATAGACGCCCTCGCCGCCCAGCTCGACCGACCAGCCCGCCAGATCCGCCCGGCTCCACGACAGGCGCGCGAGGCTCTCGTCGCGCCAGTCGTGCCGGTTCTGGAGCAATTGCCCGGCGCCTTCCTCCAGCGCGACATCATCGCGATCGCGATAGCGCCGCGTGGCGAGCCCCAGCAGCTTGATCCCGCCGCCCAGCAGCGGCTGCGTCACATCCCCGCCCAGCTCCAGCGTGCGGCGGAAATAGCGCTCATACAGACGATCATCCCGCACCGGCCCCGGCTGCGGGACGACATGACTGGCCTGGGTCAGCTGATCGCGCTCGATCGCCAGGCTGGCATTGAGGTGGGCGCTGCGATGCTCCCCCTGCTCCAGCGACCAGCCCGCCGACGCCGTGCCGATCGGGTCCTTGGTGCGATTGACCTTGCGGCGAAACTCCAGCGGCTCCCCGTCCGGCAGCGCGATCACGCGATCATAGCCGGTCTCCGACACGACCGAATTTTCCAGCTTGAGCGCGGCGTTGAAGGTCGAGGGACCACGCCGGACGAGCGCGGAGGCGCTCCCCTCCGGCAACAGCGCGCCGGTAAACTCCCGCCGCAGCGTCGCCTCGAGCGTGCCGGCCACGCCACCGGCCGCGGAGAGCACGATGTTCGCCACCTGCGTCTTGCCGGCATAATCCGCCCCGAACTGCTCGCCGGACGCGACCTCGACCCGCAGCACGCGCGACGCCGGGATACGCGCCAGCAAGGTGGCCAGCGTCTCGCTCTTGAGACTGGGGCGCTGGCCGTCAATCACCACATTGCCGGCGGCCTGACGAAAACCACGCGCCGTCGCATTGCCCTCATCCAGCATGAAGGCCGGCACCCGCTCGACAATCTGGAGCGCATTGCTCGGCGAATAGGGGCGGAAGAACGCGGCATCATAGACGACGCGGTTCGCCGCCACGGTTTGCGCGCCGGCCGGACAGGGCAGAACGGCCGGGGCCGCCCACAGCAATGTTCCGATCCAGCGTCTCACATGCATGCCACCTGTCCTGCCGGGCGGACATCTCACCATCCCCGCGCCGGCCCATCGGCGCTGGCGCCCCGACAACTCCCGCGCCTGCTCTCTTCGCAACCGCTACGAACTGTCAATGCGCCGCGCGTGTAAACAATCGCTTAGGACCGGCATGATCGGCCGATTTTCGCGCCATTCCTGCCCGTCCGCGCCGCCGGCTATCTCATCCAGAATGGAGAGAATGGCGCCCGGCCCCGCCGCCGCGCCTGGCCCGGCCGGCTTTTCACGCCGGCTTTTCGTCCAGATTGGCGCAAAGGGCCGAATCGACCGATCAGGACAGGAGGCCCAGTTCCGCATCGGTGGCGGCATGCCCCCATTTGTCGCGCGGGGGCATCGGCCGGGTGCGCCAGTCCGTCTCGATCGAGAAGCTGGAAATGGCGCGCCCCTGCGGGATGCGGCCATTGCCGCCGCCCTGGCTATAATCATAATAGAGCTTCAGCAGCTCTTCCTTGCTGCGATATTGCGCCGCGTGATGGGCGACACAGGCCGCCCGCCAGCGCAGCACCCGCTCAAATTGCGGCGGCACGGCGTAATCCTCATAATAATCGAGGAACCACAGGCGCTTGAACATCGGCGTGAAGGCGACTTCCGCCCAGCCGAACCGATCCTCGAACAGGAAATCCGCGCCCGTCGCATAGCGGTTGAGGAAGGCATCGACCTTGCCGAATTCGGCATCGACGGCCGCGCGCAGCTCGTCGCGCAGGGCGGGATCGCGGTTGAGGATCATGCGGTAGCCGGCGCCGGCAAAAGGCCCGGACAGCTCGGCCAGCATGCCCTCGACGGCATGATGATAGGGGTCCGGATGCGCGACGGCGGGGTCCGGGTAGCGCTGTTCGAGATAGCGCAGGATGACCATGCTCTCCTTGATGGTCTCGCCATTTTCAAGGTCGAGCAGCGGCAGCGCGGTGGTGCCGCCGCTCTTGGCGAGCAGCCAGTCCGGGCGCGGCTTCGAGATATCGACGGGGACGTCCGTCATCGCCAGTCCCTTGAGCTCGAGCATGATCTCGATCCGCTCGGAAAAGGGGCAACCGGGAATATGATAGATCGTCAGATGCTGCGGCTCGGCCATGGCGGCTCCCTGCCTCCTGTGAGGGGTCAATCGGTGGTGTCGGTGCCGCGCGGCGGCATTTTGGTGGTCTGCGGGCCCTTGTTGATGCCCTGCCCGCCGGCACCGGCCGGGCCGGTCTGCGGGGCGAACGGCGCGGGATCGCCCTCCCGCAACTGAAGGCCGAACAAGCTGTGCATGCCGGGATGCCGGCCAAGTCCACCGAACAGATCAAAGCCGCGATCGAGCCAGTCGCGCAGCGGATCATCCACGGTGAGCGGCGGCGTGCGGGCGACCGAGGCGGTCCACAGGAACACGCCGAGCGCGGAATAATCGGCGAAATTGGGGGTATCCCCGCCCAGCCACTTCGTCTCGGCGAGAATCTTGCGGAAAGGCTCCAGCGTGGGCGGCACCAGCGGCAGGCGATCCTCCCGGCCGGCCTGCACATCCTCCAGCGACCGCCCGCCGAGGAACCATTGCTCCCGGCTCCAGCGGACATAGTCGCGGTCCTGCGGCAGCGAAAGATCGTGATAATCGAGAATGTAACAGCGGAACCATGGGCCGATGGCGGTCTCCCACAGCCAGTTGTCGAGAAACTTCATCAGATTCTTCTGGGTCTCGCCCTCGAACAGCATCGGGCGGTCCGGATATTTTGCGTCGAGATATTCGGCGATCGCCCAGCTATCGAGGACCCACTCGCCATCATCGACAATCACCGGCACCCGCTCGGACCGCCCGCCGGTGCGCTCCAAGATGCCGGTGAAGCCGCCGGGCACGATCTCCACATCGAACCCCTTATGGGCGAGCGCATATTTGGTGCGCCAGACATAGGGGCTGATCGTGCAGCCGGATTCCAGCTGCAAATCATAGAGGATGATCTTGTTATCCCTGGCCATGATGAAGTCCTTTTGTTTGTTTTGCCTCAAGCGCCGGCGCGGGCATCCGCCCGCTTGGCTGGCCTCGCATAAGCTCGGGCGGCCGGTCGGCCTTGCGAGCCCTTGCGGGCTCGGGAGCTTGTATGGGCCTCAAGCGCCGGCGCGGGCATCCGCCCGCTTGGCTGACCTCGCATAAGCTCGGGCGGCCGGTCGGCCTTGCGAGCCCTTGCGGGCTCGGGAGCTTGTGCGCGGTCTCATACGGCCGGCTCACCGACGCGCTTGAGCAGGGCCTCGCGCTGGGAGTTGGCGAACATCGCCTTGATCGCGGGGCGCTCGTTGATGCGGGCCAGCCAGGCGACGACGCCCGGCGTCTTCTGCTCGCTCACATAGCCCTCGAAAAAGCCGCCCGGGCGCTGCAGGCCATTGGCGATGGCGAAGTTGCAGATGTCCGCAAGGCTATAGCCGCTGTCGACCAGATAATCCTGCTTCGAGAGCGTTTCCTCCAGCCGGGCGATGGAGACGCCGACCTTGCGATATTCCTCGTCCAGCATCTCCTGCGGGAAACCGTCACGCGCGCGGCGCCATTTGAGCTGCTGCTCGGGAATGGGCACATTCTTGCTGATATGCTCTTCAAACTCGGCATCGCTCATCTTGCGGGCGATGTCGCGGATGCCGAATGCCCAGCCGATGGTGGAGACGCACCAGCAGAAATATTCGTCCACCCATTTGGTCCACACCCGCATCTCGGCGCGCTTGAAGGGATCGGCGGGGCGCAGCGCGGCGCCGGCATCGGGGAAAACATCCTCCAGATATTCGCAGATCACGGTGGATTCGGTGATGACATGATCATCATGCTGGAGCGCCGGCACCTGCCCGCGCGGATTGATCTTCTTAAACCAGTCGGAATGCTGCTCGAACTTGCTCGGATCGATGAAGCGCTGGGTGAACTCCAGCTCCTTCTCATAAAGGGTGGCCAGCGGCTTCAACGAATTCGCGCCGGGGCCGAAACTGTAGAGCGTCAACGTCATATCTCTCTCCTGTGCGGGTTGAGCCGGCGCGGGACCATCGGCCGCCGCGCCGCCTGATCCTGTCAGTCCGCGCTGCCCGGCGCGTCCTTGCCCCTGGCGAACACCCGGTTGCGATCCGCCGCCCACGCCTTCAGCGCCTCGGTGCGGATGCGCGCGCCCTCCGGATCACTCTCCAGCGGCGGCACCGACTGGACGATGGCATCGAAATGCGCCTGCAACCCCTCGCGCATCTCGGGATAGGGGATGATGTAGAGCGCATTCTCCTCGATGCCGCGCTTGATCGCCTCGGCCAGCTGCTCGGGCTCCATGCCATGCTGGTGGATCGTCTGGAGCGAGGCGATCGAGTCCGCATTCTCGACATAGCCGCTGGTGCCGAAGCGCTCGGGCCGCAGCCGCGAGGCCTCGGCAATGTTCGACTTGATGTTGGCCGGCGTGCAGACCGAAACGCCGATGCCATATTGGGCAAGGCCCTGCCGGTAGCTCTCCATCAGATTGACCGTGGCCGCCTTGGCCGCCGAATAAGGCCCCGCCATCGCGCTGCCCATGAAGCCGCCGACGGAGGAGACGGTGACGATATGGCCGGGCTTGCCGCTCGCGATCATGCGCGGGACGAAGGTGACCATGCCGTTGATCACGCCGTTCAGATTGACGCCGATGATCCAGTCGAAATCATCATAGGTGGTCTGCTCGATCGGGCCGAAACTGTTCACCCCGGCCGTGTTGGACAGGATGGTGGGCGCCATGCCGAACACCGCCTCCACCTCATCGGCCGCCCTGGCATAGGCGGCGCGGTCCATGATATCGAGCGTGATGCCGTGCGCCTCGATGCCCTCGGCCCGCAAGCTGGCCAGCGCGCCGGCGATCGCCTCGGCGCGGACATCCGCGATGCAGACCTTCGCGCCCGCCCGGCCCAGCACTCTGGCCTGCCCGAGCCCGGCGCCGGACGCGCCGCCGGTAATGAATGCCACCTGGCCTGCAAAATCCTTCATTGATCCACTCCCGCCTCATCGAACAGATGATGTGTCACGACACACCGGTCCAGCGCGCCAGCCCTTTGATATCCCACCACGGCCGGGGTCGCGCAAGCGCCGTAAAGGCGGCCTGTCATCCCCGGTGCGACCGGCCGTTCCGGGCGCAGCGAATGTCCGCATAATTCCGGACAATGTCAACCAGCGCAGCGGCGGCCGAACGATTCATGCGGGCCGTGCGCCGTCTTTCAGGTCACGACATCGGGGGCCGCGCGGCCGGTGTGGCGGCCGATGCCGGCCAGCGCATCGGCGGCGGCGGCCAGATCGGCGAGCATGGTCGCCGCCGTCTCGTCCAGCGCGCCGCCGGCCGGTTCATAACGCTCCAGATAGACACGCAACGTCGCCCCCTGCGTGCCGGTGCCGGAGAGGCGCAGGACGATGCGCGCGCCGCCCTCGAACAGGATGCGCAGCCCCTGATCGGCACTCACCGCGCCATCGACGGGATCGACATAGGCAAAGCTGTCCGCCGCCGCGACCCGCAGCGGGCCGACGCGCCGCCCCGGCAGCGCGGGCAGGGCCGCCGTCAATTCGCGAATCAGGGCCTCCGCCTGCGCCGTCTCGACATCCTCATAATCATGCCGGGCATAATAGTTGCGGCCGAACCGGGCCCAATGATCGCGCGCCAGCGCATCGAGCGAGACCTGCCGCGCGGCCAGAATGGCGAGCCAGAGCAGCACCGCCCAGATGCCGTCCTTCTCGCGGACATGGTCGCTGCCGGTGCCGGCGCTTTCCTCGCCGCAGATCGTCGCCATGCCGGCATCGAGCAGATTGCCGAAATATTTCCACCCCGTCGGCGTCTCGTGACAGGGGATGCCAAGCGCGGCGGCCACCCGGTCGGCCGCCGCGCTGGTCGGCATCGAGCGGGCAAGGCCCGCAAGGCCGCCGGCATAGGCCCGCGCCAGATGCGCATTGGCCGCCAGCATCGCCAGCGAATCCGACGGCGTGATGAAGCGCCCCCGGCCGATGATCAGATTGCGATCGCCATCGCCATCCGACGCCGCGCCGAAATCGGGCGCGTCCGGCCCCATCATCAGATCATGGAGGGCATGGGCATGGACCAGATTGGGATCGGGATGATGACCGCCGAAATCCTCCAGCGGCGTGCCGCGCCGCACCGTGCCGGGCGCGAAACCCAGCCGACGCTCGAAAATCTCCGTCGCATAGGAGCCGGTGACCGCGTGCATCGCGTCAAACGCCATGGTGAAGCCGCCCGCCACCATCGCCCGGATCGCATCGAAATCGAACAGGCGCTCCATCAGCGCGGCATAGTCCGCGACGGGATCGACAATCTCCACCGTCATGCCGCCGACCTGCACGGTGCCGGGCTGGTCAAGGTCGATATCCTCCGCCGTCACGGTCAGCCAGCGGGTGATCGCCTGCGTGTTGGCGTAGATCGCGTCCGTCACCTTCTCCGGCGCGGGGCCGCCATTGGCGACATTATATTTGATGCCGAAATCCTCGTCCGGCCCGCCCGGATTATGGCTGGCGGAGAGGATCAGCCCGCCGATCGCGCCATGGTGGCGGATCAGGTGGCTGGCCGCCGGTGTCGAGAGAATGCCGCCCTGCCCGACCATCACCCGGCCAAAGCCGTTGGCCGCCGCCATGCGGATCGCCTGATTGATCACCGCGCGGTTGTGATAGCGCCCATCCCCCCCGATGACGAGCAGCGCGCCCGCCTTGCCGGCCACCGCATCGAACACGGACTGGATGAAATTCTCCGCATATCCGGGCTGCTGGAACAGCCGCACCTTCTTGCGCAGGCCGGATGTGCCCGGCTTCTGCCCTGCAAATGGCATGGTCGTTCTCGTCTCGATGGTCATGCCTGCTCCCTGCCGCGATGATGAAGATGGCCACAGGCGCGCGCCTGCCTGCCGATCAGCCAATAGTCGTCCTGCCGTGCCGCCCCCCCGCGCCGCGACCACCCCCGGACTATCAAGCGCCGCCGCCCCTTGCCACCGCTCTGTGCGGTTCTGCCACCCAGCGCGCGCCGCGGCCCGACCAGACGCCCCGGAAACTTCCGTCCGCTTCGCCCGTTTTACCCGCGGCCAGTGGCCGGCAACACAGGGAGAAGCGCCGTGAGTCTCGTCAATGTCGTGATCGTGCTGATCGTGGTGGGCATTCTGCTTTGGCTCGTGAACAGCTATGTGCCGATGGACAGCAAGATCAAAAGCATCCTGAACGCGGTGGTCGTCATCGCCGTCGTCCTATGGCTGTTGCAGGCCTTTGGCGTGCTGGGCTCGCTCGGCTCCATCAGCGTGCGTTGACGCGGTGATGTCGGGAGCGGTTGCGTCCGGCGCAATCCACAATTAGCCTTGCCCTGCTCGACCGACATGCGAGGAGAGCGTGCGCGGCCCGGCATCCGGTGCCGCCCGGCAAGGGACGGATAAGTGGTGGACGCGACAGCGACGATAGAAACGCGCGAGGATGACGAGATTTTCGGCAAGATCCTGCCATCGCGCGAGGGTTACCCCCCGGCCGAACTCGGCCTGATGATCGCCATCGTGCTGGCCGGTCGGCGTTGGCGCTCCCTGCTCGACGAGAAACTGCGCCAGCTCGGCCACAGCGCCTCGCGCATGGAGGCGATGGCGGCGATCGCCTATTCCCCCGCCGCGACCACCCAGATCCAGATCGCCAAGCGCATCGGCATCGAAGGCCCCACGCTGACCCGCACGCTGGACATGCTGGAGGCCGACGCGCTGGTCGAGCGCCTGCCGGACCCGGCGGACCGCCGCAACAAGCATATGCGACTGACCCAGGCGGGCCATGAAGCGCTGGCCGAGATGTTCGCCCTCATGGCGCGGATGCGCGGGCAGTTGCTGGACGAGATCCCGCCGGCCGACATCCAGGCCAATCTCGGCTTCCTCACGCTGCTGCTGGAGCGCATCGACGGCGGCCTGCTGCTGCCCGAGAACAGCTGACCCACCCGGTCCGGTGACGAAAAGGACAAACAGCCTGCCCGCCACGACGCTGGCGAGCGCCCCGCGCACTTCATAAGATGGGCCCGGCCACACCAGCCTGAGTCCCGCACGAGTCCCGGCCGCCACGCGTGGACATCGAGGATTCCAACAGGAGAATGCCATGAAAGCCTGCGATGCCATCATCGAGATCCTGAAGCGTGAAGGCGTCGACGTGCTGATCGGCTATCCGCGCAATGCCCTGCTCGAGGCCGCCGCCGCCGCCAATATCCGCACCATCATCCCCCGGCAGGAGCGGGTCGGCCTGCATATGGCCGATGCGCTCTCCCGCCTGACGCGCGGCGAGCGGATGGGCGTGTTCTGCTGCCAGCACGGGCCGGGCGCCGAAGTCGCCTATGCCGGCGTGGCGCAGGCCTATGGCGAATCCGTGCCGTTGCTGTTCATGCCCGGCGGCTACGGCACCGCGACCGCCCATGTCGGCCGCAACTATAACAGCGTGCGCAACATGGCGCAGATCACCAAGACCGCCGAGCCGCTCAATTTTCCCGGCCATGTCAGCGCGGTGATGCGCCGGGCGTTCACCGCGCTGCGCAATGGCCGGGGCGGTCCGGCGCTGGTCGAGCTGCCGTTCGACGTGCTGGAGCAGGAGGGCGCGCAGGTCGATTATCAGCCGGTGCCGCGCAGCCGCTTCGGCCCCGATGGCGAGAGCATCGCGCAGGCCGCGCAGGCGCTGTGCGCGGCGAAACGCCCGGTCATCTATGCCGGACAGGGCATCCACTGGGCGGCGGCCTATGAAGAGCTGGCGGAACTGGCCGAGCTGCTGGTCATCCCGGTGTGCACCAGCCTGCCGGGCAAGAGCAGCTTTGATGAGACACATCCGCTCTCGCTCGGCTCGGGCGGCGCGGCGATGCCCTATGCGGTGCGGCATTTCCTGGAGGAAGCCGACCTGATCCTGGGCGCCGGGTGCAGCTTTACCGCCACCTCCTTCGGCATCCGCATGCCGCAGGGCAAGCGCGTGATCCACGCCACGCTCGACCCGATCGACCTCAACCGCGCGGTGGCGACGGACATCGCCCTGATCGGCGATGCCAAGCTGACGCTGCGGGCGCTGATCGACGCGTGCAAGGCGATCATCGGCGGCACGCCGCGCGACATGAGCGCGGTGGCGGGCGAGATCAAGGCCGTGGCGGACGACTGGCTGGCCAAATGGATGCCCAAGCTGACCAGCAACGCGGTGCCGATCACGCCCTATCGCGTGCTGTGGGACCTCCAGCATACGGTCGATGTCGCCAACACGATCATCACCCATGATGCCGGCAGCCCGCGCGACCAGCTGTCACCCTTCTGGAAGACGCGCGCGCCGCACACATTTCTGGGCTGGGGCAAGACGACGCAGCTGGGCTACGGCCTGGGCCTTGCGCTCGGCGCCAAGCTGGCCTGCCCGGACAAATTGTGCATCAATGTGTGGGGCGATGCCGCAATCGGCTTCACCGGCATGGATTTCGAGACGGCCGTGCGCGAGCGGCTGCCGGTCCTCTCCATCCTGCTCAACAATGCCTCGATGGCGATGGAGCTGGACATCATGCCGACCGCCACCGAGCGGTTCCGCTCGACCGACATCTCCGGCCATTACGCCGATTTCGCCAAGGCGCTGGGCGGCTATGGCGAGCGGATCAGCCGGGTGGAGGATATCATCCCCGCCATCCAGCGCGGGGTCGCGGCGACACAGGCAGGGCAGCCTGCGCTGCTTGAGTTCATGACCTCGCAGGAGACGGACTTCTCGCGCTATCCATAGGCGCGCCAAGGCCGCTCATGGCGGGCGACGTCGCTCGCCATGGCCGGCGGGGTGTGAACGGAACGCCGCTTGATCGGCCGGCCGGAGGCACGCACGCTGCTGCGCAGGGGCGCGCGCTGCGATGGCATGATCTTGGCCCGCGCCCGGAGCGCGGGCGATCCCGGCGCGCGACCGGTCAGGCGGTGAACAGCACCCCGGCATAGGCCGCATTGTCGATCGTGCGGCCGGCGCCCATCGCGACGCAGACCAGCGGATCATCGGCGATCCGCACCGGCAGGCCCGTCGCATCGGCCAGCGCCTCGTCGAGCCGGCCGAGCAGCGCGCCGCCGCCGGTGAGCGTGATCCCCTCGTCGATCATATCGGCGGAGAGTTCCGGCGGCGTCTGTTCCAGCGCGCGCATGACGGCATTGATGATCTGGCCGACCGGATCGCGCAGCGCCTCGGCGATCTCGCGCTCGGTCACCTCGATTTCGCTCGGCCGGCCATTGACCAGATCGCGCCCCTTGACCGTGAGCTTGCCGCCCTGCCCATCCGGCATCATGGCCCGGCCGATCTGCATCTTGACCCGTTCCGCGGAAATCTCGCCGATCATGAGATTATGGTTGCGGCGGATATGCGAGAAGATGGCATCGTCCATCTTGTCCCCGCCCACGCGCGCCGAGCCGCTATAGGCAATGCCCTGCAGGGAGAGCACCGCGACCTCGGTCGTGCCGCCGCCAATATCGACCACCATCGCGCCGATCGGCTCGGTCACCGGCAGCCCCGCGCCGATGGCGGCGGCCATGGGCTCCTCGACCAGCAGCACCTGCGCGGCGCCGGCATTGGAGATGGCATCGCGAATCGCCCGGCGCTCCACCGCGGTGGCGCCCGAGGGCACGCCGACGACGACCCGGTTGCTCATCGGCATGCGGCCGCCCCCCAGCGCCTTGCGGATGAAATGCTTGATCATCTGCTCGGCGACATCGATGTCCGCAATCACGCCATCGCGCAGCGGCCGCATCGCCTGAATCGAATCGGGCGTCTTGCCGAGCATCAGCCGCGCCTCGTTGCCGATCGCCCGGACGGTGCGCACCCCGTCGGCCGTTTCCATCGCAATGACCGACGGTTCATTGAGGACGATCCCCCGGTCACGCACATGGATGAGCGTGTTCACGGTGCCGAGATCGATGGCGAGGTCATGCTTGGTCAGGCTGAGGAAGCGAGGAAATTTCATCTGCGGATCGGACTATCTCGTTGAGGAGACGGACCCATGCACCAAAAATCCATCGCGCCATCCCCGCTGGAGACCGAAAGACGGCGAGGCGAGCGAGACAAAGGTTGAACCGGCGGGATCACCCCCGGCGCGACCCGCATCCCGTTACAATCGCGGCCGAATCTCCTGCCGGCGAGCGGCCGCCGGTGCCGGTCAGCCTTGCGCCATGGTGCCGTGCGCCAGCAGCCGGCGCATGAATTGCAGACAGGGCCGGGCCCGGGCGTCCAGCGCGCCTTCGCCAAGGACCATGACCCGGTAGGCCGGCTCCAGATCCACAGGCAATCGGTGGATCTGCCCGCTGAAGCGCGCGCCTGCATGATCATCGAACAGCAGGCCGATGCCGAAGCCATCCCGGACCATCTCGGCCAGCACATCGCCAAACTGCGTGCGCGCGGCGATGATGTTCGGCTGGAGGCCGACGCGCTCCAGCGCCCCCAGCACCCAGGACCGCGCCCGCGGGGTGCTGGGGAGCACGAAGGGCGTTTGGGCGATGAGGGCGATATCCCCGCCGACCCGGCGGGCGATCTCCGGCGCGGCATATAGCGAGCAGGGGACGGTCGAGACGATCTCGCTGTTGCGGATATCGGGATCGGGCCGGGACCCGGTGTAAAGCGCGAGATCGGCTTTCCCGGTGCGGACATGGTCCAGAATGCGGCCGCGTTCGTTCGACACCTGAAAATCCAGCGTGATGGTCGGATAGCCCTTGTAGAAGAGCGGCAGCGCCGGCTTGATCAGATGATCGAGCAGATAGTCGCCGGTGATCACCCGCAGGCGCAGCACGGCGGCAGCCTCCGTCCGGGCCGGGTTGAGCCGGCGCTGCCGGGCCAGCATGTCATGCGCGCTCGCCAGCAGCGTCTCGCCATCTTCGGAGAGCTGCGCCGCCGCGCCGCGCGCCCGCACGAACAGCGTCTTGCCGAGAACCTTCTCCAATGCGCGGATCTGCTTGCTGATGCCGGGCTGGCTGATCCCAAGCCGATCCGCGGTCTTGCGGAAATTGCTGTCGGCGGCCGCCTCGACGAAGATTTCCAGCTGTCGGAATGTGAAGGTCATCGGCCAGATATAACCGATCACTCCTATAAGCGATAGCCGGTCAGGCCGTTGCTTGCCGATGGCGATCTGTCGCACTGCCCCGGCCAACCGGACGGCGCTGAAGCGGGAGCACAATCCCCCAGCCACCGTCTGCGACATGGACACACCGGGGGAGGACCAATGACTATCTTGAAGACCGCTCTTGCAGGCACGACAGCCCTGCTGGCGATCGCCACCATGATGCCGCTGCACGCTCAGGAAGCCGGAGCCGATGCCGCCATCAGCCAGCCCGACGCCACCGCCGATTATGGCGACATCGTCGTCACCGCCCAGTTTCGCGGCCAGCGCCTGCAGGATACGCCGATCGCTATCACCGCCGTGGGCGAGCAGGCGATCCGCGACAAGGGCCTCGACCGCATCACCGATATCACCAACTCGGCGCCCAACGTCGTCATGAAGCCCTCCGGCTCGATCTATGGCCCGGCCGCCACCCTGTTCATCCGCGGCGTCGGCCAGATGGATTCGAGCTTTGCGGTCGATCCGGGCGTCGGCCTCTATGTCGATGATGTCTATCGCGGCATCACCTTCGGCTCGCTGCTCGACCTGCTCGACCTGGACCGGGTGGAAATCCTGCGCGGGCCGCAGGGCACGCTGGCCGGCAAGAACTCGATCGGCGGCGCCGTCAAGATGTTCACCAAGCTGCCGTCCGGCGACGGCCACGGCTATCTGGAGGTGACGACCGGCTCGTTCAACCGGATCGATGCCAAGGGCGCGGCCGATCTCTCGATCATTCCCGACAAGCTGTTCGCGCGCGTCTCCGCCGTGACCCGGCACCGCGAGGGCTATCTGGAGCGGCTCGACTATAATTGCGTGAACCCGACCGGCCCGCAGGCCCCGACCGCCACCGCCACCGACGGCAGCTGCATCGCCGGCCGCGAGGGCGGGCAGAATTACACCGCCGGCCGCCTTGCCCTGCGCTGGCTCGCGAGCGACCGGGTCGAGGTCAATCTCTCGGCCTCCCGGCTGGTCGATGACAGCGAACCGACCGCGACCAAGCTGATCGCGCTCAACCCGCCCGCCGCGAACACACCGGGCTTCCCGGATCGCTCGGTCTTCATCACCGGGCCGACATCCTACACCAACTATTCCAGCTATCAGATCCAGGGCTTCACCGACCCCGCATCATTGCTCGGGCTGCCCGGGACCGGCACGCATCCCACGATCGTCTATCCGGTCGACAACCGCATCCGCGCCTGGGACGTGGCCGGCACGATCGACGTGGAGCTGTCCGACACGCTCAACCTCAAGTCGATCACCGCCTATCAGGATACCGACGGGCGCTTCAGCACCGATGCCGATGGCACGCCCTTCGGCATCAGCGGCACCGTCAATCGCCAGCGCTACCATCAGTTCACGCAGGAGCTGCGCCTCAACGGCAGCATCGGCTCACTGGTCGACTGGACGGTCGGCGGCTTCTACTTCAGCGGCAAGGGCTATCTCAACACCTATAATATCATCTCGCCCGGCCTCCCCAACGAGACGGTTTTCCTGGCGGATGACTATATCCCCACCACCAGCAAATCGGCGTTCGCCCATGCCATCTGGCATGTCACGGACCGGCTCAACCTGACCGGCGGCCTTCGCTATACCAATGACGAGAAGAGCTATGTCTTCCAGCGGCTCAACCCCTTCGTGCCCGGCGAGCCGGCCTATACGTCCGCGGGCCTGATCAATGGCCTCGCCTCCACCTTCAAAGGCGACCGCTGGGATTATCGCATCAACGCCGACTATAAGCTGACCGACGACATCCTTGCCTATGCGCAATTCTCCACCGGCTATCGCGGCGGCGGCGTCAATCCGCGCCCGTTCATCGTCGAGCAGGCGACGCCGTTCAACCCGGAAACGCTCAATGCCTATGAGATCGGCCTCAAGACCGATCTGTTCGACCGCAGGCTGCGCCTCAACCTGTCCGCCTTCATGAATGATTATCAGGACATGATCTTCACGAATGCGGCGCCGACGATCATGAACGGCGTGGTGCTCAGCCCGGTCAACGGCACCCCGGTCAATGCCGGCGACGGCCGCTTCAAGGGCGTCGAGGCCGAGCTGGCGCTGCGCCCGCTCGACGGCCTGACGATCGACGCGAATGTCAGCTATCTCGACTTCCAGCTGCGGCGGATCGGCGCGGCCGGGGCGACCATCACCGGCATCACGCTCGACAATATCGCGCCCTATGTCACCAAGTGGAAAGCCGGCGGCGGCATCCAGTATCGCACCGAGATCGACGGTTTCGGCTCGCTCTCGCCCCGGCTCGACATCGCCTACCAGTCGTCCTTCTTCACCAATATCGACAATAATCCGGCAACGCTGACGCCGGCCTATACGGTGGTGAACGCGCGCCTCGCCTGGCGCTCGATGGACGAGGACTGGGAGGTCGCCGCGGCGGTCACCAACCTGTTCGACAAATTCTATTATCAGAACAAGTTCCGTGGCCCCGCCATCCAGTCCGTGACGGGCCAGCCGGCGGCACCACGCGAGTGGTCGCTCAGCCTGCGCAGGACCTTCTGATGCGGACCCGGCGGGCGATGATCCTGTTGCTGGCGGCCACGGCGTGGAGCCCGGCCGCCTTGGCCCAACCGGCCAGCACGGCCGACGCGCCCGCCGCCACGGTGCTCCCTCGTTCGGTGCCGGCGTTTGAAGGCACGCTGGGCCGGACGCTGGAGACCTCCACCCCGGCCCGTTATGCGCCGTTGCCGGAAGCCCCGCCCGGCGCGCCGAACATCCTGCTGATCCTGACGGACGATGTGGGGTTCGGCGCGGCGAGCCCCTTTGGCGGCCCGGTGCCGGCCGCGACGTTCGACCGGCTGGCGAAAAATGGGGAGCGCTACAACGCCTTCCACACCACCGCGCTCTGCGCGCCGAGCCGCGCCGCACTGCTGACCGGGCGCAATCCGCACAAGGTCGGCTTTGGCGCGATCACCGAAATGAGCACGGGCTATCCCGGCTATAACAGCATCCTGCCCAAAAGCGCCGCGACGATCGGCGAGGTGCTGCGGCAAAATGGCTATGCGACGGCGTGGTTCGGCAAGAACCACAATACGCCGGAATGGGAACAGAGCGCGCTCGGCCCGTTCGACCGCTGGCCCGATGGCCTCGGCTTCGATTATTTCTACGGCTTCATGGGCGGGGCGACGAGCCAGTATAATCCTGCGCTGTTCGAGAACCGCACGCCCATCGAGCGGCCGGCCGGCGACCCGGATTATATCCTCGATCGCGATCTGGCCGATCATGCGATCAGCTGGCTCAAGACGGTGAACACCGCCCAGCCCGACAAGCCGGTGCTGCTCTATTATGCGCCCGGCACATCCCATAGCCCGCATCACGCGCCCAAAGAGTGGATCGCGCGCTTCAAGGGCCAGTTCGACCGGGGCTGGGACCGGATGCGCGAGGAGAGCCTTGCCCGGCAGATCCGCCTCGGCGTGGTACCCAAAGGCACGAAGCTCAGCCCGCGCCCGGCCGCGATCCCGGCATGGGCCTCGCTCTCGGCCGAACAGCAGCGGCTCTACGCGCATATGATGGAAGTCTATGCCGCAGCGCTCGCCCATGCCGATCATCAGATGGGCCGCCTGCTCGATGAACTGCAAGCGCAAGGCCGGCTGGAGAACACCCTCGTCATCTATATCCAGGGGGACAATGGCGGCAGCGGCGAAGGCGGCCCGACCGGCTCGGTCAACGACATCGCCGCGATCAACGGGCTGCGCGCCGACCTGCCGACGATGATGCAGGCGATGGACCGGCTCGGCGGACCGGATTTCTACAATAATTATCCGGTCGGCTGGGCGTGGGCGATGAACACGCCGTTCCAGTGGACCAAACAGGTGGCCTCGCATCTGGGCGGCGTGCGCAACGGCATGGTGATGTCCTGGCCCGCGCGCATGACCCGGCCCGGCGGCGTGCGATCGCAATTTCATCACCTCGTCGATATTGCGCCGACGATTTACGAGGCGGCCGGCATCACCGTGCCCACCCGCGTCAACGGCGTCGACCAGCTGCCGCTCGATGGCACCTCCATGCTCTACAGCCTCAACGCGCCGGACGCGCCCGCGCGCCGGACCCGCCAGCTCTTCGAGATGCAGGGCAATGCCGCGCTCTATGCCGATGGCTGGTGGGCGAACAGCAAGCCGACCCGCGCACCATGGGACTTTGCCGGGCCGGGTGGCCTCCCCACCGAGGGCGCATGGGAGCTTTACGATCTGACGGCGGACTTCTCGCAATCGACTGATCTTGCCGCCCGCTACCCGGACCGGCTCAAGGCGATGCAGGAGCGCTTCTGGCAGGAAGCGGCGGACGGGCAGGTGCTGCCGATCGACAACCGCTCCTTCGCGCGGTGGGAGACCAGCAACCGCCCCTCGCTGCTGGGGGATCGCACCCGGTTCAGCTTCGCTCCCTCGCCGCGCCGGATCACCGGCGGCGCCTTCCCGGACCTGAGCGGCCGCAGCTGGCAGGCCAGCGCGCGGATCACCACCGCGCCCGGCAAGGCGGATGGCACGATCGTCATGAACGGTTCGCGCCATGCCGGCTGGGCGCTGATGCTCGATGCCGGGCGACCAGTCTTCGCTTACAAGGCCTCCGATGCGCCGGACGACCTGATCCGGATCACCGGCGCGGCGGCGCTCGCGCCGGGGGATCATCATCTCGCCATCGACTTTGTGACCGACAGCGCCAAAGGCCCCGGCACGGTGCGCCTGCTGGTCGACGGGCAGGCGGTCGCCAGCGCCGCCATCCCGCATGTCATCCCGGTGCTGCTGCCGGACAATGCGACGATCGGCTGGAGCTTCGACACGATCGACCCGGCGACGCCGGCCACCCCGTTCAGCGGCGAGATAACCGATGTGACGATCACGCTGATCGGTGGCGCGGGATGATGGCGGTTCCCGAGACGGTCGCGGCGACGGCGGGCGAGATGGTCCGCCTTGCCGGCGGTCCCTTCTGGATGGGGTCGGCGGACCATTATCCCGAGGAGCGGCCAGTGCGGCAGGTCCATGTCGACCCATTCGAGATCGACCGCACGCCCGTCACCAACCGCGCCTTTGCCGCGTTCGTCGCGGCGACGGGCCATGTGACGCTGGCTGAGCTGGCGCCCGATGCGGCGCTCTATCCCGATGCCGATCCGGCGATGCTGCAGGCCGGCTCCTCGCTGTTCGTGCGGCCTGACCGCCCGATGCCGCCGGGCGACCCGTTCGCATGGTGGCAATTTTCGTTCGGGACGGACTGGCGCCATCCATGGGGGCCGGACAGCACGATTGCCGGACTGGAGGATCATCCCGTCGTGCATATCGCCCATGGCGATGCGCTGGCCTTTGCCGCATGGGCGGGCAAGCGCCTGCCGACCGAGGCCGAGTGGGAGTTTGCCGCGCGCGGCGGCCTTGACCGCGCGGCCTATGCCTGGGGCGACGCGCTGGCTCCGGATGGCGCGATGCTCGCCAATTACTGGCAGGGCCACTTCCCGCATCATAACAGCCTGGCGGACGGCTATGAGCGCACCTCGCCGGTCGGCCAGTATCCGGCCAATGGCTATGGCCTGTTCGACATGATCGGCAATGTCTGGGAATGGACGGCCGACTGGTATGCGGATCATCGCAGCCAGCCCGCGCCAGCCGCGAAACGCTGCTGCGTGCCGCGCAATCCGCGCGGCGGCAGCGAGGCGGCCAGTCGCGACCCCCATGATGCCGGCCATGGCTTTGGCCGCAAGGTGCTCAAGGGCGGCTCGCATCTGTGCGCGGCCAATTACTGCCAGCGCTACCGCCCGGCCGCCCGCTATCCGCAGACCATCGACACATCCACGTCCCATATCGGCTTCCGCTGCGCGCGGACCGTGGCGGACGGGCACGCCAATGAGGGACATATCTGACATGCCGTTCGTCTCACGCCATCTCCGCACCATCGGCGGCACCGCGCTCGCCCTGACTCTGGCCGCGCAGGCCGTCACCGCCGTGGCGCAGCCGCAGACCACGCCGGAGGCGCCCCGCCAGTGGCGCTATTTCCCCAAGCCCGTGACGGCGCCGGAGGGCGCGCCCAATGTGCTGCTGATCATGACCGACGATGTCGGCTTCGGCTCCGCCAGCGCCTTTGGCGGCCTCATCCCCACGCCGGTGTTCGACATGCTGGCGCAGCAGGGCCTGCGCTACAACGAGTTCCACACCACCGCCATGTGCTCGCCCACCCGCGCGGCGCTGCTCACCGGGCGCAACACCCACGCCATCGCCAGCGGCTCCATCACCAATGTCGCGATCGACGAGCCCGGCTACACATCCGTCATCCCGCAAAGCGCCGCGACGATCGGCCGGGTGCTGCGCGACAATGGCTATGACACCGCCTTCTTCGGCAAAAACCATAATACGCCGACCTGGGAAGCCGGACCGATGGGCCCGTTCGACCGCTGGCCCAATGGGCTGGGCTTCGACTATTTCTATGGCTTCAATTCGGCGGCGGAAGACCAGTTCCGGCCCCCACTGATCGAGAATCGCAACGCCATCGAGCCGTCCGACGACCCGGACTATATCTTCGACAAGGACATGACCGATCATCTGCTCCACTGGCTGCGCGTCAAGCAGAGCCAGAAGCCGGACAATCCCTTCTTCATCTATCTGGCGCCCGGCACGATGCACTCCCCGCATCAGGCCCCGGCGGACTGGGTCGCGAAGTTCAGGGGCAGGTTCGACATGGGCTGGGACCAGATGCGCGCGCAGATCTTCGCGCGGCAGAAGGCCATGGGCGTGATCCCGAAAGACGCGAAGCTGACCCCGCGGCCAGACGCGGTGCCGGCCTGGAACAGCCTGAGCGCCGCCGCCCGGAAGACCTATGCGCGCCAGATGGAGGTCGCCGCCGCCCAGCTCGCCTTTTTCGACCATCAGACCGGCCGGATCATCGACGAACTCAAGGCCTCGGGCCAGTATGACAATACCCTCATCATCTATCTGCAAGGCGACAATGGCGCGAGCATGGATAGCCGGCGCGGCGCGGTGCAGGAGTTGCAGAGCCTCATCGGCATCGAACCGACCGAGGCCGAGCTGATCGCCAGCTGGGAGCAGAATGGCGCGCGCGAGAGCTATGCCAATTATAACTCCGCCTGGGCCTGGGCGCAGAATGCCCCCTTCCCCTGGGGCAAGCAGATCGCCTCGCATCTGGGCGGCCTGCGCGACGGGCTGGTGATCAGCTGGCCCAGCCGCATCAAGGCGGCGGGGCAAATCCGCCGGCAGTTCCATCATGTGATCGACATTGCGCCCACCATCTACGAGGCCGCCCGCATCACCCCGCCCGATCAGGTCGACGGGGTTGCGCAGCAGCCGATCGACGGCGTCTCGATGCTCTACAGCTTCGACAATGCCGCCGCGCCCTCCACGCGCACCGAGCAATATTTCGAGATGCTGGGCAACCGCTCCTTCTACAAGGATGGCTGGCTGGCCTCGACCACGCCGGGCGGCGCCCCCTTCGAGCGTCCGGCCACGCCGCTGGACCCCAAGGCGTTCAAATGGGAGCTCTACAATCTGTCGGTCGACTATTCCCAGTCGAAGGATCTTGCGGCCCGATATCCACAGAAACTGGCCGAATTGCAGGCCGGTTTCGACACCGCGGCGAAACGCTATCATGTCTATCCGCTGGCGGCCGACCTGCTCGGCCGCGCCGGCAGCGCCAACCGGCCATCGCTGATCGACGGGCGCAACCATATCGTCTTCCATCCCGGCGAAACGCGCTATCCGGTCGGCACCTTCCCCGGCCTGGCGCCGGGCTGGGAGATGGCGGCGATGCTCAGCATTACCGACACGCAGGCGGATGGACCGATCGCGATCACCGGCGACGAGGCGGGCGGCGGCGGGCTCTTCCTCGACAAGGGCCGGCCAACCTATCTCTACAACGCCACCGCGCGCGAGGCGGAGCGCTTCACGCTGACCGGCGCGCCCCTGCCGGCCGGCGACCATATCGTCACGATCGCGATTACCGCCGTGCCGTCAGCCGGCCCGCGCGCGGCCCGGCTGGCGATGCTGGTCGATGGCACCGAGGTCGCCGCCAAGGAGATGCCGGTCTTCTACCCGCTGCGCGGCAATGGCGTCGTCGGGCGCTATGGGGTGCGACAGCTGCTGGCCGGCCTGCCCAGCCCGAAACCACATGGCCATATCATCCAGCGGGTCGAATTCCTGCGGAAATAGAACAGGGCCGCCCGGACCCAAGGCGCAAGCGCGGCTGGACATGGCGGATCTTCTCGCCCGCCACACGATGCCCGGGCCGCATCCCGAAGACAGACGAGAGCGACAAGCGCGCGGACACGGCGCTGGCCGGCGCCGCGCCCGTCCAGAGCGGGGCCGCGCGCCTGTCGCCTGCCCCTGTCCTGCCGGGCGCGGCGTTCGCCATCGGGATGGTATCAGGCCCCTGCCGCGCAGTCTGCCCTGCCCTGCCACGCTGCAAGGCAGCGGACCAGACAAGCTATTCGCCGGACAAGGGAGCGATTTTCTGCTAGGATCATGATGTCATCGCCGGGAGACAGGCCATGCCCAGCATCACCACCAAGGACGGCACCGAAATCTTCTACAAGGACTGGGGGAGCGGTCCGCCGGTCGTCTTCCACCATGGCTGGCCCCTGAGCGCGGACGACTGGGACGCGCAGATGATGGTCTTCCTGAACAAGGGCTTCCGCGTCATCGCGCATGATCGTCGCGGGCATGGCCGCTCGAGCCAGACCGCCACCGGCAACGAGATGGATACCTATGCCGCCGATGTCAGCGACCTGGCGGCGGCGCTGGACCTCAAGGACGCCGTCCATATCGGCCATTCGACCGGCGGCGGCGAAGTCGCGCGCTATGTGGCCCGCGCCGCGCCCGGGCGCGTCGCCAGGGCCGTGCTGATCGGCGCTGTCCCGCCGGTCATGGTGCGATCGGACGCAAACCCCGGAGGCCTGCCGATCGAGGTTTTCGACAATTTCCGCGCGCAACTCGTCGCCAATCGCGCCCAATTCTATCTCGATATCGCCAGCGGCCCTTTCTATGGCTTCAACCGTGACGGCGCGGCGGTGTCGCAAGGCGTCATCCGCAACTGGTGGCGGCAGGGAATGGCGGGCGGCATCAAGGCCCATTATGACTGTATCAAGGCCTTCTCCGAAACCGACTTCACCGACGATCTGAAGGCGATCACGGTGCCGGTGCTCGTGCTGCATGGCGATGACGACCAGATCGTGCCCTATGCCGATTCCGCGCCGCTCTCGGCCAGATTGCTGAAGCATGGCACGCTCAGGACCTATCCCGGCCTGCCGCACGGCATGTGCACCACCCATCCCGACATCATCAACCCGGATATCCTCGCCTTTCTCGGGGGAGCGACCTGAACGGGGAGGCTTGCGTGACCAATGGCTGGCCCGAACTGGACTATCCGCAGTGGCGCGACACCGCGCTGACGCTGCAACTCTGGACGCAGATTGTCGGCAAGATCCGGCTCGCGCTCACCCCCTGGCTCAATCATGGCTGGCATGTGCCGCTCTATATCACCGCGCGCGGGCTCGGCTCGTCCGGCATTCCGGCGGGTGACGCGCTGATCGACATCGAGTTTGATTTCGTGGATCATCGCCTCCTCTGCCGCAGCAGCCGGGGCGACGCGCGGACGGTGCCGCTGCGCCCGATGTCGGTGGCGGCATTCTACGGCGAGGTGATGGCCGCCATGCGCGCGCTGGATGTGGCGGTGACCATCCACAAGCGGCCCAACGAGGTGCCCGATCCCATCCCCTTCGACGAAGATCATCGCCATGCCAGCTATGATGCCGAGGCCGCGTGGCGCTTCTGGCAGGTGCTGATCCGCATCGACCGCGTGTTCCGGCTGTTTCGCAGCGGCTTTCTGGGCAAGGCGAGCCCGATCCATTTCTTCTGGGGCAGCTTCGATCTGGCGGTCACGCGCTTTTCCGGCCGCACCGCCCCGCGCCACCCCGGCGGCGTGCCCGGCCTGCCCGACCCGGTGACCTGCGAGGCCTATTCGCACGAGTGCAGCAGCGCCGGCTTCTGGCCCGGCAACGACGCCTATCCCCATGCCGCCTTCTACGCCTATGCCTATCCCGAACCGGCGGGGTTCCGCGACCAGCCGGTGCCGGCAGGCGCCACGTTCGACGGGACGCTGGGCGAGTTCATCCTGCCCTACGACACCGTCCGCGCCGCGCCCGACCCCGATGCGGCGCTGCTGGACTTCCTGACCGCCACCTATCAGGCAGCGGCGGATTGCGGCGGCTGGGACCGCAAGGCGCTCGAATGCCCGACGGGCATCCCCGGCACCCCGCGCACCCTGGACGATCGGGCATGACGCGTGGCGATCAGCCTGCCGTCACAGGTTCCGGGCCAGGTTTTGCCAGAGGCCGGAGGGGCGGCAGGTCTTGAGACCTGGCCGCCGTTCCCGGCACGATCCCTATCCAAAGCTTATAGCACTTCCGAATAGCGGATGAGAACCGACGTCTCGCTCAGCGGCTCTATCACGCCGACGAAGAAGAGCCCGAGCACCCAGTTATGATCGCTGCGCACATCTGAATCCACCCAGCTGGTCACCCGCTGATAGCCGTCTGACCGCGCATAACCGATGTTCCTGATATACAGCCATTCTCCCTTGTCATCCTGCAGCATGATATGGGTGTTAAGGTCGGTCACCCCGTCCATCCGGCTCAGCGAATATTCCCCCCCGCCGCTCGGATAGACGGTGCCGGTTATCTTTCCGGAGATGGCGCCGCCGATGATCCTGCGCATATGGCGTTCGCCATGGGGCGTTTGCTCGACGCGCACCGGCTCGAAATCCAGCTGAACCTCGAAAGCGGGCTCGAACCCGATCCTGGCAACGAACTGCTGCTCGCGATCGAGCGGTATCGACAAACCAGTCATCACAGCACCTCATAATAGGTAAAAACGGTCCGATCGGGGTCGGTCCTGCGCAGGCCGTGGCCGATGATCAGGGTATGATTCAGCCAGTCGTGCGGACTGTCCCTGGGAGCATCGAAGAAAGGCGAGGTCCGCATGCGCAACGGCACTTCCTTGTCCGGCGGGGCAACGAAGTCCTGATTGATCGGCGAGCCCGGCGTGCGTGCGGACAGGCGCCGGTCCAGCGCGGTCGCCGGGTCCCAGTCGACCCGGCGCATATAGCCGCGATTATTGATGTAGATCTGGTGGCCGTCGCTCGCCTCGAACATGTAATGTGCGTCCAGTGGCCCGCCGCCGCCGCCAAAATCCGCGCCGCCATAAGGGACGACCATACCCTGCAGGCGCGGGCCCCAGATGTCGCCGCCGATCGTCGGGACGAAAGCGCGGCGGAACGGCGCCTCGATCATCACCCGCTCTCGGAAGAATACGCTGACGGAAAAGGCCCAGCGATAAGACAAGCCGCCCATCGTTTCGATGGGTGGCAGGTCCGGTGAAGGCTGCGGATCGCTCATTGCATGAACTTTCTTTCAGGGGTGAAACGGGTCAAATTGCGGGCCGTCGCCGGACCGTAATTTTGCAGGGCTGGTGACTGGACATGGCTCCGCCAACCGACCATGCAGAGGGCATGCGCGACGACAAACCGACAGGAATCCAGCCTCTCGATAGCGGTCAACCGGTGGCCCGGAGGCGGCCGAACGCCCGACATCGTGACGATGTCACGCTCCCGCCTGAACTCAGCGATGCCGTGGGGTTCCAAATCAGGCGCGCGACGGGCGTCGCCGATGCGCTGTTTGCCGAAACATTCGGCGATATGGAGATCAACGCGGCGCAATATGCAATTTTGATGGTGGTTCGGCACAATCCGGGATGTCCGACCTCGGCTGCGGGGAATCTGGTTGGCATCGCCCCCAACAACTTCGTCCCGCTGCTCGATAGCCTGACTGCGCGGGGCTATATCCGCCGGACGCTGAGCAGCACGGATCGCCGCGTCCGCCACCTGCGGCTCACGCCGCGCGGTGAGGACTTCTGCACCGTTCTGGTGGAACGACATGAAGCGATCCAGGCCAAGATCGAAGAGCGGATGGGGCATGGATCGGTCGCGGACTTTCTGCGCTTGCTGAAGCTTTATTGCAGTGTCTGACCTGCGAGCGGGGCATCGTCCAGATGCGCCACGACCGCAGCATTGAAGGCCTCCGCATTCTCGACATTGCTGAGATGCGCGGCATTTGGCAGGATGATGCTGCGGCCATTCTGTACGGCCCGGGTGATGATCGGAAGCGCCGCGCCGCGCGGACCGTCCTGCGCCCCGCCGATCACCAAAGTCGGCGCCGACACGGCCGGCAGCGCCTCGCGCAGATCGACGTCGCGCAGCACGCGCGTGTTGCCCGCATAGCCCGCGACCGGCATCGCCGCCATGGCCGCGACCAACTGCTCCACAGCCTCTTTCCGCTCAGCGCGAAACCCTTCGCTGAGCCAGCTCTCGATCGTGTCGCGAGCGATCCCCGCCATCCCCCCGGCGCGCGCCTTGTCGGCCAGATCGTCCCAGACCTGCTTGTTGGGAATGAAGGGCGTCGTGTTGGCGAGGACGAGACGGCGGATGCGCGCGGGATGGTTCGCGGCCAGCCACATGCCCGTCATGCCGCCTTGCGAGACACCGACGAAATCAGCGCAGGCAATGCCGAGCGCATCCAGGATCGCCAGCACATCCTGGCCGAGCATCTCGACCGAATAGCTGCCTTCGGGCGCATCGCTCGCTCCCTGCCCGCGCGTGTCAAAGCGCACCACGCGGCGCGTTGCCAGGGCCGGCATCTGCGCATCGAAGCAGGCGATATTCCCCCCGATATGATGAGAGAGAATGACCGGCAGGCCATCGGCCGGTCCTTCGACAAGGACATTGAGGCGGCAATCGCCGCTGGTGATGAAGAGCACGATCAGCTCCTGGTCAGATGGTTATCGGCATCCCAGCGGCGGGCGGGCGCCCACGGGGTCTCCATGTAATAGGGAACGGCAATGAAGGTCGCCTCGACAGCCGTGATCTTGCCCGCCTTGATCTTGAACAGCTCCAGCAGATGCCAGCTGTGCGGCTCGCGGAAGATCGACTTCAGCATCGTGCCGTCGGTCAGGGCATACTCGTCGAGAATGCCCTTGTGATCGATGAAACCGCGCGCCATCACCAGACCTCTCGCCTCATCGACGACGACATAGTCGCGGTCGCGTACGCGCTCGTTGAAGCGATAGCGGCCGAGCCGGAACAGCTTCTCCACCTCCGCATAAGCCTTGCCGTTCTCGAAGCGCACGCAGTCCTCGGCAAAGGCCGTGCCGCGTATCTCTCCGTTATTATTCTCCAGTGTCGCGAAATAGCCGTCCGCGATCGAGATCAGCGTCGCGCGGTCCATCTGCTCGTCCTCGGCAACGCGTTGATCAAGATCGGGATCATGGTGGAACCCCTCGACCGGGCCGATGGGTGTCGGCGGCCCGGAGAGATTGCGGGGCGTGCTGAAGACATGCTCCGCCTCGACAATCTCGCCCCCGGCCACACGCAGGCGGATGGCAAGGAATCCCGTCACGTCGAGCGTGCGGATCGCGGTGAAAATGCCGATGCTGCCCTGCACCGTGTCGACCAGAGTCAGGGCCGGCCCGAGTTCCTCGGCAATGCTGTCCCACGTCCCGTCCGGAAAGGGCAAGGCGACGCTGTTCTCGCTAAAGCGGATGCTCGCGGCAATCGGCGCACGCGAAGGATCGCGATTGGCGTAAGCCTCGCGGTAAAGATCCGCGATGCGACGCAGATCGGCTTCGGTGGCGGCGTCCGTCATGTCGTTGGTCCTTTCGAAAGGTCGAAGTCGCGCGCAGCGTCGAGATCCTCACGCAGGCGGCCCGAGGCCATCACCATGAGGATGGACGCGATCACGACGCAGAAGGTCGCCAATATCATGGAATAGCGCACCGCGGCGTCGCCATAGGTGCCGGCCCAGCGATCGTTCAGCCAGCCAATCGCCAGCGGGCCGACGATCTGGCCAACCATATTGACGCAAAAGAGGAAGATCGCGGCCGTCGTGGCACGCATCGACGGAGGCACGATCGCGGCCATGGCGGCATAGCTGGGGCCGAAATGCATGGCCCCGGCCAGCGAAGCCAGGCCAAGACCGGCCAGAGCGACCGGCAAGTCGTCCGACAGCAGGAACAGCAGCTCCGCCGGCACGGAAATTGCCGCACCGATGGCTGGCAGCAGGAGCAGCCAGCGCGGATTCTTGCGCGCAGCCCAGCCCGCAAGCGCGCCACCCCCAACCACGCCGATGATGCTGGAGAGACCACGGATCGGCCCATAAGCCGCCGCCGCCTCACCGGGCGAGAGGCCATGCACGCGCATCAGGAAAGTCGGCGTCCAGGTGATCGTGGCATAGGTGGTGACGGCGAGAAAAGCCCCGGCGGCGCACATCAGGCCAAAGCTGCGGCGCGAGCGCAGCCAGGCCCAGACCGTGCCGAAAGAGGGAGCGTCCGTCGACTGCCTATTGCCCTGCCGTTGGGGCTCGGGAACGGTGAGGAAGAGGATGAGCGCCATGAAAAGGCCGAATGAGCCAGCCATGAAGTAGGCCGAGCGCCAGCCATAATGCTGGGCGATATAGCCGGCGGCGGGCAGCATGAGCAGCGCCGCCAGACCGGAGCCCGAGGTCATGATCGACAAAGCGAGCGGCCGCCCGCGCGGCCCGAACCGGTCCGCCAGCATGGCGGTGGTCGGCGCGATGCCCGCCGCTTCGGCAGCCCCCATCAAAAAGCGGGTCAGCGCCAGCTGCACGACATTTGTCACCGCGCCGGTAAAGACCGTCATCAAGCTCCAGGCCGCGCAGCCGAGCGCGAGGATGTTACGCCGGTTGCCGCGATCGGCGACCCGCGCGATCGGCACGCCGAGCCCCGAATAGAGCAGCACGAACGCGAAGCCCGTGATCAGTCCGAGCATCGTATCGGAGATATGAAGCTCCTGCTTGATGAGCGGCAGGACGATGCTCAGGATGCTGCGATCGAGAAAGCTCAGCGCATAGATGATGGTGACGACGACCAGCGTATAGACGGAGATCGGCGTCCAGTCGCCGCTCAGGGCGTGCTGTTCCGGCGGGGATTGCCGGGCGCCCTCACCAGACATTGAGTTGCGCATCGCTATACCACCGGCCATGCACCTGCACATTGGAGCGGAACGGCAGGATCACCCGGCCGACCGCGCCATCCTCGGGATGGCAGGCATCCGCCACGACCAGCTCGGTGCGCATCTCCGCATAATTGCTGGCGGTGCCGATCAGCCAGCCATCGCCTTCCCCGGCATTGTCATGTCTCGGCACGAACGTCACCTCCTGCAAGGCGTGGGTTGGACCGGCGAAGAAGGAGCGCATGGTCCGATCCTTCATGTCAAATATGCCGTAGCTGTTCGACAGGCGGCGCACGCCGGTGCCGATCCGGTCGCGATCGAGCGGCTTGGTCGCATCATTGAACGAGGTATAGGCATAGCGCGTCTCCCGGCCGGTGAACCGCTCATCGATCCGACCGAGATCGACCACCGCCAGATCCGGAAACAGCACCTCCTCCTGGAAGCCATCATCTTTCGAATTGAGATCGAACGTCAGACGGCGGACCAGTGCGCGGCTCTTGCGCGGGTCCCATTTGGCCCCGTCCGCATAAGGAAAGAAGGGAAAGGGATTATCCTCGAAAATCGGTGCATCGAGAATGACCTTGCCCCCTTGCGTCCAGGCATTGAACGTATGGATGACGGCACGGGTCGGCCCCTTGAACCAGCGCAGGTCCTTGGCCTCGCCATCGCGCGGCATGATGCCGTAGTAGCTGGGCCGCGTGCCGTCCCAGTGCCAGTGGATCTTGCCGGCCTTCAGCCGCTCCAGATCCGTCACATAGCCGAACACCGGGAAGATCACATGCCGCTCGGTGATCGCGAAATCATGGATCATGCTCACATAGGGCATATGGAGGCGCGTCTCGCGCGTCACCGCCCCGTCGCGGTCGATCGTGTAGAGGAACACGTCGTTGGTCGCCGAGCCGGTGGCCTCATAACCGAACGTGACCATCTCCCCGGTGACCGGATCGATCTTGGGATGTGCGGTGAACGTCTGGCTGCGATACTGGCCGCCGAAATCGTGAAACCCTTTCGTCTCCAGCGTGACGGGGTCGAGCTCGGTTGGCGGCGCATCTTCCTTCAGCGCGAACAGGCGGCCTGCATTGACCTCCACGCTCGTGTTGGCCACCGTATTGCGCCAGGGTTCAGCGATATGATCAACCGACGGATCGGTATCGAACGGGTTGCGATAATAGCCGTATAGCTGGTGGCCGGCGGCGCGATTGTTACGGTATCGCTCCGTCTCGATCCATCGCCCCTTATAGTCGACGCGGCCGTTCCTGAAACGAAAGCGACTGACATAGCCGTCCTGACTGAACGGCGAGTCATCCCGGTGACGCGGCGGATAGGCCCAGTCGCCACCCACGCGAATGAAGGCGCCGTTCAGGCCGTCGGGGATCGTGCCTTCAACCTGACACTCCGGCACGTCCGCCTCGAAACTCTGCGGCGCGAAAAAATCTGACGTTTGCGACATTTAGAAATTAACTCTCAATCCGGCAGCGGCGTTGGTGAAAGGTGGGGGATGGCCCGCGACAACTCACGTCATGCAGGGTAGCGCGTGGCGCGGGCGAGCAGCGCCGCGAAGGAGGCCATGTCCCGCTCCTTCTCGATCGCGCCGATCCGCTGACGCAGTTCATCGGCCAGGCCGTGCGGAACATTCCCCGCAAAGGCCACTTGCTGATAGAATTTGCTTTCGACCTCCTCGACCGTGCTCCCCGCATAGCGGCGGGGACGGCCGACCAGCCTCTCGGTCAGCACCGCTCCGTCGCGACGACGAACGCTGAGCAGAATACCCGTCTCGCCCGCCGGCAAGGCTGCCAACGTCGTGCGCTCCATCAGGCTGACCAGCGCCGGATCGGCGATGGATGACGGCTCATAATCCTCCTGACGCAGATCGCCGCGCAAGAGCGCCGTCGAGCAGGCGAAGCGCAGGTTGAAATTGGCCTGCGAATGCAGGGACGGGCCGGGCCGGAAGGGCTTGGAAATGAACAGGCCGATAATGCGGGGTTCGACCTGGATCGTGACGGACTCGATCGCTGCCGGATCGAGCTTTTCGCGCATACGCAGCGCCAGCGCGGTCTCGATGGCCGGGTGCGTGGCCGCGCAGGATGGCCAGGGCTTGAAGTAGATTTCGCCATTCCACTCGGTTCCCAGCCCCCCGGTCAATAGATCCGGTCGCGCGCAGCCCGCCGTGAACTGGGCATAGAAGCCGCAGGGAGAAAGCAGCGGATCGGTCATGCCGCTCCAGCCGATCTCGGCGAAGCGAGCCGCCAGAATGCCGTTGCGCGCCGCCGTGCCTTGCAGGATCTTCCAGCTATTGGCGCCGTCCCAGACATTCTGCACCGTGCCGCCGATCTGGTCGGCTGCGATGCCCAGCGCCTGACGTGTCTGTTCCAGCGAGAGCTGTCTGGAATGCGCGGCGATCGCCGCGGCTGCCATCGTCACATGCAGCGGAACGCCGTCCCAGCCATCGTTGAAATCAAGGCCCGACGCGGCAATCGACCGGGCAGACAGATCGTCACCGATCGCGAGCGAGGTGAGAAATGCCTTCCCGTCCGACCTGGCCGCCTCCGCCAGCGCGAGTGCTGTCATCACCGTTGTCGGGGCGTTGTGAGAGGGCGAAATGACATCGCGCACCTGCACCGTCATGACCTCGAAGTCGAACGCGCGCGCGAGCATGGCATTCGCCATCGCCGCATCGGCGACCGCGGCTTTGCGGTTCATGCCGAAGACGCTCGCCTCGCCGCCGCTCTCCGCGGAGAGCAGCGCCGACATGGACTGCTGGTTTTCGCCGCGCAGACCGCCGATGGTGCAGCCGATCACGTCGAGCAGGCGCAGCTTCACCCGCTCGAGCGCGCCGGCGTCCAGTTGCTCGAAGCGCGCCGTGGCGACATGGTTGGCGATGACGGTGCTGAGGCCCCCATCCTCGCTCGGCGCGGGCTTCTGCCGCGCTGCGCGGGTGCTCGCGGGCACCGGTGGCGGCACCGAGGCCGCCAACGATGCCACAGGCAGCGCCAGGGCGGCGCCGACGAGGACGGAGCGGCGGCCGACCGGGGCCCGATCAGAAGCGGACATTGGCGCCCACCGTGAAGGTCCGACCGATCGTGTCATAATAGATGCCGTTGGTCAGGGTGAAGACCGTCGTCGACGGCAGGGATGGCGGCGCGGTGTTGAACATATTGTTCAATCCCGCAAAGATCCGGAAGGTCGACCCGACCTCCTGGCTCGCCTGGAGATTGACATATTGATAGGCCGGCACGCGATTATTGTTGATGGACGTCGCGGCATTCAGATTGGCCGTATTGTCGATATTGCCCGCTGAAATGGTCGTGACCTGGCCGGTCAGCGAGAAGCCGCCGCCCTGATATGTCAGCGACGTGTTGGACCGGAAGCGCGGCAGGCCTGCCGGACTATTGTCCTTCACATAGTCGATGGTCGCCGAGCCGTTGCCGAGATTGCTGTAATAATGGAACACATAGGTTCCGCTGACGCTCAAGGTCAGCGATCCGTTCCAGCCAGCGTTGATCGTGCTGAGCGGCAATCGGTAGTTTCCGGCAATGTCCAGTCCGTTCGTGCGTAACGACGCCGCGTTCATGTAGCTGGCGCTGTAAGAGGTCGGCGTGGTGCCCGCGAAGGTGAAGAGCGAGCAGAAATAGGTCTGGCCCGCCGAGCAGAGATTGCCCGCCACCGTGCCCGACACCGTCGTGACGGCGTCCTTGAGGTTGATGTTGTAATAGTCGACCGACAGGGTGAAGCGCGGCGCAAAGCGCGGGTTGAGCACAGCGCCGATGGTGGTGGTGTCCGCCTTCTCGGCCCGGAGACCGGCATTGCCGATCGTGGCATTCTGCGGAATGAGGGCAGCGGTCACGCCATTCACCGTGGCCGAAAGATTCGTGACCGCACCGGCCGCGAAGAGCTCGAAGATGGCAGGCGCGCGGATGTCGCGCGAGCGTGTGCCGCGCAGGCGCAGGCCGTCAAATGGCTCCCAGACCGCGCCCCCCTTCCAGGTGGTCTGGGTGCCGGCGGTGCTATAATCCGCGACACGCACGGCACCGTTGAGATCGAGCGAGCGCAGGGCGGGCAGATCGCGCGCCAGCGGGACGATCGCCTCGACATAGCCTTCCTTGACATTGAAGCGGCCGCTATAAGGCGCCGCGTTCGACGTCTCGTAAAGGCCGGCCGCCGCGATGGCATCAGCGCCGACGTCTTCCTTCTCGCGCCGATACTCCGCGCCGAGCGCCACGGACACCGGGCCGGCCCAAGTCGAGAACGGCGTGCCGCGCAGGTTCGCCGCCGCTGTCACCTGCTCATATCGGGCGGTCGCGACCGAAGTCTCCAGCACGTAATCGATGGCGGCGGCGGACGGCGATCCGTTGCCGAACAGGTTGATCGGCACGCATCCGGCGGCGTTCGCGTTGAACGACGGCCCCGGCACCGTCGCGCGGCACACGATCTGGCCGCCCGACAGCACGGCATCGGTCGCAAATCGGAATTTGGTCAGGTTGCGGTTGTTGGGGACGGTCTGTTTATAGTCATTCTCCGCCCAGGAGACATGCGCATCCCAAGACCAGCCGCCGCCCAGCGTGCCAGAGGCCCCGGCCATGAGGCGGGGCGTGCGGTTGGTGACGCCCACCCTGAACAGGCCGATATCATAATCGAGGCGTGAAATGGTGAAGCTCGGCAGCACCCCCATCGCGCTGAGCACGACCGGAGGGATATAGGGATTGTCCGCGAAGATGGTCACCGCCGCATCGCGCGGCGGCAGCGCCGTCATATGGGCCCTCGTCTCCGAATAGGAAGCCTCGGCCGTCAGGGTCAGCGCATCGCTGAACGCATATTCGGCGTGGAGATAGGGATTGAAGCGCTCGACACCCGGCGCCAGCGAGACGCCGCGCGCGAGTGACTGGCCCTGCCCGCCAATCTGCAGCGAGGCATTGCGAATGCCGCCACGGTCGAAGGGCGCGACGGTCGTCGGCGAGGTGAATTCATAATTGTTCAACGCGAAGCCCACGGGGCCGGTGATCAGGCCACCAGGCGACGAGGCCGCCCGGACGTTGGTCGTAATGATATTGGCGGGCTGCCCATTGGTCGCAAAGGCCGGATTGGCGACGCGGCCATATTCATGGCTGCCCCAGGGACGCGTGTAGATGTCGCCCACCTCGTCATTCTTGACGTAATCGACACCGGCGACGATGTGCCCACCCTCGCCGAAGGCGATCCCCCCGAGCGCGGCAAGGCGAAAATTTCCGGCATCGCCATAGGTGCTCGCGCCAGCCTGCGCCCGCAGCTCAAGTCCGGTGAAGCGGTTCTTGAGGATGACGTTGACGACACCCGCGACTGCGTCCGAGCCCCACTGCGCGGATGCGCCGCCGGTCACGACTTCCACGCGCTCCACCATGAGCGTCGGGATGGTGTTGAGATCCGGCGCGCTTGGCGTCGTGCCCGTGCCGTTGCTCGCCGGGGCCAGCGGAGGAACACGCGCCCCGTTGACGAGAACGAGCGTTCGCGCCGCACCAAGGCCACGCAGATCGGCGGTAGAGGCACCGGGCGTCTGGGTGCGGATGGCGTTGGCGCTCGGGCTGGTCGTTGCCCGGAAAGCCGGCTGCTCATTCAGCAGCTGGGCCACGTTCGTGACCTGCCGTTTGTCGATCGCATCCGCGCCAAGCACTGTCGTTGGCGTTGGGGCATCCCCCCCGTTCGGCGCCGCGCGCGAGGCGGTCACGATGATGTCCTGCGCCATCTGGTCCTCAGCCTGAGGGCCATATGCCTGAGCGCCGGACTGGGCGGCCGCACCCATAGGATGCATGAAAATCGCGATTGCAGACCCTGCCAATAAGGCCTGCCGAATATGGTGTGCGCTGAGGCTTGAAAATGCCTTCATCGGTCTTCTCCCATGAGCTTTATATTTAGTTCTGATTGAAGAACTATTCTGATAAAAGCACTATGTCAACGGGCTGCTGCTGCCGCCTCGTTCCGCTTGGCATCGCAGGTCGCTGCGAAGGCAGGGTGGCCGGCACCAATGGCAGCCTTGTGCCTGATCCCGCGACTTGATGGTCCGATCCTTTGGTTGGAAAGGAAGGGCGCGAGATGGGACAGGTGCGTCTCGGGAGCGCCACCAGCGCATACGCCGTCCGACCGGCCACAGCGTGATCGCGACGTTAGCCGAGGGCGGGGATCAATCTCAGGACGGCAGCCAGATGGCCCAAGCCGGCAACAATCGAAGATCTGGAACCCGGACCGAGAGACCCGCTCCACGCCCCTGAGCGAAGCCGAAGAAGCGATGATTGCCGCGCCCCGCAAGCACACGCCGCTGCCGCCGAGCGACTGCATCCATGTGGGACAGCCGTCGATCCCGTGCTTCGGTCAGCGCGGCATCGACACCTCCAGCGGCACGGCATCTCCCGGTGACCGGATGTCGAGGGCGACAAGTCCACATGCCATGAATGCATAGTGATAGGGCAAAGAAGCGAAGCGATCGTCAATCCGGCCGAGGACCCCGGGGGCATCGAGGAAAACTATCTCCTCAGACCACGTCCTGCCCTCGCCGCACAAATCGAACCTCAAACGCCGGATGGTCGTGCGTGCTGCGGTCGACTCCCAGCCGCTCTCATCGACCGCCGCGAAGAAGGGAAAGGGATTGCCGTCAGACACCAGCGCGTCGAGCGTGGTTTGGCCAGCCAAATCCTCTTGTTCAACCGCCGGCTGAAGGGCGATTAACTGAGAGCAGGATTGGTCGGCACACCCGGCGCACCCAAGCTGACGCTGATAGCGATGCCCGGCTCTCGATGATGGAAAGAGCGGCCCATGACTTGGGCGACCACGACCTCCTGCCGTGTGCGCCTCCAAACGGGATATCCCCTCTCCGCTCCCGGGCAGGATTACTGCCTTGAGCGCCGATGACTTGTCGGATTCACACCATAACGATGCCGGAAGCGACGTGCGAAATGACTTTGCTCGGCAAAGCCACAATCAAAGCTGATGTCCGCGATGGACCGCCGTGCATGGCGCGGATCGTCGAGCATCGTCTTCGCCTGCTCCAGACGCATATTGAGCAGTTCTTTGCCGAAAGTCGTGCCCATATTCGCAAAGAGCATGTGCAGATATCGCTTCGAGATGCCACAGGACCGGGCAAGCCCCTCGGGGTTGAGCCCGGTGTCTTCCAGGCGCCCTCGCATCATAGTGCGCAAGCGGGCGACGAGCGTTTGCTGGTTCCTCGTCTGGCCAGCGCCGTCATGGCGGCTCATCAAGGCGAACAATGCCCCGATCTGATCGGCGATCACGGACCGTGGCAGTGTCGCCTCCTCCAGCCCGTTCTGCGCGATCGCAGTGAACAGCGCGGCAAGCGGACCGCCCCATGCCTGGCGCGTTTCATGGGAGACATGGGTGAAATTATCATGGCTCACCACCCAGCGGCGCAGCCAGCTATCGCTGACATGCGCGGTGAGCGCATTGCTTTGCTCCGGGCAGGTGAAGCTATAGGGTTCGGCGTTGCGCAACAGGGTGAAGCTGCCCTCCGGCACATATTCGCGCTCATGCTCATAAGCGACGATCATCGCGCCGGATTGCATATAGACCAGCTCGTAGGATGGCTCTGCGCCGCGCACGATCATCTGGGGAGAGCGACGACATTTTTGGGCCGCAGCGTTGATGAAGTTCAGTTCCAGCGGCCCCAGCCCATATTGACGCCAGACGGCGCTGAAATGGCGCGGGGCCGTGCTGTCCACGCACATTTCGGTCATATGTTCCGAGACGATGCTGGTCCAGCGCGTCATTTTGGTCTGGCTGTCGAACCCGGACGTGGACCAGATATTGTCCATGCCTGCTTCATGGCGGGCGACTGGCGACACGGCCATGGCGTTCTCCTGTAACGACGGCGTCCAAATCCAGCGGCGCAGTTTAGGTCAGGCCGCGCCGTCATGCAAATTGCACCCTCGGACCGAATTTCATGCACCGGGAGGCGGGACAAGCCCGGCCAGCACAACCTACCTTCATGGCGAGTTTTAGCGAAGGGGAATGCGGTGCTTACGAGGCGTCGTTTCGTTCAGGGAACTGCTGCGACTGCCGCCCTGACGCATTTTGGCGGGGTCTGGGCGGTGTCGCCCTCCACGACTATCCTGCCGGGAAATATCTCCCCCAAAGCCTTTGCCGAGGCGCTGGACGCCATGCGCGCCATTGTCGGCAAGGCCTATGTGTTCGTCAGCGAACCGGACCTGGTGGGTTATGCGGATCATTTCCGCATGACGCCGGTCGCGACCCACGCGGCGTCCGGTGCGGTCGCGCCGCGCTCGGTCGAAGAGGTGCAGCGCCTGCTCAAGGTGGCGAGCGACTTCGGCATTCCGGTCTGGACGATCTCCACGGGGCGCAATCTGGGTTATGGCGGCGCGGCGCCGGCCATGCCCGGCACGCTGATGCTCGACCTCAAGCGCATGAACCGCATTCTCGAGGTCAACGAGAAGCACGCCTATGCCGTGGTGGAACCCGGCGTCTCCTACAAGGACCTCTATGCGCATCTCCAGCGCATCGGCTCGAAGCTGTGGATCGACTGCGCGGCGCCCGGCTGGGGCGGCGTCGTCGGCAATATGGTCGATCGCGGTGTTGGCTATACGCCGATGGGAGAGCATTTCCTCCAGCAGCAATGCGGCATGCAGGTCGTCCTGTCCGATGGGACCGTTATCGATACCGGGATGGGCGGACAGGCCGGCGACAAAGCCATGTACGCCTATCGCTATGGCCATGGCCCCTGGCTGGATGGCCTGTTCACCCAATCCAATTTCGGCGTGGTCACCCGGCTTAGCGTGCAACTCATGCCCGAGCCGCCCGGTTATCGCCCTTATATGGTCACCTTCCCCGACGAAGCCGCCATCGAGCCGCTCACCGAGGCGATCCGCCCCCTCAAGCTGGCCCAGATCATTCCCAACGCCGCGACCAGCACGGAATTGCTCTGGGAAGCGGCCGTCGAGGTCCGCAAGGATCAATATTATAGCGGCACCGGGCCGACACCGGACAGCGCCCGCAGGAAGATGATGGACGACCTCCACGTCGGTGCGTGGAATTTCTACGGCGCGCTTTACGGCCCCGAAGAGGTGATGGATGCGACCTGGCCCATCATCCAGGATGCGCTCGGATCGATCAAGGGCGCGAAATTCTATTTCGCGGACGATCGCAAGGGCGGCGCGGCCTTCGACTATCGCGCCAAGCTGATGCGTGGCGTGCCCAACATGACCGAATTCGGCGTGGTCACCTGGATTCCCAATGCCGGCCATGTCGGCTTTGGCCCGGTCGTTCCAGTCGACGGCGCGCTCGCGCTCGATCAGTATCGCAAGGTCCGCCAACTCACCCACGAGGCCGGGTTCGACTATTTCGGCGAGTTCATCGTCGGCTGGCGCGATATGCATCACATCTTCATGCCCGCCTTCCAGCGCGACAATGAAGAAGAGGGCAAGCGACTGCTCAAGCTTGTCGACGCGCTGATCGACGATGCCGCGGCCGATCGTTACGGTGTCTACCGGACCCACCTCGACTTCATGGACAAGGTCGCGAACAGCTATAGCTGGAACGAGGGCGCCCTGGCCCGCTTCAACGGCAAGCTGAAAGCGGCGCTCGATCCAGTCGGAATTCTGGCACCGGGCAAAAGCGGCATCTGGCCGGAGAAGAAGGCATGAGGCCCCCCGCAACGCGCCGGCTCGCCCTGCTCGCGGCGTTGGCCGGCCTCAGCCTGTCAGCCTGCTCGAAAGAGGGTAGAGAGACGAGCAACGGCGCCTCGGTGCCGCGCGAAATGTCCGGCAAGCAACTCTACGACCATTGGTGCGCCGACTGCCATAATCCTGGCCCCGGCCATCCCGGCACCCTGCGGCTGGCTGGAGATATGGGCGAGGAAAACTCCGTCCTGCTCCAGAAGCAGATGGATCCCGAGGTGGTCAAATATGCCGTGCGCAACGGCTTCCAGATGATGCCGCCCTTCCGCCCGACCGAGATTACCGATGAGGAACTCGCCCGGTTGACCGACTATCTGGTGAAGAAGCAATGAGCACGACATCCACCCCCACCGCCGCGATCAGCGCCATCGCCAACGCCGGCGAATTCCACGCGCCGGGCAGCGACATCTTCGCCACCACCATGCGCCGCCTGCCAACGATCCTGGGCGCGAAACCGGATTTTGTGGGGCTGGTGAGGCCGGGGTCGGCTGAGGAACTCGCCACAGCGATCCGCTTCGCGCGCGCGCAGAAACTGGCCATCTTCCGGCTCTACAACGCCTCCAACACCGGCGCGCGCCTCAGTGGCGACGGGAAGACGCTGATCGTCGACCTCAGCCGCATGAACCGCATCCTGGAGGTCAACGCGACCTATGCCTATGCGCGCGTGGAGCCCGGCGTGAGTTTCGCCGAGCTTGCGGCGCATTTCGTCGCGAACAAGCTCCCGCTGCTGGTCGATAGCGAGCGCGATCCGCATGCCTCCATCGCCGGCAGCATCTTCTCCAAGGGTTTCGGCTACACGCCTTATGGCGACCATCTGCTGGTCCAGTGCGGCGCGGAATATGTCCTGCCCGATGGCGAGCGGCTGCGCAGCGGCATGGGCGCGATGGAGAATAACCGCACCTGGCAACTCTACAAATTCGCGCTTGGCCCCTATTCGGATGGGCTCGCCGTCCAGTCCGACGTCATGATCCCCACCCAGACTGGCCTTTGGCTGATGGGGCACGCGCCCGCCTTCCGCCCGTTCGCGATTGATCTTGAAGACGATAGGGCGCTCGCCGGGGCCGTCGAAACGCTCCGCGGGCTCAAGATATCGAACACGCTGCCCGGCACCATCGCCATCACGCATCGAGACTTCGACGCCCGGCGCTCGGGTGAATCTGCCCGCAAGGCGCAATGGCGCCTGCATGGCGCGCTTTATGGGATCCCCAAAGTCGTAGAGCTGGGCATGGCCGCCGTGCAGGCCAGCTTGGGCGCTGTGAAAGGAGCGGCGCTTCTGGGTGACGACAAGCTCGCATCCGAGCCTCTCTGGCAAGAACACAGGGCATTGATGGCAGGCGAGCCGGGACCAGGGGCGCTGCGATTGTCCGGCGGGGCGGGCAGCGCGTCACTCACCTTCGTCGCGCCCATTGAAGGTGATCTGGCGACAGCGATGCTGGCCATTGCCCGCCGCATATTTGACGGCAAGGACGGGCCGTTGCTCTGCGAATTTTCTGTCCTTGGCCGCGCACTCATGTTGACGGTCCATCTGCCGCATGATGCTACACAAGCGGCCTCGGCAGACCGGCTGACCGGGTCTGGCCGTTCGCTCATTCAGGCGATGGGTGATGCCGGCTTTGGTCTGGTATCCTACAGTCCCGAATATGGCCGCCTGGCGACGAGCCTGTTAAGCGGGAAGCCATTGGGCGCTCTGCAAAGCCGCATCGAAACCGCGCTTTGGTAACGCCTATGAGATTGGGCGGCCGGTCAGCAACCGCCGACACAGGCGACATTCGATGGCTCGAAACGGCTTAGCAGCGATCTCCTGCGGCGTATGCTCGGCCATGCGCCGCAGGAGCAGGCCATGGGCGGGATGGCTATCGCACCAAACGCCTGCATGATCGGGGTGGCATCCGGTTCAGCCGCGGCGCTTGGTGCCAGCTGCTTGCTAACCCCATCTATCGTGGCAAGGTCACCCATAAGGGCACGGTCTATGATGGTCACCATCAGGCGATCGTGGACGAACCCCTCTGGGATCAGGTGCAGACCTTGCTGGCCCAGCGGCGCATCAACCCCGGACATATCCGAGCGCCCCGACCCGGCCTGCTCGCCGGGCAGATCCAGGATGGCGAGGGACGCAGGATGACGCCCTCACACACAGGGTCGTCGGATAGCGGATGCCGGGCCCCTTACCCTCCACTTCCAGAAGCGCTCGGCCATGTCCGGCAAGCTGGTTGATTCCGCTCTGGCACAGATTGGCAGCACTCTGGTTACCGGAGCATGGATGAGCGGCGGGCGCCTCATCGATTTCCGTCCGATCATCAGAATATTCGCACTCATAATGGGGACATTGTCACCAGCCTCAACGCGCTGCCAAATGCGCCGCCCAACCATCGATCAGAACATCCAGAGCGACGATGAAGCTATCTTTATCGGATGCGGCGGTGCCGGGCCGCGCCGACCACAGCGTCGTCCAACCGGTGACGAGAGCCTGCACCGAGCGCTGTGCTGTCCGCGCCTCGTCATCCGGCAAGCCCAATGATCGAAGGGGCCCCAGGATTTTTTCCAGCGCAATTTCAGACATGCCCGGCTCGGGCCGCGTCACGGCGATCAATTGCCGCGCATCCCTCACCGATGTCTGGGCATTCCAGAGCGCGACGCCAAACTCATGAAGCCACTGCCGCCAATGGCCGGACTGCGGAATCGCATCGAGACAAGCCTGAAAGATCGATCCCGCCATCAAGCCATAGAGCGCATCCTTGTCCTTCACATGCCAATAAAGGGACGAGACGCTGACATCGAGCCGTCCAGCGACCTTTCGCAAGCTGACCCCGCCCAGCCCATCCTCATTGAGAAGCGCCACGGCCTCCCGAACGATCATCTCTCGATCAAGTTTTGAAAAGGACATGGCGCTCCTTGACACGAGTTGGCCAGAAATGCATCAAACGACAAACGAACACTGTTCGCTTGCGGGAGAGAGCTGATGTATCCGTTCAAACCGGGCAGCTACGCGCCGAAAAATGGTTGGTATGTGGCTGCATTCTGCAACGAAATCGGCGAGGCCTTGCTAAGCCGCTGGATTTTGAACCAGCCGGTCGTCCTGTATCGTAAAGAAAACGGACAGGCCGTTGCAGTGGAGGGGCGCTGTCCCCACCGTCATTTCCCGCTCGGCGAAAGCAAGCGCGTCGGCGATGCGATCCAGTGCGGCTATCATGGCATCACCTTCGACGCCGAGGGCAAATGCACCTTCGTGCCGAGCCAGACGACCATCCCCGGCGTTTATGCGATCAAGGCCTATCCGCTCGTCGAACGCGGCCTATGGGCCTGGATCTGGCCCGGCGATCCGGCCAGGGCGGACGAAGCGTTGATCCCGACGCTGGACGAAATCGGTTATAACCTGCCCGGCATGATCCCCGACGCCTTCTACTCGATGCATGTGAAAGGTCGTTATCAGCTGCTCAACGACAATCTGCTGGATCTGACGCATCTAGGATATCTCCACAGCACATCCATCGGCACGCCGGACGATGCCGCTACGCCGGAAGTCCGCGATCTCAATGATCGCCGCCTTTCCAGCCGGCGCTATATGCACGACACACCCCAGCCGCCTCTGCATCTTGATTCCAACGCGTATAAGGGCCCGATCGATCGCATCTCGGGCATGGACTTTTTCTTCCCCGGCTTTCACGCTGGCATCGGGGAGCAGCAATATCCACGTAGCCACTCGCAGGCTGGTGAAATCATCCATACCAGCCGGGTCTGGCATGCCGTCACCCCAGCCACACGCACGACCTGCAACTATTTCTTTGGCATGAATGCGAATGGCCAGGAGCGGCTGGACCGCGCCAAGGTCCTGCTGGCTCCTGTTCTCGAAGAAGACAAGTTCGCCACGGAGGAAATCGAGAAACTCATCACCACACTGGATGAGATACCGCCCGAGCTTATGCTCAAAAGCGACACGACTGCCGTGCAGGGGCGCCGCATTCTCCAAGCGATGATGGACGCTGAGAAGCTGGAACAGGCTTCCTAGCGCTACATCCTTGACCTTTTTTTGCCGCCCTTGATCATCTAACACCGTTAGATTAACCGGGCGTCGCCGAACAATCAAAGGAGAGACACCATGAACCGCAGCCAATATGATGCTTATCTCAACCTGTTTAACAGCCGCGACTATGATGGTGTCACCAGCCACTTCAAACATGACGCGGTCATCGCGTTCGCGGACATAAGGTTACGCGGACATGATGCGATCCGGCGCTTCTATGCCTTCTTCCACGATCACGTATCCGAACAAATTCGGGTGAATCGCTTCCTGAGTGATGACCGGTCAGTTATGCTCGAAGCCGTTGTTCGGCTGGAGGGGAAAAAGCGCCTCACGCCTGAAGCCATCGAAAATCATGGCTATGCATCCATTCTGCCGCTCGAAAAAGGGCAGGTAATCGAAATTCCCCAGTTCATTCATTATCATCTTGATGGAGGCGAGTTCAGCACTGCTCTCTGCGCCATCGCGACGTTCGAAATCTAGAACGACCCAAGGTTGGGCGTCCGAAAACCGGCGGGCGCCTGACCTACTTATGCACGCTTTCGCAATGCCGTTCGAACGGAAGGCGAAAACAGCCCTGCCGAGCGTTACAGCTTCTGCGTCAGCTCCGGCACGGCGGTGAACAGATCCGCGACGAGGCCGATATCGGCGATCTGGAAGATCGGCGCATCCTCGTCCTTGTTGATGGCGACGATGGTCTTTGAGTCCTT
>Ga0182736_1000331_pt1 | contig 80026 bp, 78 predicted proteins | sample eDN5th30CKraftBY_FD_128882 | JGI IMG/M metagenome (GOLD analysis project Ga0182736, IMG submission 128882) | Enriched backyard soil microbial communities from Emeryville, California, USA - eDNA 5th pass 30_C Kraft BY (version 2) (version 2) | ecosystem: Environmental > Terrestrial > Soil >... | reverse complement strand
CGCCCCTCGTCAGAGGCAGGTCTTGAGGCAACGATATAGCCAAGATTGGGAATGATGTCAAGAACAAAGTGAGAACATAACATCACGCTCCCGCCCGCCTTATCCCCTCCGCCGTCATGGCCGCACTTGGTGCGGCCACCCACGTCTTCGAGAACCGCGGCGCTGCATAAGACGTGGGTGCCCGGGACGAGCCCGGGCATGACGGCGGGGGGGGGTCATTCCCAGTCCGAAAGACGCCGCGCTCCACCGTATCGGGATCACCGGCACTGATCCCCGGCGGGCCAACGCCAAAGGCATTGCACCGACGCCAATCCAAGCATACTGTGCATCTACACAGATGGAGGTCGGCATGCTTGAGCGGGTGCACGGAATCGTAACGCGGGATGTTCTGACGGCCGAGCCGGGCTTGGCCTTCCTGCGCGGCCTGCTCGAAGGCCGGCATCCGGCTCCGCCCTTCGCCCGTTCGACAAATGTCTATCTGACTCATGTGGAAGAAGGCCGGGTGATCTTCGAAGGCGAGCCAACGGAGGCTTTCTTCAACCCGCTCGGCACCATCCATGGCGGCTGGACCTCCGCCATCCTCGACAGCGCCATGGCCTGCGCCGTCCATACAACCCTCCTTGCCGGCCAGGGCTATACGACGGTGGAGATGAAGCTCAATTTCGTCCGGCCGATCCTGCCGAATACCGGCAAGGTCACCTGCGAAGGCACCCTCATCCATCGCGGCGGGACGCTGGCCACCTCGGAGGGCAAGCTCTTCGACGCCAAGGGCGCGCTTCTCGCCCATGGCACCGAGACCTGCATGATCTTCGACGCGGCGGCCCGCAAGGCAGCCTAACGCCGGGATGTCAGCATCGCAGCACCGACGATGAGGATGCCGCCGCCGAGCGTCGCCCAGGTCGGGACCTCGCTGAACACCCCGAAGCCGATCAGAACCGCCCAGATCAGCGCCGTGTATTCGAGCGGGGCGAGCCTTGCCGCCTCGGCCTTGGCATAGGCAGTCGCCATGAGCACGTGGCCGATCACGCCGAGAACGCCCATGAGCAGGAACCAGGTGAGGTGGGAATAGTCCAGGGGCTGCCAGGCCCAGAGGCCGAACGGCGCGACCAGGATGAACGGCCCGAAATTCTGGAAGATGACGATATGCAAAAACTTGTCGCGCTGGGCCCTCTGGCGCAGGAGCACGAGGCTCAGCGCATAGGTCACCGCCGAGGTCAGCGCGGCGGCGACGCCGGCCCATGACCGGGTCGCGCCCGCATCTGCCGTCTGGCCGAGCACCACGACGAGCGTGCCGGCGAACCCGATGGCGATGGCGCCGACGATCCTGGCATCGACCTTCTCGCGCAGCAGCAGCATGCCGAACAGGGCGATGAACATCGGCGACAGGAAGGACAGAACCAGGGTTTCGGCCAGCGGCAATTGGCCGAGCGCATAGAAGAAGCTCACCGCCGTCACGACCGCGATCACGGAGCGGAGCGAATTGGCGGCGATGGTCTCCCGGTTCGGCCAGCCGGGCCTCAGGACCGCAACGACGCCGGCCACGACCAGCGAGCCGCAGGCGAAACGCAGAAGGGCGACCTGGAGGGTCGGGTAATGGGCGGACATCCCCTTGATGAACGCATCCATGATGGACAGAACCGCGATGCCCGCGGCCGCCCTCAGGGCGGGACCGAATTGCATGATGTCACGACGATATGAGAGCGGCGTCCCGGGATGAGCGCCGTCGAGGCCACGGCTCTTACCGCACTTTCATAAGGGCTTCATCCCTCTTTTCGTCGGATCGACAGGAAAGCGCACTTCCAAGTCGGAGCATAAATTCCGCGAGCTTGGCGGAAACAAAAGCCGCGCTTGCCGTTTATTCTGCGAAATACCTAGACAGGAAACTTCAATGCGCGCTTGGACCTCTTGCTCCGCAATGCTTCTGGCGATCTTGCTGCCTGCTGCCGCCTCCGCGCAGCCAATTGCCAGGAACGGCAATTTCTACGGCAATACCTATATCGCACCCGGTTACGACTATCCCTATGCCCGAGCAGAGGACGGCTATCGCGAGAGCTATCCTCTCGTGACGCGCCCGGCCGCGCGCGCCTATCAGGGCCAGCGCGTCGCCGGATATCCCTACGACGTCACCTCCACGGGCAGCGTCGCGACCCTGCCGCAGGATTTTGGTGCGGGCTACGACAACAGCATCGATTACGCGATCTCGCCCGAGTTCCAGCGCCAGATCGTGGCCTATCGCGGCACTGAGCGGCCCGGCACGATCGTGGTCGATACCAACAACAAGTTCCTCTATCTCGTGCAGGAGGGCGGCCGCGCGCTCCGCTACGGCATCGGCGTCGGCCGCGAAGGATTCGAGTGGAGCGGGCGTCAGACCGTGTCGATGAAGCGCGAATGGCCGTCCTGGCGTCCGCCGGCCGAGATGATCCGCCGCCGCCCCGACCTTCCGCGCTTCATGGAAGGCGGCCCGGACAACCCGCTCGGCGCCCGCGCGCTTTATCTCGGCTCCTCGCTCTACCGCATCCACGGCACCAACGAGCCGCACACCATCGGGCAGGCCGTCTCCTCCGGCTGCATCCGCATGCTCAACGACGACGTGGTCGATCTCTACAGCCGCGTCCGGGTCGGAACGACCGTGCTCGTGATCTGATCGCGGCCCATACTATCACTCTCAGCTTCCACGATGGCCGGGCTCGCCCCGGCCATCGTCTTTTTGAGAATCGCGTGACGTCTGGTGTAAGGCATCAGCGTCTCGGGATGAGTGCCGTCATGAACTACGTCTATCTCTTCACCGCCATCCTCTGCGAGGTCGTCGCCACCTCGGCGCTTAAGGCGGCCGAGGGCTTTTCACGCTTCTGGCCGTCGGTGATCGTGATCGTCGGCTACGGGCTCGCCTTCTATTGCCTGTCGCTCACCATGCGCAGCATTCCCATCGGCATCGCCTATGCGATCTGGTCAGGAATCGGCATCGTGCTGATCGCGGCCGCAGGCTTCGTGCTCTACCGTCAGCCCCTGGACCTGCCTGCCCTGATCGGCATGGCGCTCATCCTGGCCGGCGTCCTCGTCATCAACCTGTTCTCGAAGACCGCCGGTCACTGAACATGGAAACGCCCGCCTGAGGCGGGCGCTTCTGGAAAGAAATGGGACATCCTTAGAGTCGGCTGATCAACCATTCACCTCATCCTGAGGAGCAGACGAAGTCTGCGTCTCGAAGGAGGTTCCAGAGAGCACTGGAGCCTCCTTCGAGACGGTCGCTCCGCGACCTCCTCAGGATGAGGGCTCAGGGTTTGGCAGGTCTGAGTTTAAGCCCAGTCACCGTCGTCGCCATCACCCGAAAAGTCGTCGAAATCCTGGTCCTCTTGGGCCTGCTGGTCGGGATTCTCGTAGAGCGAATCCGTGATGCTCGCATCGCTGGCATCCGCCGCCTGATCGGTGCCGTCGAGACCGGCTGCCGCCGCCGCTTGGCTCACGGGATTGTTGTCGCCGCTGAAGGCATGGCTCAGGGCATTGGCAAGCATCACGCCGCCCGCAACGCCGGCCGCCGTCGAGAGTGCGGAGCCGAGGAACCCTCCACCGCCGCCGCGCTGCATCGCCCCGCCGCCCCAAGGACCGCCGGGCGCGCCGCCCATCATGCCGCCCTGCGGAGCGCCGTATTGCGGCTGCGACGGATGCGGCTGGCCCCAGGGCGAAGCCTGCCGGGCGGGCGGGGCATTGTAGGCCGGGCCGGGCGGGCGCGAGCCGCCGCCGCCGAAGATGCTGGAGAGGAAGCCGCCGGCTTGCGGCTGGTGCATCGCCTGTTCGAGTTCGGCGCGCAGCTGCTCGTTCTCGGCCTGAAGATTGGTGAGGGCCTGTTCCTGAACGAAGACCGCCTGCGCCATGGCATAGGGCGCGTAGGGCTGCCGACGCAGCTTCTCGGCGATGTAGCGCTCGGCCTCCGGCTCGCGCGGCTGGTTCGCCACCTGCTCGAGGCGCCGGAAGATGTCGTCGATGACCTGGCGTTCCTGATCGTTCATGGCCTGCCTCCTTCGAGGATCATTGCAAGGGTCATTGCAGGAATGATGTAAGCGCCTCCCCCGCTTTTGTTAGAGGCGCACGAGGCCGGCCTCACGCATATTCGCGAGCGCCTGCGGGGCGATGCCCTCGAGGTCGAACAATGCGCGCCATTCGGCGCCATGCACCTCCCGCAGGTCCGGCAGCAGCGCATCGCCCTCCTCTGCCCTGATCACATAGCGGATATCGTGGTGCCAATGCTCGGGCTCGTCCCGCTCCGGCCGCGCCGGAATGCGGTGGCTGTCGATGTCGATGGGAAGACCGGATGTCTCGTGCCAGGGATCGACCGCAAGCCCCCGCATCCCGGTCTCCTCCAAAGCCTCGCGCAGGGCCGAGCCCGCGAGGCTCTCCGGCGCTTCGTAATGCCCGCCCGGCTGCAGCCAGCGCCCGAGGGAGCGATGATGGATGAGCAGGATCCGCAACCCCGGCACGTCGAGGATGAAGGCGGAGGTTGTCACGTGCCCTGGGAAGGTGCGCCGGGAATGGATGTGGTCGCCGCTGTCGATCTGGCGGCGCAGGATGGCATGCCTGTCAGCCGGCACGCCGAAGGCACGCGCGTGCTCATCGAGGATCGCCGCGACGTGGAGGCGGAAGGCGGCGGGGTCGAAGCCCGAAGAGGAAGCGTCCAAGGCGTCAGCCTTCCATGATCTTCGTGAAGGCATCCTTGTACTCGGCATGCCAGCGCGAGAGCGGCGGGCGGTTTTCGACGATATCGTCCGCCGCCCATCGGATGCGCTTCTCGTCCATCTCCCGCGTCGTCTCGCCGTCCGGGCACAGCACGTAGAAATCGCCCTTCCCCATCGAATCCAGCAGAAACTCGACCGTCTGCTCCGGCGTCCAGGCGCCGGCCGGCTTTTCGGTGACGCCGCGAGCCTTGGCAAAGCCCGTATAGACGAAGCCGGGAATGAAGAGGTGCGCGGTGACGCGACATTCGGGACGATTGCGCAGATCGTGAGCCAGAGCCTCGGTGAACACCTTCACGCCGGCCTTCGAGATGTTGTAGGCGGTGTTGCCGGGCGGCGTGGTGATGCCCTGCTTGGAGCCCGTATTGACGATGGCGCAGGGCGTCTTCTGATCGATCATGGCGGGCGCGAACGCGTTCACGCCGTTGATCACGCCCCAGAGATTGACGTCGAGGATCGCACGCCAGCGAACTGGGTCGCCGAACATCTGCCCGCCGCCCTCGGTGCCGGCATTGTTCATCAGCACGGCGACCTCGCCGAAGGCGGCGTAAACCTTCTCCTTGAGGCTCTCGACAGCCTCCGGCCGGCCGACATCGGTCGCGACGGCGAGCACCTTGTCCGCCTTGCCGGCGACGCGCGCCACGTCCTCGGCGGCCCGGTCAAGCGCATCGCCGGGAAGATCCGCGAGGCAGACATTCATCCCGAGTTGCGCGAAACGCTTGGCGGCGGCGAGCCCGATGCCGCTTGCGGCTCCGGTGATGACGGCAACGCGGTTCGGGCCGATTGCAGGGTGCTGGGCCATCGCTTGGATCCTTCATTCTTGCTTTGGAGATGTCTGCGATTCGACGCTGAGGCCAAAGTGGCGCGCTGCGGCGCATTCGCCAAGGGCCGCCGCGTGCCAGCTTGACCGTTGCGCATTCCCACGATTTCGGCGAGGTCGTGAGGCGGCGTTCTCAGAAATGCCCTGAAATGGGCAAAAGCCCGCGTCACGATGCCGATGCAGGGGTAGTGACTTACGTTTCCCTCCTCCCTGTCATTCCGGGGCCGCGCAGCGGAGCCCGGAACCCATAACCGCTGAGGATGCAACAGAGAGGCGGCAAGCGCTTCGCGCGCTTCTGAACCGTCGGCGGTTATGGGTTCCGGGCTCGCCTGCGGCGCCCCGGAATGACGGGGTGGGGCCAAACTGAGCCACAAAAGATGCGGGCAATTTCGTAGGGGGAAAGCAATTTCCGGCCGCCGGGTGGAATAAAGCCCGGGGTCTCGATGTTCTTGGAGACTGGACCATCCTTCCAGGAGGACATGATGAACCATCGCAGCGAAGCAATACACCGTCTCGGCTTGCTGGCAGGCGCCTTCGTCCTGTCGATCGGTACCGCCTGCATGCTCACCCCGGCCATGGCTGCAGGTGAGAGCGGAAGCTCGGGCGGCAGCGGCGGCGGCAGCGCCGGGGGTGGAAGCGACAGCGGCGGACGCAGCAGCGACACCAACATGACGACCTGTCCGCGAGGCCAGATCTACAGCCAGAGATCCCGCCGATGCGTGCAGGCCCGCAGCGAGATCCTGACGGACGAAGCCGTGACGGATTATGCCTACGCCCTTGCGCAGGCCGAGCGTTTCGACGAGGCGCTCGAAGTGCTCGACATGGTGCAGAATCCGAACACGCCGAAGGCCCTGAACTATCGCGGATACGTCACGCGCAAGCTCGGACGGACCGAAGAGGGCATCGGCTATTATCTCAAGTCCGTCGCGCTCGATCCGCAATATGCCCAGGTGCGGGAATATCTCGGCGAAGCCTATGTGGTTCAGGGCAAGGTCGACCTCGCGCGCGAGCAGCTTCAGGTCATCCAGACCCTGTGCGGAACGGAATGCGAGGAATACCGCGATCTGGCGGAGGCCATCGAAGCGGCTCCGCGATGAGGCGGTAGCGGACGAGAGCCGTTTCCACTTAGGTGGAATCAGCTCTTCTCTTTGGTGTGTCGCATTTTTTACGGCGAACCAAATCCGGTTCGCCGTCGGGACATGCTGTTCTCGAGGGATGGTGAAATGAACAGGCTTCAGGCGCCGCTCGCGTTTGCGGCAAGGCTCATGCTGGCCTTCATCTTCATCATCGAAGGCTGGGGCAAGATCCAGGCTTACGAGGGAACGCAGCAATACATGGAAAATTATGGCGTTCCGGGCCTGCTCCTGCCCCTCGTCATCCTGACGGAGCTCGGAGGCGGGCTGCTCATCGCTTTCGGTTTTCAAACGCGACTGGCCGCACTGGTACTCGCGGGCTTCTGCATTCTGACCGCCATCCTCTTCCATCGCGACATCGCGGATATCGGCGAATTCATTCACTTCAACAAGGATATCGCGATCGCAGGCGGTTTCCTGCTTCTCGTGGCATTCGGTGCGGGAGAATGGTCGCTCGACGCAATGCGGACACGGCGCGGAGCAACTTCACTTCGCATGTGAGATGAAAAGCTCTTGCTTAAAGCAGCATGGCACTTCTCCCTCTCCCGTGTGGGAGAGGGTTGGGGTGAGGGAATGCCGGTGCCGGATGGAGTGCCGAGGGAGATGAGTTGCGGCGGAGACGACGGCACTTGACTGGTTGAACGCACCGCCCTCACCCCTGCCCCTCTCCCACACGGGAGAGGGGGTGCTGTCGCGGCCCATCCCCAAAAGAAAAAGCCCCGCAAAATCGCGGGGCTCTGGAGGTAGGCGCCTTACTCTGCATCCGGCGATTTGAGCGGCCTGACATTCGTCTCGATCTCCTCCTCGTCGAAGAGCATCGGATCGTCTTCCTGCGTGTCGAGGCGGGTCTTCTTGCGCAGAGCCACATATTTTTTCTGGATCTTGGTGCGGCTCTCGCGGGCGATTTCGAGGGCGCCCTGGACGAGGGAGCGCTCGGCCTTCTCGTTCTGCAGCTCTTCGGTCAGGCGGCGGTTGGCGGATTCCAGGGTGTTGCGCTCCTGGTCGAAGCGCTTGGTGAACTGGTCGATGCGCTCGGACAGGCTCGCCACCTTGTTGTCGGAGCTTTCGATCTGGAAGTCCTTGGCCGCGATGGCCTTGTTGAGCATCTCGACGCGCTCCTGCAGCTCGATGCGCGAGCGCTGGAGCTCGTTGACCATGGCGACCTGCCGCTCGACCTCCTGCTGCGTCGCCTCAAGGCGCCGGTCGAGGGTGTTCTTTTCGATGGTCGTCTCTTTCAGATTGCGCTCGACGCCGCGCAGGGCCTCGTTCTTGTCGCGCAGCTGGTCGCGGGTATGGGCCAGAATCTTGTCGGTGGCCGAGAGGCGCGAGTTCAAACCCTCGATCTTCATGTCGAGCGAGGAGAGATCGGTCTGGTGGGCCGAGCGCTCGGAATCGATCTGCGTTTCGAGGCGCTGGCGCAGCACCTGCTCGGCCATGAGCTTCGATTCGAGTTCGGAGGCGCGCTGGCGCGTGGCCTCGAGCTGGGTCTCGACCTCGCTGTAACGGTTGGTCAGGCTGGAAAGGCGGTAATTCTGCTCCTCCGCCACCTTCTGCAGGCGCTTGACCTCGTGATCGAGCAGGCCGTTCCTCTCACGGGTCTCGATCAGCTCGCGCTCGGCACGCGCCACCGTCTGGTCGGCCTCCTGCGCTTCGAGGCGCAGCGCCTGGTTCTCTTCCGTGATGTTGCGGGCGCGTTCGGTCTCGATGGCGAGCTGGTTTTCGAGGTCGCCGACGATCGCTTCCTTGTCCTTCACGTTGAGGCGCAGGTCCTCGATATAGGAATCCTGCTCCCGAACCCGGGATTCCGCCTTGCGCAGCTGCGACACGGCCGCGTTGAGATCGTCCGACGTCCGGGCATGCAGGCTGCCGAGGTCGCCGAGCTCCCGGCGCAGGGACTGGGTCGTCTCGGTTTCCTGCCGCAGCACGGCTTCCGTTTCGAGAAGGCGCGATTGAAGCTGGGGATAGCTGCGGATCAGGTCGCTCACCGGCTCGGAGAGGAGGGCGAAATCCTCCTTCAGGCTGCGGATCTCCTCCAGCCGGTCGATCATGTTGGCGAAGCGGACGCGGATCAGCTCGTTCTTCTGGCCGACGGAATCGAGGGCGCCGTTGGGGCGCGCGATGGGGGTCTCAGCTTTCCCCGGAGGAGAGGCCGCAGGCACGGCCAAAGCCTCGGGGCCCTCGCTGACATGAGGGAGGCCCTCGGAAGCAGCCTCATCCTGCCTCTTGCCGAAGCGGTTCCTGAAAGACGTCCAACCCGAAGACATGTGCCGGCCCTTACGCCCTGAAATTTACCCTTTCCTAACTTTTAGCGCAGACGCGCTCGTTTTGGAAATAAAATTTCGTTGCGTAAGAGTGTAGCAGGCTCACTCTGCTGCAATGGTTAACGGCGAAGAGAGCCGCTTTCCGAACCCCGCCGCCTCCAGGGTCTCCGGCATCGGCCCGCCGGTCGCCCAGTCGAGAAGCTCGACCGTATGGACGATGGGGATTTCGGTGCCCTTCCCGATCTGGGTCATGCAGCCGATATTGCCGGTGGCGATGAGGTCGGGCTTCGTGCGCTCGATATTGGCGACCTTGCGGGCACGGAGCTGCGCGGCGATCTCGGGCTGGAGCAGATTATAGGTGCCGGCGGAGCCGCAGCAGATATGCCCTTCCGGCACGTCCTTCACCGTGAAGCCGGCCTGCTTCAGCAGGGTCTTCGGCTCGGTGCGGATCGCCTGACCGTGCTGCATGGAGCAGGCGGAATGGTAGGCCACGACCAGATCCGTCTCGCGCACCGGCTCCATGAGCTTGAGCGACGTGACGTATTCCGTGACGTCCTTGGCAATAGTGGAGACGCGGGCCGCCTTCTCGGCATAGTCCGGGTCCTCCCGGAACATGAAGCCGTAATCCTTGATCGTGGTGCCGCAGCCCGACGCCGTGATGATGATGGCGTCCAACCCCTCCCCGTCCATCTCGGCGATCCAGGCGTCTATGTTGCGCTTGGCGAAGCCATGGGCCTCCTCGTCGCGGCCCATATGATGGACGAGGGCGCCGCAGCACCCCTCCCCCTTCGGCTGGACCACGTCGATTCCGTGGCGGTTGAGCAGGCGGATCGCCGCCTCGTTGAAGCCGGGCTTGAGCACGGGCTGGGCGCAGCCGGACAGGATCGCGACGCGGCCCCGGCGCTCGCCCTGGGCCTTGAAGGTTCCGGGCTGCTCGAAGGGCGAGCGGGCCGGCACCTTGACGGGCGCGAGATCGATCATCGCCTGCAGCCGGTTGCCGAGAAGCGGCATGGCGCCGATCATCCCCTTCAGGGGCTTTGCCAGCATCGCCGCGCCGAGCGCGAAGCGGAAGCGGCCCGGATAGGGCAGCACGCTGGCCAGCACCCAGCGCAGCAGCCGGTCGTGCCAGGGCCGCGTATAGGTGGCCTCGATATAGGAGCGGGCATGGTCGACGAGGTGCATGTAATGCACGCCGGACGGACAGGTCGTCATGCAGGACAGGCACGACAGGCAGCGGTCGATATGCTTGACCACTTCCGGAGATGCCGGCTTTCCGCTCTCCAGCATGTCCTTCATCAGGTAGATGCGCCCGCGCGGAGAATCGAGCTCGTCGCCGAGCAGGAGATAGGTCGGGCAGGTGGCGGTGCAGAAGCCGCAATGGACGCAGGTGCGGAGGATCTTCTCCGAACTTGCCATTGCCGGGTCTCTGAGCTGATCGGGCGTGAAATTGGTCTGCATGGTGTTAACTCACAACGCCCCTTGCCAGCGATTGATGGCTTCAACGGGATGGATCAGCATGATGACGTTCAAGGTGAGATTATCGCGGATCCAGAATCCGACGAACAGCTCCATGATCACCGCGACCAGCACGGTCAGCCGGACCGGCCATATTCTCGCAAGCCAGAAGCCCGCAGCCATGGCGAGGATGTCCGACACCGAGTTGATGACGCTGTCGCCGTAATAATCGAGCGCGATGTTGGTCGCGCGGTAACGGTCGATGACGGTGTTCGTGTTCTCGGCGATCTCCCAGGCCGCTTCGACCCCGAGCGCGATGAGAAAGGCGATACCGATCGGCAAAGGTCTTCCGATCAGCCGCCCGACAGCCCAGGTGCCCGCATAGAACAGGAAGCCGTGGATGATGTGGGAGGGCGTGTACCAGTCGATCAGATGCTGCGAATTGCCGGAATCCTTCACGGTCCCGTGCCACAGTTCGATCGTGCCGCATGTGCAGATCGGCGTGCGGCCCATGGCCAGAAGAATTGCTGCGGTGAGCGCGATGAGGCCGAGGGCGAGCGCAGCGACGAGCGCGATGCGCGCATGGCTCGGCCTCTTCGAGGGTTCAGCGAAAGCCGCGCTTCCCGTCATCTCAGATTCCCGCATACATCCGCCCCGGATTGAGGATGCCGGCCGGATCGAGGGAGGCCTTGATGCCGCGGGACAGCGTCATCACCGCGTCCGATTGCGGCTCGAACACGTCGAGGGTCGAACGCACTTCGGCAGGCGCACGCACCAGCGTCGCGTGGCCGCCATGGGTTCTGGTCGCTTCGCGCAAGGCCGACGCGCCGGCATCGCCCTCGATCGGCGTCGAGATCCAGACGAGGCCGCCGCCCCAATCGTAGAACCATTGCGCATCGAGCGCCTGCGCCACATGCGCGGCGACATCGGGGCCCTTGGCCGGTACGGTGGAGACGCGCCAGATGGCGCGATTGCCCTGATCGGTCAGGATCGTCGCATCGCGCACCGACTGCCAGAGCGCCTCGGCCCCGACACCCTCGAGAATGTCCATGAAGCGGAAGCGCTTCATCAGGCGCTTCATCTCGTTCATGCGGTAATCGACGGAGACCCTGAATCCTTCGAGCCGGATCAGCGTGCTGCCGCCGCGCCGGTCGCGGTCGGGAATATGGGCCGCGCCCGTCACGTCGAAGGGCGAGCCCAGCGCCATCGACAGGGCCTCGATGGCCTGATTGTCGTCGAGGCCTCGTATGACGAGGGTCGCCATGCGCTCCTGCTTGGGCAGCACCTTGAAGGTGACTTCGGTGAGAAAGCCGAGCGTCCCCCAGGAGCCCGCCATGAGCTTCACGAGGTCGAGCCCGGTGACGTTCTTCATCACCCGCCCGCCCGATTTCACCACCTCGCCGCGACCGTTGACGAAGCGCACGCCGATCAGGCTGTCGCGGGCGGCACCCGCCATGATCCGGCGCGGGCCGGAGATGTTCATCGCCGCCACCGCGCCGATCGTGGGATCGCCCCTGGTGCCGAGAAGCGAGCGGTAATCCATCGGCTCGAAGGGCAGCTCCTGCCCCTTCGCGGCGAGCACCCGCATCACTTCCAGCACCGGCGTACCGGCGCGCGCGGAGATCACGAGCTCGGCCGGCTCGTAGAGCGTGATACCGCTCATGGCCGTCGACGAGATCGAGGCATCGGTCTGGTTCGGCCGGCCCATCGCCGCCTTGGTGCCGTTGCCGGCAATGTTCAGAAGCGTGCCCTTGTCGGCGGCCTCGCGGATGACGATGGACGCGTCCTGCTCGTCGCGGGGAGTATGAACGGTCACGCAGCGAACCTTCCTTCGAGCGGGAACACCTTGGCCGGATTGAGCAGCCAGCCGGGATCGAACACCCCGCGCACGCGCATCTGCTGTTCGAGATCCGTGGCGTTGAACTGATGGGTCATCAGATCCCGCTTCTCGATGCCGACGCCGTGCTCGCCCGTGAGGCAGCCGCCGACCTCGACGCAGAGCTTGAGGATATCCTCGCCCGCCTTCTCGGCCTTCTCCATCTCGCCCGGCACGTTGGTGTTGAACATCACGAGCGGATGCAGGTTGCCGTCGCCGGCATGGAACACGTTGGCGACGCCGAGCCCGTAGGATTTCACGATCTCGTCGATGCGGTTGAGAACGTAGGGCAATTGGCCGGTCGGAATGGTGCCGTCCATGCAGATGTAATCGGCGACGCGGCCCGTGGCCCCGAAGGCCGATTTGCGACCCTTCCAGATCGCCGCGCTCTCGGCCTCCGATTGCGACACCTTCATGGTCTTCGGCCTGAACGGCTCGGCAATCGCGACGATGCGGCGGAGCATGTCGTCGATCTCCTGATCGGAGCCTTCGACCTCGACGATCAGCATCGCCTCCACGTCGAGCGGATAGCCCGCATGAGCGAAGGCCTCGCAGATCTGGATCGCCGGCTTGTCCATGTATTCGAGCGCCACCGGAATGATGCCGGCGCCGATGATCGCGGCCACGCAGGCGCCCGCATCCTCGACCCGCTCGAAGCCGAAAAGCGCCGGCCGCGCCCCTTCCGCCGCGCGCAGGATCCGCACCACGGCCTCCGTCACCACGCCGAGCTGCCCTTCCGAGCCGCAGACGAGGCCGAGAATGTCGTAGCCTGCCGCATCCAGATAATCGCCGCCGATCTCCACCACCGTGCCGTCGAGCAGCACCAGGGTGACGCCCATGAGATTGTTGGTGGTCACGCCGTATTTCAGGCAATGCGCCCCGCCGGAATTCATGGCGATGTTGCCGGCGATCGTGCAGGCGAGCTGGCTCGACGGATCGGGCGCATAGAAGAAGCCCTCATACGCGACCGCCTGGCTGATGCCGAGATTGGTGATGCCGGACTGCACGCGGGCGGTGCGGTTCTCGAAGCTGACGTCGATCACCCGGTTCATCTTGGCGACGCCGAGCACGATGGCATCTTCCTGCGGGATCGCCCCGCCGCAGAGCGAGGTTCCAGCCCCGCGCGGCACCACCTTCACGCCGTTCGCGTGGCAGAAGCGCATGATCGCAGAGACCTCCTCCGTGGTGGAGGGCAGCACCACCGCGAGCGGCATCTGGCGGTAGGAGGTCAGGCCGTCGGTCTCGAAGGCCCGGCGCTCGTCCTCGGACACGATCAGGGCCTCCGGCGCGACAAGGCGCCCCAAGCCCTCGACGATCTCCTTCCGGCGCGCCAGAACCGCTTCATCCGGTTTTGGAAATGCGATGGTCATGGCATCCTCCGCTTCAAAGAATCAACGCTGCACTGAAGGAATAGCTACCTTAACAATAAGGCGGCTTTCACCTATGCCGTTTTCGAATAATGTAGAATCTCTCTAAGATGGGTCTTGTGTCCAGCAAAGGAGTTTTTCATGCGTGCCTTCGTTCTTTCCGCCGCCCTGCTCCTTGCCGGGCTCGGCTCCGCCCAGGCGCAGGATGCAGCCGCCGGCGAGAAGGTGTTTACGCAGTGCCGGGCCTGCCACCAGATCGGGGAAACCGCGAAGAACGCCGTCGGTCCGGAGCTGAACGGCCTCTTCGGCCGTCATTCGGGAGCGGTCGAGGGCTATAACTACTCCCCCGCCAACAAGAATTCCGGCATCACCTGGGACGAGGCCACGTTCCGTGAATACATCAAGGACCCGCGGGCCAAGATCCCGGGCACCAAGATGATCTTTGCCGGCGTCAAGGACGAGCAGCGGGTCAACGATCTCGTCGCCTATCTCAAGCAGTTCGACGCCGCAGGCAAGAAGGCGGCCCAATGAACGTCCAGCCGTCGTCCTCCGGCCGGCCCGTGAAGCCTCGGGTCGGCCTTTTCGTGACCTGCCTCGTCGACCTGATGCGCCCCTCGGTGGGCTTTGCGGCCGTCAAGCTGCTGGAGGATGCAGGCTGCATCGTCGATGCGCCCGTCCAGACCTGCTGCGGCCAGCCGGCCTACAATTCCGGCGACCGGGGCACGACGCGCGATCTGGCGATGCAGGTGATCAACGCCTTTCACGGCTATGACTACGTGGTCGCCCCCTCCGGTTCCTGTGCCGGCATGATCAAGGCCCACTACCCTGAGCTTTTCGAGGAAGATCCGAACTGGCGCGCCAAGGCCGATGCGCTCGCCATCAAGACCTACGAGCTTACGAGCTTCCTGGTCGACGTCATGAAGGTCACGAAGGTCGATGCGTCCTTCGACGGCTCCGTCACCTATCACGATTCCTGCTCGGGCCTGCGGGAGCTCAAGGTCAGGAACCAGCCGCGCAAGCTGCTCGCGAGCGTGGACGGCCTCACCCTCGTGGAGATGAAGGACAGCGACGTGTGCTGCGGCTTCGGCGGCACCTTCGCGGTCAAGTACAGCGACATCTCCGGCGCCATCGTCGATGCGAAAGCCAAGAATATCGAGGCGGCGGAGGCTCCGACCCTGCTCGCCGGCGATCTCGGCTGCCTCATGAACATGGCGGGCAAACTCAGCCGCGACGGCAAGCCGATCCAAGTCCGCCATGTGGCGGAGGTTCTCGCGGGAATGACCGACGACCCTCCGATCGGTGTCGCCAAAGCCGAAACCGTCAAGTAAAACTCTCCCATGAATGTTCACTCCACCTCCCCCGAATTCAAGCAGAATGCCGCGCGGGCGCTGAACGACAGCCAGCTGCAGAAGGCGCTCGGCAACGTGAAGCAGGGCTTCATCGACAAGCGCAGGATGGCGGCCGACAAGCTGCCGGAATTCGAGGCGCTGCGGGACTCGGCGCGGGACATCAAGAACCATACGCTGGAGCATCTAGACCTCTATCTCGAAGCCTACGAGGAGAAGGTGAGATCTTCAGGCGGGCGTGTGCATTTCGCCCGGGATGCGGCGGAGGCCCGCGACATCATCCTGACCATCTGCCGCGAGGCCGGCGCGAAGACGGTGACGAAGGGCAAATCCATGATCTCCGAGGAGATCGGGATCAACCATCATCTGGAAGCGCACGGCATCCGGCCCGTCGAGACCGATCTGGGCGAATACATCATCCAGCTTCGAAACGAGCTGCCGAGCCACATCATCGCGCCCGCCGTCCACCTCAACGCCACGCAGGTCGAGGAGGATTTCAGGCGCGTCCACACCCATCTCGACGCCAAGCGCGATCTCTCCGAGCCGGTGCAGCTTTTGACCGAGGCGCGCGCGGTGCTGCGCGAGCGGTTCCTGGCGGCGGATGTGGGCATCACCGGCGCGAATTTTCTCGTCGCCGAGACCGGCACCTCGATCATCGTGACCAATGAAGGCAACGGCGATCTCACCCAGATCCTGCCGAAGACGCATATCGTGCTCGCATCGCTCGAAAAGCTCGTGCCGACGCTGGAAGATGTGAGCCAGTTGCTGCGCGTGCTCGCCCGCTCCGCCACCGGCCAGGAACTGTCGGTCTACACCACCTTCTCCACGGGCCCGCGCCGCAGCACGGATGCGGACGGCCCGGAGAACTACCACGTGGTTCTCATCGACAATGGCCGCTCCGCCATGCTCGGCACGAGCTTCGAGGAGATGCTGCGCTGCATCCGCTGCGGCGCCTGCATGAACCATTGCCCGGTCTATCACGCGGTCGGCGGGCACGCCTATGGCTGGGTCTATCCCGGCCCGATGGGCGCCGTGCTCACGCCGTCGCTGATCGGCGTCGACAAGGCGGGGCACCTGCCCAACGCCTCGACCTTCTGCGGGCGCTGCGAGAGCGTGTGCCCGGTCCGCATTCCGCTCCCCAAACTCATGCGCCACTGGCGCGAGCGGGAGTTCGAGCGGCACCTGACGCCGGCGACCGTGCGTTCGGGCCTGCAGTTCTGGGGCTTCTTCGCCAAGCGCCCTGCCCTCTACCGGCTCGCGACCCGCGCCGCCATGGGCGCCCTGGCGCTCGCAGGCCGCCAGCGCGGACGCTTCTCCTGGCTGCCGATGGCCAACGGCTGGACCAAGTACCGCGACTTCCCGGCGCCGCAGGGCGAGACGTTCCAAGCCCGCTGGAAGCGCGAGCGCAAGGGAGCCTCCGCATGAGCGCCCGCGACGAGATCTTTGCCAATATCCGCCGCTCGCTCGGCGTCAACGGCAGCGAGAAGATTCGCCAGCAGATGGTCGCAGACCGCCTGGAGCGGTCCCCTAAAGGCGTGATCCCGCAGCGCGGTCAGGTCTTGGGCGCGGAGCGGCTCGCGCTCTTCAAGACCATGGTCGAGACCTCGCTTGCCACGGTGACGGAAGTGTCCGCGCCCGCCGAAGTGCCGCAATCCATCGCTCTCTTCCTGCGCAACCACAACCTGCCCGCGACCCTGCGCATGGGCGACGATCCGCGCCTGAATGCGATGCCGTGGTCGGAAACGACCCTCGAGATCGCCCAAGGCCCGAGCGAAGGCCGGGACCTCAACGCCGTGAGTCACGCCTTCGGCGGCATCGCCGAATCCGGCACGCTGGCGATGGTGTCGGGCCACGAGAACCCCTCGACCCTCAATTTCCTCCCCGACAACCACATCATCGTGGTCTCGGCCAAGGACATCGCCGGCGATTACGAAGCCGTCTGGAACCGGATCCGCTTCGCCTATGGCAAGGGCACCATGCCGCGCACCGTGAACTGGATCACGGGACCCTCCCGCTCGGGCGATATCGAGCAGACCCTGCTCCTCGGCGCCCACGGCCCCCGCCGGCTGCATGTGGTGGTGGTGAGGGAGTAGCAGGCATACGAGGAGGCTTGGGCGGCGCTACCGCCCTCCCTATGTCATCACCGGCCTTGTGCCGGTGATCCCGACTAATAGAAGCGAGGCACCTCTCATCATCGGGATGGCCGGGACAAGCCCGGCCATGACGTGAAGGTTTCGCTAATCGCACCATTATTCCAACTCTAAGCAGCGCCCGATTCGACAAGCCCTCCGGCTCAGCCATAATCGTCCGGCAGAGCAGCCCTCACGTCCGGAGCTTCGCCATGTCCATTCCGACACTGATCTTCCGCACCATCCGCTGGTCGGCCTGGGACGGCTCCGAGGCTGGACTGGAGCATGTGGATGTGCGCCCGGCCGATAGCGGGATTTCCATTTCCGGGGTCGTCATCGCCGAGGAGGAAGGTACGCGGTACGGCCTGTCCTACCGCCTGAGGCTGGATGCTCTCTGGCACACGAAGGATGTGGTCGTCAGAACGACGGCCGGCCGGGTGCTGCATCTGGAGAGCAACGGAAAGGGCTCCTGGCAGGAGCAGGGCAAGGACCGGCCGGACCTCCAGGGCTGCATCGATATCGACATCCAGGCAACCCCGCTCACCAACACCCTGCCGATCCGGCGGCTCGGCATGAAAACCGGCGAGAGCACCGAGATCCGCCTGTGCTACATCACCGTGCCCGACCTGACCGTCTTCCCTTCCGACCAGCGCTACACGGCCGTCGATTCCAGCCTGCTTTACCGCTTCGAGAGCCTGGAGAGCGGCTTTACCGCCGAGCTTCCTGTGGATCAGGACGGCTTCGTCCTCGATTACCCGGGCCTGTTCAAGCGCCTGGCTTGAGCGTAACAGCTTAACCGTGACATCTGGGCACAGGGATTAGTGCTGGCGCCCGGCTTCATTTTCAGTTAAGTCTTTGAAATCTAATGTAGTTTTTAGTCATTCTAAACTAGAACAACAAATGATCGTCTGTTCCTGCAACATCCTCTCCGACGGTGATGTCAAAGCCTGCCTCAAGCCGGGACCGGAATGTCCCCGCACTCCGGCGCAGGTCTATCGTTGTCTCGGCTGCAGCCCCAATTGCGGACGCTGCGCCCGGACGATCCGCGCCATCATGGATCAGGCCCTGATCGATGCGGGCGTCGAGGCCATCGCCGCCTGCAACCGCGGCTGTTGCCCGACCGTCCTCGAAAAGGCGGCGGCCGAACCCACCCTTTGAAGAAAGGGACTTCCGCTCTAGTTCACAAATCCTCTAAAGAAGGAGCCGGCGCATCCGGCGTCGAACGGACGAGAGGGTTAGGATGAAGGGCGATCCCAAGGTCATCGAGTATCTCAATCGCGGCCTGCGCAGCGAGCTGACGGCGGTCAACCAGTATTGGCTCCATTATCGGGTCCTGGATGACTGGGGATACAAGGAGCTTGCGAAGACCTGGCGCGAGGAATCGATCGAGGAGATGCACCACGCCGACAAGTTCATCGCGCGCATCATCTTTCTCGAAGGCTTCGCCAACCTGCAGGTTCTCGACCCGCTGCGCATCGGCCAGACCATCCAGGAAATCCTCGAGGCGGACCTTGCCGCGGAATACGATGCCCGCAACCTCTACGGCGAAGCCGCCGCCTATTGCGAAAGCGTCGGAGATCGGGTGTCCAAGAACCTTTTCGAAGAGCTGATGAAGGACGAGGAAGGCCATATCGACTTCCTCGAAACCCAGCTCACCCTCGTCGAGCAGGTCGGCGTCGAGCTCTACGCCCAGAAGCATATCGGCGGGCTCAAGGACGACCACGACTAAGCCTGCTTCTAGTACAGTCAGTAACCTCTTCCACGTCATCACCGGCCTTGTGCCGGTGATCTCGATTCGAGAGGCACGGCGCTCTACCCTATCGAGATGGCCGGGACGAGCCCGGCCATGACATGGAAGCGGAGCAGTGTAGGCCCCCATCATATCAAGCCGGCGGCGCCAGCTTCTCCGGCTCCGCAATGGCGGCGATGGGGAGCGTCACAAGACGCAGCTCCGGATCGTCCGGATCGATCCTGATCGAGAAGCCGAGGCTGCGGCACATGTCGAGCATGGTGGAATTCTCGCGCAGCACCTGCCCGTCGATCTCGCGCAGGCCCTCGACCTTGGCCCATTCGATCATCAGCCGCATCAGCTCCCAGCCGAGGCCGAGCCCCTTCAGATCGGAGCGGAGCAGAATGCCGTATTCACCCGTCTCGTGGTTCGCATCCGCGTGGAGACGGACCGCCCCCATCATTTCCCCGCTCTCCTCGTCGAAAGCGACGAAGGCGATGGCGCGGGCGTAATCGAGCTGCGTCAGGCGGGCGAGGAAGGCGTGGCTGAAGTCGCGCACCGGCGCGAAGAAGCGCAGGCGCAGATCCTCCGGCGTGATCTTCTCGAAGAAGCGGCGGAATTCATCCTCGTCCTCCGGACGGACGGGCCGCACGAAGGCGGTTCGCCCGTTGCGCAGCGCGATCGTGCGCTCCCATTCCTTGGGGTAGGGCCTGACCGCAAAGCGCGGATGGCCGCTGCCCTTCCGGGTTTCCGGCGCCACCGCCACGCGGGCATCGACGGCGATCACGCCTGTATGGTCCGCAAGCAGCGGATTGATGTCGAGCTCGCGGATCTCGGGCAGGTCGGCCGCCATCTGCGCCAGCTTCACCAGCGTCAGGGCAATCGCGCCCTCGTCGGCTGCCGGAACGTCGCGATAGGCCTTCAGGCGCCGGGACACGCGGGTGCGGGCAATGAGGTCGTCGGCGAGCTTGAGATCGAGGGGCGGCAATGCGAGCGCCTTGTCGTTGATCACCTCCACCGCCGTGCCGCCGCGCCCGAACAGCACGACGGGACCGAACGAGGGATCGTCCGCGAGGCCGACGATCAGCTCGCGCGCCTTCGCCCGGCGCACCATGGGCTGGACGGTGACGCCAGTCACATGGGCCTGCGGCTTCAGGCGGGCAGCGCGCTCGAAGATCTCGGTCGCCGCCTTCCGCACCGCCTGCTCCGTCGTCAAATCGAGCTTCACGCCGCCGATGTCGGATTTATGCACGATGTCGGGCGAGAGCACCTTCACGGCCACCGTGCCGCCCTCGGCAATGATCGGCCGCGCCGCCTCGGCCGCCTCCTCGGGCGTCGTCGCGAGGATGACCGGAGCGGTGGGGATGTCGTAGGCCCTCAGCAGCGCGTTGACCTCGAGCGGATCGAGCCAGCGGCGGTTCTGCGCCAGCACATGCTCGACCACGGCCCGGGCCGCCTCGGTGTCGGGCACGAAGTCGTGAGGCAGGTTGTCCGGCGTCTCCATCAGCTGTTCCTGCGCCTCGCGGTAGCGCACGAGCTGGATGAAGCCTCGGACCGCGTCGGCCTCGGTCGCGTAATGCGGGATTCGCGCCTCCTCGAAGATTCGGGCCGAGTCCGGATCCTCGCCGATCCAGGCTGCGAAGACGGGCTTCTGGCGATAGCCCTTCGCCCGGTCCTTCTTGACCACCTCGACAACAGCGGCGGCGACATCCGAGGCGCTGGCGATGGCGGTCGGCACGTTGAGGATGAGGACAGCGTCGTTGTCGGGATCCGCGAGCAGCGCTTCGAGCGCGCCGGCATAGCGGGCGGGATCGGCGTCGCCGACGATGTCGATCGGGTTCGCATGGGACCAGGTCGGCGGCAGGAAGGCGTCGAGGGCGGCCCGCGTCTTCTCCGACAGGGGGCTAAGCGTGCCGCCGAGATCGATCAGCCGGTCGACGGCGAGAACCCCGATACCACCGCCATTGGTCAGAACGGCCAGCCGGCTGCCGGGAAACGGCTTCTGCCGTCCGAGCGTCTCCGCGGCGGAGAAGAGCTGGTCGAGATCGAGCACGCGCAGCAAACCCGCGCGGCGGAAGGCGGCGTCATAAACCGCGTCCGAACCCGCGAGAGCGCCGGTATGGGTCGCGGCGGCCTTCGCCCCTTGGGCATGGCGCCCGGCCTTGATGACCACCACCGGCTTCACGCGGGCGGCGGCGCGGGCCGCCGACATGAACTTCTGCGCGTTGTCGATGGATTCGATGTAGAGAAGGATCGCCCGGGTGCCGGCATCGGCGGCGAAGAAATCCAGGCAATCGCTGAAATCCACGTCGACCTTGTCGCCGAGCGACACGATGGCGGAAAACCCCACCTGCCGCTGCGCCGCCCATTCCACCAGTCCCGCCGCAAGCGCACCGGATTGCGACACGAGCGCAAGATCGCCCGGCTTCGCGCTATGAGCCGCAAAGCTCGCGTTCATCTTCACACGCGGCGCGAGCACGCCGATGCAGTTGGGACCGACGATGCGTAAGCCATGGGCACGGGCCGCAAGCCTGACCTCATCGCCGAGCGAGTTCGCCCCGTAGCCCATCCCCGCCGTCGCCACGATGGCGGCGCTCACGCCGACCTCGCAGGCTTCCTCAATGACGCCGAGCACGCGCGCCGGCGGCACCGCGACGATGATGAGGTCGGGCACCTCGGGAAGCGCGGAGAGCGAGGCAAAGCACGGCCTTCCCTCGATCTCGACATGGTGCGGATTGACGGAAAAGATCTCGCCTTCGTAGCCGCCGGCGATGAGATTGCGCAGGAAGGTCAGGCCGAGGGAGTTCGGACGCGGACTCACGCCGACCACGGCGACCGAGCGCGGGGCGAAGAGCTTATCGAGGCGATAGGTGGACATGGCGATCCTTCGTCTCGCAGGGCATCGAATTCAGAGCGGGCCGGAGTAACCCTGCTCCTATATAGGCGCAAATCTGCCGATGACGTCGATCTATCGCATATGATGCGGAGGCGACCTTCACGCCTCCAGCGACCGACCTGCCATCCAGCGATAATGGGCATCCGGCTCCCGTTCCTCATTGCCGGCACCGTCCGTCAGAGCAATGAGCACAAAACCTTGGCGCTCATAGAATCGGCGAGCCTGAGCGTTGCGCTGGAACGTCCAGAGATCGAGTTCCGATTGCGCCTCCTTCCCAGCGGTGAGGAGTCTCTGCCCCACACCGCGACCATGCCAGGCGGGATCGACATAGAGGTGGTCGAGCCAACCCGAACGGGAGGCCGCGAAGCCGATGGTCTGCCCTTCGGCCTCACCCAGCCAGATCGTGCAAGAGGCGAAGACATGCCGTTGAAAGAAGGCCAGATCCTCCTCCGGCGTGTGCAGATCCGGAAGATAAGGGAGACAGATTTCACGCACGTGACGGTGAAGCCGCGCGACCGACGGCATATCCGCGAAGGCGGCACGGCGCAGGGTGAAGTCCGTCACTATTCCGCCAGAACCCGTGTCGGCGGGAAGATCACTTCCACCAGGGTACCTTCGCTCGGCTGGCTCGATATCTGCAGCGCGCCGCGGTTCGCCTCGACGAGGGCCTTGGTGAGAGGCAGTCCCAGGCCCGTGCCTCCGCGCTTGCGCGAGGTGGCGAGCTGGCGGAACGGCTCAAGGGCGGCCTCGACCTCCTCCGGCGTCATGCCGATGCCCGTATCGCGCACCCGGAAGGCCACCTCTCCGCGATCCGTCATGGCGGTGGACACGATCACCTGCCCGCCGGCATCGGTAAACTTGATCGCGTTCGAGACCAGATTGAGCACGATCTGGCGCATGGAGCGTTCGTCGGCGACGACCGGCGGCAGCTTGGACGCAAAGCTCATGCGCATGACGATCCGATCACGGGCCGCCTGCGGCTGAAGCAGCGTCACGCAGGACGAGACGAGTTCGTTGAGGCCCACACCGGTGAAGGAGAGCTCGAGCCGTCCGGCTTCGATCTTCGCGAGATCGAGAAGATCGTTCACGAGGCTGATCACGTGCGAGCCGGAGGCGTGAATATCCTTGAGATATTCCTTGTAACGGTCGTTGCCGATCGCTCCGAACCTCTCCTCGAGCATGACCTCGGCGAAACCGAGGATGGCGTTCAGGGGGGTGCGGATCTCGTGGCTGATCTTGGCCAGAAGATCGGATTTCTGGGCGCTCGCCTCTTCCGCCGCATGCTTGGCGCCGATCAGCTCGCCCTCAGCCCGCTTGAAGACGGTGATGTCGCGCAGGACTGCGCAATAGCGGCGATCCGGCCCGTCGCCCAGGCGTCCCATGGTCATGAACAGGGGAATCGATCCGCCCTGGCGCTCGCGTCCCAAAACCTCGCGGCCGTCGTTGAGCAGGCTTGCGACGCCGGGCGAGCGTAAGGTTTCGAGATAGTCGAGAGCCACCATATGGCTCTCTGGTGCCAGGAGCACCGTGATCGCATCGCCGGCGACAGCCCGCTCGTCATAGCCGAACAGCGCCTCGGCCGACCGGTTGAGGGAGAGGATCCGCCCTCTCTCGTTGAGCACGATGACGCCATCGGTCGCCGTATCGAGAATGGCCTCGAGCTCCTGAACGCGGCTGTCGCGCGGCGGCGGCGGCGGGATTTCGGCCCGAGAGGCTTTTCGGATCACCATCAGCTCCGCTGCCGCGCCGTCCCATTCGGCTGGCGAGGAGCGCACGGCGACCGAAATGGGCTCGCCGGCCTGGGTCGTGAGCGCGAGGGACGAATCGTCGTCGCTTCCGCCCTGGAGTGCGGGAGAGCCGCGAAAGAGGTGCACAAGACCGCCCTCGGCCTCGATCCGGCCGATATCGGCATAGCCGGTGAGGTCGAGAAGAAAGCGGTTGGCGAATAGGACCTGCTCGCCGCGATGGACCAGCACCCCGATCGGCAGCCGGTCGAGAATCCGGTTGTCGCCGGCAGGCGCTGGGGGAACCGGGACTTCTGCCTCGTCCGGCTGCATTCCAACGGCGGCGGAGGTGCCGCCCGGATCACTGTCGCGGGAGGGCGTGTCCTCCGCGAGGCGGGCGCCGAGGGCGCGCGCGATCTCACGGAAGGCGCTTCGCTCCGCGTTGGACAGCGTCGATGGCGATTGAGCCGGCGGAAGCTTTGCCGGCGCGGGCGATTCGTCAGGGGTCGGCTCGGGCGGGGCCGTGTTGGACAGCGCTTCGGCAACCTGGTTGCGCAGATCGCTGAACCAGGTGTCCTCCGGGTCCGGGGCCTCGGTGTCATCATCCCGTGCCGGCTGCATTTCCTCCGGTGGACGGAACGGCAGCGTATCGTCGTTGACGAGGCTCTGCGCGATGAGGTGTGCGGTGGGATGTGCCGGTTCGTCCGAAGGCTCGGGCTCGTTCGAAAGCGGTTCCGGAAGCACCCGCTCCCGAAGCGCATTCATGCGCAGGAGGCCGAAGCCACGGAAACCGACGAGTTCCCGGTTCGCGCCGAAGACCGGCGTTCCGGCCCAGTCCACGGGCACCTGCATCTGCGATTGATCGATGTTCCAGAGAACCGTTCGTCCGCTTCCGGTCGCGCGGTCGGCGAACAGGGCCGCCACGGCGCCATCCGGATCCTGCGCCCGCGAATGGGAGACCTCGTCCCAGGTCAGGCCGACGATGTTGCCGGACGTCGCGCCGACCGCCTTGGCGAGATCCGGCGAGACATCCGTGAACCGCGTCTGAGGGTCCGCGTGCCAGATGAAGCGGATCGGGCCCTGTGGCTTATTCTTTAGGGGCGTGGGCCCGGCGGCTTCACGCTTGGGCTCGTCGAGGCTCGCGGCCTCCCCCGCCTGCTGCGATGTCGGAGGGCGGGATCCTGCCCTCGGCAGGCCGACCACCAGAACCGTGCCGCCATCGTCCAGGGATGCCAGGCGGCAGACGCAGGCTACCGGCAGCCAGGGGCGCGTAGGGTCAAGCCGCAACCGTTCCTGCCGCAGACCCTGCCGGGGAGCCGTTCCGCCTGCCAGCGCCCGGATACGCTCGCGGGCCCGGAAATCCTGGCGCACACGGCCCGTTTCGTCGGCAAAGGCCTCCCGCAGCCCGGCGGCCGACGGCGATGTCCAGAGAATCTTGTCTCCGCTCCCGTCCCAGACCAGCACCACGGCGTCGGAATCGGACAGGAAGCGCCATTCCGCCTCCGCGGCCAGTCGCGCGATCAGTGCTTCGAAAGGATGGGGAACACCGCCCGTCATCAACGGTCCTTGCTGCCTGTATCCCGGAGTCATGTCCACTTGAGCTTCTAGACTAATATCCGCGGCCAAGCATGCAAGGCGGCGCACTTGAATCCTTTTACTTTGAGGTAACCTTAATAGGCGAAGGCATAAGACAGTTGATTTTGCAATGCACAATGTGATATTGCAGTGCACAAATGCCTGACAACGAGGAGCAGCCCATGGCGACGAACCCGACTCAAAACTACGAAATTCCGCCCGAAATGCGCGACTTCGCCGAGAAGAGCGTCGAGCAGGCCCGCAAGGCCATCGACGGCTTCATGAGCGCAGCCCAGAAGACGGCCGAGACGGTCGAAGGCTCCGCGAACACCGTCCAGGCCAGCGCCAAGGATGCTGCCCGCAAGACCTTCTCCTATACGGAGCAGAACCTCTCTGCGGCCTTCGACCTCGCCCAGAGGATGGTGCGCGCGAAGGACGTGCAGGAGGCGATGCAGATTCAGGCCGAATTCGTTCGCACCCAATTCGAAGCGATGCAGGCCCAGATGAAGGAATTCGGCTCGATGGCCCAGTCGGCCATGAAGCAGCCGGGCTCCAAGAAATAGTCTCTTCTCCCTGAAACTTGCGAGGACGTCACGATGGCGGAAGTGAAGAAGCCGAGAGCCAAGAGTACAGCCAAGAGCGCGCAGAAGGCCGATCTCGTCGAGATGGCAGCCGCATCGGCAGCCGAGACGATTGAGGCAGTCGTGGAAGCGAAGCCGGCGGCACTGCCCGCAATCGCTGCCAAGCAGATCGAGGCAAGCTCCCTGCTCTCGTCCGCCAAGAAGCAGAGTGACGTCCTCCGCCAGGCCATGAGCGAGGCGGTGGCCGTCTCCGCCAAGGGCGCGCTCGAGGTCAACGGCAAGATCATCGACGCCGTGAACACCCAGCGCAACGTCGCGCTCGACCTGTGGCGTTCGGCCATCAGCCCCTCCCCGCTCCCCGAAGCGTTCAAGGCGCAGAGCCACGCGACGAAGCAGGCCTACGAGGCGGCCTCGGCCCAGTGGAAAGACATCGCCGAGACCACTGCGCTGTGGTTCACCCGCAGCCTCGAGCCGCTGCAGACGGCTCTTCACCGGCAGGGACGCTGATCCAACCTGTTCAGCGAAACCGGCATGCATTAAGGCTCGGTCGTTCGACCGGGCCTTTTTCATGTCGTCACCCATCCCAGCCGTCATCGCCGTCGTCGTCCATGAGGGTCACACCCTGCTCGTGCGGCGCGCCAACCCGCCCGATGCGGGTCTCTGGGGCTTTCCCGGCGGCAAGATCGAGTTCGGGGAGACGGTGAAGGCCGCGGCGATGCGCGAGCTTCTCGAAGAGACGGGCGTCGCGGCGGAAGCGCAGGACGTCATCACCACGCTCGATATCCTCGTGCAGGATCCGACAGGGGCGACACGCCAGCATTACATTCTGATCGCCGTGCTGTGCCGCTGGATATCGGGCGATCCCGTCGCCGCCGACGACGCACTCGACGCGCGCTGGTTTGCGATCGCAGAGCTCGATCCCGACAGCATCGCCATGAGCGCGGATGTGGACGTGATTGCCCGGCGCGCGCAGGCGCTGGCTTCGAACTGATTGCTGAATCTCAGAAGCTTGCGAGAGCAGAAAAAGGCCTCGCCTCGTTACCGAGACGAGGCCAAGTTTTGTCTCTTGCTTTGAGGCCTCGCGGCCGAACTTCACGCGGCGATCTGCGCACAATCGCCATGCCGTCTCAAGAGCGGCCCCCACGGCATGGTTGATGAAGTGTCAACGTTCATAAAGCATCAATCATGTTTCCAATGCCGGCGGGCGAGCATATTGCAACATTCTCTCGCGACCCCTTATTAGACCCGTGACAGGCAATAAATGCCTATCCGATCTTTTTTGCTAAGCACGGAATACAGTAATGCGTACCTCTGCTCTTGGACTTCTCGCTGCCTCTGCGGCTCTCGCCATCGCGGCCTCGACGGTCCACGCGGCCGACCTCCCGGGCCGCTATGCTCCTGCTCCGGCCTACAATGCGGTTCCGGTCTTCACCTGGACCGGTTTCTATGCCGGTCTGAATGCCGGCTACGGCTGGAATGTCGGCGACAGCCGCTTCTACGATCCGGCCTTCGGCACGGTCCGCGGCCGCCGCGGCGGCGGCTTCGTCGGCGGCGCCCAGGCCGGCTACAATTACCAGTTCGGCATGTTCGTCGCCGGCGCCGAGACGGACCTTCAGTATGCCGCCGTCGGCAACAAGGGCGCTTCCTACGGCACCACATACTACCCGGGTGAGTCCGGCGGCTTCTTCGGCACGATCCGTGCCCGCGCCGGCGTCGCCTTCGATCGCGCCCTCGTCTACGGCACCGGCGGCTTCGCCTATGGCGATATCGGCGGCAACCGCGGCTACGATCCGGTGCTCGGCTATCACAGCGGCGATGAAGTCAACTGGGGCTGGACCCTCGGCGGCGGCGTGGAATACGCCATCACCAACAACTTCACCGCCAAGGTCGAAGGCCTCTATGTCGATCTCGACACGAAGGACAACTACAACCTCGGCGGCCGCGTCAACGTGGATCGCGATGCGGAGTTCGGCGTTCTGCGCGCCGGCGTGAACTACAAGTTCAACTGATCGCCGACAGGTTCGAACAGACGAAGGCCCGGTGGCAGCACCGGGCCTTTTGCATGATCAGGGATCGTTCGAACCGACCGGCGGTTCGAGATGGTGCGTCTGCGTCTCGCGTCGCTTGAGATCGAGCAGTCGGCGCGCGGCGATCCCGCCCGGCTCGGAGGAATAGAGCCTCTTGCTGAGCACCTCGACCTGCCAGCGCTGCAGTTCGAGCAGAGCCTGCAAGGCCTTGACCCGCGCCTGCAGAACACGCGCATCCTTCAGAGGGTCGGGTCCGCCTGTGGTCATAGGACCATCCCTGACAATCCTGCTGTGAATCATTTGTGAACGCATGAATGGAAGAGCCCGATTCCTATCATCCCCGGCCGCCAGGAACATAGTCTCGACGGCGAGCGATAAACGACGATTAAGGATGAGTGAGTGGCGCTCAAGCTGGGCGCTTTTTGGACCAAACCGTGGCCGTTCGGCCGACGCGTCTTCAGACTTCTCTAACCGCCCCTGTGAATGATCGCCGGCAGGGCTTCCCGCCCCCTGCGACATCTGTAACGGGGAACGCCCCCCGGCCGAGGCACGTTGCTTCCCTGTGCGATACGGCACATCGGCAAGGCCTCGGGCGTGGTGTTCTCCGGGCGTTGGGAGAATCGGTCAATGCGCTCCACTTCGACTGCAATGCTCTTCGGCATTCTGTTTCTTGGCCTCGGTTCCGCCGCCCAGGCCCAGTCCGAAAACACGCGCGTTGCCTCCATGCCGTTCAGCGAATGCCTCTCGATCATCGACGAGGCGGCGCAGGATATGGACGAGGAGCCCGTCAAGCTTGTCAGCACGAACGACAACGTCACCGTCAGGCTTGCAGCCTCGGACGGCTTCGTGACGGTGTCCTGCGAACGCAACGGCGAACGGATGACGCTCACCAAGAGCCCGGTCCCAGGCGCTGCCGGAATGACGGCCTCCCGCTGAAACTGCACAGCTTGCCAGAGCTCAAAAGAAAACGGCGAGCCGAAGCTCGCCGTTTCGCTGAGGGCGGAATGAGAATTCACTTCTTCCGATTGTAGACGTCGAGGGATACGGCCGCGAGCAGCACGAGGCCCTTGATCACCTGCTGGTAGTCGATGCCGATGCCGAGGATCGACATGCCGTTGTTCATGACGCCCATGACGAACGCGCCGATGACGGCACCCGTCACCTTGCCGACGCCGCCCGTTGCCGAGGCACCGCCGATGAACACCGCCGCGATCACGTCGAGTTCGAAGCCGAGGCCGGCCTTCGGCGTCGCCGTGTTGAGGCGCGCGGCGAAGATCAGGCCGGCGAGTCCCGCGAGCACGCCCATGTTCACGAAGGTGAGGAAGGTCAGGCGGTCGGTCTTGATGCCCGACAGCTTGGCCGCCTTCTCGTTGCCGCCGAGCGCATAGATGCGCCGGCCGATCGTCGTCCGGTTGGTCACGAAGGCATAGAGCGCGATCAGCACCGCCATGATGACGAGCACGTTCGGCAGCCCGCGATAGGTCGCCATCTGGTAACAGAAGGCGACCACAAGCAGGGCAAGCAGGCCGTTCTTGAACAGGAACAGGCCGAACGGCGCCGTTTCCACCGCATGCTTGAGCTGGTTGGCGCGGCTGCGGAAGCTGAAATAGATGATGGCGGCAACACTCGCGACGCCGAGGAACAGCGCGGTGTAATTGAAGCCCTCGCCGCCGAAGACGTCCGGGATGAAGCCCGAGCTGAGACGCTGGAACACCACCGGGAAGGGACCGACCGACATGCCGCCGAGAAGCGCCAGGGTCAGGCCCTTGAAGACCAGCATGCCGGCGAGCGTGACGATGAAGGACGGCACCTTGAAATAGGCGACCCAGTAGCCCTGCGCGGCGCCGATCATGCCGCCGACGATGAGGCAGGCGATGGTGGTCGTGACGGGATCGATCCCCCAGCGCACCATCATCATCGCCGCGAGGCCGCCGACGAAACCGACGATGGAGCCGACCGACAGGTCGATATGCCCGGCGACGATCACGAGCAGCATGCCGAGCGCCATGATGACGATGTAGCTGTTCTGCAGCACCAGGTTGGTGAGGTTGAGCGGCCGCAGCAGGGTGCCGTCGGTCACCACCTGGAAGAACAGCATGATGACCAGAAGCGACAGCAGCATGCCGTAATCGCGGAAATGGGCTTTGACGAACTCCGTCCACGACGCTTTCTGCTGGGGAACCTGAAGCTCTTCAGCCGTTCTCGTATCCATCTCAGCGTCTCCCCGACTTTACGATGGCGTGCATGATCTTTTCCTGGGATGCCTCGGCAATGTCGAGCTCGGCGATCAGGGAGCCCTCGTTCATGACATAGATCCGGTCGCACATGCCGAGCAGTTCCGGCATCTCGGAGGATATCATGAGAACACCCTTGCCGGCATCGGCCAGCCGGTTGATGATCGTATAGATTTCGTATTTCGCGCCCACATCGATACCGCGGGTCGGCTCGTCCAGGATGAGGATCTCCGGATCGGAGAAGAGCCACTTGCTCAGGACCACCTTCTGCTGGTTGCCGCCGGAGAGGTTCACGGTCTCCTGGAACACGCTCGGGCTGCGGATCCGCATCTTGGCCCGATAGTCGTTGGCGACCGCGAGTTCCTGGATGTCGTCGATGACGAGGTTCTTGGAGACGCCATCGAGATTGGCGAGCGTCACGTTCTTGCGGATGTCCTCGGCCAGTACCAGACCGTATGTCTTGCGGTCCTCGGTGGCATAGGCGATCCCGTTGGAGACCGCCCTCTCCACCGTGCTCACGTCGATCTCCTTGCCGTGCAGGGTCGCCCGGCCGGAGATGTTCTGGCCATAGCTGCGGCCGAACAGGCTCATGGCGAACTCGGTCCGCCCTGCCCCCATCAGCCCGGCGATGCCGACGATCTCGCCGCGCCGGATGTTCAGGTTGACGTTCTTGACCACCTGCACGTGATTGTGGAGCGGGTGATGGGCGGACCAGTTCTCGACCTGAAAGATCGTCTCGCCGATCTTCGGCTCGCGCTTCGGATAGCGGTCTTCCATGGTGCGGCCGACCATGCCGCGGATGATGCGATCCTCGCTCACCTCTTGCGTCTGGCAATCGAGCGTCTCGACGGTGCCGCCGTCGCGCAGGACGGTGATGGAATCGGCGACCTTCGAGATCTCGTTGAGCTTGTGCGAGATCAGGATCGAGGAGATGCCCTGCGCCTTGAACTGAAGCAGCAGGTTCAGGAGCGCATCGCTGTCCTTCTCGTTCAGGCTCGCGGTCGGCTCGTCGAGGATGAGGAGCTTCACCTTCTTCGAAAGTGCCTTGGCGATCTCCACGAGCTGCTGCTTGCCGACGCCGAGATTGGTGATCAGCTCCTCCGGCGATTCTTTCAGGCCGACGAGTTTCAACAGCTCTTTCGTTCGTGCGAAGGCCACGGACCAGTCGATGACGCCGTACTTGGCCTGCTCGTTGCCGAGAAAGATGTTTTCCGCAATCGACAGAAGCGGCACCAGGGCAAGCTCCTGGTGGATGATGATGATGCCGAGCTTCTCGCTGTCGGCGATCCCCGAGAAGCGGCGCTCCTCGCCCTCGTAATGGATTTCGCCGGAATAGGAGCCGTGGGGATAGACGCCGCTCAGCACCTTCATCAGCGTGGATTTGCCGGCGCCGTTCTCGCCGACAAGGGCGTGGATCTCGCCCGCCTTGACGGTGATGTTGACGTTGTCCAGCGCCTTCACGCCCGGAAACGTCTTGGTGATCCCCCGCATCTCAAGGATCGCATTCATCGCAGAACCTCAGGCAACGCGTCTTCCAGAAACGAGCATGGACCCTGCGCGGGCGCGCAGGGTCCAAATCCTCACGAAAACCAATTACTTGAACTGGTCTTCCTTGTAATAGCCGCTGCTGACCAGAACTTCTTTCCAGTTCGAAGCATCGACGCTCACCGGCTTCAGCAGGTAGGACGGAACCGTCTTCACGCCGTTCTCGTAGGTCTTGGTGTCGTTGACCTCAGGCGTCTTGCCCGAGAGCACGGCGTCGACCATGTTGGCCGCGACCTTGGCGAGCTCGCGGGTGTCCTTGAACACCGTCGAGGTCTGTTCCTTGGCGAGGATCGACTTGATCGAGGGCACCTCTGCATCCTGGCCGGTGATCACCGGCATCGGCTGCTTCGGCGTGCCGTAGCCCACGCCCTTGAGCGAGGAGATGATGCCGATGCTCAGACCGTCGTAAGGAGAGAGAACCGCATCGACGCGCTTGTCGGTGTAGAACGCGGAGAGCAGGTTATCCATGCGGGCCTGGGCGACAGCGCCGTCCCAACGCAGGGTCGAGACCTTGTCCATTCCGGTCTGGCCGCTCGCGACCTTGAGCTTGCCGCTCTTGATATAAGGGTCGAGAACGGACATGGCGCCGTTGTAGAAGAAGAACGCGTTGTTGTCGTCCGGCGAACCGCCGAACAGCTCGATGTTGAACGGGCCCTTGCCTTCCTTCAGGCCGAGCGCCTTCTCGATGTAGCCGCCCTGGAGCACGCCGACCTGGAAGTTATCGAAGGTCGCGTAGTAGTCGACGTTCTTGGAATTGCGGATCAGGCGATCATAGGCGATGACCTTGATGCCCTTGTCGGCCGCCTGCTGCAGCGCGTCGGACAGAGTCGTGCCGTCGATGGCGGCGATCACGAGCACCTTGGAGCCCTTGGTGATCATGTTCTCGATCTGGGCCAGCTGGTTCGGGATATCGTCTTCCGCATATTGCAGATCGACGTTGTAGCCCTTCTCTTTGAGCACCTTGACCATGTTGTTGCCGTCGTCGATCCAGCGCGCGGACGACTTCGTCGGCATGGCCACGCCGACCGTGCCCTTAGTCTGCGCCTCGGCGGCGCCGAGCAGACCGAAGGCTCCAAGAGCCACGGCCGCCAATGCGGTAGTAAGTGTCTTCAAGGTCGTTCTCCCTCTCGTCCATGCCCGGGCCGCTGACATGTCGCCCAGCGCATATTCGGTATTGTTCGTTCCAGGACTCAGATCGGCTTGGGGCAGAGGACACAGGCCGGCTGCCGCCCTCGATTTCTACTACAAAGGCAGAGCTTGCCGTAGGGAAAGCCCTGCCCTCCTAAAGACCGTCGAAGTGGTAGACCCATCCCGAGCGGCGATAAATCATACTATAATACTAATTTGGAACAAGAGACCCGGCGTTGCTGGAACAGGCCGATCACCCGCTAATCGACGCCAGAGAACGTGTGGATCTGGACGCTCGCCAGGGCGCTCTCCGCATGCTTGATCCGGACCCGTTCCGCAGCCTGCAGGATCAGGTCCGACATGGCGTCGCTCGCGGCAGAGGGATCGCGCTGCTCGATGGCATCGAAAACCGCCTGGTGCTGCTGCATGACCTCCTTGAAGCGCTCGTCGCTGGAGACGGGAGAGCTGATGGTGAAGGAGGTGGCGAGCGCTGCCCCGATGACCGACCCGATCGATTGCAGGAAGGGATTGCCGGACGCCTCGAGAATGGCCTGATGGAAGATCAGGTCGGCCTTGGTGAAGCCCTGCCGGCTGGTCTCGCATTCGTACATCGCCCGAAGCCCGCGGTGCATCGCGTCGAGCTGCTCCGGCGTACGCCTGACCGCAGCGGTGGCGCAGGCGAGCGGCTCCAGCATCTGCCGGATCTCGAAAAGCCATCCGAGGAAGCGGGCATCGACGCCGACCTGCAGATGCCAATCGAGAATATCGGCATCGAACATGTTCCAGTTGTTGCGATCCATGACCTTGGTGCCGACCTTGGTCTTCGACTCGATCAAGCCCTTCGCGGCCAGCGTCTTCAGCGCTTCGCGCAGGGCCGTCCGGGATACGCCGAACAGCTCCATCAGCTCCGCGTCGCCCGGCAGGATGCTGCCGATGGGGAAGCGGCCCTCCATGATATTCTGGCCGATCCCATGGGCGACGAGATCATGAGCCGATCGCGCTCTCGAAGGCCTGTGGGTACCGTGCATCAACACCATGTTCCTTCTCTTTAAGCCGATCGTGTTCGAAGCGACGCCGCCGACAGCCCGCGCTGCAGCACGATGAACGCGAACAGCAGTGCACCGATGGCGATCTTTGTCCACCAGGAACTCAGGGTTCCCTCGAAGGTGATGTAGGTCTGGATCAGCCCCTGGATGAGCACGCCGACCAGCGTGCCGATGATCGTCCCGTATCCACCCGTGAGCAGCGTGCCGCCGATGACGACGGCCGCGATGGTGTCGAGCTCGACGCCGGTCGCAGCCAGGGAATAGCCCGCGGAGGTGTAGAAGGAAAAGACGATACCGGCCAGGGCGGCAAGGAAGCTCGAGAGCATATAGATCCGGATCGTCGTCTTCCGTACCGGAACGCCCATGAGTTCGGCCGACGTTCTGTTGCCCCCGAGCGCATAGACATTGGCGCCGAAGCGCGTGAAATGCGCCAGCACGATGCCGATCGCGAAGGTGATCAGCATGACCATGGCGATGAAGGTCAGCCTGCCGCCGCCCGGCAGCCGAAAGGCGATATCGGTGATCTGTCCATAAGCGGGAGCGTTGATCGGAATCGAATCCGTGGTGAGCACGAAGCACAGGCCGCGCGCCAGGAACATGCCCGCCAGCGTGACGATGAAGGCCGGGATCTGGAAGGTGTGGATCAGGAATCCCATGCCGGATCCGAACAGGGCCGCAATCCCGAGGATGAGCACGAAGGCGAGGTAAGGGTTGAGCCCGTATTTCTCGATCGTGACGGCGAGGAACACGCCGGTGAAGGCGATGACCGAGCCGACGGAAAGATCGATGCCGCCGGAGAGGATCACGAAAGTCATGCCGACCGCGACGATGCCGAGGAACGCATTGTCGGTCAAAAGATTGCCGATCACCCGGGTAGAGGCGAAGCTCGGAAACTGCGCGAGACAGATCAGGTAGCCGACGATGAAGACCGCGAGCGTGATGAGAACCGGAAGGTGGCGCCTGATCATACTTTCGCCCTCCAGACCGAACGGACGGCCGACAGCACGGGCGACTGGGCAAGCAGCACGGCAAGCACCACGATGGCTTTCACGATGAGGTTGTATTCAGGCGGATAGCCGCTCAGCAGGATGCCCGTGTTCATCGCCTGGATGATGAGCGCGCCGACAACGGAGAGGCCGAGGCTGAAGCGTCCGCCGAAGAGCGACGTGCCGCCGATCACCACGGCGAGGATCGCATCGAGTTCGAGCCAGAGACCGGCATTGTTGGCATCGGCGCCGCGAATGTCGGCCGTCACGATCAAACCGGCAATCGCCGCGCAGAGGCCGCACCACATATAGACGGCGATGGTCACGACCTTGGTGCCGATGCCGGCATAGGCGCTGGAGCGGACATTGGCGCCGATGGATTCGATGAAGAGACCAAGAGCCGTGTACCGCACGATGAAGTGGGTGATGATCAGCATCACGATGGCGATCACCACCGGCATCGGCAGAAAGAGGAAGGAGCCGCCGCCGATGGCGGCGAAGCCTTCGCTCACGAAGGTGATGATCTGGCCCTCCGTGATCAACTGCGCGAAGCCGCGTCCCGCCACCATCAAGATCAGCGTTGCCACGAAGGGCTGGATTTCGAGGACGGCGACGAGGAAGCCGTTCCACAGGCCGCAGGCGAGACCAATGCCGGCGGCGGCGGCCAGCGCAACCGGCAGCGGATAGCCCTGCGCCGTCAATGTCGCCGCCATCGCACCTGCAATCGCCATGACGGCGCCGACGGAGAGATCGATGCCGCGGGTCGCGATGACGAGGGTCATCCCCAAGGCCAGGATCGCCACCGGCGCGCCGCGGTTGAGCACGTCGATGAGGCTGCCGAAGAGGCGCCCGTCCTGCAGGCGCAAGGCGAAGAAGTCGCGGAAGACGAGCCAGTTGACGAGGAAGACGATCAGAAGCGCCGCAACCTGCGGAAGCCCCTTGGGAAGGGTGCGAGGAGCACTGGCCTGAATCATGCCGCTCATTCAATGGCCCGCAATGGTTGTCATGATGGTATCGGCGCTCACCTCGGATCCGGACAATTCGCGCACATGCCGCCGGTCGCGCAGCACCACCACCCTATCGCTGTAGGAGGCGATCTCCTCAAGCTCGGACGAGATGACGAGAAGGGCAAGACCCTCCTCGCACAGGCGCTCGATCAGGCGGATGATCTCCGCATGGGCGCCGACATCGATGCCGCGGGTCGGCTCGTCGAGAATGAGGAAGCGTGGCTCGGTGGCGAGCCAGCGGGCGAGCAGCGCCTTCTGCTGATTGCCGCCGGAGAGAAGGCCGATGGGTTTTTCCGCATCCGGCGTGCGGATGTCGAGAAGCTTGATGAAACGGTCGGCGATCTCTTCCTGCCTGCGACGGGGCAGCAGGCGCAGCCATCCACGCTGCGCCTGAAGCGCCAGGATGATGTTCTCACGCACCGACAATTCCGCGACGATGCCTTCCGTCTTGCGGTCCTCTGGCGTGAAGCCGAAGCGCAGGCGCGCTGCATCGCGCGGGGTTGCGATGCGCACGGGCTTGCCGTCGACGAAGGCCTGCCCGCTGTCGGCGCGCTCGATACCGAAGACGAGCTTCGCCGTTTCGGTGCGACCGGAGCCGAGAAGGCCGGCAAGGCCGACCACTTCGCCGGGACGCACCGCGAGATCGAACGGCTCCAGCAGGCGGCGCTTGCCGTAATCCTTGAATGCGACGAGCGGTTCGCCGGTGACGGCTTCGCGCTGGTTGCGGTGGAGCGCTTCCGCCGCGAGTTCTCGCCCCAGCATCATCGACACGAGCTCGATCCGCGGCAGCTGTGAAATCGGGCGCGATCCGACGAGCCGTCCGTTGCGCAGGACGGTGATCCGATCGCAGACCGCATAGACCTGATCGAGGAAATGCGTGACGAACACGATGCCGATGCCGCGGTTCTTGAGATCCCTCAGGATCTTGAAAAGGGTCTCGACCTCATGGGCATCGAGACTTGCGGTGGGTTCGTCGAGGACCAGCACTTTGGCCGAGAGATCGACGGCACGGGCAATGGCGACGATCTGCTGTACGGCCACCGAATAGGTGCTCAACGGATTGGCGACGTCGATATCGAGGCCGTAACCTGTCAAAAGCTCCTCGGAAAGGCGGCGCATCTCGCCGGTGCGCACGAGGCCGAAGCGGTGCGGCTGGCGGCCGATGAAGAGGTTTTCCGCCACCGACAAGTTCGGCAGCAGATTCACCTCCTGATAGACGGTGCCGATTCCCAGAGACAGCGCGTCGGCGGGATCACGCGCATTGATGTCCTGCCCGTCGAGGCGAATGGTGCCGGCGTCGCGCTTGAACACGCCCGTGAGCACCTTGATCAGCGTGGACTTGCCGGCGCCGTTCTCCCCGAGAAGACCATGGATTTCGCCGGCATGCAGGGTGAAGTCCACATGGTCGAGGGCCTGGACCCCGGGAAACCCTTTCGTCAGGCCCCTGATCTCGAGAAGCTGGGGCTGTTCCGTCGCTACTGGCATCACGTCCTCACCGGCCCATACGCGAAGCAGCAGGCGGTCACCCGCCTGCTGCCCCGAAGCCTGACGATCCTAATAGAGATCCTTGCGCTTGTCGTATTCGGCCTTCGCGGTCTCGGGCGTGAAGACCTTCGATTCCGTCTGGATCCACTTCTTCGGCATCGTGCCGTCCTTCTTGAAGGCCACGAGCGCATCGAGCGCCGGGCCTGCCATGTTCGGCGTCAGCTCGACCGTGACGTTGGCCTCGCCATCGGACATCGCCTTGAAGATATCCGGAACGCCGTCGATGGAGACGATCTTGATGTCCTTGCCGGGCTTCAGGCCGGCTTCCTTGATCGCCTGGATGGCGCCGATCGCCATGTCGTCGTTATGCGCATAGACGGCGCAGATGTTCTTGCCGCCGCCTTCCGCCTTGATGAAGCTTTCCATCACTTCCTTACCCTTGGTGCGGGTAAAGTCGCCGGACTGGGTGCGGACGATCTTCATGCCGGGATTGGCGGCAACGACCTGATCGAAGCCCTTCTTGCGGTTGATCGCAGGGCTCGAGCCGACCGTGCCCTGCAGCTCGACCACGTTACACTTGCCGCCGGTCTCCTTGGCCAGCCACTCGCCGGCGACCTTGCCTTCATAGACGGTGTCGGAGGTCACGGCGGTGAGATAGAGCGACTCGTCCTTGGTATCGATCGAGCGGTCGAGCAGCACGACCGGGATCTTGGCGTCCTTCGCTTCCTTCAGCACCGCATCCCAGCCCGTCGAGACGACCGGGGCGATGAAGATGGCGTCGACGCCCTGCGCGATGAAGGAGCGGACGGCGCGGATCTGGTTTTCCTGCTTCTGCTGCGCGTCGGAGATCTTCAAATCGACGCCGCGCTTCTCGGCCTCGCTCTTCGAGACCTTCGTCTCGGCAGCCCGCCAGCCGGATTCAGATCCGACCTGCGAGAATCCGATGGTCATTTTGTTCTGAGCGTATGCGGCGCCGGAGGACAGCATCAGTGCAGCCATGCCGATCGTCGTCAGGAGATGACGGGCCTTCATGAGATTCTCCCTAAATTTGTCGTTGCTCTTCGACTTTAGCAGCCTTATCAGCTGCCTATTAGTACTATTATATGAATCAAATTGAGCGCCTATTCAACCAAAGTCGTGAATCAACGGCTCGCGGATGCGCTACAAAGTTTCAGGGACACGACGATGAGCGATGAGAAGAAGCGCCAGCTACGCAGCCAAGCCTGGTTCGGGCGCCAGGACAAAATGGGCTTCTATTACCGGTCCTTCCTGAAAAACAGCGGCTTCCCCCAGGACCAGTTCGAGGGCCGGCCCGTCATCGGCATCTGCAACACCTGGTCCGAGCTGACGCCCTGCAACGCCCATTTCCGCACCATTGCCGAACATGTGAAATACGGCGTGCTCGATGCCGGCGGCTTTCCGCTGGAATTCCCCGTCTCCTCCCTCGGCGAGGTGACGATGCGCCCGACCGCCATGCTGTTCCGCAACCTCGCGGCTATGGACGTGGAGGAGGCGATTCGCGCCCATCCTCTCGACGGCGTCGTGCTGCTCATGGGCTGCGACAAGACCACCCCTGCCCTGCTCATGGGCGCAGCCTCCGCCGACCTGCCGACCGTCGGCGTGTCGGGCGGACCGCAGCTGCGCGGCGTCTATCGCGGCAAGTACATCGGGTCGGGTACCAACATCATCTCCATGAGCGAGCAGCTTCGCGCCGGCGAGGTGACGCTGCAGGAGTTCCACGAGGCCGAAGGCGGCATGAACCGCTCGGCCGGCCATTGCATGACCATGGGCACCGGCTCGACCATGGCCTCCATGGTCGAGGCGCTGGGCGTAGGCCTGCCGGAGAATGCGGCGATTCCCGCAAGCGACGCGCGTCGCAATCATCTCGCCCGCATGGCCGGACGGCGCATCGTCGACATGGTGCACGAGGATCTCGTGCTCTCGAAAGTCATGACCCGTCAGGCCTTCGAGAACGCGATCCGCACGCTCGCCGCCATCGGCGGCTCGACCAACGCGGTCGTGCATCTTCTCGCCATCGCCGGGCGCTGCGGGGTCGACCTGACCCTCGACGATTTCGACAGGCTCGGGCGCGATATCCACTGCCTCGTCGACCTCATGCCCTCCGGCCGTTTCCTCATGGAGGACTTCTACTATGCCGGCGGCCTGCCCGTGGTGCTGCGCACGCTGGGCGAGCGCGGCCTGCTCCACAAGGATGCGCTGACCATCAACGGCAAATCCATCTGGGACAACGTCAAGGACGCGCCGTGCTGGAACCGCGACGTGATCACCACCTTCGAGGAACCGTTCAAGCCGGAGGCCGGCATCGCGATCCTCAAAGGAAACCTCGCGCCCAACGGCGCGGTGATCAAGCCGTCGGCGGCGTCGCCTGAACTGATGCAGCATACCGGACGCGCGGTCGTGTTCGAGACCATCGAGGATCTGCATCACAGCATCGACGACGAGGATCTCGACATCGACGAGACCTGCATCATGGTGCTCAAGAATTGCGGCCCCAAGGGCTATCCCGGCATGGCGGAAGTGGGCAACATGCCCCTGCCGCAGAAACTGCTCAAGAAGGGGATCCGCGACATGATCCGCATCTCGGACGCACGCATGTCCGGAACCGCCTACGGCACCGTGGTGCTGCACGTGGCGCCCGAGGCCGCCGCCGGCGGGCCGCTGGCGCTGGTGCAGAACGGCGACCTCATCACCCTCGACGTGGCGGCCCGCAGCCTGCACCTTCACGTGGAGGCCAAGGAGATGGAGCGCCGGCGCGAAGCCTGGATCCCGCCGGAGCCGCATGCGACGCGCGGCTATGCCAAGCTCTATATCGACCATGTCATGCAGGCCGACAAAGGTGTCGATCTGGACTTTCTCGTCGGCCGCACCGGCTCGCCCGTTCCGCGCGACAATCACTGACTGCTAAACTCAAAGATATCGAAGGGAGAAATCATGTCCTCGTCCGGCAAGAGTGCCACGCGCCCCTATCGCGGCGTGTTTCCGGTCGCCCCCACCATTTTCGATGACAACGGAAAGCTCGACCTCGAAGGCCAGAAGCGCGCCATCGACTTCATGATCGATGCGGGCTCGGACGGCATCTGCATCCTGGCGAACTTTTCCGAGCAGTTCGTGCTGACCGACGGCGAGCGCGACGCCGTGATGACGACCGTGCTCGATCACGTCGCGGGCAGGGTTCCGGTCATCGTCACGACCAGCCATTTCTCGACCGAGATCTGCGCCGAGCGCAGCCGGCGCGCGGAAGCCGCAGGTGCTGCGATGGTCATGATCATGCCGCCCTTCTTCGGCGCGACCCTGCGGGTTTCCGAAGCCGGGATCCACGAGTTCTTCCGCAGGGTCTCCGATGCCATCACCATCCCGATCATGATTCAGGATGCGCCGATGGCCGGCACGTCCCTCTCGGCGCCCTTCCTCGCGCGCATGGCGAAGGAGATCGCCAACGTCTCCTACTTCAAGATCGAGATCGCCGGCACGGCCGGAAAGCTGCGCGACCTTATCGCGCTTGGAGGCGCTTCCATCGAAGGCCCCTGGGACGGCGAGGAGGCGATCACCCTCATGGCCGATCTCGACGCCGGCGCCACCGGCGCCATGACGGGCGGCGCCTATCCGGACGGCATCCGCCAGATCATCGATCCCTATTTTGCCGGCGACAAGGAAAAGGCAGCTTCCGCCTATGAGCGCTGGCTTCCGCTGATCAACTACGAGAACCGCCAATGCGGCCTTCTCGCGGCCAAGGTGCTCATGAAGGAAGGCGGCGTCATTCGTTCCGAAGCCGTCCGTCATCCGCTGATGCCGCTGCATCCGGAGACCCGCAAGGGGCTGATCGAGGTCGCCCGCCGGGTCGATCCGCTGGTCCTGCGCTGGGGCCGATAAGCCGGAAACCGATCGGAGTCGTTTAGCCGCGGGATCGCAAGACCCGCGGCTTTCGTTTGCCCGATGGTGCGCCGCATTCAGGCCAAGGTTTGTTGCTGCACTGCACACTTGCCTGCCCGTGCCCTTAACCTGCGTCATCCGCCGCCCTTACGAGGAACGACCATGCCCGCCAGACATTTCGGCCAGACACCGCCCGACAGAGCCAACGATCTCTTCGACAAGCTCCTTGCAACATCCGATGGCGCCGCCAAGACCCGCGAGCGCCTGCTTTTGGAGCTGAAGGACGAACTGGACCTTCTAGCCAATCTGCAGGAACAGCATCTTTTCCCGATCCTCCGGAAGCATGACATGCAGGACTTGCTGGAGGCCGCCATCAGCGACAACCGGGAGACAGCCTCGCTTCTCGAGGAGCTGGCATCGATCCCGAAGAGCGGCGGCGAGTTTCTCGGCAAGATCGCCGAGCTGAGGCAGGCCTTCCAAAAGCACATCCGTGACGACAGGAAGGAACTTCTTCCGGCAATCCTCCAGGTTCTCAGCGCGGAAGAGGCTCAGGCCGTTGCGGACAAGGTCGAGGATGAGATGGCAAGCTTCAACGACGTGCGGGAGCCGGAGCTGGACGCGGAGGGTCATGATCTCCAGACCGTTCCTGACGGCGTGGTCGATATCATGCATACGGGGACGGAAAGCGCCCAGGCGATGACCGTCGGCGTTCATGACATTTCCCGGGAATGCCTCCGCATGTCGCAGAAGCGCCTGCAGACCAATCTCGAGGGCTGGACCCGCCTTGCCCAGTGCCGGTCGCCGCAGGATTTCGCGAATGCTCAGATCTCGCTCCTGCAGGACAATCTCGAACTGACCCTCAGCAACGGCGCTCGCCTAGCAGACCTCGCCGTTCAGCTGACCGAGATGACCACCTGGAAAGCCGCGCTCCGGGCGGTGAAGACGACGCCGCATTCCCGCGACTTCGCCTGAGCGGCGCCTGGCGCTCGATGGACAGAAACGGTGGGGGGCCTATATCCGGACGTGTCCCCCACCAAGGCAGAGTTGATGCCCGACACAGACGAACAGCCGGACGAGGAACTGGAAGACCTGGAGACGACGGGAAAGGTCAATTTCCGCGAATATCCGAGTTCCGGGCTCGTGGTCATCGCAGCCCTCAGCTCGGGGCTCGGCTGGATGCTCTACAGGTGGCTGGGCCGGAAGCGGCGGGAGAAGAACGGCGGCCTTGCCGAGGTGAAGACCAACGCGCCGCTGGATACGGAAGAACCCGGCCGCAAATCGCCCTGATTCGACCTTCCCTTACGTGCTGCAGCGCACTGTCTCCTCAAACGTCCGAGAGTATTCTCTTGGGCGTTAACAGGAGGTTATCGTGACACACGGTGCTATTTCCTTCGTCCTCGGCATCATCGCTCCCGTCGCCCTGGTGAGCTGGCTGCTCGTTCTGCATTGAGATGCAGGGGCCGGCGCATGCACGTGGCGGCCCGGACGGATGTGAAATCCGCGATGACCGGAGAATGATCTGAAAGCTGAAATTCACCTCGCTTCCGTAACGGAGCGTTTACGTTTCGGGAGCAGGCTCATGAGGTGCCTGACTGGCACGGTCCTCCCTCGACGGTCGCGACGGCGGCCCACCTAGAGCGCCAACGGATGGGGCGCTCTTTCTTTGCCCCCTCACCGCAAGATTATCCGCCAACCCATCGCTTCTTCGATGCGTCGAGATGTATCCGCATCGCCGCCTGCCCCATAAGAGGATCCGAGGCTTCCAGCGCGGCGAAGATTGCCTCGTGTTCCGCGAGCGCCGCGCGCCAGGTCTCCCGGCTGTCGAACCGGATGCTGAGATGGCTGGAAATCGGACTGTGGCGCTCGTCGAAGAGGTCGCGGACGATGCGCAGGAGCACCGAATTGCCGGAAAGACCCGCGAGGGTCAGGTGGAACAGGCGATCCTGCTCGACCGGATCGCGTCCCTTCGCGATATCGGCCCGCATCGCTGCAATCGTCTCCTGAAGGGTATCGAGGCCCTCGCCTGTCATCCGCGCGCAGGCCAGAATCACCACCGTTCCCTCGATGGCCGCCCGCGCATCCATCAGCTCGGAGGGGCTCTCTCCCATCGACCGGGTCAGGCGGTCCGGCCGCTCCTGCGGCAGCAGGACATAGATCCCGGAGCCGGAGCGGATCTCGACGCTTCCGTCGATCTCGAGCGCAATGAGCGCTTCCCGTAAAGAGGGGCGCGAGACGCCGAGCTGCTGGGCGAGATCCCGCTCGGCGGGAAGTCGGTGGCCCGCTGGAAAGGTTCCGTCATGGATCAGGTCGCGGATCCGGTCGGCTAGATGCTGGTAGAGACGCCTGGGCTCCATCGACTTGACCTGTGACATGGGACGGCGATCCAGCCTGATCAGGAATTGGCCTGACCATAGGCGTCCATCCCGGACCTTGCAATGATGGATGCGGGCCAATTCCGTGCCTTGACCGATCGGTCATTCGGGCCTTATTCCTATTGACGCCTGAATTGGCCTGACCAATTTCAGCATCGCTGGAGCCTCGCGCAGAACGGGGTCATTCGAAACAACCGGGAGGGAAGAAACGTGTCGCTCCTCGTCCTGCAGGATGTCGGGAAGGAATTCGGCGCCATCCGCGCCTTGTCCCACGTCAATCTCACGATCAAGCCCGGCGAGGTCGTCGGCCTCATGGGCGACAACGGCGCCGGCAAGTCGACCCTGGTGAAGATCATCGCCGGCAACTTCCCACCATCGCACGGCAGGATCCTGTTCGAGGACCGGGAGGTTCACTTCACCAAGCCGGTCGATGCCCGCTCCGTCGGCATCGAGGTGGTCTATCAGGACCTCGCGCTTGCCGACAACCTGACGGCCGCGGCCAACGTGTTTCTGGGGCGCGAGATGCGGCGCAAGGTCGGCCCCCTCTCGTTTCTCGATCATGCCGCCATGAACCGGCGCACCGCAGAACTGTTTCGCGAGCTCAAATCCGAGACGCGCCCGGACGATGTGGTTAGGGCCATGTCGGGCGGACAGCGGCAGGCGGTGGCGATCGCCCGGACGCGCCTTGCCAAGGCCAAGCTCATTCTCATGGACGAGCCGACCGCGGCGATCTCCGTCCGGCAGGTCGCCGAGGTGCTCGACCTCATCCGCCGCCTCAAGGATGCGGGCATTGCCGTCATCCTGATCTCGCACCGCATGCCGGACGTCTTCGCCGTCTGCGAACGGGTGATCGTGATGCGGCGCGGAACCAAGGTCGCCGACAAGCCCATCGACCAGTCGAGCCCCGAGGAAGTCACAGCGCTGATCACGGGCGCCAAGGAAGCGGCTTGATGAGCGAGTTCTCCCCTGCAACCGGCACCGAAACGAACGACTTCTCGAACGTAGGTCGCACACGCTGGTGGCGCCGCGGCTTCTTCGCGAGCCAGACAGCCTATGTTGCAGCGGCCCTCATCGCGATCATGATCGTGATGTCCTTCCTGAGCTCGGCCTTTCTCAGCTCCGGCAACTTGGCGAACGTCGCCAAGAACTTCTCCTTCGTCGGCATCGTGACGCTCGGCGTCACTCTCGTGATCGTCACCGGCGGGATCGATCTGTCCGTCGGCTCGACCATGGCGCTCTCCGCCATCACCTGCGCCATCGTCATGCAGGCTTTGAGCGGCACCGTCTTCGACGGCATTCCGCTCGCGGGCATGATCGTCTCGCTCGGCGCAGGCCTCGGTGTCGCCCTGCTGATCGGCCTTGCCAACGGATTTTTAATTGCGCGCGTAGGCTTGTCGCCTTTCGTGACGACGCTCGGCATGCTCTCTATCGTGCGCGGCCTCGCCTATGCGGTCACAGAGGGGCGCGGACAGGCGCCGACCGGCCCCGATGTGGACATGTTTTACAACATCACCGACGGCAACCTCGCGGGCATTCCCGTCGCCGTCATCTATCTGCTCGTGCTCGCCGCGATCATGGGCGTCGTTCTGCATCACACCGCGTTCGGGCGCCACGTCTTCGCGCTCGGCGGCAACGAGAAGGCCGCGGCGCTGACCGGCATCGCCGTCGAGCGGGTGAAGGTCGCCGTCTACGTGCTCTCCGCGCTCTCTGCCGGCTTTGCGGGCATCCTGATGGTCGGCTGGCTGGGTTCCGCTCCGGCCAATCTCGCCACCGGTTACGAGTTGACGATCATCGCCGCAGCCGTCATCGGCGGCGCCAATCTCAACGGCGGCATCGGCGGACCCGCGGGCGCGGTGATCGGCGCCCTTCTCATCGAGGTCATCCGCAACGGGCTCGTTCTCGCCGGCATCAATGCCTATTGGCAGATCGTGCTGGTTGGCGGGATCATCATCCTCGCGGTCCTCGTCGACCGTCTGCGCACGCTGCGGATGACGTCGTGACCTAACCTCGAGAAAAGATTTGGAGAAGCCGGCCGACAGATGCCGGTCCGAAGACCCCAGGCATGGGGCTGCAATCAACCAGGAGGAAGACATGATGAAACGCCTGATCCTAGCCGCGGTCGCTGCAGCGGCGCTCACTGCACCGGCAGCGGCCCAGACCCTCAAATTCGCCATCGTGCCGAAGGCGATGAACAACCCCTATTTCGACCTCTCCCGCGACGGCTGCATCAAGCGGGCGAAGGAGCTCGGCAACATCGAATGCATCTACAAGGGCCCGGTCGAGCATGAGCCGGCAAGCCAGGCGCAGATCATCCAGGACCTGATCAGCCAGAAGGTCGACGGCATCGCCATCTCCGTCTCGGATGCCGCTGCAGCCGTGCGCGTGATCAAGGCCGCGCGCGATGCCGGCATTCCGGTCATCACCTTCGATGCGGATGCCCCCGCCTCCGCACGCCAGGCGCATGTGGGCACCGACAATCGCGCCATGGGCCGCGCGCTCGGCGAGGAGCTTCTCAAGCTGCGGCCCGAGGGCGGCAAATACGCCATGGTCTCCGGCGGTCCCGCCGCCGCCAACCTGAAGGATCGCGTCGAGGGCGTGCGCGATGCGCTCAAAGGATCCAAATGGCAGGAAGTGTCCGGCTCCCCCACCTATTGCAACGACGATCTCGCGCTTGCCGTGCAGCAGATGCAGGACCTGAAGACCGCCAATCCGGATCTCGCCGCCATCGTGCCGGTCGGCGGCTGGCCGATGTTCGTGCCCGAGGCCTACAAGAGCTTCGTGAACAAGAACAAGAGCGCCATGGACCAGGGCAAGTTCTCGCTCGTGGTGGCAGACACCCTGAAGGTGCAGCTCGAACTCCTGCGCGACGGCTACGCCAATGCGCTCGTCGGCCAGCGCCCCTACGAGATGGGCGAGAAGGCCATGGACATCCTGCTGCAGCTTAAAAAGGGCGAGAAGGTGCAGGACATCATCTATGCCGGCATCGACCGCGTGACGAAGGACAATGTCGGCTCCATGCTGAAATAAGCCAGTCCCGCACAACAATGCGTCCCGGAAGTTGCGTCTTCCGGGACGTTTTTTCTTTTGCGCGACCGCTTCTTCAGCGGCTCGAAGCGGCTCGCAGGGCGCTGAACGTGTAGATCGCAAGCGCGACCCAGATCAGCCCGAAGGCGACGGCATCGAGCCAGTCGAAGGGCTCGCCGAAGACGAGAACGCCAAGCGCAAGCTGACCCGAAGGCGCGAGATATTGCAGCAGGCCGACGGTCGAGAGCTTCAGGCGCTGGGCGGCTGCGGCGAACCAGATCAGGGGCGCCGCTGTGCTCAAGCCCGTCAGAACCAGGAGCAGATCGAGGCCCACATCGCCTCTGAGCGCCACCGATGTGCCATCCGCCAATGTCGTGACCAGATATCCCAAAGCCAGAGGCGTGAGCAGCAGCGACTCGATGCAGAAGCCGATCAGCGGCGTCACCGGCACGATCTTCCTGACGAGCCCGTAGCAGCCGAAGCTCAAGGCGAGCGTCAGCGAGATCCATGGCATCGCGCCGGTTGCGGCAGCAAGGATGAGCACGCCGATTCCTGCGAGCAGGCACGCCATGATCTGCATCAGGCTCAGCCTTTCGCGGAGAAAGACCACGCCGAGAACCACATTGACGAGCGGATTGATAAAATAGCCGAGGCTCGTCTGGACGAGATGGCCTGAATTCACCGCCCAGATATAGACGAGCCAATTCATTCCGATCAGCCCGGCCGAGACGGACAGCAACAAGATTCTCTGCCGCGATGCGAAGGCCTCGACAAGCTTGCCTCCCTGCCGGAAGACAGCGATCAGGCCGAGCGCGAAGACGCTTGCCCAGACGATGCGGTGAGCGAGGATCTGCAGCGCCGGCACGGATGTGAGAAGCTTGAAGTGGAGCGGCACGGCCAAGCCCCACATGAAGAACGCCGCCAATGCATAGAGGACGCCGCTGCGCGTGCGCCGCGCCTCGTCCTGCTCCAATCCTGTCACGACAACCGACCCCGCATATCGATCCCGGCGATCCGCCGGCAAGCGTTCGCCATGCCCGCTTCCTAGTTCAATCAGCGGATCAGGGATAGGCTGCGAAAGAAGGATTATTTTTAAGGCGGCGCACCGGTTTGGCCGTCAATGGATGTGGAAACCAGCCTCGTAGCCTTCCAAGATGGCAGCCTCGACATCCCTGGGGGCGTAGGCATCGCCGATGATTCTGTAGGCGATATCGAGATACTGCACCGCTTCCGCGAGATCGTCGCTCGGCTTGCCAGGACTTGCCAGGACGATGCTGTCATAGGGTTCCGATATCCTGCGCTCACGCGTGAACGGGTTGATGAACGTCACACGTCCGCCATCGAAGCCATGGGCCTCCGAAATGGCGGTGAACCGAACGCCAGCCTGCAGCGCCCGCCGATAGAAATAGGTGATGTTCTGGATTTCGAGCTTCTGGCCGATATGGAAGGCAGGAGAGGCCATCTCGACATCGCGTCCCATCTCCGCCAGCATGATCGCCGTCACCATGGCAGGCTGCCGGTCGAGCTGGTCGATCACCAGAACGCGCTGGCCGATCGTTTCCGGGTGAGCCACAGCCTCATCCACGGAGCAGAGCGGCGCCGTCTGGATCCCCGGCAGAGCCGGCTTCTCGAAACGCCCACCCGTCGCCAGGACCACGAAATCGGGCCGCTCGGCCTCGAGCATTGTCGCATCGACTCTTGCGTCGAGGCGCAACTCGACGCCCGCACGCTGGAGCGCTTCGCTCTTGTGCCGGATCAGGCGATTCCATTCGTCACGACCATTGGGACGCTTGGCAAGATCGAGGCGCCCGCCGAGATGTCCCGACGCTTCCGAGAGCACGACGTTGTGCCCGCGAAGCGCCGCAACGCGGGCCGCCTCCATGCCGGCAGGGCCGCCGCCGACCACGAGAACGCGCTTCGGTTCGGCTGCGCGTTCAAGGACGCGGTACTCCCGTTCGCGGCCGGTCACGGGATTGCCGACGCAGCTGATATGACGGCCCCGATAGAGACGCCCGAAGCAGGCCTGCTCGCAGCCGACGCAGGGGTTGATCTCGTTCAACCGGCCGGTCCGCGCCTTGTGGGGCAGCCAGGGATCGGCGATGAGCGCACGGCACATGCCCGCCATGTCGGCATCGCCCCGCGCGATGAGCTCCTCCGCGATCTCCGGCGTGTGGATGCGCGTGCCATGGATGACGGGCACGTCGATAGCGTCCTTGATCAGGCGCGCCGTCGATACGAAGGGAGCCGGCTCGAGTCCCATCGGCGGCTCGTGCAGCATGTTGCTGACGAGATCGCCGTCCGTGCCGGCGCTGACGTCCACGTAGTCGAGGTCGCCTGCCGCCACCAGGCGCGGGACGATCTGCGCCATGTCGATACCTGTGAGCCCGCCTTCCACAAGCTCATCGCCCGAGCAGCGGATGCCGAGGGGCACCTCCGGCCCGACGCGCCGGCGCACGGCGGCGAGCACTGCCTCGGGAAACCGCGTGCGGTTCTCGAGCGAGCCGCCATAGGCATCGGTGCGGTGATTGGTGAGCGGCGAGAGGAACTGCTGCAGGAGAAGACCGTGCCCGCAATGAACCTGGATGCCGTCCATTCCCGCCTCGATGCAGCGAACGGCTGCATCCGCGAATGACTGCACGATGATCTCGATCTCTTCGAGGCTCATCTGATGCGCGACTTCGCCGTATTTCTGCTCGTAGGCGTTCGATGCGGACCACAGCGCCACGGGACGGGCGCTCGAGGCGAGCCCCATATGGGAAAGATAGCCGAAGACCTTGCCGCCATGCCGGTGAATCGCGCTCGCGACAGCTGACAGGCCGGGAATGATCGTATCGTCGTAATTGCAGAGAAGGCCGGTGATGCCCGGCGATGTGGGATGCACCTGCTGCGAGCCCAGCATGATGAGGCCGACCTCGCCGCGCGCGCGCTCCTCGTAATAGGCGATCATCCGCTCGTCCGGCTTGAAATCGCGCCCCATCCCGGTGCCGTGCCCGGTCAGGACGACGCGGTTGCGGATTTCGGAGCGGCCGAGGCGGATCGGCTCGAACAGGTGCTTGAAGGTCGTCATCGGATGGACTTTCTAGAGCAGGATCGTTTCGGCCTTGAAGGCGGCCGCGCGCTCTGCGGACAAAGGCCGGTCCGGTCGAAAGGCCTTGAGCAGAGGCTCGGGACCGGAGAGGAGATCGGAAGCGACGAGACGGCCGATTTCCGGAGAGATCTGAAAGCCGTGGTTCGAGAACCCGGTCGCGAGATAGAGGCCCGGAAGACCGCTCGGCCCGATGAAGGGCGACCCGTCCAGCGATTGCGCTTCGGCGCCCGCCCAGCTCTGTGCGAGCCTGAGCTTTGCCATCGCGGGCAGGATCCCGACAGCGGAACTCCATTGCCGCGCCACATGGGCATCGATCGGTTCGACATGCGGCTCCGGCCTCTGCGGACGAGCGAACCAGCGCCCGCCGACCATCAGCTGACCGGAAGGCGATTGCTTGAGGGAGAGATTGCGGCCGACAGCTGTCACAGTCGGTGCGAGCATCGCGGGCGCAATTTCCGACAGAAGCATCTGCAGCCCGCGCCAGCGGATCGGCAGTTCGATGCCGAGATCTTTTAGAAGTGCGATACTCCACGCACCTGTCGCGAGCACAACCGTGCCGCCCGAAAGCTTCTCGCCGGATGCCGTCAGAATGCCGGTTACGCGGCCTCCCTCGCACAGGGGGTGCACGTGACTGTCGTAAATCGCTCTAGCACCGTAGCGGCCGGCGGCCGCGGCGAAGGCGCGCGCCGTGCGTCCGGGATGCGCCTGGCCGTCGCCGGGGGTGTACGCGCCCATCAGAGCGCCTGGCGCAATTCCGGGAACCACCTTGCGCAGCTCATCCGCCTTGAGGCTTTCGATGGCGATCCCGGCCGAGCGGTCTGCCGCGATGCGCTCCTCGATAATTGGAAATTCCGCCTCGCTCTCCGCGACATGCAGATGCCCGCCGAGTGCAACTTCCAGATTGGCATCGAGCTCCTGAGACAAGGTCTGCCAGCGGACGCTCGCGGCAAGCGATATCGGCCGCTCCGGGCCGTACCGCCCTTGCGAGCGCAATCCTCCCGCGCTCGCCCAGGTCGCGCCGGGTGCGGCAGCGGGAGCGCTCCGGTCGACGAGCAGCGTAGACGCGCCGGCGCGCGCGAGATGATAGGCGATCGAGGATCCGATGATGCCGGCACCGACGACGATGACATCCGCACTCATGCCGGCACCGCCTCGACCTGCTTGCCTGCACCCTGACGGACGATGCCGTCGCCCGCCCGCAGGGCGAGGGCCAGGATGGTCAGAGCCGGATTGACCGCGGGCAGAGAGACGAAATTCGATCCGCCGAGCACAACGAGGCCAGGCGTGTCGTGAACACGGCCGAAGCCGTCAACGACGGATGTCTCGGGATCATGCCCCATGCGGGTCCCGCCCACGTCATGGGTGCTGATCGGCCCCGTGAGGAATTGCCGGCGCCAGGTGCGCGTGGCGCCCATCCGCTTCGCGATTCTCTCCGCACGGTCCTGCAGGAACTGCATGAGTTTGCGCTCATTGTCGCCGATATCGAACGTGATGCGGACGACAGGGCGTCCGAGACTATCGGTGACATCCGGATCGAGATCGAGCCGGTTGTTCTCGTAGGGGAGAATTTCGGGATCGATGAACAGCATCGACGTGCTGTTGTAGCTCTTCAGGAAGAAGTCGCGCCACGCTTTACCAAAGCGAGGAACATCCGGTGGCAGGATGCCGGAGGCCTCGACGGGCAGATACTGGTTGAAGGCAGCGATGCGCCCGCCGCGAATGAAGTCGAGGTCCGTGTGATCGAAATGATCGCCGGTCAGATCGGCGATCGCCATCGCCTGAGCGGTCGGCCCGATGAAGCGGTTGAGCGCCAGGCCTTCGAAGATTGCATAGACCGAGGGTTGCTGACGGGTCATGTAATGCAGCCCCACCTGCCCCGTCTCGTTGCCGAGCCCGCGGCCATGACGCCTGTCTTTCGACAGGAGGAGCAGGCGCGTGTTCTCGAAGGCATAGGTTGCCACAACGACTGTCCCGCCACCCTGGAACTTCATGTCGCCGTTCGATGTCCGGTAACGAACGCCGACGGCACGGCCGGAATCGTCGGTGACGATGTCCATCACGCGCGCGCCCGTGACGATCTTCAAGCGGCCTGTTTCGAGCGCCGCGGGAAGAACGGTGTTCTGTGCGGATGCCTTGGCATCCACATGACAGCCGAAACGCGAGCAGAAGCTGCAATAGGTGCAGGCATGACGGCCGCGATATGGCGTCGTGTTGATGGCGGCCGGCAGCGGAAACGGATGATAGCCCTCGGCTTTGGCGGCATCCGCGAAGAGCTGTCCGAGACCGCTGGTGCGCAAAGCGGGCATCGCATAGGGACGAGAGCGCGGCGCCTCGAACGGGTTTCCACGGGAGCGGGCCGGATCGGCACGATTGCCCGCGTGACCCGAGACCCCGAGAAGATCCTCCGCCTCGTCATAATAGGGAGCGAGATCGTCGTATGACATCGGCCAATCGGCCATGGTCGAGCCAACCGGGATCCGGTCCTCGCCATAGCGGGCGATCGTCGCGCTGCGGATACGGAAATCCTCCTCATAGAAGCGCATCGCCACGGCGCCCCACGCGATCGAATTCCCGCCAAGCGCGGTCTCGAGCCCTTGCGACATGACAGCCCGGCGCGCACGCTCGCCGGGTCGGGTCCGCCACGTCGGCACTTCATCGTTGAATTTGACCGCGCCGCCTTCATTGCGGAACGCGGTGGCGAGGATCTCATCCATCGATCGCTCGCGGCCCGTGCGGGCGGGGCCTGCCTCGAGGATGACGACGTTCAATCCCTGACGCACCAGCTTATGTGCGAGAAAGCCGCCGACCGCGCCGCCGCCGACGATCAGAACGTCCGGCTCCCCTTCCCCCGCACTTTCATGGACGGCGGGAGTGCCCAGCAGGCGCGCGCTCTCCGGCAGGTCGATCACGCTTTGCGGCGCACGCTCGACTTTGTGGTCGAGCGCCTGCTCCTCCGCCCTGTAGCCGAATTGCGCCCCGGGAAAGCCGACGGCGCGCCAGCCGGCAAAATCCCTGTTGCCCCCATGCACGGGATCGCTGAAAAGCCCTTCGCGCAGGTGGCGCCAGATCAGATCGAAGCTCGTCCGGTCGCGGTTCTCCGGCAGGCCGGCGAGTTCGCCGCGCTGGAACCGCGCAATGATATCCAGGCGTGTTTCTGCCGATGCGCGGATAAACCCATCCGGCGCGGCCGCGTCTATCGCTCCGAGGACGGCCCGGTATTCATTCAGATGATGCGCGTAGACGCCCGCAAGAGCTTTATCCAGATAATCCGCCGCACCGATCTCGACTGCGCCAGGATTGTTATCGCCGCCCGGAAACATGGTGTCGAAGAGCGCCTCGAGCACCGCCCGTTCGGCCGGTGCGAGGGCGCGCTGCATTTCCTTGGTCATAGAGTCCGTCTCAGAAGGCGTTGAAGGAAGGCTTGGGTGCGCGGCTGCGAGGGATTGCGCAGGACGTCGGACGGCTTGCCCGCTTCGACGATCTTACCCTTGTCGAAATAAACGAGGGTATCCGCGACATCCTCGGCGAACGACATCTCATGCGTGACGACGAGCATGGTCATGCCCTTCTCGGCGAGGTTGCGCATGGTGCGCAGAACCTCGTCGACCAATTCCGGGTCGAGCGCCGATGTCGGCTCGTCGAACAGCATGACGCGCGGCTTCATGGCGAGCGCCCGGGCGATCGCAACACGCTGCTGCTGCCCGCCGGAGAGTTCGGTCGGAAAGGACTCTTCCTTGCCGGCGAGGCCGACGCTGGCGAGGAGTTCGCGCGCCGTTGCCACCGCGTCGGCTCGCGAGAAGCCGCGCACGGCCATGGGCGCTTCGATGATGTTCTGCAGAACCGTGAAATGCGGGAACAGGTTGAAGTGCTGAAACACCATTCCGATGTCGGCGCGATGCCGGCGGATTTCGCGGTCGCTCGCACGGCGCATCCCGCTCCCGCCCTCAATGAAGCCCATGAGATGGCCATCCACCCACACATCGCCGGAATCGGGCGGATCGAGGAAGTTGATGCAGCGCAGAAGCGTGCTCTTGCCGGATCCGGAGGCGCCGACGATCGCAATGACCTGACCAGCCTCGACGGCGAGATCCACTCCATCGAGGGCCGTCAGCGGACCATAAGTCTTATGAAGGTTCACCACCTCCACCATAGCCTGCGGGGAGGTGCGCGGAGCGGGCATCTTCATACTTGGGCAGCCTTTACGGTAAGCGACGTCCTGGGCCGCCGCGCACGCGCCATGCGCTCCTCGGCCCACATCTGGAACAGGGCAAGGGCACCGCTCAGGAGCAGGTAGAGCGCACCGGCCATGATCAGGAACATGAAGGGTTCATAGGTGATGGACGTCGCCCTCACGGCCTCGCCGGTCAGATCGCCCACCGCGACGAGAGACGCCAGCGACGTGGCCTTCACCATGATGATGGCGCGCGTCACGTAAGGCGGAATGATGAGCGGGATCGCCTGGGGGATAATGATGCGGCGGATGATATGCGGATAGGACAGGCCGAGCGCCTTCGCAGCCCTGTACTGCCCCTGATCGACGGCAGCCAACCCGCCGCGAATGTCCTCGCTCATATAGGCTGCGCCGACGATGGAGAGGCCGAGGATCGCGGCCGTCATGGGAGAAAGCCGCAGGCCGAACTGAGGCAGCGCATAGAAGGAAAAGAAGAGAACCAGTAGCGCCGGCAGGAGCCGAAAGATGTTCACGTAGATGGCGGCCGGGATTGCGATCCACGGGATGCGCGTTTCCCGGATGAGCGCGATGGCCGCGCCGATCGGGGTTGCGATCGCCAGCGTAACCACCGACAGGAAAATCGTGTTGAGCAGGCCCTGCCCGAGTGCGGGCCCGTATTCGGCAAGGAGAGCAAAATTCATGACTTACCTCGCTGCGCTGCGGCGCGCCGCCCATCGTTCACCATAGATCTGGAGTACGAGCAGCAGGGAATCGAGGATTGCGTAGATGGCCGCAGCCGCGATCAGGATCTCGAAGGGCCGGAAGGTCACGACGAAGACCTGCTTTGCCGCGCTCGTCAGTTCAGGAACCGAAACGGCGGCGGCAAGCGCCGTGCCTTTCAGGATTTCCGTTGCGTGGGAGATGTAGGGCGGCAGTGCGGCAGGAATGGTCTGCGGCAGGATGATGCGGATCAGCGTGCGGGCCGGCGAGAGGCCCAGCGCTTCCGCCGCCTTCCACTGACCGGCCGGAACGCTGTTCAGGCCGGCGCGGAAGACCTCGCCGAAATAGAACGACATATACAGCGACATGGCGATCACGGCGGAGGGCAGCGGCGGGAGCTTGATGCCGATGACGGGAAGACCGAAGAAGACGAAGAACAGAAGAAGGAGCGGCGGAACCCCGCGGCAAATCCAGCTCAATGTCGCGAGAACGGTGCGAAGGGTTCGTGAGGGGGCGCCGCGAAGCAGCGCCACCAGAATGCCCCCGGGAGTGGCGACGGCCAGAACGGCCGCCGTGAGCTCGACGGTGACCAGCGTTCCCCGGAGCAGCGCAGGCCAGACGGTTCCAAGGATGCTGAAGTCGAGTGTCACGGCGGCGGCCTGTCAGTAACCGATGCGACCGAGAAGATCGACCTCGGCGGTGGACGTCGCATACTTGCCGATGAGGCTCTTCAGCGTTCCATCGGTGCGATAATTGCCGAGGAGCGTATTGACGGCTACCAGGAGGTCGGGCTGGTTCGGATTCACGCACAGACCCTGCGCGAAGACTTCGAGCGCCGGTCCGACCAGCACGAGATCGGCCTTGTTCGGAGCACTCGCAAGCACATTCAGTGCATTCGCCAGATTCAGTGCGACGAGATCGACCTGCCCGTTCTGAAGACCGATGAGCGACTCGGGGAGACCTGGGAACTCGGTCGGCTTTGCCGTGGGCAGCGCTTTCTTGGCGCCTTCGAAATAGATCTCGCCGCGCACACCGCCTAGAGCCTTCCCCTTCGCAGCGTCAAACGTCTTGATGCCGGTGTCCTTGCGCGTGATGGCAACCGTCGCGTTGACCGCCGTCGGCGATGTCATCAGGAACTGGCTCGAGCCGAGACGCTCGGCGGTCCAGGAGGCGCCGTCGCAGGCGAGGTCGAAGCGGTTGGCTGCGAGGCCGGGAAGAATGCCGGCCCATTCGAGGCGCACGAACTCGACTTCGAGGCCGAGATCCGCACCGATCTTCTTGAACAGCTCCACATAGCTGCCGGTGAGTTGGCCCGATGAAGGATCCACGAAGGTGCGCGGCGGAGATGAACCGGTGGTGCCGACCGTCAGCTTCCCGGGCGTCACGAGCTTCTTGAGCGGCCAGGGCTTGGGAATGTTCGAGAACGGCTTGGGCTGGCCGAGCGCTTCCTGAAAAGCGGTCATATCCTGAGCCTGTGCTGAGGCTGCCGCGAAGGGCAATGCCAGGGCGGCCGCCAGAACGACTTTCGTCAACTTCTTGCAGGTCATCGGTCAAACTCCTGTTTCTGCAGCGTCCATGCTGCGTGCTGTCGATGTCACTTGGCGGGAAGCAGGCCGGCCATACCGAGATGCTTCTCGTACCAAACCCATTCTGTTTGCAGAAAGGCCTTGAAGCCGTCGCCCGGGAGATAGCCGTCGGTCTGGCCGTTGCGGATGAGATAATCCTGCCACGCCTTCGTCGTGCGGACGGCTTCGACGATGCGGTGCCAACGCGCTTGATCCTCCGGCGAAAGATCCGGCGGCCCCATCAGGCCGCGCCATAGATTGAAATTTACGGGCACGCCGACCTCGGCGAGCGTCGGGATGTCAGGGAAGGTCGATTGCCGTTCCGGCGCGAGAGCGGCAAGGACGCGCAGAGTTCCTGCCTCGACATGCGGAAGAATTTCCGCGGCGACTCCGCAGCCCCAGTCGATGGATCCCTCGATCAATGCCGTCCACACGGCCGGCTCGCTGGGAACGACGATGAATTCCACATCCGCACCGGTTCCCTCCGCAATCGAGAGCGCGAGGAGGTGGTTGATGCCGCCCTTGAAGTATCCGCCGGTGCGCGTCGTACGCTTGGGGATGTCACGGATGAACTCCTCCGCCGTCGCCCATGGCGCATCGGCACGCGCGACGAGGAAGAAGCGATCCGCAACGAGACGGGCGAGCGGCGTGAGATTGCGGTGGGTGAGCGCCATGCCGCGCAGGAGCGGCGCCTGGAGGAAGACGGGCGTGCAGGTCGACAGCACGTTGGTGTCGCCGGGACGTGTGACGAGGAGTTGCATGGCATCCACGCCGGGATCGTCGCCGCGCGGAACGGTCTTCCAGAGGCGGTCGTCTGCGCCTGCCTCGCGCACGCCGGCGAGGAAGGCCTCGGCCAGCACCGGGGGAGCGCTTCCGGGCGGTCCATGGATGACGAAATCGACGCTGCTTCCCACCACTGCACCCCGGCTTGCCTTAAGAAGAATTTCGTCTTCTTGTACATTTTAGATGTTTTACTGATATCTTACAAGCGTTCCAGGGAGCAAGGACCGGACTGCACAAGTTCGCGTCTCCGCCCGCAGCACATTGCTCAAAAATTGAGCCCTTTCTTTGCCCGCGGCTCTCATGCGTTCCCGTCTCTCTGCAAAGAGCATGCCAGCGCCCGAGCAGATCGATTTTGTATGATTGAAATATTTATTGATATATCTGCAGCATGGCATTACGCGACTGAAATCATTTCGCGAAAGGACCACATGATGAGCGTAACAGGAGCACCGACCAGGCTCGACGAGACAGCCAAAGGTGTCTTCGTCATCTCAGCCACCCCGTTCTCCGACAGCGGCGAACTGGATCTCGCCAGCGCGGAACGGCTCACGGACTTCTACCTGGAACGCGGTGCGAGCGGATTGACGCTGCTCGGCATGATGGGCGAGGCACCGAAGCTCTCCCCCGAGGAAAGCCATCGCTTTCTGACCACAGTTCTGCAGCGCGTCTCAGGCCGTGTTCCCGTGGTTGTCGGCGTCAGCAGCGCCGGCCTTTCGAACCTCGTTCATCTCGCCCACGACGCCATGGAGGCCGGCGCTGCCGGTGTGATGGTGGCGCCCATGCCGAGCCTGAAGACCGAAGAGCAGATCATCGGGTATTTCCGCAGCGTTTGTCAGGCTCTCGGCCCGGACGTTCCCGTCGTCCTGCAAGACTTTCCCCTCTCCCTGAACGTCTATCTGTCGGTGGCGACGATCGAACAGATCGCCAAGGAACTGCCGCAGGTTGTCATGTTGAAGCATGAGGACTGGCCCGGCCTGTCGAAACTGTCCCGTCTGCGCAAGAACCAGAGTGAGCGCGGTTCGCGACGCCTGAGCATCCTGGTCGGCAATGGCGGCCTCTTCCTGCCGCAGGAACTCGCCCGCGGGGCAGACGGCGCCATGACGGGTTTCGCATATCCCGAAATGCTGGTTGAGGTCTGCAAGCGGCACGAGGCTAGCGACAAGGAAGGCGCCGAGGACATTTTCGACGCCTATCTTCCGCTGATCCGCCACGAAACGCAGCCCGGACTCGGCCTCGCCGTAAGGAAGGAAATCTTGCAACGCCGCGGTGCCATCGCCTCCGCGCATGTTCGCGCTCCCGGCCCCAAACTCGATACCATCGACCAGGCCGAACTGACCGTCCTGATGACGCGCCTCGAGCGGCGACTTGCTCAGATCAGGTAAATAAAAGGCCAGCTCCTGAGATGCAGGAGCTGGCCTCCTTTGGCGTGGTCGAAGGGACCCGGTTATCGCCTGGCGTCCTGCCAATCGCGGAACGTACTCCAGGGCAGCCACAGGGACGGCCCGTGCTCCGCCAGGGCACGCCCGGGAACACCGCGCGGCCGCTCGTGAGCGAGCGGAAAATCCGACACCTCCAGCTTGCCGCTGTAGAGTCCGGCGATGTCCCGTCCGAGCGACGTCGTCAGGGCGACACCCCGGCCATTGCATCCGATTGCTGCGTCGAGGCCCGGTGAAAGAGAGAGAAAGCGCGGCAGCGAATCCGTCGTCGCCGCGATGACGCCGTTCCAGACGTACTCCGCCTTGATCGGCGCCAACGCCGGGAAGAAGCGCTCCAGGCGTTTCGCAAAGAAGCGTGATGCCCGCTCGAGCGGCGCCGGTCCCGGCATCACGAGCCCGCCGGTGACCAGACGCCCATCTGGCGACCAGCGAACGGCGAAGGTATGCCGCCGCGTGTCGGCCACCGGCGATCGCCCGATGAGAAACGTGCCCTGAATCGTCTCGTCGAATTGCTGGGTCGCTATCTGATGGACACGCACGGGAATGATGCTGGCAAACAGCTCCGGCTGCAGTTTCCCGATCAGCGCATTGGTCGTCAGCAATACGCGCTCGGCAGCCCCCGAGCCCTTGGGAGTGCGGGCGAGCCACTTGGCTCCCGCTTTCGACAATTCCGTTACACGGGATCGAAAATAGAGCGCGACCCCGGCCTTCCTGCATGCATCGGCCAACCCGCGAGCATAGGCCAACGGATTGATCTGACCGCCGGTCGGATCGAGCAGCGCAGAATGATAGCCCTTGTAACCGATACGGCGCCCGGTCTCCTCCGCCGAGAGGATTTCCACGGAACGTCCGCGTTCGCGCCAATCGGCCTGGCGCTTCTCCAGGACTTTGGCGATCGATGCGGTATGAGCGGGCTGCATCCATCCGACCTGCTCCGCACTGCATTCGATGCCGAGGCGGCGGATCAGGTCGAAGACGATGTTGCCGGATTGACCGACCAATGAGATGAGACGCTCGCCCTTATCCTGGCCGAGATGCCGCGCCACATCCGCCGGCCCGAAGGCCGTCTTGAGGCTTGGCACGACGAAGCCGGTATTGCGCCCCGAGGCGCCAAACCCTGCTTCGTCGGCCTCCACCAGGGCCACGCGGGTGCCGGTCTCGGCAAGATGCAGCGCCGTCGACAGCCCGAGGAAACCTGCACCGACGATGAGCACGTCGGCTTCGATGCTCTCCGTCAGCTCCTCATATCCCTCAAGCGGCCTCGACAGCGACGACCAGAGGGATTGTGCGAAGGTTTCCGTCGCCATGCTCACGCCGCCTTGGACGATTGCGGGCGCGGGAGATACTGGCCGTATCCGCTTTTGCCTGTAATCTCCGTGCCATCCCAGACCAGCTTGCCGCGCAGGAACGTCGCGGCGATCCGGACCTTGAAGGTTTCCCCGTCATAGGGACTCCAGTTCAAGCCGTCACGGGTTTGAGAGGCATCGAAGGGATAGTCTCCGGTTTCGAGAATGGCGAAGTCGGCATCCGCCCCGATCTTCAGCGCGCCTTTTCGCGCGCTCAATCCGAAGAACGCGGCAGGCTTCGTCGAGAGATAATCGGCAACCGTCCGGACCGGATCGGCGACGCGACCGATGAGATCGGTATACAGAGAGGGCGCCATCGTCTCGAGACCCGGAATGCCGGCGCCGGCATCGAAGATCGAAGGCGTGAACTTGTTGTCGATCGGCCAGCTCGAATGATCGGACGAGATGAAGTCGATCTGCCCCTTTTCGAGGGCAGCCCACAGACCCTCGATCATGCCGGCGCGGATGGGGGGGCTGACCTTCATGCGCGCGCCGAGGCGTTCAATATCGCGCGCGGCATCGAAGTGAAGATAGTGCACGCACATCTCGGCCGTGGCGTTGACGCCCTCGGCACGATAGCGGGACACGAGATCATAACCGCGCGGTGCCGAAATATGGACGATATGGACATGAGCGCCTGTGGCGGCCCCCAGCTCCAGGAAGGCTGCCGTGGCTGTCATCTCGGCGGAGAGCGGACGGCTGGGCTCATGCCATTCCGGCGTGATCTTGCCATCCGCCTTCAACGCAGCGATGGAGGCGCGCACGATCTCCTGGTCCTCGTTGTGCAGGCCGACGGGAAGTCCGGTTTCGACCGAGGCTTCGAGGATCGCCAGGGTATCGCTCGCCGGCAGTCTCGGGAAGCGAACGGGATGGCTCTCGAAGCTGGAGATCTTGAAGGCTGCAACGCCGGCCTTGGCGAGATCCGCCATTTCCGCCGTGCCCTGCCCCGGCGCGATTGTGGCGTAGAGCGCGACATCGCAATAGGACAGGTTTTCGACGGAATCGATCTTGAGCTGGAGCCGCTCCATGGTGTTGAGCGGATCCGGGTTGTCGTAAGGCATGTCGACCATGGTGGTGATGCCACCTGCGATGGCCGAACGGCTTGTCGCCTCGAAACCCGCCAAGCCTTTGTAGCTTGTCGCGTGGGTCTGCCCATCGATGAAGCCGGGGAGCACATAGGCGCTGCCGGCGTCATGCACCGTATCCGCCGAAGGATTTGGTCCTGACCCGATTGCCATGATCGTTCCGCCGGAGACGGCGATCCAGCCATTTGGCAGCGTCTCCGTCGGCAGAACGAGAGTGCCGCGAACGACGAGATCGTAGCGTGGTGCGTCGCTCATCAGGCGGCCCTCGCATAGCCGAGTGTTACGAGAGAGATGGCACGCATGACGGCGGCCTGCGTCGGATCGACGACAGGCAGGCCGAGCCTGTCTTCGATCTCCGCCCGGAAGCCGCCCATGCTGGCGCAGCCCAGAATGAGCACATCGGCTCCATCGATATCACGCAACTGCGTGCCGACCTCGACGATGCGCTCGATCACGGCATTGTCGCCGAGCACATCGGTCACGCCGATATCCAGCGGGCGGTCGCCTGCAAGGCGCGATTCCAGGCCGAGCTGGCGCACATTGCGCATATGCCGGCCGATCGAGCCTTTCTTGATCGCGACGATGCCGAAGCGGTGGCCGAGGCCGAGCGCCGTAAGAAACGCGGATTCGGCGATGCCGAGAACCGGCTTCTTCACCGTTTCACGCGCGAGATGAAGACCCGGATCAGAGAAGCATCCGATCACGTAGGCATCGGCCGGGTTCTCGGCGAAGTAACGTGCTGTGGGGATCACGACACCCTCCACATGCGCCTGCGTCTCGATTCCAGGAGGGCCTTCGCTCAAGGTTGCGGTCACGATCTCAGGATTTCCAGGCAGGCGCAGCATGTCGAGCGCCCTGTCCATGGATTCCGTGATGTTAGCCGAGCTGTTGGGATTGAGAACGAGAATGCGTTTCATGGCGGGCCTTTTATAACGACGTTGAGCAAAGGCCCGTAACGGCCTGCGATATAACCTGGCGGCTTCTGAAGAGAACGAGCTCACACCAATCTTGAGTGCCAGGATGGTAGAAGCGGCGGAGATTGGTCTTGATGCGCTGCGTCTCCTCGCTGGTCCAGTCGACCGTTCCGTAAGCATGCAGCCAGTGATCGTCGCGAAGCGCGTCGGCGCCGATCTCCGCGTCGTAGGTTCCGAATTCAAGAGCGATGAAGGTGAGCTTGTCACCGCCAACGCAGCGGGCCCATGCATATTGCGTCAGCCCGGCGATCGGAAGCGATGACGACTTGCCGAGCAGAGGCTCGCCCAGAGAATGGCCATACCAGGCACGGCAGCGCGCCTGACCCGATTCTCCCGGGCGATGGCCGCAGATCGGCTCGCCGTAGCCGTGGGAGCCAAGCCCAGTGTGATAATCGATGACGGCAACGCCCTTGCGCGATGACAGGTCGTAATCGGCGCAGATTTGTTCAAGCGTCTTCAGCGACCAGGTAGGCCCTGTTCCGCCGAAGAAAATCCCCTCGGGATGCGTGTATTGTCCAGAGCTGCGCGCCTGCTCGAATGCGACGCGTCCGTGCTTTTCGCGATAGGCTTCGCGTCGTGCCTTTGCCTCTGCAAGCGTCATCTCGTCGAGCGCCTTTGGCGCGAAGGCCGAAGCGAGTTCGTCATAGCCTTCATTGGCGGGCAACGAACCGTCGAACGAGATGCAATTGCGGTTGAGATCGACGCCTTCTTCCGTGGTGCGCCGGAGCCAGGCGAAGCCATGCGGATTGATGGCATGGACGATCATCACCGCAAGCCCTGAAGGGAGGGTTTCAGGTCCGTTCGTCGCAAGCCAGTCCAGCTGCGCCCCGGATCCGCAGAATCCTTCAACGCCATGCGTCGACGACACCAGCACCAGAACATTTCGCGCGTCGCGTGGGCCGAACCAGGCAACATCGGTTGCGAGATCCTCGCCGGAAGGCCCCTTGTTCGGATTGTCGTAAGACCGGATCACGCCGCCGGCGGAAGTCGCCTTGTCGAGAAAGCGGCTTCGCGCCGTTTTGTAGTCGAGTGAGAAGCAGGCGCGGACGTCCATGCTGACCTGAGCAATCGCCATATTTTGTAACCCTCGAGCCCTCTAACGAGCTGCCCCGAGAACGGAGCTAAGATCGTCTGTAAGATAATTCAGAAATATCACGACGAACAGGAACTACAAGCGCATTTATCGCGTAGAACGTGCACAATCGGCGAACTTTGACCGTACAATTGCTATACGATGAGGCACTCGAAGCGTGGGATTGTTGTCTTGAGCCCGGGCTTCTGCGGGCCTCTCTATACGTGGCGATGTCCGGCCGACTTTTCGTCGCCCCCAAAAACAAAAACCCCGCGGAAGATCGAGCCTTCGCGGGGTTGGAGATCGATGAGACTGCAATGATTGCGCAGGCGGCCCGCGCAATGTGCGATCAGAGGCTGATCTGGCTGGCCTTTCGGGATGCTGCGAGCACCTGGAACAGGTTCTGGCGGGTCATGTCGTTGTGGCGAATCATGATCGCCCGCGCGGCAACGGGATCGCGCGACCTCAGCACCCTGACGATCTCATGGTGATCGTCCTTGGTCTCGCCGCTGATGTCGCGCAGACGCGCACCAAGATAGAAGATGCGCTCGAGTTCATCGATCTGGCGAACGGAAAGCTGATAGAGGCGCTCGTTGCCCGATGCGCGAGCGATGGCGACGTGGAAGTCGCGGTTGGCCTGGATGAAACGCTTGAGACTCGGCTGCTCATAGCGGTCGTATGCCACGTCCGCGAGACGATCGAGCTGGTCCAGTTCCTCATCGGTGATGCGGGCGCAGGCGAGCTCCGCAGCGCCGGCCTCCAGCATCGCGCGCACCTCGAACAGCTCGGCCACATCGCCGAACGTGATCGGCACGACCTGATAACCGCGCCGGGGGAACGTCCTCACGAAGCCTTCCGACCGGAGGGTGGCGAGAGCCTCGCGCACGGGAGTCTTGCTGACGCCGAACTGTTCAGCCAGTTCGGCTTCCGACAGTTCGCGCCCCGGCTCCAACTCGCCGGACAGGATCTGCGCGCGTAGGAGTTGGTAGACCTTCTCCGTCAGGGAGGATGCCTTTCCGCGCACGCTCTTCGCCTTTGCGGCCGCTTTCGCCGGAATGCTCATTTTGCGCAGGCTCGCCCTCGTCGGCGTTTCCATGTCATCACCCCTCAATGCGGGTCTTGTTCTCGAGATCTCTGTTACAATCTTGCGGCAAAGCCGAAGAAAGGATCACCTCTAATATATCTAACTTAGTAACACAAACTATATTCCAAGGGTGGATCCGACCGCCTCTGGAGCTAATGCGACATGCCTTAAGCCCCGATGATAGCGAAACAAATCCCGCCTATCCCCTCCAGGAAGGAAGCTGCTGTCGACGCACAACAGGCCAGGCAGCTTGCCCCCGTCATGTCCCCGAGGCGATCCGCGACGACAGGGCCTGCCGAAGCGCCCGTGCCGTCGAGGCAATGCGATCGGGGGCGACTCTCCCCACATCCACGCCGAAGAGTTCCTCCATCATCGTCCGGCAACGCTCCGTCGCGACCAGCGTACCGTCGGCTTCGATCGTTTCGATTCCGCCGGCCCGCTGTCCCGCCATGTTGATGTCGAACGCGCGCTGGAGATCGAGACCGGGCACATCCACCAATTCCAGCCGGTCGGCCCAGAGCCGCGCCGGCCAGCCCCCGGCCCGCCCCAGAGGGCCGGCGGAATGGAGATAGCAGCCGTTATCGCGCAGGACCGCCAGAACGGCCTTGACGCCCGATGCGGCCGTCCTCTGCTCCTGCGGAACGGGCCTGACGCGCGCGGCACTTTCCGCCATGAGCGCTGTCAGATCGAACTGCTCGCTGACATCCTTGCCGTCGACATAGACGCGCGCGAACCATGGGGCCTCACCAGCCGATCCCGAGCGCTGAAACCACTCGCCGACGCTGTGATGCGCCACGATCATGGGCGTGACGTCCCTGGCGGCGACATCAAGCTTCTCGGACACGATGGCCTGGAGTTCACAGGCCATGTTGTCGACATTGCCGATGCCGGTGATCGGCGCGGGTCCCAGCTTCGCCAGCACCTGGTTGGTGAAATCCGGGAACGGCGCCGTGATCATCGGCGGCCGCGGCGACAGCCGCGCCAACTCTTTCTGCAGCGTCACGGCCAGCAGGAGATGTCCGCACAGGAAGCCTCCCATGCCATCCGCCCTCACGCGGGCGAATACGTCAGGCGTCAGGCCGCGGGCCATTTCCGGAACGGTGAGCAGCGTCGCCGTGTGGAACACGACGCGCGGCTGCAATCTCTCGATCAAGGCCCGCGTCGCATCCGCATCGGAAAGGTCGAGGCCAAAGCCTTGAACCGTGACCTCCCTGTCCTCCTGCAATGCACCGAGGCGGGCCCGCCATGCGACACCGGCAGCGACATCCGCTCTCACATCCACAACGGCGATCCGGCGAACCTCGGGCCTGCGGGCCAGGAACTCGAGGGCATGACCGCCGACAGCGCCTGCACCCGTCACAAGAACATCGAATGGTCTCATATGTCAGGCTCCGATCAGCGGTGCGGAAATCGATGGCGCGGCCGCATCGCGCGATACACCGAGCCGCAGCGGCGTTGCCGCAAACGCGGTGAAGAAGTTCGAGAGGCGCTCCACGATGATGTCGAGCAGGACGAGGCCGTTGTCCCGCGTTGCGGCTGCGGGATCGCCGTAATAGCCGCAATCGTCGGCCTGGAAGATCGGCGGCCAGGCTGCGCCCGCTTCCGTGATCGGATCGCTCTCGTAGCCGGGCGCGATCCACGGCTGGATGACACGCGGCGGGAGGCCTTTGGCGCTGGCGATGATCCGCTCGACGGCCTCCGAATCCTGCGCCTCGATCGCCAGCATCAAGGCGGTCTCCTGTTCGCAGGCGTGACCTCCCCGCTTCAGCTTGCCTGCAAGCCGCGCAATCCACGCACTCTCGCCTGGAACCCAGTAATCGACGGTCCCGACAGGCAGACCATCGGTGACCAGTTCGCCGACCTTGGCGCGGAGCGGAGCGTTGTTGCCGCCGTGCCCGTTCACGAAGAGCACGCGGCGAAAACCCGAATTGGTCAGCGACACGGCGATATCGCCCAACACGGCGAGATATGTGTCGAGCCGCAGGCTGATAGTTCCCGCATGGCTCACGTGATGCGGCGAAAAGCCGAACGGCAGGGATGGCGCGACCAGAACCGGAAGCGCGGAGACACGCTTGGCCGCAAGCTGACTGACGACGGTGCTGAGCCGCGCATCCGTTTCCACAGGAAGGTGGATGCCGTGCTGCTCGATGGCGCCGACCGGAACGACGACCATCGCACCGGAATCGCGCGCCTCGGCGAGTTCATCGCTGGTCAGGCGCTGCCAGAGCAATGTCCGCGGAAATCTCGCAGGCGTGCTCATTTCAATCCCCAACCGTCCGGCAGATAGGCATGATCGTTGAGTGTCGGGCCGATGATGTTGCGCAGGAAAAGGCCCGTGACACGGTGGGGCAGGATCAGGGGCGCTCCGATGGCAGCCTCCAATGCCGGGACTTCGTTGACTGGATCGAAGGGCGCAAGGCCGATGCCGTAGCCGAAGAAGAATGCGAACTCGACGTTCCTGCGGCCCAGTTCCTGGGCGGCCGCCAGCGCCGATGTCGTGACCGGCGACATGACCAGCTCGATCTTGTCGAAATAGGGCCGCTTCGCCCAGTCCTCGTAGTCATGGTCGGCGTGCTCGGCATCCACCAAGGCGCCGATCCTGACCTTGCGGCGTGAGCCATGCGCGATGTTCTCGACCACCGAGAACATCAGCTCGCGAGGATGAATCAGGAGGGTTCCCGCGCTGATCGATCCTTCAGGAAACTCGGCGGCGCAGGCCAGCAGAACCATGTCGACCTTGTCTTCCTTCTCGAGCCGGTCGATCACCGACTGCACCCGTCCGATGGCGAAATCGAGCGAGAAGAAACGATGTTCCCAGCCATCGCCCATATGATTGCCGACGGCACCGGGAACATGCACATGCGCGCCGAGATTGGGCGTCTCCTTGCCGACCTGATGAGGCAGGAGATCGTCAAGGGACAGGCCATCGTAGATGTGGCGGATGACGACCTCGACGTCGGCACCCAGCGAGCGCAGAATCCGCTCATGATAATGAATGTATTCGTCCCGCGGGCCGTGCCCGGTGGTGACGACACCCAGTCTGGTGGTTTTCGCCATTGAATTGCCCCTGGTTCAATTGGGATGATCGGTCAGATGAATCGTCATCGCCTCGGGGACGAGCTTTCGCCCGTCATGGAAGCGCTCGACGGAAAACGGATCGGCCGGATCGTGCCGGCCATCGGCCAGCATCTTGGAAAGACGGCGCCCGCCACCTGGGCTCATCATCACGCCGTGGCCGCTATATCCGCCGTTGACATAGACGTTCGGGGCATCGGGAAGCGGCCCGATAACGGGAGCACCATCCTCGGATACGGCGAACGTGCCCGTGCGCAGGTGGCTGTCGAGCAGCTTCTCGGACCAATGCTTCCAGCGCGGCGTCATCGGCATCACCGTCGCCATCGCATGGTTCAGATAGCCGGGCTCGGGCGCAGGATCATCGACTCCGTCTTCGACAAAGAGCGTCCCGCTGAAGGATGCGGTGATGCGCGCACCGCCCTCATCCGGCCTCCAGAAAGAACCGATATCGACATCGATGGTGGTCGGATGATCGATTGGAATGCCTTCCGCCTTGACCCGCATGATCGAGGATTTCGCTGTCTTCATCACGGGCGCATAGGCAAAGCCTTTGAAAAGACCAATGCTTTTGGCGCCCGCAGCGACGACGACGGCACCGGCAGAGATCGATCCCCTTGAGCTTTCGATGCTCACGCCGCCGGCATCGGGCTTGATCGCGTGGACGGCGGTGTCGAGAACGAGATCGGCATCCATAGCGCCCTTGTAGCCGGCGATGATCCGGTCGATGGAAATCACGCCATCGCCGCCACGGAAGGCAGCACCGATCACATCGGCTGCGAGCAGCGGCGCCTTGTCATGGAGTGCAGCGCCTTCGAGATACTCGATCCCTTCCAAGCCAGCCTTCGCCTGCCGCTCGACACGCGCCTTGAGGGCTGCGGCGGCGTGGGGCTCACGGCTGGCATAGAGATAGCCGATCGGCCTGTAACCTGCATCGTTCGCGGGATCGCCTACAAGCTCCCCGAAATGCTTGTAGAGCGCGATCGATTCCTGAGCGATCGCAATGTTGTGCGGCAATTCCCACTGAGCTCTGACGCCTTCTCCCGAGCGGCGGGAGGTCAATGAGGTCGGTGAGCGCATTGCCTCGACAATGAGAACGCTCAGGCCCTCGCGGGAGGCGAAGAAGGCGGTCGCCAAGCCGACGATCCCTGAGCCGATCACAACGACATCGGGACGGCTTCGCAGCTGGTCGGGTTCCTGAATGATCCGGAGAGGCACGGCGAATGATCCTGACTATTCTTCTGATATATTACCGATATCCTAGAATCGTCAAACCGCGGATGCATAATGATGCGGCTCACGCTGCACAAGTTTCGATCAATGCCCCGATTTCCGGTTACGGTGCGCTCGATCCCTTGAGCCAATTCCCTATGCGGCCAGCGATGCGATGAATTGCTGCGTTCTCGGATGCCGCGGGCGCTCCAGCACGTCGGCGACTGCGCCTTGCTCGATGATGCTGCCGTGGTCCATGACCACGATCCGGTCGGCGACGGCACGCGCAAAGCCGATCTCGTGCGTGACGACGATCATCGTCGCACCGTCCCTGGCAAGCTCGCGCATCGTGTCGAGAACCTCGTGAACGACCTCAGGGTCCAGGGAGGACGTCGGCTCGTCGAACAGGAGGACGGTCGGCTCCATGGCGATGGCCCGGGCGATCGCCACGCGCTGTTTCTGTCCGCCGGAGAGCTGGCTCGGATAGCTGCCGAATTTGTCGGCAAGGCCGAAGCGCTGCAGGAGCAGCTTTGCCTTTGTCTCCGAATCGCCACGTCGCGCGCCGAGAACACGTTCCGGGCCGACGGCGACGTTTCGCAGGGCATTGAGGTTCGCGAACAGGTTGAACCGTTGAAAAACCATCCCCATGCGGGCACGCTGCCGGCGCAGCACGGTGTCGGGAACGAGCTTCGACGGATCCCGCTCGCTTGCACGGCCGAAGAGGCTTCCCTCCAGGCGCACGACGCCCGCATCTGGAATTTCGAGATAGTTGAGGCAGCGGAGCAGCGTCGACTTGCCAGAGCCGGAAGGGCCGACGACGACAACCACTTCCCCTTTTGCGACCGCCAGATCGACATTGTGAACCGCAATGACGGAGCCCAGCCGCTTCGTGATGGAACGCGCTTCAAGAACGATCTCTGCCTTCCCCGCGAGAGGCTCGGCTTTGATGCCGATTTCTTCAACCTGTCGGGCGGGAACGATTGCGCTTCTTCTTGTTTCCGACCGACTGCTGCGCGACAGACGGCGCTCGATCATCGATTGGGCGATCATGATGATCGTGACCATGCCCATGTACCAGATGGCTGCCGCCGAATAGATCTCGAGAGGGCGGACCGTCGACTGGGCGAGCTGTTGAGAGGTTCGCAGCAGCTCCGCGACGGAGATCACGGACAACAGGGACGTTGCCTTGATCATGTAGCTGTAATTGTTCGCAAGCGGCGCCAGAATGGCCCGCGCGGCCTGCGGCAGCACGATGAGGATGAAAACGAGATGCGGCCTCAGCCCGAGGGAACGGCCTGCCTCGCTTTGCTCCTTGGGGACCGAGAGAAGGCCGCCGCGGACGATCTCGGCCATCCGGGCGCCCTCGTTCACACCGAGAGCAAGAAGGCCTGTGGCGAGCACGGAGAGGCGCAGGCCCCACAGAGGCAGCACTGCGTAGAAGAAAAGGATCTGCGCCAGCAGCGGCGTTCCGCGAAAGAGCCAGAGGTAGAACCAGGTGGCTCCGCGAACGAGGCGATATTGGGACAGCATGGCCGGCCCGACGACGGTGCCGATCGCGGTACCGATGAGCTGCGCGACAGTTCCCACCCAGATCGTCGTCCACGCTGCCTTGATGATCAGCGGCGAGACGAGGATGTCGAGGAAAAGCTGCTGGTTCCAGGCCGACATGGAAAATCCCTAGTGGGGAACGGGGACGAGACGCACCTGTCCGGGTCGGGGCGGATGCTTCGGATCGACCGCGTAGTGGAAACCTCCGCGACGAACGCCGGCGATGGAGAAATCGAGAATATTCACCAGTCCGGGCGCGGCATCGAGCAGGTCATGGGTCGCATTGACGATGGTGTTGGCCGCGCCGAACAGGGACAAGGCGGCAGGCTTGAGGCTCGCCCGGACATGGTGGGCGCCTTCGATGTCGATGACATCGGCCACTTCCAGGCCATGCAGCTCCGGCTGATAGAACATGACGAGGCTCATGGAGATGACGGTTTCATCCCCCCTCACGCCCATGCCCTCCTGGCTGATGCCGATGACGCGGCCGGGCTCCAGCACGCCCAGGGTTGCATCGCCGGAATCCACGGGAAAGTCCGCCGTGGTTGTCGTCCAGCGTTCCTCGACCCGGTCGATGTCGATGTTCAGCCGCTCGGCAATGGCCGCAATCGACTCGGGCATCCCCATATGGCCGACGATGCGGCCCGACTCGATCTTCTCGTCGAACTCCTTGGGCCACAGGCCGTATCCGACATGATCGATATCGCCGGGCCCTGTTCCCGTTACGTCGATGGTCCGGGAGATGGTGACCCGCTTCACGCCCGACGTCACCCGCCCCAGCAGCAGGGGAAGGCTGTCGAAGCTGAAGCCCGGATTGATTCCGACACCGGTGATGGACACATCTCTCGCACGCGCCGCCGCATCGAGGCGTTGGGAGAAGTCCGGGTACCGGAGGGCGGGATGAAACATCGCCTCGGAAGCCGAGATGACATGAAGTCCTGCCTCGAGGGCTTCGATCAGCTGACTTTCGATATGGGACGGCGTCGATTCCGTCATATGGTAGAGAAGATGCGCCGGCGCATCGAGTCCATCCAGACACTCCCGCAGCGTTGCGGCGACGACGACATCGGACGCCTCTCCAAGTCCGTCATAGATGTCGCCCATTCGGCGCCCGGCCCGATTGGGAGCATGATCGACCGCACCGACGATGCGGATCAACGGATAGCCCGTCTTGAGGCAATCGATGACGAGGCCGCCAAGTGCCCCCAGACCAAAGAGGATGACCCGAGTTGGTTCCGCCGGTGAATGCGTCATGTGGTGATCTTTCTTGAGAACGGGCGAGGAAATCGAATGAGGCGCTTGATGTCGCTCCAGATCGGTCGGCGAACCGGCGCGCTCGCCATGCCAACGCCGAACTTTCGCTCGAGCCAATCCTGAACGCCCATCCATAGGGTGGCCATCAGAAGGTAATAGACGGCCGCGACCGAGTAGAGCTCGAAGGGCCGGAATGTTTCGCTGATGGCGAGCGTGGTAACCCGCAACAATTCCTGGAACGATATGACCGACAGAAGCGACGTCGTGCGCATCATGCTGGTGAATTCGTTTCCGAACGCCGGCAGGACCAGCCGTGCAGCCTGCGGCGCGAGAATGCTACGCATGGTTTCGAACCGCGACAGGCCGATGCTTCGGGCGGCCTCCTCCTGGCCGGGATCGAGGGATGCGAGCGCACCGCGGATGATCTCGGCCATGTAGGCCGCGCCATAGAGGCTCAAGCTCGAAATGCCCGCCTCCAGCACCGTCACGCGTATGCCGAGCTGCGGCAGCCCGAAATAGATAAGAAGCAGCTGGATCAGAGGAGGCGTGCCGCGAAAGAACCAGACATACGCCACGGCAGGTGCGCGCAGAAGGTTGCTGCGGGAGCGCAACCCGAGAGCGAGCACGAATCCGACGACCGTCGCGAGAAGCTGCGCCACGGCTGCGACGCAGAAGGTGACCAGCGCGGCCCAAGCCATGCGGGAATCGAAGAGATATGTGAAAAACGTATCGAAGTCCCAGGTCATCGCTTGCTCGGATCAGCCGAAGCCCGGCGAGCTTCGGCTGTCGGTTCCTGTGGCGGTTGCGTTACTTTGCGTAGGCGAAAGACGGAACGGACGCGACGCCCCACTTCTTGAGAATGGCGTCGTAGGACCCGTCGGCTTTCATCTGCTCCAGCGCAGCGACGAAGGCATCGGCCAGCGCCGTGTTCGGCTTCATCGTCGTGAGCGCAAGCTGGTTCGAGGCATAGCCGGTAAAGGCGAGCTTGAAGTTGTCGTTCGTCCGATTGATGAAGAACGCCGCCTGCGGATCGTTCAGGTATGCTGCGGCGGTCTGCCCCGATACGACGGCTTGGATCGCATCCGCATTCGTGTCGAATGCACGAATTTCAATCGGAGCCTTGCCAGCCGCCTTCATGCGGTCACTCTCGGTCTGAAGGTTCTTGTTGGTGGTTCCGGCAGCCGCCACGGAGACGGCCTTGCCCGCCAGATCATCGAAGCAGCCGGCATAGCTCGCCTTGTCAGCCGCCTTGAAGGAACAGCTTGACCCGAGGGATGAATTCTTCGGAACCATCAGTCCCTCGCCCCACTGCACATAAGGGACCATGTTCATGATCTTGAGGCGGTCGGGATTGATGAAGATCGCTGTGCAGAGACCGTCGAAACGTTGGGCTTGCAGACCCGGTACGAGGCCGGGAAAGGAAAGATTCGTCCATTCGAGCTTCACATTGAGGCGTTTTGCAACCTCGCCGCACATGTCGACGTTCAGGCCATCCTTCTCGCCATCCGTCTTGATGAACTGATTGGGAGCCGCCGCGAAATCGGCGGCAAGGGCCAACGTGCCGTCGGTGAGAAGAGCACCACTGGGGACTTTCAGCGCGCTTTGTGCCTGTACTCCGGAGGTCGCGAGAACCGTCAGCATCATCCCGACCGCCACTGCAGCAATCTTTTTCATGTGTGCTCCCCTGTTGTTGCCTTCTACCAACGAAACATCGTCTCACTTGCCGTCGCTGTAGAACCCGGTACCTCTCGATCAGAACTAGTATTCTCGTAAGATATCAGCACGGACATTGCGCAACAAGGCGGTTACAATGTGCGCTCGGATATCGTTCGTGGAACGTCTAGTCCTGCAGCCGGTATCGCTGCTCGACGAGCCGCTGGACTCCTACGAGCACGCCGTTCAGGCACAGATAGATCAGCGCGACGGCGATCAGGATCTCGATCGGCTTGTAGGTGTAGGAGATGAGTGCCATGGCCTGCCCGGAAAGCTCCGTCACCGCGACGAGGCTCGCAAGAGCGCTTCCTTTCAGGAGGAGCGTCAGGTTCGACGTGAGCGGCGGCAGGATCGTGCGCATGGCCTGGGGCACGATCAGGCGACGAAGAGCGATGGACAACGGGATGCCGAGTGCACGGCAGGCCTCGTATTGGCCGGCGGGAACGGCCTGCAGGCCGACCCGGATGTATTCCATGTTGTAGCCGGCTGCGATCACCGTGAGCCCCGTGATGGCAGCAACCACCGGATCGAGATAGATCCCGAATTGCGGCAGGCCGTAATAGGCCAGGAACAGGAGCGACAGCGTCGGCATCGCCCGCGTGGTCCAGCTGTACCCGGCGGAGACCCATCGCAGAAATCCGAAGCGCGAATCCCGCATGATGGCGAGCGGAAATGCGATGAACACCGACAGGACGATGGTCGCAGCCGCTATGGCGACCGTGTTGAGCGTCGCGGATACGAAGAGCGGCGCGTTGCTTGTAACGACAGTCCAATCCAAAGCGACCTCCTTGTCCCAGAGCTGTTTCCACTTGCATGGAATCATCTCTCTTCTTTGGCTCGCCGCATTTTTTACGGCGAACCGGATCCACTTCGCCGAAAAATGCTCTAGCGACGCAATCCAAGCCCGTAACGGGTCGAGAAGCGGCGTGAGAGAATGGCCTCGAGAACCATCAGAATGCTGGCGATTGCCGCATAGATGCCCGCCGCGACCATGATGAGAAAGAACGGCTGATCGGAGACCGCGATGGCCTGCCGGGTCACCGCCATGACCTCCGTCACGGCGACGGCGGACGCGACGGCAAAGATCTTGACGTTGCCGGCGAGGAACGTCGCCCAGGCCGGCATGGCGATCCGGATCACCTGGGGCAGCACGACACGGCGCATGGTGAGCCACCAGCTCATTCCGAGCGCCCGCGTGGCCTCCAGAATGCGCTTGTCCACCGCATTCAGCCCGGCGCGGAAGATCTCGAGCTGGAACGCGATGCCGACCAGCGTGAAACCGAGAATAGCCGAGCCGACGGAACCCAGATCGAGGCCGATGGCCGGAAGAGCGAGATAGCACCCCAGCAGAACGATGAGTTCCGGCAGGCCTCTGAACACCCAGCTATAGACGCTGAGCGGCAGCGATACCGGCTTTCCGGCCCATTCGGCCAGCACGGCCAATGTTGCGCCGATCAGGGTCGACACCGTGGTGACAAGCACGAACATCCAGATCGTCAGCCATGTCGCATCGAGGAAGCGAGGAAACTGCGCGATGAAAACGTCCATGAGCCTAGTCCGTCACGCGTTGCAGGAACGCCTGCAGCTCGGCGCTGGCCGGATTGACGAGCACATCCGACGGATTGCCGCGCTCCTTCACGATGCCCTGGTGCATGAACAGGACCTCGTCCGCCACATGACGGACGAATCCCATCTCGTGGCTGACGAGGATCATCGTCATGCCCTCGGCGGCAAGCTCGCGCATCACCGTCAGCACCTCCCCTTTCAGCTCCGGATCGAGAGCCGAGGTGACTTCGTCGAACAGCATGGCCTTCGGCTTCATGGCCAGAGCCCGCGCGATCGCCACCCGCTGCTGCTCGCCGCCCGACATCTGATGCGGATAGGCCTTGACACGGTGAGACAGGCGAACCTTCCGAAGAAGGGCATGCGCCTCCTCCTCGATCTCGCTCCGCTTGCGCCCCAAAACCGTCATCGGTGCTTCGATGATGTTCTCCAGCGCCGTCATCTGCGGGAACAGGTTGAAGCTCTGGAATACCATGCCGACCTGAGTCCGGTATCCCAGAAGCTCCTTTTCCTTCTGCCTGACCCAGGTGCTTCCTTTCTGCACCCAGCCGACCCGCTGTCCCTTCCAGACGATCTCGCCGTCATCGGGAACGATCAGCATGTTGAGGCAGCGCAGCAATGTGCTTTTGCCCGACCCCGATGCCCCGATGATCGCAACGACGCTTCCTTCGGCAACAGTGAAGTTGATGCCCTTCAGAATATCGACACCGCCAAGGCGCTTGACGACTCCGTGGACTTCAAGAATCGGCGACTTCTCTGCTGCCGCGATGGTCATCGATCAGCGCTCCACGTGAATACGCTCGGGCCACGCTGGCGACAGCAAGGTGCGCGCATTGAACACGTTCAGCACATTCGGCGTGATGACCGGGCATTGAAGTTCCTTGGAAATGCTTTCGAGCAGATCTTCGGGGTCATGAGGCGCGAGGCCGTCGCCATATCCCCAGATGAGCGCAAGATCGTATGGGGCGCCTGCCTTAAGCTGCTCGACGGCCTGACCGTCGGCGATACCGATGCCGAACGATGCTTCGACATCCTTCATCCAGGGTTGGGATTCCCAGGTGGCGCGATCCTGGCCGATATGCCAGGCGGTCGGGAGCAGCAGCGCGAGCTTGAAACGGCCCTTGGCCTCCGCCTGGCGACGAACGACATCGAACATCAGCTGGTAAGGCAACAGAAGCGGCACGCTGCAGCGGAACGAGTTCGGCGGATACATCTCCGCGCAGCACATGAGGATGATGTCCATGCCGTCGGCTTCATGGGCCGAGATGGCGGCCTGAGCCCGTTCGATGTACCACGCCTGATCGACGAAGATCTCCTCCCAGCCGCTGCCCATGCGGCGGTCGGCCGGGGTATCGTTGTGGACATAGCAGCCAATCCCGAGGCCGTCCTCCGGCTTGATCTCATGGGCGCGGATCTCTTCGCGGCTCAGCCCATCGAGGCAGGCGCGCTCGAAGACATCGACCTCGAGACCCAAGGCCGCGAGCGCGCTGCGATGAAAGGACCGGTACTCGTTGCGAGGGCTTTGCCCGGTGGTGATGATGCCCACTTTCTTCTTCATTGGATGCTACTCTTCGTTCTTGATTGACAGCGAGGCAGGCCGCCTGAACCTGAAGGCGGCCTGCCATTGAATGTCGGACGGCGATCAGGACTTCGGATCGGGAGGCATCTTCGCGAAGTCGACCTTCTGGCCGAACCATTTCTCGACCAGCGCGTTCAGGGTCCCGTCCTCGCGATAGCGGGCGATAAGAGCGTCCATGGCCTTCGCCAGATCGGGATCGGCCGCGGACACGGCGATGCTCTGGGTCTTCGGCATGCGCACCTCGGGCAGCACCGTGATGTTCCGGTCCTTGCTCGCCGCATAGGAGGGCCCGAGATAATCCATGCCGATCCAGTCAATGCGGCCGTTCTTGAGGTCGAGCGCCAGCTCGGTCCAGCCAGGATACTCGACGACATTCGTAACGCATCCGGCCGGCACGGCCTGCTGAATGAGCTTCGGCTCGTTGGAGCCGCGGATGACGCCCATCTTCTTGCCGCACACATCGTCCCAGCTGGCGATCTTCGCATTGCTCGTCAGCTTCGTGACGGCCACGCCGTTGACGATGTAGGGCGAAAGCATGATGAAGTCTTTGGAAGCGATACGCTCCGCGCTCCGGGTGACGCCGGAGGCGACGACATCGAAGCGGCCGGCTGCGAGGCCCGGCAGGAGACCGGCCCAGTCGAGCTGCACGAACTCGACCTTCACGCCTAAGTCCGCCGCAATCTTCTCCATGACGGCGATATCGTAGCCGGCGAGCTTGCCGGACGCGTCGATCATGGAGGTGGGAGGGGCGGATCCCGTCGTGCCGACCACGATCGTGTCGGGCTTGAGGAGTTTCGCCTTGAAGTCCTGTGCACCTGCCGAGAATGGCGCCAGCGCAGCGAGCGCTGCTCCGGCAGCGAGGATAGCCTTGATCATCTTCGAGCCCTCCTTATGATATCTCAGTAGTATATCAGAGAAATTTTATTAGAAAGCCCGCATTTGCGGCGTTCGCGCTCAAAAAGTGAGCTCGCCTGCCTAAGGCTTGTACTTCCTGGGCTTTTTCGCGCCGCTGCGCCCGCCGAGCCGAGCGGCGCCGAGAATATTCCAGCAAAAACCTTGCGCGAATTCATCCCGTGATATACTACTCATACATCAGTTGAGACGGCAGATCTCTCCCCTTTCCAAGCATCGCGAACGGGGCTCACGCAATCCACCGGATTGCAGCCATGAGCTTGCGGGCGCGGTGCAGAGGCTCATCGTCACGTTGCCTCACATCGGAGAGCCGACCGATCCGACTGCATAACCTGGATCCAGCAGATATCCGGGGCCAAGATCATCAATGGAGAAGGCAATGGGCGATAAGATCGTGTGGGCTCGACAGGAAACGACGTTCAAGACCTGGGTGCATCCCGGTCAGGAATTTACCCATCGCCTGATCACGAACAAGAAGCAGGGTTCCACGATGTCCTTCCACATCACCACCTACATGCCGAACTTCGAGGTCATGGTGGAAGGCGATGGCGTGCACGAGGTCGTGCTCTACTGCCTGCACGGTCATTCGCGACAGATCGTCGAAGAAACCGGAGAGGAGCATTTCTTCAAGCCGGGCGATGCGATGTATCTCCCCACCCGCTATCGCTATCGGCATATCATCGGCGATGCCGGCCTGGTTGTGGCCGTCTGCGCCAATCCGAGCAAGGAAGATGGCGACATGTAGTGCAGCGCTTCCGCGCAAGCCTCAAAGAGCAATCGATCCGGGCGATTCATGAGCGTCGCCCGGTTGGAATTCCATCGCGGCTTCTATCGCATGAACCTCGCTCGCAGCGAGATCCTGCCAGCGAGCGGCCATTCCATCGGGAGATACAATGATCTGGATCGACGATCAGGCTGTGGCGTCCATTCTCGACTCCGCGGCAGCCATCAAGGTTGTCGATCTCGTCGAGGCGGGTCTGGCCGAGGTCGCGGCCGGCACACTCGTCGAGGCGCCCGTCACGCGCCTGGATGCGAAGGAGCATGCCGCGAACTACACCGTCTTCCCGGCCTATAGCCGAGAGAGGTCTCTGGCGACGGTCAAGGTCCTGTCGGGCGTAGAGCGCAATCCGGAATACGGTGTTCCGATGATCGATGCCGTGATCGTCGTCATGGATGCCAAGACGGGAATCATGCGAGCCGTCATGGACGCAAGGCGCACCACGGCACTGCGCACGGCAGCAGCAACCGCGATTGCATTGCGCCGATTGCTGCCTGACTCGGCGAAATCCCTAGGCATCATCGGCACCGGCATTCAAGGCTGGGCCCATGCCCAGATCATCTCGGCAATATTGCCGGATTTGCATCTGTCCGTCGCATCGGCATCGGGGAATGCCGACCGTGCGCGCAATCTTGCCAGCAAGGCATCCCTCGATCTGGGGCGGCCGATTGCGAGTTCCACGTGCGACGAGATCGAGTCAACCGCAGATGCGATTGTGGTCGCCTCACTGGCCAATGCACCTCTCATCGGAGAAGCATGCAAGCCGGATGCCGTGATCGCGAGCGTCGGGCATTTTCTGCCGGGAGCGACCGAGATCGACCCGAGGCTCGTTGCCAATGCCGCGAGAATCGTCTCCGACCTTCCGGAACGCTTCCGGCGGCATTGGCAGGCGCATGGAAGTATTCTTGGCGATGCGCTTGAGCGACTGACGAGCCTCGAGGATCTCGTTGCTTCGCAGCCAACTCCGTCCGGATCCGGTCGATCCGTTTTCCTCTCCGATGGCCGCAGCTTCGAAGATTGCGTCGTCGCGGGATATGTCCTGCAACAGGCCGAACTGAGGGGTATCGGGACGCGTCTGAGGGATGCGCCCTTCAGCGGATAGCAGGTCCTGTCCCGACAGGGATGCGGATGAGGAGCTGCGAGTGCCCGACGACATCCACCTGAATGGCTCCCGCTTTGTCTAGCTTGGCTTTTCCGGCTGATCTGCTGGGAGTTGGAGATGTTTCGTCAGCACCTGCACCATGCTGGCGATATCGGTTCTATGCAGCGCAAAGGCCAGCGGCCCATACGACGGATGATCGAAGGCAAGAAGCGAGCCGTCGAATTGGGCGACCTGGATATGCCATGGCGGGTCGTTGACCGTGTCGACGGTTTTTCCATCGAGCACCTGCTTCTCGCTCCCTTCGACCATCCGAGCCCGCGCCTGCCCGAGCAGCCTGATGATCTTCGTCAGTTGCTCGACATCCAGGGTGATGGGCTCCGAGAGCCCTCCGACAGGGCCAAGCTCGACAGTCACGGATTGTCGATCCTCAGCGACCCGCACACCGATCCGTGCCTCGGCCACGACGCTCCCTCCCTGTTGTTGGCGAACGGTTGGAATTCCCAGGCCTTCGCTCAACCCGACAGGGGTCAAATAGGTCCGCGATTACCTCTTTAGCGCGCGTGGCGATCCGCCCTGCCGGCGGTGCTCGCGGAGGCCCAAGCCTTCAGTCGATCGGATGTCCCATGACCGGCTCCGCCCTCGGATCTGCCGCCGCTGCGACCCATGACCGGAGGAGGTGCCCCTTGGAGTTACCGCGGCATCGCTAAAAAATCTGCTTGGTCATGCTTTGGCCCTATTCAGAAACCAAAACCCTCATGCAGTTGTTCAAAGTACTCCCCGCAACCCCCTGACGTTGAGGAGGGCACACTGCATGCTTTGATCGAATTTTTGCCCCTGTATTAGAGTGAAAGCGGCGCAAATTCTTGCGCTTCGCAATACATATCCCTTCCTAATACGCCCCCCCTTCATCAGCTTCCAATTGCGCTTCGCTGCATCACCCGCCTCGATACTAAGGCTGGGTGCAGAGCGTCACGCCTGCGCCGATGGTCTTCTCATCAGGAGACATGCGTAGCCGGCACGTTCCACGCTTCGATTGAGAAATCCCTGAAATCTTAGAACGAGAGAGACCATGGCAACCATTTATGTCTCGACCACGGGCAGCGACTCCAATTCCGGCGCCTCCGGCAGCCCGGTCAAGTCCATCAACAAGGCAGCTCAACTGGCGCAGGCCGGCGATACCGTGCTGGTCGGTGCCGGCACCTATAACGGCACCGTCAACATCACCAAGAACGGCACCGCCTCGGCGCCGATCACCATCAAGGCCGCCGACGGCGCCAGGGTGATCATCGACGGCAGCCAGACGTCCTCCGGCACCGATCTCGTCACCATCACCGGCGACTATGTCACCTTCCAGGGCTTCGAAGTCGCCAACGCCAAGCGCACCGGCATCAGCCTGTGGGAGACGCACGACACCAAGGTGCTCAACAACAACGTCCACGACAGCTTCCGCGCCGGCATCTGGGCGGGCGGCAACGTCGGCAGTTCCTACAACAACGTGATCGACGGCAACGAGGTCTGGCGCAACGTCAAGGAGAACCAGAGCAAGACCTGGTCCGGCGGCTGGGCCCAGGGCATCAGCCTCGACAAGTCCGACAACAGCACGAT
>Ga0182736_1000330_pt1 | contig 80195 bp, 73 predicted proteins | sample eDN5th30CKraftBY_FD_128882 | JGI IMG/M metagenome (GOLD analysis project Ga0182736, IMG submission 128882) | Enriched backyard soil microbial communities from Emeryville, California, USA - eDNA 5th pass 30_C Kraft BY (version 2) (version 2) | ecosystem: Environmental > Terrestrial > Soil >... | reverse complement strand
CCGCCGGGTCGGGAGCGGCGCCGGGCCCGCAGGTTCCGCGGTCGCCGGCGCGCCGGCGGTGGGGGCGAGCCGGTCGACGTCGGGGATCTCCTGCACGCTCATCCGGTTCCCTGTCGGCACGAGCGGGCCCCTCGTTGAGGGCGCCGATCCGTCGTATCCTCGGCCGCGGACGCAGGCACGGAGGACGAGCGACGTGGCACACACCAGACCGGAGCACGGGGCCGACATCGACCGGGCGGAGGAGTGGGACGACCTCCGCCAGCGCTACCTCCGGCCAGCCGGCGAGCGGCCCGAGTCGTCGGCCCGCGGGGTGCACCACGTGGCGCTGCTGTCCCACGACGTCGCCACCACGATCGACTTCTACCAGGGCCTGCTGGAGTTCCCGCTCACCACGCTGTTCGAGAACCGGGACTACCGCGGGTCGACGCACTTCTTCTTCGACATCGGCGCCGGCAACACCCTCGCCTTCTTCGACATGCCGGGGCTGGACCTCGGGCCGTACGCCGAGGTCCTCGGCGGGCTCCACCACCTGTGCATCTCGGTGGAGCCGACGCGGTGGGCGCACCTGAAGGGCAAGCTCGACGACGCCGGCATCCACTACGCCCACATCGACGAGGTGTCGATCTACTTCAACGGCCCCGACGGCGAGCGGCTCGAACTGATCGCCGACCCGCTCGGCGAGATGTACGGGATGCAGGTCCTCTGATGGACCTGATCGAGGCCCTGCGCGGCACCGGGGCCGTGCGCGAGTTCGAGGACCGGCCCGTCGACCGGGACGTCATGGCCCGGGTGCTCGACACCGCCCGGTTCGCCCCCAACGGCGGCAACCAGCAGTCGTGGCGCGTCGTGCTGGTCGAGGATCCCGCCACCAAGGCGGCCATGCGCGACCTCTACCTCCCCGGCTGGCTCGAGTACCTCGAGATGCGCAAGGCCGGGGTGCAGCCGTGGGCGCCCGTCGGCGACCGCGACGCCGAGGCCGCGGCCATCGCCAGGGCCCGCGAGCTCACGGGTGACGACGCGCTGGCCGCCGCGGGCGGGTTCGCCGCCGCGTTCGACGAGGTGCCGGTGATGGCGGTGATCCTCGCCGACCTCCGCCTGCTCGCCGGGACCGACCGGGACCTCGGTCGGTACACGCTCGTGGGCGGCGCGTCGGTGTACCCGTTCGTGTGGAGCATCCTGCTGGCCGCGCACGAGGAGGGGCTGGGTGGGGTGGTGACGACCATGACCACCACCCGCGAGCCCGAGGTGCGCGAGCTGCTGCACGTGCCCGACGCGTTCGCGCTCGCCGCGGTCCTCGCGCTCGGCTACCCGGTGAAGCGGCCGCGGAACCTGCGGCGCGATCCGGTCGAGTCGTTCGCCACCGTCGACCGGTTCGACGGTCCGGCGGTGTCCGCGCGCTGATCCGCACGGCGGCGAGGAGCCGAAGCATCGCTCGGATCTGAGGCCACACAAGGGCGCGATCGATTGCGGAGCGCCCGATCGAGGACTAGGGATGAGGCCGAGGCAACGACCATGATCCCCCCGACCGGTCCCCTGCGGCGCACTGAACGGTCCGCCGGCCGAGCACTCGCTCCCGCGCGCCCGGTCGATCTGGTGGCCGCCGAGGACGAGGCCGTCGCCGCCCGGACCATCCCGAGGGGGCGCGGTCCCGAGGACCCGGACCGCTCGCCGGGGATCGACCCGGAGGTGTGGCTCGACCACGTCCGCCTCGCCCGCCACCGCGACCCGGCCGCCCTGGCCCGCCTCGCCCGCGCCTACGACCGCTACGCGCACGGGCTGGCGCGGAAGGTGCACCGCCACCACCGTTCGTCCGAGGACGTCGACCAGGTCGCGCTCGAGGCGCTCGTGCAGGCGCTGCTGCGGTTCGATCCCGAGCGGGGCGTGCCGTTCCCGGCGTTCGCCACCCCGCACATCCTCGGGGCCGTCCGCCGGTACTACCGGGATCACGGCTCGATGATCCGGATGCCGCGCGGCGCCCAAGACGTCGCCGCCGCCGAGCAGGCCGCGGTGGGCCGCTTCGTCGCATCCACCGGCCGCACGCCCACCCCCGCCGAGGTGGCCGCCGAGCTCGGCATCGGCGTCGACCTGCTCATCGAGGTGCACCTCGCGCTCCAGGCCCGCACGACGGTGTCGATCGAGGCGGCCACCGCCGACGACCGGCCGCTCGACGAGGCGCTCGGCCGGCTCGACGGCGGCTTCGCCCTCGCCGAGGACCTGCTGGCGCTCACCCGGGCCGTCGAGCCCCTCGACGACACCGAGCGGGACCTGCTCCACCGGTACTTCTTCCAGGTGCAGTCGCAGGCCGAGATCGCCCGCAGCCTCGGCATCAGCCAGATGCAGGTCTCCCGGCTCCTCGCCGGGATCGTCCGCCGCCTGCGGGTGGCGATGGCGACGCCGAGCTTCGCCCGGGCCACCTTCGATCCCCCGGTCCCCCGGGGGCGGGGAGCGCCACCCGCCTGAGCGGTCGGAGGGGTGGTGCCGTGGGCGAGTGGAGGGGGCTCGTCCACGGCACCGTGCACCCCGGCCGGCCATTCCCTCCGTTGGCGGGCCGGCCGGGGCGTGTGCGCCTCAGCGCACGATCCGTCCCCCGTACTCGGAGGAGGCGATGATGTCGACGACGGTGACCGCCGTCGACGCCTTGGCCAGCTCGGCCGCCAGCTGCGACGCCGTGGGCAGGCGCTGGAGCATGTGGCGGTAGACGATGACGGCCTCCACCCGGCGGGCGCTGGTCCGGCGGTACTCCGACGACTCGCTGAACTGGGTCATCATCGTGCCGCGGGGGAACCCGGTGCCCAGCTTCTTCAGCCAGTACGCCTTGCCGCCGCTGTCGGGCGCCCGGTTGAACAGGTTCTTGTACACGAGGTTCACGAACCCCTCGTCGGTGAGGGGGCCGTACCGCCGCTTGAACTCCGAGGATGCGGCGAACCGGCGGGAGATGGCCTCGAGCGACTGGCCGGAGCGGAGCTGCCGCAGCCAGTAGTCGTACCCGGACCGGTCCGGGGCCCGCAGGAAGTAGGCGAAGTAGAGCCGGGTGACCCGGGCCTCCGGTCCGGTGCCGTCTCCGGCCGCCACCGTCGGGTCGGCGAAGTACGGCGCGGCGAGCACGACCTGCGGGCCCGACGCCCCGTTGTTGACGAACGCCGTCCTCGCCGCCGACTTCTCGCCGGCGGTGGCGTTGCGGCCGAGGAAGTCACGGGCCTGCTGGTCCGCGAACGACTCGGGGGAGTTGAACGGGAGGTAGGCGTTGGGCGTGACCGCCATGCTGTCCGCGGCCGGTCCGGTCGTGCCGCCCGCCACCGCCTGGACGTGGAACACCCGGCTCACGTTGTTGGGTGCGGTGATCTGCTGCACCGTGCCGGTGGCCGAGGCCGGGAAGTCGGCGAGCGCCGACGGCAGCGCCGGCGTGGCCGTGACCCGGTAGTGGTCGATCGGCAGGTCGCCGGGCGTCGCCGCGGTCCACTTGAGGAAGACCTTGTCGATCCCCGCCGTGGCCGTCACCCCGCTGGGGGCCGTGGGTCCGACCCGGACCAGCCCCTGGGCGTGGTGCCAGTAGTGGAGCGACACGCTGTCCGATGCGATCACCACCAGGCCGGTCTGCGTGCTCACCGGCTGCTTGGTGCCGCTGGTGTCGTTGATGTGACCGGTGGTGGGCCGGCTCATCACCTTCTCGCCGAGCCCGGCGCCGAACGACAGCGTCGAGAGCGGTGCGGACTTCCGGTAGATCACGCCTCCCGCCTCGCCGTCGCCGCCGGCGACCTCGGGCCCGGTGGCGAACACCTCGGCCGTCTGGTGGGTCGTGTCGATCTGGATCACCGGCCGGGTCGTGTTGGTCGACCCGATCCAGGCGGTGTGGTGCGACCACGTACCGGCGCCGTCGCGGTGCAGCACCACGATGAGCGGGTTGCCGCCGGCGTCCGTGCGGGTCTTGACCGCGGCGTACACCTGGCCGTCCACGGCCTTGAGGTTGACGTGGTCGTCGCCCACGCCGGGGCCGGTGTACACCGCCTCGGCGGCCGACCAGAAGGTCGGTCCAGCTCCGTTGTTGGCGTGCGAGAACCAGAACCCGTCGTGGCCGACCGCCTGGTCGCTCCACATGATCCCGACCCGGTTGCCGAAGGTGACGATGCTGGCGATGTCATCGGCACTGGTCGTCGCGTTCGGGTCACCGAGGGCGGCGGGCGCCGACCAGGTCGATCCGCCGTCGACCGAGCGCTGCCAGTACACCTTCGAGGCCTGGACCCACGCCGCCCAGAGGACCCCGCTGCCGTCGATGTCGATCGACAGCGACTCCATCTGGAAGTCGTTCAGGACCTTCGGGAACCCGGCGACCTTGGTGTAGGTCTTCGTGGCCGGGTCGTACGTGAACTTGGTGATCCACGTCTTGTTCGAGTTGCTGATCTGGGCCTCGCCGGTGGCGTTGCCGACGAACTTGTGCGAGGACACGTAGAGCGTGTTGCCCGAGGAGACGACGTCGACCTTGGTGGTGCCGCGGTCGTCGACCAGGGTCGCCGTCGGCGCCCAGGTCCCGTTCGTCAACCGGTAGATGTAGTGATCGGCGTTCGGGCGGCCGGTGGCCGACGGGGTGCCGGTCTTCAGCAGGACCGCGTACCAGGAGCCGTCCTGGAACCAGACCTTGCTCTCCGCCTTGGACACCGTGGGGTTGGTGGCCTCGACGTAGGCGTGGTCCTCGGTGCCGATGTCGCCCGGCGCCGCCGAGGCGTCGCTGCCCGCCAGCGCGAGCGGCAGGAGCCCCACCGCCACGGCAGCCGCGACGACGAACCGGCGGCCTCGTCGCCGCGGCTGCGTCCGCGTGGTGTGGGGATGCGATCGGAACGCGGACCCTCCGGCCGCGCGACCGTCGCGCTGATGCGCACGTGTCGTCATGGGAACCCTCCAGTCACCGCGCCCGTTGGGGCGTCGGCTCAGTGTCGGACCGGATGGGCGACCCGAGCGACCACCGCCGGGGTGAGGGTCGCTACGCCTTCTGTGCGACCACCGCCGATCGGTCTGGCCGTACCGTCGACCCATGCTTCGAGGGCCGAGCACCTGATGGGACGCGAGACCACGGTCCTCGCCCTCGCCGCGGTGCTCGTCGGGCTCGCCGTGCGCCGGCTGGTGCACCTGACCGAGCAGCGGGGAGCGCCCGGGATCGGCCAGCAGACCGCCTTCGGGCTGTGCTGCGGGCTGCTCGGAGCGATGGTCGCCGCGGTCCCCTACGCCGACGTCGTGCCCGACGGGTGGGAGCGGACGCTGCTCGTCGGCATCGGGGCGGCGCTCGCGGCGATCGCCTGCTCGGGGATCGTGAAGCGGGTGCGGAGGCGGCGGCAGCGGCTGGCGGCGGTGCCGGTCACCGGCCGACGAGGCGCCGCAGACCCGGCGCATCGCGCTGCTCGACCATCCGCAGGCACAGCGGCCCGTAGTGGCCCGACCGGCCGTCGCCGAGGCGCCGCTGCTCCTTGACCGCCCGGTGCATCCAGCACGTGTGGAACAGGGGCTCGGCGAGGTGGCGCTCGATGCCGAGGCGCCAGCAGTAGGCGTCGACCCACCCGGCGGCCTGGTGGGCGATCGGCGACGACCCGAGGAGGTGCCGTCCGATGGCGTGGCCCCGGTCGAGGCCGCGGCGCCGACCGGCCCGCACCGCGAAGGACCGCAGGAAGTAGAAGAGGTCCCACAGCGGCGGACCGTGGAGCTCGGCGGACTCCCAGTCGAGGATGCGCACCCGGTCGTCCTGGTCGACCAGCAGGTTCCAGGTCCCGAGGTCGCCGTGGAACAAGACCGTGGGCGGCGGTTCGACGAGCAGCTGGGCGACCTGGTCGATGAGGAACGCCGCCGTCGCCCGATCGGGGCGCTGCTGGTCCAAGAAGGCGTCGAGCACGTCCCGCAGGGCCTCGAACGGGCTGGGCTCCTGCGGCGCGTGGTGCGTGGCCGCGCCCAGGTCCGTGATGGCCCGGACGGCGTCGGCCGCGACCGGGCAGCTGGCGACGAGCGCCGAGCGGTCGAGGAACGGCTGGCCCGCGATCGCCTCCTGGACCGAAGCGGCCATCCCGGCGACCTGGGCCGTGCCGCGCTCGACGGGGACGCGCGTCGCGACCTCGCCGCCGCGCCGGTGCAGCGCGGCGAGGGCGAGCGACTCGTTCTCGAGGCGGAGGTTGAAGCGGGGGTGGCGGGTGACCTTGACCACGAGCGCCGGCTCGTCCGCCGACGAGGTGCCGACCCGCGCCACCGCCTTCTGGGACGGGTAGGCCGACGGCACCCGGAGGTCCCACGACGTGCCGTGCGCACCGGGGACCGCCGAGGCGACCACCCGGTCGAGCCAGGTGGGCAGCGACGTCGCCGCGCTCCCCTGCCGTACGGCCACGTGCACCCCACCGGTGGTCCGCCGCCCGAGCCGCTTGCGGTGCTCGCCGCCGGCCGGCCGGATCGTCGCGAGCCCCGACGCAGCCAGGGCCCGGGTCCACGCGGCGCCCGGGGGCCCGGCCAGCACCACGGCGCGGATCCCGGCCAGCCAGGCCGGCTCCTGGAGCACGCCACCGCCCCGCGTCGCCGCGGCGTCGAGCACGAGCAGGTCGGCGGGCTCGGGCACCGGGAGGTCCGGATCGACCACATCGACCCGGGCGCCCCGGTGGGCGAACCAGGAGGCGGCCGCCGGGTCGGGCACGCCCGCGAACAGCACCCGGCGCGGGGACGGGTCGTCCAGCCGCAGGAGCCAGCCCGGGCAGGTCGGGCTGCCCGGGCGGTTGTCGGTCGCCGCCTCCTGCGGCCGGACCGCCATCAGGCCCCGGCCGGCGTGATGACGAGCTGCGGGGCCGTCGCCGTCTCCCGGCTGGCGAAGATGGCGCTGTCGGTCCCGGTCCCGCTGAGCAGGAACGACACGTTGCCGTTGCCGGTGACCGCGGCCGTCACGTCGTACTCGACCCACGTGCCGACGCCCGTGGTCGCGCCGAGGGTCCGGAGGGTGCCCGTGGCCGGCGGCGCGGTGGCGTAGGTGAGGGTCGTCTCGCCCCAGCCGGAGGTGGTGGTGCTGAGCGTGCCGGCCGCCTTGCTGGCGTCGGTCACGTACAGGCGCAGCACCGCCTTGGCCGGGGCCAGGGTGAGGCCGGTCGGCGCGAACCGGAGGTAGGCGAGGTACGCCGGGTCACCGGCGCGCGTCCGCAGCTCCGCGGTCGTCCCGTAGTTCTTCGTCGGACTCGAGCTCTTGACCAGGGCGTCGGCCGTCGGCGTGAACGTGGTCGGCGTGCCCACGGGCGTCGATGCCCCCACCTGGATGAGCCCGCCGCGCACGTTCGTGCTGCTGCCCACGGCGTTCGTCACGGTGAGCGTCACCGTGTACGTGCCCGGGTCGGTGTAGCGGTGCACCGGGTTGCGGGTCGTGGCGCCCGTCCCGTCGCCGAAGTCCCACGACCACGAGGTCGGGGTCCCCGTCGACGTGTCGGTGAAGGTCACGTCGACCGGGGCGGTGCCCGACGTCGGCGTGGCGGTGAACGAGGCCACGGGCGCGGTCGGGTTGGGGGGCGGCGGCGGTTGGCTGCCGCCCAACGGGTCGTAGTGCGTCCAGTACCGGCGGGTCGTGTCGTTGGTGGCCAGCACGACGAGCCCGGTGGTCGAGTCCACCGCCTGCTTGGTCGACGTGGCGTTGTTGATGTCCGCGCTGTCGGCGTCGGTCAGGACCGCGGTGCCCTTCCCCGGCGCGAAGTTCAGCGACGAGAGCGGGGCCGTCTTGCGGTAGATCGAGCCGCCCGACTGGCCGCTCGTGGCGAACATCTGGGCCTCGCTGCGCCCGCGGTCGATCACCACGATCGGCCGGGTGTGGTTGTCGCTGCCGAGCCCGTAGACGTGGCTGCTCCAGCTGCCGGTCGGGCTGCGGTCGAGCAGGTGGACGAGCGGCGAGCTCCCCGTCTTCGAGGTCTTGACGGCGGCGAGGATGCGGCCGTTCTGGTCGGCGACGTTCTTCAGGTTGATGTGGTCGTCGGCTGCGCTCGTGCCGGTGTAGGCGACCTCGGGTGCGCTCCACGTGCCGGCGGCGGCGCTGTCGAGGTGCGAGGCGAAGTACATGGTGTCCGCGCTCTGGTTGCTCCAGAGGACGCCGATCCGGTTCCCGCCGAAGGAGACGATCGACGAGATGTCGTCGCTGGTGACCTTGGATCCGGCCACGGGCAGGGCGAAGGGCGTCCCCCACGAGGTCCCGCCCACGGACGACACCGCCACCATCACCTGCAGGTTCTGGGTCCACGTGGCCCACAGCCGGCCCTGGCTGTCCTCGTCGATGACGAGCGTCTCGGACTTCGCTCCGTTGATCTGGACGGGGAACCCGGGATCGAGGGTGTAGGTGTCGGTGCCCGCCTGGTAGCTGAACCGCCGCAGGTACGAGGGGGCCGATCCCGTGGAGCTCGAGCCCTCGGCGAAGGCGTGCGACGCCACGTACAGCTTGGAGCCGTCCCACATGACGTCCGAGCGGGCGTTGGAGCGGTCGTCGAGGCGGGTCGACGTCTTCACCCACTGGTGGGTGCTCACGTTGAGCTTGTGGACGTAGAAGTCACCGGTGGCGGTGTCCCACATCTCCGCCCACCAGGAGCCGTCGTTGTACCAGAGCTTGCTCTCGGGCTTGGAGCCGGTGGGCGAGCCCGACGAGCCCTGGAAGGACGGGCCCTCCCACCCGATGTCGCCCGGATCGGCGGCCGCGGCGCGGGGCGCGGCGATCGGCGATCCGGCCGGGAGGGGCTCGAACGCGATCACCGCCAACATCGCGGCCAAGGCCAGCGGGAGGAGCGCTCGGAGCGCTCGGGGATGGGGGATCGATGCGCGGGTCATGGCGCCTCCCTTGTTCGAGACGACCCGGGCGGGATCGGGTCGTCGACGGTGGCCAGCATCCCCGTGGCAGCCGAGAGCGCCGCGAGGAGCCAGAAGTAGCGGATGTACGCGAAGTGCAGGAACAGGCCGGTCGTGAGGTAGGTGACGATCGCCAGCGCGAACCCGGTGGCGAGCGCGCTGACGTCGGACCGCGTGCGGGCGAAGGCGCGGCGCGCCCGGGCCAGCGAGGCGAACAGCGACGCGGTGAAGCCGCCGAACGCGACGAGGCCGAGCACCCCGAGCTCAGCGGCCAGGCCGAGGTAGAGGTCGTGCGCCTCGCGGTTCACGCCGACGATGCGATCGGCGCCCTGGGCGCGCGCCTCGTCCTGGAAGTAGGTCGGGAACAGGCCCGGCCCGACCCCGATGACCGGGTGCCGGAAGAAGACGGCGGTGGCCGCGACCGCCTCCGTGTAGCGGTTGGCGAACGAGCCGTCCTGGGGCACGTCCGCGCTGGTCCGGGCCGCGACCGAGGACCGGGCCGACACCACGGTCGACGCGCGCGCCGCGAAGTTGGGCGCGATCGCGGCCAGCAGGACCACGACCGCCGCCGCGGCCACGACCGCGGTCGAGGCGCGGATCCACCGCAGGGCGATGCCGATCAGGGCGGTGAGGACCAGGCCCACGGCGGCGCCCCGCGAGTACGTGAGGACGATGCCGGCGACGATGCCGACGGCCGAGATGCGAGCGGTGAGGCGCGCGCTGCGGGACCGGTCGGCCACCCCGAGGGCGATCGCCACCGGGAGCACCACGGCCAGGCTCTGCGCCCACCGGTTCTGCTCCCCGATCGGCCCGGCGTGCCGTGGGGAGCCGCCCCCGTCGGCCCGGCCGATGACGGCGTCGCTCATCGTGGCGAACCCGGCGAAGTCCTGCCCGTCCGATCCCGACACCTGCTGGATCAGCGACAGCGTGCCCAGGAGCCCCGCCGTCACGACCAGGACGAGCGCCGCGGCCCGCACGAGCTGGGTCCCGCGGACCGCGTTGACCAGCAGGGCGAACAGCACGAGGCCCTCGACCAGGAAGGTCAGGGCCGCCGCCGCGCTCTGGTCCGGGTCGCGCGAGGCGAGCGCCGAGGCGAGCTGCACGACGAGCAGCGCGACCACCCACACCATGGGGCGCGGGAACAGCACCGGCTGGTGGCGGGCGAGCACCTGGTGCCCCGCGGCGAGCAGCAGGAGCACCGGGATCACCAGCGCGAGCGCACCCGGCGCACCGTGCTCGCGGACGGCGACGACCGTGGCGTTCGAGAAGAGCAGCCCGACCGCGGCGAGGGCCGCCACATCGGGCCAGATGATCACCAGCACGCCGACGAGCAGCGCGCCGACCGCGGCCACCAGGATCGCCTCGCCCTGGGTCAGCAGCGCGATCAGCGCCGCGCCGACGATCACGCCCAGGCGCGCCGGCCAGGGACCGAGGCGCAGCGCGGCCTCGACCCGGGACCGTGGGTGGGCGACCGCGGTCACGTCTCCGCCTCCGCGGCGACGGGGCGGTCCCGCTCGGGCTCCCAGCGGTCGATCCGGTGGCCGCCGAGCACGTGGGCGGCGGCGACCACGCCGGCGGCGTTCACCATGCAGAAGTAGGCGGCCAGGCCGCCGAACCGGGTGCGGCCGATCCGGCTCTCCGGGCTGGCGAGGGCGGCCAGGCCCGGGATGTAGACGGCGAGCTGGCCGGCGAGCGCGAGGCGGTAGATCGGCGACCGGCGGACCGAGGCCGAGCTGGCGATGAGCGCGGCGAGCAGCGGGACCCCCATCACCCGGCGCAGGACCTTGTGGTTGACCAGCTGGAACGCGTAGAAGCCGTGGCGGCGCGGGTCCAGGAGGATCCGCCGGTGCACGACCGCCTGGAGGCCGCGGGTCATCACCCGGACCTTGCGGCGGAACTCGGCGTCCACCGTCACAGCGACCGGCTCGTACACCGTGGCGTCGCCGGCGAACACGAGGCGCCGCCCCTGCTCGATCACGCCCGTCGAGGTGGTGAAGTCGTCGGTGACGCCGTCGGGCACCACGCCCACCAGCTCGCGGCGCACCGCGTAGAGCGCGCCGGTCGCGCCGATCACGCTCCCGCCCGCGCTCTCCGCCTCCTTCAGCATCCGGTCGAAGTCCCAGTAGCGCTGCTCCCCCGCCGCCGTGCCGCTCACCGTGGCGGCACCGGCCGGCGGCTCGTAGCGCTGGTCCCCCGCCACGCCGCCGACGTCGGGATCGGCGAGCGGCCGGACGAGGCACCGGAGCGCGTCGGGCGCGAAGCGGCTGTTGGCGTCGGTGAACACGACGACCTCGCCGGACGACGCCGCGATGGCGGCGTTGAGGGCCGCCGCCTTCCCGACCCGCGACAGCACGATCACCCGCACCCGGGGATCGGCAGCGGCCTCCTCCGGGGTGCCGTCGGTGGAGCCGTCGGAGGCCACCACCACCTCGAGGAGCTCGGCCGGGTAGTCCGAATCGAGGACGCTCTGGAGCTTCGTGCCGATCCCGCCGGCCTCGTCGTGGGCCGCGATCACCACCGAGATCGACGGGGTGATGTCCGCGGCGAGCACCGGCCGGGGCCGGATCCGGCTGCGCACCAGCGCGGCGAGCGGGAAGCCGACGTACGTCTCGGCGATGATCGCCGACGACACCCAGAAGACGGTGACCATCACGGCGCACCTCCGGCGAACCGCCGGGCCAGCTCCCGCGCCGAGCGGTCGTTGTCGAACTCGTCCGCCACCAGCTCGTGGGCCCGATCCGCCCACGCGGCCGCGACGGCCGGCTGCCGGGCGATCCGCGTGAGGGCCGCGGCCAGCCCCTCGGCGTCGCCCGGCTCGACCAGGAGGCCGGTGTCCTCGTGGCGGACGATCTCGGGGATGCCGGAGAGGCGGCTGGCGATGACGGGCACCCCCACCGCCATGGCCTCGACGATCACGACGGGCAGGCCCTCGCGCCGGCCGTCCGCGCTCGGCACGCTCGGCGCGACCAGGACGTCGGCGGAGGCGAGGAGCTGGCGGACGCGCGGCTGGGCCACGGCACCGGTGAACGAGACAGCCCCGCCGAGGCCGCCGGCGACCACCTGGGCCACCAGGTCGGCCCGGTCCGGACCATCGCCCACCAGTGTGAGGTGGACGTCGGTGCCCTCGTCGCGAGCGCGGCGGCACGCCTCCACGAGGTGGGTCTGGCCCTTGACCTCGTGCAGGGTCCCGATCACGACCGCGCGCAGCGGATCGGACGGCGTGCGATGGCGCGGCTCGCGGCGGGGGAACTCGACGGCGTCGACGCCGCAGCGGATGGTGACCACGCGGTCGGCCGGCACCGCGATCCCGGCCTGGCCGCAGGCCTGCAGCACGACCTCCCGGTTGCTGTCGGACACCGCCACCACGAAGGCGGCGGCCTGCACCTTCTCGGCGAGCATGTGCTGGTCGCGGTGGATGTCGGACCCGTGGGCCGTGAAGCTGAACGGGATGCCGCTCAAGCGGTGGATCACGTAGGCGGCCGCCGCCGGGTGGGTGGCGAAGTGGGCGTGCACGTGCTGCACCCGCTCCGCCCGGAACCGCTCGGCGAGGTGGACGGCGAGCGGGAACGCGGCCAGCGCGCCCACCAGCAGCCGCCGGCTCCCGAGGTTGCCCCGCACCAGCGCGCCGAGCGTCCGCAGGTAGGCGCCGGGCTGGCGGCGCAGCGCGCTCCACTGGCTCCCCACGACCGGCGCGGACAGCAGCGACTCGTAGCGGACGCGGGCCGCGAGGGCCCGCTCCGACGGCTGCACCACCGCGCCCCGCTCCCGGTGGAGCGGATGGAGGTGGGCGTCGACGCCGGCCCGCACGACCGCCGCGAGCTCGCGGGCCACGAACGTCTCGGTGAGGCGCGGGTAGCGCGAGACCAGGTAGGCGACCCGCGGCGCCCCGGGCGGCGGCCCCATCGTCGACGGAGCGGGGCCCGGATCGAGGAGCGGCGACGGCCGGGTGCGCACCGTGCTCACGACGAGGACCTCGTGCTGCTCCGGCCCGAGCCGTTCGAGGCGACCAGGTCGGCAGCCACCTCGGGCTCGACCGGCAGGGCCTCGTCGAGGTCGTCCATCGGCTCGCCGTCACCATCGCCGTCTGCTCCCGACGGGTCGCCCGACGCCTTGGCCTCGCGACCGGAGAACGCCCGCCGGGTCGTTCCGGGCCGCTCGTGCAGCACGGTCAGCGCCAGGTTGGCGTCCACGACCTCGAGGTTGGTGACCGCGTCGGTGATCATCGACCGCCGGGCCTGGAACCGGCGGACGCTGAGGACGGTGGCGTCGGCGACGCGCGCCCACACGAGCGTGGCCGCGCTGACCGTGGCCGGCTGCCCGAACACGACGAGGAGGCCGTCGTCGAGGACGATGCGTTCTCGCAGCTCGGTGGCGTCCTCGACGGTGATGGCCTCGGCCTCGGTCCAGCGCGGGCGCGAGCCCCGGGCCACGATCACCGGCCCGGCCAGCGGCGTCAGCTCGCCGGTCGAGGCGTCGAGGAGCGTCACCGCGGGACGGCGGCGCGCCCACACCGCGCCGAGGCGCTGGGCCAGGCCCGCGGTGCCGTCATCGTCGGTGACGCCGGTGACGAGCACGCACCGCACCGAGGGGGCGGCGAGGTCGAGGTGGGTGGCGATGATCCGGTACGGCTCGAGCTCGGCGGCCAGGTCGGCGCCCGGGCGGTCCCGGCGGCGCTTGACGGCGATGGTCGACACGCCGGTGAGGGCCTCGACCTTCTCGACCGACTCCGCCGTGTCGCCGACGAACTCGAACAGGAGGACGAGCGTGATCGAGCCGAGCAGCCCGGCCAGGGCGGCGAGCGGGACGATCAGGTCGAGGCGCGGGCTCACCGGCGAGCTGGGGACGTCGGCCGGGTCGATCACCCGCAGCTGGCCCTCGGGCCGCGTCGGGTCCTGCTTGCCCAGCTCGAGCAGCTCGGCCGCCACCGCGTTGGCCGATGCGGCCGCAGCCTCGGCGTCGTGCGACCGGGCCCGCACCACCAGGAAGCGGGTGGTGCTGTTCGCGGTGGCCCGCACCCCGGTGCGCAGCTGGCCCTTGGACACGTCGAGCTTCTCGGCCGCGCGCGAGAGCACCTCGTCGGTGGTGGCCAGCTCGGCGTAGGTCTGGCCGAGGTCGCCGGACGCCCGCATGGTGTCGGTGTCGGTGCTGAGCGGCCCGACCAGCAGCTCGGCGCGGGCCTCGTAGGTCTTCTCGGCGTTGGAGCCGAGCAGCAGGCCGACGCCGGCGGCGACGGCCGTGGCGATGAGGATGACGCCGAGCCATCGGCGGATGATGGGGACGAAGCCGGTCAGTTCCACGGGACCCTCCAGGGCAGCGATCGGTCCCCGTCCGGACGGCTCCTGGTCGCGAGGGCCGTCCGGACGAGGTCATGGACCCGGTGGGGCCCAGGTCGGAGCTGGATGCGGACCAGCGGCGCCGATGCCCGGCGGCCGACGTTGATCCGGGGCACGCGGAGCCAGTCCGGCTCCCGGCCCACCACACCGCGCGAGGTCGTGAACGCCATGCGGATCCCGCAGCGGGCGGCCGCGGCGACGGCGCGGTCGTCGAGGTGGCCGCCCGGGTACGCCAGCACCGGTCGCACCGCGTTGCCGAGCTGCTGGCGCAGGTCCACGAGGGACCCGGCGATCTCGCGGTCGAGGCACTCCTCCTCGACCTGGTCGAGGAAGGGGTGGTGACGGGTGTGGCTCCCGATCGCGAGGCCTTCGGCGGCCATGCGCCGGAGCCCGGACCACGACGAGGTCGCCGGCCGGGGTGCGGTGCAGCCGGCGTCCGCGCAGACCTCGTCCACGAGGACCTGCCCCTCGTGGTGGGGACGGGCGCCGACCATGGCCTTGAGCTCGTCGCGCGCCCGGCACCGGTCCGCCTCGGCGGCGAGGGGCCAGGTGCGCCCGTCGGCCCGCAGCTCGGGCCCGGGGTGCTCGGCCACGGCCTGGTGCAGCCGGTCCCACCAGAACGTCCGGTGCTGGTCGGGGTAGCGGGCCGGGACGAACATCGTGGCCGGCACGCCGAGGTCCCGCAGGACCGGCCAGGCATGCTCCTCGACGCAGGCGTAGGCGTCGTCGAAGGTGATGTGGACCGCCCGGTCGGGCAGGGCCGGACCCCCGTCGGCGGCGGCGAGCATCTCGTCGATGGACACGGGGTGGGCGTGCTCGCAGAGCATGCGGACCTGCTGCTCGAACGCGTCCGGCGCCACGGCCAGGCCGGGCAGCAGGTCGGGCCGCTCGTCATCGGGCGCGACCCGGTGGTACGTGATGACGGCCGCGGCCGGGACCCGGCCCGCGCCTCGCTCGGCCACCCACGCCAGGATGGTCAGCGCCTGGTCTCGCGCCCGTTGGCGCCTCGTGCTGTCAGCCATGGGACCACGCCTTGTGCGCGGCGTGCCCGACGGCACGCCGGATGCCGGGGATGATGGGACGCCGGTCGTCGCAGGCGGCGAGGTCGTCGCCCTGGTGCGGCCGGAAGAGGTCGAGGGCGGCGAGCAGGCCCTGCCGCCGGTCGAGGTCGACGAGCTCGGACGCCTTGCGGCCCTTGGCCAGCACCGAGCCGATCCACACCAGCTCGAGGTCCAGGTTCCGAGACACGACGTCGGGCCGGTACGACAGGTCCAGCTCCGCCGAACGCACCGAGGGATCGCCCCGGTGCACGGCCAGCATCTGGGCCGGGATGTCGCAGCCGGCGAGCACGGCCAGGGGCAGCGACCCCCACAGCCTCCCGTTGATCTCCATGAACGCCGGCCCGTCGGGGCCGGCCTTGAACTCGACCATCGCCGCGCCGGTCCAGCGCAGCTCCCCGAGGAGCGCGCAGGCCACGGCGAGCAGGTCGGGGTCGGTGGGCACCGTCACCCGCCGGGCGCTCGCCCCGCCCGACACCGGCACCTCGTGCAGCCGCCGGTGCTGGACCGCCACCAGCGGCCGCCCGTCGTCGAGGACCATGCCGATCCCGAGCCCGACGCCCGCGTGGTACTCCTGCGCCACGACCTGCTGCCCGGACCGCTCGACGGCGCGGTGCGCCTCGGCGTCGCTCCAGGCGTAGCTGACCGACCCGCGCACCAGCCGGCCGTCCGCCCCCACGATGCGGGAGCGGTCGGGCTTGATCACCACCGGCGTGCCGAGGCGCTCGGTGATGCCGGCCGTGTCGTCGGCCGCGTGGACGACCTCGTGGCGGGGGACGGTGACGCCGAGGCTGCGGGCGAGCCGCGTCGAGGCCACCTTGCTCCCCGCGGCGTCGAGCTGGCCGTGATCGGCCATGGCCGGGATGCAGCCGTCGGGCAGCAGGTCACGGTGGCCGTCGAGCGGGACGATGGCATCATCGGTGACCGGGAGCACGGCGTCGATGCGGTGCTTCCGGGCGAGCGACGCGATGCCGGCGGCGGTGGCCTCGACCCCGTGGTCGAACGGCGACGGGTACCAGGCGTGCTCGGCGGCGTAGCGGGACCGGGCGCCCATCGGCCGCGGCACGGAGTCGGCGGCGATCACCGTGTGCCCGGCCCGGCCGAGCGAGCGGATCACGGCCAGCGCGCTGGTGCGGCCGGCGTCGGTCACGAGGACGCGGCACGGGGTCATCGGGCCAGCTCCTCGACCGCGCACCGGGCGTCGTGCACGACGTCGTCCAGCGGCCGGGTGGCGTCGATCACGATCGAGCGCGGCGCCGTGCCGGCATAGGCCAGGTACTCGGCCCGACGGGCGGCGAGCTCCTCGAGGGTGCCCTCCCCCTTGCGGGCGTGCAGCACCGCGGGCGGGGCGTCGAGGACCAGCACCAGGTCCGGCGCCGGGATGCACCGGCGCAGGAACGCGCCGTGGAACCGGCGGCTCGCCCGCTCGTCGGAACCCGCGGCCAGGTCGTGGGCAAAGTGGTCCGCCGCGGGATGGCGGTCGCACACCACGACCCGGCCGCGGGCGTGGTGCCACCCGATGACCGTCTGCTGGTAGGTCTCCTCGGCGATCTGGTTGGTCACCCGCGCACCGGCTCGCACCGCTCGGCGGGCCCGTCGCAGCGTCCCCGTGGGCCGCTCCTCGCGGGGGCGCTCGACCGGCGGTGGTCCGCCCGTGCGCGGGGCCCGGCCACCGCGGGCGCGGGCCCAGCGCACGGCGCGGCTGAGGGGGAGCAGGTGGGTCCGGGCGTCAGGGTTGGCGCCCAGGTAGATCCGCCGAGTGTCGACCGGCAGCTCCTCGAGCAGCCGGGCCGAGACCGACGACTTGCCGGCGCCGTCCGCTCCCACGATCACGACGGTCAGCACGATGCCCGCACCTCCTGGTGGAGGTCGTCGAGGACCGTGGCCAGGGCGAGGCCGCTGCGCTCCCAGTTGAAGCGGGCCGTCACCCACTCCCGCCCGGTGCGACCGGGCCGGCCGCCCGCGAACTGGAGCTGGCGCACGATCGCGGCCGCCTGGGCGGCCGGTGCGTCCGCCACCGCCACCGGCGGCGGCGATGCGCCGATGCAGAGCCCGGCGGCGGCCACCGTGGTGGTCACGACCGGCAGCTCCATCGCCAGCGCCTCGAGCAGCTTGTTCTGGATCCCGGCGGCCACCCGCAGCGGCGCGGCGAACACCGCGCCGCGCTCGAGGTGGGGCCGCACGTCGGGCACCGCCCCGGTGAACGTGACCCGCCGCCGGTCGAGGGCCCGCACCAGCGCCGGCGACGCCCCGGTGCCGACGAGCACGACCTCGGTCTCGGGCCGCTCTGCCCACACCAACGGCATCACCTCGCCGACGAGGACCCGGGCCGCGTCCGCGTTGGGCCCGTAGGCGAGGTTGCCGCAGAAGACCACGGCACCGCCCAGGACGTCGGACCGCCGGTGCCAGTAGGCGAGGTCCACGCCGTTGGGGATCACGTGGGCGTCGAGCACGGCGGCGGGCGCCCCCTCCTCGCGCAGGGCCACCCGGTCCCGCTCGGAGGCGGTGACCAGGGCGTCGGCCGCTTCGATCAGGTCGCGCTCGATCCGCCGGATGCCCCGGCGCCGCACGACGAGCCCGGCCCGCCGCACCGGCGGCGCCAGTCGGATCGACTGCGTGATCCGGTGGGACGTGGCGTCGCACAGGTCGACCACGAGCGGCACCCGTCCGCCGACGGCCTCGGCCGCCGCGGCCGTGTCCTTGCCGCTCAGCACGACCACGTCGGCCTCTCCGTTCGCCAGCTCCTCGTCGACGGCACGCGCCATCGCCTCCGCCGCAGCGTCCGGCCGGGCGGGGTCGAGCAGGTGGCTGGCCCGGCGCCCCTTCCCGGCGGGCGGCCGGGAGAACACGGACACCTGGTCCACGAAGGGGCGGACCCCCTCGATGTCGGCGAGGGAGAACGCCGGGCCGGTGAGCGACATCAGGTGGAGGCGGTGGTTGCAGGCCAGCTCGCGCAGGAGGTGGAAGTGCCGGAGGTACCCCGACGACAGGGGGAACGGGAACCCGGCCGTCAGGTAGAGCAGCCGGACGCGGCACCCGTGCCCGCTCACCGGTCCGCCTCCGCATCGTCGATGGCCGCTCGCCACAGCGTCTCGGTCCGGTGCGGCGGGCCGGCCGGACCCGGCCGCACCGGACGACCGGCGACGTACCGCGTCCAGCACGCCAGCGCGAGCAGCGGGCACAGGTCGGGGTCGACGCCCTGGGCGAGGAGGTGCCGCGTGACCGAGGGACGGGCCCAGCCGTGCGGACCGATCGCCCGGCGCTGGGCGGCGGCGAGGGCCGCAGGGTCGGCCGGCCGGTCCACGCTCTCGGCCAGGTACGCGATGAGGAAGGTGAGGTCGTGCTGCGGCAGGCCCTGGGCGCGGGCCAGCTCCCAGTCGATCGCGACCAGCTCGCCGCCGACCTGCCGGAACAGGTTGGGGTGGCTGAAGTCCCCGTGCTCGAACGGGCTGGGCAGCCGGGCGTCGAGCAGCGGGGCGAGCGCGTCGGCGGCCCGGGCCACGAGGCCGTCCCGCTCGGACGGGTCGGCCCACGGCTGCTGGGCGATCGCCTCGAGCGGCGCGTGCAGGAGGGCCTCGCCGCGCCCGTCGGCCCGGACCACGCTGGACGGCGCCACCGGCACCCGGTCGAGCCAGGCCACGCCGGCGGCGAGGGCGCCGTCGAGGTCGCGCCGGACCGCCCGGCGATCGAGCGGCGACCCCTGGGCCGCGTCCTCCACCAGCACCTTGCGTCCGCCGGTGGTGACGAGGCGGTGGGTCATCGGCACGCTGGGTGCACCGCGCGCCGGCGGGGTGAAGCGGCTGAGCAGCTCGGCCTCGCGGAGGATGAGGGGGTCGTCGCTGGGGTGGCGCGCCACCTTGGCGACCTGCCCCAGGTACCAGCCGCCGGTGATGGTGGTGACCCCCACGACCGCCCGCGAGGCGGCGAACCGGGGCGTCACCAGGGCGGCGACCGGATCGCCGTTCGGGCTGGCGATCGCCGGGGCCGCCGTCGACGCCGGCGCTGCGAGGAAGCTCACGTCCGTGGCCCAGCGCTCCACGTGCGTCCAGCGGGCCAGGCGCACCTCGACCGGTCCCCGCCGGCCTCGGCTCGCCACCGTGCGCAGCACCGTCGCCGCCGCGATCGGGCGGTCGAGCGCCACGAAGCAGCGGGTCGCGACCCGCGACGGGCGGTGCCACCAGGGGTGCAGATCGAGCCCGGCGGCCCGCAGCGTGCGCCGCACCGCCGCCCGGCGGCGGCGGGCCAGCTGCTCGATCCAGATCGTGCCGCCGTCGGCCAGTACCCCGACCGCCCGGCGGACCACCGACAGGTCGGGGTCGACGAGGACGACCAGGTCGACCGGGCCCGTGTCTTCGTCGAGCTCGCCGACGGCCGCGGCGTGCGCGGCGAGCGCCGTCCGCACCGCGGGCTCGACCGGACCGGCCACGGCCACCCGGCCGAGGTCGCTCCCGGCCAGCAGGAACCGCCAGTCGATCCGCTCGTCGGCGACGGGCACCTCGGGCTCGGGGCCCAGCGGCTCGGGGGGCGCGAGCGTCATCGGAGGCCCTGCTCGGCGAGCTCGACCGCAGCGCCCAGCTGCTCCAGGTCGACGGGGTACGGGTGGAGGACCTCGGCCGCGGGCAGCGGGCCGAGGAGGGCGCGGAGCCGCTCGCGCTCGATCTCGGGGACGTCGTCGTACGCGTCGGCGGCGGCTCGGGGGAAGGCGAAGCGGTGGGCGGCGACCACCTCGGAGAGGGGCGCTCGCTCGGCGAGGAGCGAGGCGGCCATCCGGTCGGCGACCTCCCGGCCCCGCAGCGGCTGGGTCCAGATCTGCGGGCGGTCGGTGGCGGTCATCAACAGGAGCGAGCCGATCCGCACCGGCGACGGCACGCTGCCCGAGACGGCGACGACCTCGGGCGGCACGTCCACGAACCGGTTCCGGGCGATGGCGGTGGCGACCCGCGGGCCGGCCCGACCGGCGCGCGCCGCGCCGGCGAGCATCCGCAACCCGTCGAGCCGGGCGCGGTCCGCCCGCCCGATCGCGGCCTGGAGCCACGGCAGCTGCGCGATCTGCCAATCCCACGCCCGCACCGGCTCCTTGGTGCCCGACGCCGTGCCCTCGGGCCGGATGTGCGTCCACTCGTCGGCCACGAACCGGGCGCCCGCGCCGACCGCGGCGAGGAGGGCCTCGGTCTTGCCGCCCTTGGACCAGCCCGTGGCCACCGTCGCCGACCCGTCCCGCTCGAACGCCGAGGCGTGCAGCGCCACGCCGCCCCGGGCGAGCAGCGCCAGGTTCACCAGGGCGACCAGGTGCGGGACCCGGCCCACGCCGTGCTCGCACTGCAGCTCGCACGGGCCGAGCAGGTCGGCCCCCGGGAACAGCACGCGCACCGGCCGGCGGAACCGCCCGCTCAGCAGGACCAGGCCCTCGTCGGTGAACCCCATCGTCCCCGGGCCGAGGTAGCGCAGCACGCGGAGGTGGAGGTCGATGCGCTCCCGGTAGCGGATGGTGATGTCCGCCGGCTCCGAACTGGCGGGCACGCCGAGGCCGAACTGGCGCTCGACGGCCTCCCGGTCCCGGGGCCGGACCCCGAGGAGGCGGATCGTGACCAGCCGGGCGACGACGACGTCGACGTCCTGCTGCTGGCCGGCCTCGGGGTCCGGCCGGGGTGCGGTGGGACGGGGGGCCAGATCGATCACGACGCCGCCACCCTCGGGACGAGGAACCGGCCGAGCAGCGGGATGCGGCCCAGTTCGGGGAAGAGCTCGGCGACGAGCAGGATGCGCCGCCCCACGAGCAGCACCGCCGCCACGAGGCCGCCGACCACCAGCACCCGCACGGCGAGCGCGGCGTCGGACAGGTCGAGGGCGAGCAGCCCGATCGTCGCGGCGATGACGGTCAGGTAGAGCGTGCGGTAGCGCCGGTCGAACACGGCCAGCCCGGAGCTGGCGTGCAGCGCCCACTGCTTGAGCAGGTTGTAGAAGACGATCGACGCCGCCGTCCCCCACGCCGCACCGGCCGGCCCGTGGCGGGGGATGAGCAGGAGGTTGATGCCGAGGTTGAAGACCAGGGCGACCCCGGCGGTGCCCGCCGCCAGCCAGACCCGGCCGATCATCTTCACCGTCACCCCGTTGAAGCCGAGGACGGCGTTGAAGTAGTAGGCGATCGACAGGATCCGCAGGTAGGTCGCCGCGCTGGCGTACCGGTCGCCGAACAGCGTCACCGTCACCGGTTCGGCCAGGCCCAGCGTCACCGCGAACACCGGGAAGGTGAGCACCGTCACCCACGCCGCCGTCTGCCAGTACGCCTCGGTGAGCGCCTCGCGGTCGCCGCGCGCCCACAGCCGGGCCATGAGCGGGGCGAACAGCAGCGAGAAGCTGTTCATCACGATCTGGTTCAGCCGGGCCACCGGCAGGACCGACCGGTAGGAGGCCACCGCGACCGCCCCGGCGGTGTGGCCGAGGATCACGACGTCCGACGTGTTGAGCACCACGAACATCACGTCCGACACCAGGAGGGGCAGGGTGAACGCCGCCACCTGGCGGACCGGGATGTCGAGCCCGATGCGGCCGGCGTCGTTGCGCTCGAACAGGCCGTGCTGGCGCAGCGTCTGGACCAGCAGCGAGATGTAGACCACGAGCCCGAACACGCCGGCGAGCACGTACCCGGCTCCGAGGACGAACAGGTTGCCGCCCGTCGCCACCAGCATGAGGACGATCCCGAGCCGCAGGATCGGCGCCAGGATGTAGCGGCGCAGGAAGATGGCCTTCGACCGGGCGAAGGCGGCGAAGACGGTGGCGCCCATGTTGTCGAGCGCCTGCAGCGGCGCCAGCACCACCATCACGGCGAGCAGCGTCCCGAGGCGGGCGTCGTCGACCAGGTTGTCGCCGATCCAGCCGTGGAAGGCGACCACGATGGCCGTCGCCGCCAGGCCGATGCCGAGGATCGAGAGGACCTGGAGGACGAGCGTGCCCCAGACCCGGGCCTTCTCCCCGCGCTCGTCGAACATGGCGATGAAGCGGGAGAGGCCGCGGTCGAAGCCGAGGGTGCTGAGCGTCGCGATCATCGTGACGATCGAGAGGGCGTAGGCGAACAGGCCGTAGTCGGTCTTCGACAGGCTGCGGACCAGCAGCACCTGGACGCCGAGGTTCACCACGAGCGACAGCAGCCGCCCGAAGACGAGCAGGCTCGAGCCGCGGATCTGCGTCGTGACCTCTTGCACCTGCGGCGGCCGGACCTCGGTGGGCGCGCTCATGCCGCCTCCCCCACCGGGCCGACGAGCTGCGCCCACACCAGCTCCACGGCCTCGTCGCGCACCTCGTCGGCGCTGGCGGTCGCATCGATCAGCTGCGACCCCCGGGTCTGGGCGACGAGCACCAGGTGCCGGCAGCGGTCGCGGTCCAGCGACTGGAGGCCGTGCTCGGGCCGCCGGTCGTGCAGCAGCGGCGCCGGCGCGTCGAGGGCGATCAGCAGATCGGGCTTGCGCAACGTCGCGGCGATGAACGAGCGGCGGATCCGGGTGCGGATGGGCATCAGGTCCGACGGCTGGGGCCGGGCCTCCACCGGGTGCCGGTCGAGGATCACCAGCCGGCCCCGCAGCCGGTGCCACTCGACCTCGGCGCGCGTCACGAGCAGCCGCGCCGCCACGCCCACCGTCGTCATCCCCGGCACCTTCCGCCGACGGATCCCGCTGCGGTAGGTGCCGCCGTAGAGGACGCGGGCCGGCACCGCGACGGAGCGGGAGACCGCGCCGGCGAGGGTCGACTTGCCGGTGCCGTCCGGGCCCACGAGCGCCACCACCACGCCCCGAGCCCGGACGGCGGTCAGGACCTTCGTGGACCGGCGGGCCACCCGGCTGGCCGTGCGCCGCCGGAAGACGGCGAGGCGGCTGTCGGTCACGCGCTTGCGGAGGACGGGCGCCGCCCGTTCCACGGTCGCCCAGTCCTCCGCTTGGATCGCCGCGACCAGGTGCTCCCACGACGGCACGCCGCCGCCGCCGGGCACGAGCTGCGCAGCGAGCGCGCCCGGGCCGGGATCGCGCCGCGCCAGCACCCGCAGGCGCGCCTGGATCTCGGGGGTCAGCCCCCGGCCGTCGAGCAGGGCGTGCCCGACGAGGGCGAGGAGCTCGTCCGCCGGGGCGAGGTGGTCGCGGTCGGGTCGATCGGGATGGGCGAGGCACCGGTCCGCGGCCCGCGTCGGGAGCTCGTGCCACCGGCCGAAGCACAGGTCCGTCACCAGGTCGACCTTGAGCCAGTCGAGCTCCTCGCCGCCGGTCACCGGCTTCAGGTGGAAGCGATGCGGGCGGCGCCCCCAGGACCGGCGCCGGGCGAACCCGTCCTCGGCCAGGAGCGCCTCGGTGGCGGCGAGCGATCCCGGGCCCACGAGGAGGTCGACCTCGAGGACCCCGCTGCCGTCGCGACCGGGCGGTCGGATCACCGCGTGCTCGATCCCGTGGCGGGTGAGGTCGGCGAGCACGACGTCGAGGAGGCCACGGGCGGATGTCGCTGTCGCACGGGTCTGCATGGCGTCCTCCCTCCGGCGTCGACGCCCGGCACCACGCTGGTGCGTGCCCGCTCGCGCCAGATCGTGTAGGGGGGTGATCGGCCGTACCGCGAATGGAGGCAGGCGCCCGCACCGCCCCTGAGCAGGCTCGCGCCGTGATCCAGCACCGGCGGAGGCCGCGCGCGAGGGGGTGGGCCACCGTGGCCGCCGCAGGGGTGCTCCTCGGCGCGTGCTCCATCGAGACGAAGCCGACGCCCGTGCCGCGGGCGGAGGTCGAGGCCGCGGCCGCGCCGGTCGCGGTCGACGGCGCGCTGCGCTCGCTCCCGAGCCTGGCGGAGGAGCCCGAGCCGGCCGAGCGGCAGCGCCTGGTCGAGGCGGCCGACGCCCTCCAGGGCCGGGCACCGAGCGCGACCGAGACGCTCGAGGTGACCGACACCGACGGCCCGTTCGTGGAGGACGCCCAGGCCGCCTGGACCCTCGCCCTCGCCGGCCACGTCACCGGCAAGGCCCGCTACCGCGAAGCGGCGGCCCGGATCGTCGACGGGTGGGTCGGCACGGCGACGAAGCTGGCGGCGGCCTGCCCCGACTCGGGCGCCTGCCCGACGTCGCTCATGGTGAGCCGGTCCGCGCCGGGACTCGTCTTCGCGGTCGACCTCCTCCGCGCCGACGGGACCTACGGGGCGAGCGACCAGGAGCGCTTCGAGCGGTGGCTCCGGAAGGTGATCCTCCCCGCGGTGTCCGACCGCGACAACAACTGGGGCGACGCCGGGACGTACCTGCTGGCGGTGGCCGGCGCCGAGCTCGAGGACCAGGAGCTGCTCCAGGCGGCCGCCGAACGGTGGCGGGAGCGGGTCGACCTGATCGAGCCCGACGGGCAGATCCCCGAGGAGATCCGGCGGGGCGACGCGAGCCTGATGTACAGCCAGGAGGCGCTCGACTACAAGGTCGCGACCGCGGACGTGCTCGACCGCGCCGGCATCGAGGTGTGGGACCACCAGGGCAAGCGGGGCGGCACGCTCGAGGGCGCGCTCGCGCTCGTCGCCGAGGGGCTCGAGCACCCCGACGGCTGGCCTGGCGGGGAGGGCGACCTCCGCGTGCCCGACCCGGCCGGCGTCTGGGCCATCGCCGCCGAGCGGTGGGACGATCCGGCGTTCGCCCGGCTCGCCCGCGCCGCGGCCGAGGGCGACGGCAGCGGGCACTCCGCGGTCCTCTGGACCGGCGTCACGCACCCCGTCGAGCGATGAGGGACCTCACGGTGGCGAAGCGGACGTATGCGACATCACCCCTGGAGACGAGTCACCGCCCACGAGCGGAGGCCATGGTGAGAACTCGACACGGCGAGGAACTTGGGAGGAAACGATGATCGCGATCGTCACCGGTGCCGCAGGGTTCATCGGATCATCGCTCAGTCGCCGCCTGCTCGACGGAGGGCACGAAGTGGTCGGCATCGACTGCATGACCGCCGCGTACGACGTCGAGCAGAAGGTCCACAACCTCGAGCCGCTGCTCGACCATCCCCGGTTCGAGCTCCTCTCGCCCGACCTCGCCGAGGACGTGCCCGCCGATGCCATCCACGGTGCCGACGTCGTCTTCCACCTCGCCGGCCAGGCGAGCGTGACGGCATCGTGGGGCTCGGGCTTCGCCCCGTACGCACACCACAACATCGAGGCGACCCAGCGGCTGCTCGAGACCTGCGTGGGTGCCGGGCTCCGCCGGTTCGTCTACGGATCGAGCTCGTCGGTCTACGGCAACGCCCCGTCGCTGCCGACGTCCGAGACCGAGCTCCCCCGACCGGTCTCCCCCTATGGCGTGTCGAAGCTGGCGGGCGAGCACCTCGTGCTGGCGTACCACCGCACCTGGGGGCTGCCGGTCACCGCGCTGCGGTTCTTCACCGTGTACGGCCCGGCCCAGCGCCCCGACATGGCGTTCCACAAGCTGTTCAAGGCGGCCCTGCGCGGCGACCCGTTCCGGGTGTGGGGCGACGGCACCGCCACCCGGGACTTCACCTTCATCGACGACATCGTGACCGGCCTCGTCGCCGCCGCAGGAGCGGACTGGGACGGCGTGGCCAACCTCGGCGGCGGCCACCGGACCTCGATCCGCAAGCTGCTCGAGCTCGTCGAGGAGCTGACCGGGCCCATCGACATCCGCTACGAGGCACCGGCCGCCGGCGACGTCCAGGACACCTCGGCCGACGTCCGGGTGGCCGCCACGCACCTCGGCTACCACCCGAGCACCGACCTTCGCACCGGGCTCGCGGCGATGCACGCCTGGGCATCGCACGAGCTCCTCGATCGGGTACCGGTGCGGGCGTGAGCATCCACCCTGCTCCCCGCACCGGTGCCACAAGGCCGGTCGACGACGCCGTCGTCCACGCCGAGGCCGGCATGAAGGCCGGCCAGCTCGTCGCCGGGTCGATCTCGCTCGTGGTGGCCGGCCTGCTCCTCGCCCGGGGGTTCATCGGCTTCAGCCCGGGTCGGCCCCTGTTCGTCGTGCTCGGCGTGGCCCTCGCGGTCAGCGCCACCCTCGGCCTCGCCGTGGACCACGTGCGGATCCGCCCGACGCGCGAGCACCCCACCGAGGTCTTCGCCAGCGAGCTGGCGCGCAGCCGGCGCTACCGCCACCACCTCGCGCTGCTGGAGGTCGCCGGCGACGCCGCGACCGAGGACCGGGTGGTGCGGATGCTCCGCGCCAGCGACCGGGCCTGGCACCACCACCGGCACCTCCGGATCCTGCTGCCCGAGACCGACGCCGAAGGCGCCATCGGCCTGGCGTCCCGCCTCCAGCACGAGCTCGGCCTGTCGAGCGTGCGGGCGGCGACGTTCCCCGCCGACGCCCTCACGATGGAGGGCCTGGAGCACGCGCTCTCGCCGGTCGGCCCCGATGCGCCCGACGCCGCCGGCGCGGCCGGTCCGGTGCTCCTCCCACCCCTCGACGACGGGCCGCACGACGTGGCCGTGGGCGAGCAGTGAGATGCACCCCACCTACCAGTCGGTGAAGCGGGGCTTCGACCTCACCGTCTGCATCCTGGTGCTCCCGATCGTGGTCCCCGTCCTGGCGGTGACCGCGCTCGCGGTCCGCCTCGACTCCCCCGGGCCGGTGCTCTTCCGCCAGGAGCGCACCGGCCGGCACGGCCAGCGGTTCCAGATGTTCAAGTTCCGCACGATGGTGCGCGACGCCGAGGAGCTCAAGGCCTCGCTGGCGCACCTGAGCATCGTCCCGCCCCCGGACTTCAAGATCATCGACGACCCCCGGATCACACGGGTCGGCCGGGTGCTGCGCGCCACGAGCCTCGACGAGCTGCCGCAGCTGGTGAACGTGCTCCTCGGCCAGATGTCGCTCGTCGGACCCCGACCGACCTCGTTCGCGCCGTCGACGTACGCGCTGTGGCACACGTCCCGGCTCGAGGTCCGGCCCGGGCTCACCGGGCTGTGGCAGGTGCTGGGCCGCAACGAGGCCGACTTCAACCAGCGGCTGCGCCTCGACATCCGGTACATCGAGCACAGCTGCTTCCCGCTCGACATCTGGATCCTGTTCCGCACCGCGGCCTCGGTGGTCCGCCGGCGCGGCGCATGACGGCGCCGCCCCCTCGGATCCGCCGCCGACTGGGGGCCGTCGTGCTCGCCCCGGTGGCGCTGGTGGCCGCGCTGTGGACCGGCGTGCGGGCCGAGCGCGCCCTGGCGCCCGCGGTCGGGCCGGCCGCCACGCCGGCCGAGACCTCGGCACCCGAGCCCGCGGCGCGCCTCTCGGACCCCGACGTCGAACGGGGCACCGGCTTCGCCGGTCCGGACCGGCCCGACGAGGCACCGGTCCCCGAGCTGCACGAGTCGCGCACCTGGTACGCCGCGGGGCGGTGGTGGGCGATCCTCAACCGTGCGTCGGACGGGTCGCTCACCATCTGGGGCCTCCAGTCCGCCGACGGGCCGTGGGTCGACACCGGGGTGCTGGTGGACGACCGGGCCTTCGCCCGGCCGGTCGTCGCGTGGAACGGCTCGGTGCTCGTGGTGGCCACGTCGGGCACCCGCGCCTACGACAGCCACGTCCTGCGCACCAACCGCTTCACCTGGGACGCCGCGGGCGGCGGGTGGTCGCAGCTCGCCGACTTCCCCGTGCTGGTCACCTCGACCCCGGCGCCCGACGTGCGGCTGCTCGTCGGCGCCGACGGCAGGGAGTGGCTCGCCCGCCTCGACGGCGACCGCATCGTGGTCGCCCGGAGCAGCCCGTCGGGCCTGAGCCACACCGAGTTCGCACCCCTTCCGGGCGGCCTCGCCGGCAAGGACGTCGGCGGCTTCGACCTGGTGGGCACGGCCACGACCGTGCAGCTGGTGTGGCGGTCGCGCACCGCCGACCAGATCCGGGTCGCCACCTGGACCGGCCTCGGGTGGGAGGGGGTCGCCCACGACGCCTACGGCGTCGCCGGCGTCGGCCCGGTCTCCGCCGCTCCCGCGGGGCTCTCCGGCGATCCGACCCTGCTCGTGCTGGTGCCGACCTCCCCCACCTCGCCCGCCCACAACGACCGGGACCCGGGCCTGCGGCTCCTCGCCATCACCGGAGAGCAGGTCCGGGTCTCGATGGTCAGCCGGGTGCAGGACCGCCTGGACGACGCGGCGCTCGTCTTCGAGCCGGGCCGCTCGGCGGTGCACGTGGTCGCGTCCCACCCGCCGCCGACGATCCCGGGGGACCTGCGGCGGCCGACGCCCGTGGTGGTGAAGACCGCCTCGCTCGAGGACCTCGCGTTCGCGCCGGGCGCGGGCCGGCCGGTGCTCTACGGCGACGTGGGCACCCGCCTGGCCGCCCCCGTGGTGCCCGCCGGTCCCACGGACGACGAACGGGGCCTGCTCGTGATGGCCGCCGGCCGCGACCTGTCCGGCTGGCGGACGACCGTCGTCGGCGGGAGGGTGCCCACGAGCCCGCTCGCCACCCGTTCCCAGGAGGTGGACGTCGTGCACGACACCTTCGACGGCCTCCCGGCGGACGCGGCCACACCCGCGGCGTGGCACGCCGGCACGTCCGAGCCGCTCACGTCCGACGTCGTGCCGGCACCCGGGACCGGCCAGGGCCTCCTCGTGGCCAACGCCGACGGGGGCACCGCCCCCCTCGCCTGCCGCGCCATCCCGCTCGGCGCCGGGCCGGTGACCGTCCGGGCCGACGTCATCACCTCCGGCACCGGCGGCACCGACGCCCGCCTGCTCACCGTGCGCGGGCCCGACGGCACGCTCGCCTCGGCCCGCCTCAGCCGCAAGGGGGAGGCGGGCTGGAGCGGCCCGGACGGCCGCGTGGTGGCCGGCGTGGTCACCCACGGCACCCCGCTGCGGGTCACGATCCAGGTCGACCCGCAGCGGCGCACCGCCTCGATCCGCCTCGAGACGGGCAGCGGCGTGGTGGCGGAGGGCTCGGACATCCCGCTCCTCGCGGCCGGCACGGGCGGCGTCGACGAGGTGTGCCTCGGCCCCGGGGCCCGCGACCCGGAGGCGTCGATCCTGCTCACGGACCTGCTCGTGCGCGAACGCTGACCCCGCGCACAGATCCCGTGCCTCGCCGGCCAGACCTCGGTACCCTTGGGAGGTCGCTGGAGGGAACGGGAGCGACGCCGGTGGCCGTTCGTGCGCACCGGCAACAGGAGGGCGGGAACCGATGTCGGACGAGCCTGACGATGCAGGGCACACGGCGGCGGCGCAGCTGTCGCACGACCTGCTGCAGTCGATCGCGATCGTCCGGGCCGCGGTCGACACCTTCCGCCTGCGCGGCGCCGAGGGCGACGCCGAGGAGGCGCTGGGGGTCGTCGAGCGCGAGGTGGCGATCATGGCCTCGCGCTGCGAGGAGGAGCTGCGCGGCGAGCGCTTCACGACGCCCATCGACCCGGCCGCCACCGCCACGAACGTGATCGATCGGGTGCGCCCGACCTACACCGGCGAGCTGGTGCTCGACCTCGACGGCCTCGACGGCGCCGCCACGGGCCTGCGGGGCAGCCCGACCGAGTGGGAGCGCAGCCTCCTCAACCTGGTCGAGAACGGCTGCCGGGCCGCCGGCCCCCAAGGCAAGGTCCTCGTCCGGTGCCGCTCGACCGACGAGACCCTCACCATCTCGGTGGCCGACTCCGGGCCCGGCTTCGGCCGCTCCGCCGCCGGCCGGTCATCGCTCGGGATGGTGGCGGTGATGCGCCTCGTGGAGCACCACGGCGGGCACCTCGAGCTGCGCCGCAGCGACCTCGGCGGCGCGCTGCTGATCATCGTCGTGCCGCTGGCCGACTAGTGCTTCGAGCCGAGGTCGGGCGGACGGACCCCGGCTCGCAGGGCGACGCTGATGGCCTCGACGGTGGAGTGGGCGCCCAGCTTCGACAGGACGTGCTTCACGTGGGTGCGCACGGTGTTGAACGAGATCATCAGCTCGTCGGCGATCTGGCGCCGGTCGAGCCCGGCCACCATCAGCGCGAGGACGTCGCGCTCGCGGTCCGACAGGCAGTCGACGAGCTCGACCCACACCGTGGGCGGCGGCGGGTGGAGCGCAGCCTCGACGACCTCGCCGATCAGCGGCACCGGCAGCCAGGTGTGGCCGGCCATCGCCGCATCGAACGCCGCCAGGATCTCCTCGGGGTGGGCGCTCTTGGGCACGAAGCCCTGCGCCCCGGCCTCGAGGCACTCGAGCGCCCGCGCCCCGCCGACGTCGCCCGTGACGATGACCGCCGTGAGGTGGGGCTGGTCCTCCCGGAGGTCGCTCAGCAGGTCGAGCCCGTCGTCGTCGCCGAGGGCCAGGTCGATCGACACGAGGTCCGGTCGCATGCGCCGGGCCCGGGCGCGTGCGTCGTCACTCGTCGTGGCGACCTCGACCGGATCCCAGCCGGCCGCTCCCGCGAGCTGGGCCAGGGCGTCAGCCAACCAGGGGTGGTCGTCGACGATCAGGAGCGAAGATGCCATGGGAAACAGTCCACTTCCGGGGGGTGAGGTGGTGCCGTCGCCACGGGGTGATCCGTGATACCGCGATTTGGGGAGTCAACACGCTGCGTAGTCGAGCCTAGATGTACGGACACCCAACTGCGGGTGACATCCGTAGGTGTGTTCGGGTGAACACAGGGCGTGAGCTTGTTTGGAGCGGTTGCTGGAGGGAAGAGGTGGGGAACATGCGAATCATCCTGGGCGACGGGCCCGAGCTGGTTGCGATGTCGTTGACGAAGCTGTTCGAGGAGCACGGCCACCAGGTGGTCGCGGCCACGGCCGAGCCGACGGAGCTGGCGGGTCTGGTGGAGCAGCACCACCCCGACGTCTGCGTGCTCGAGGTGGCCACTCCCCGTGAGGAGCCGATCGACGCCGCGATGCGCTCGATCCGAGCGTGCGCCGGCCACACCGACGTCGTGGTCGTGACCGGAGCGGAGCTGAGCCTCGTCAGCCTCGAGGCCCTGTCCTCGGGTGCGTCGGCGGTGGTGTCGAAGTCGAGCGACGGCGACGACCTGGTGGCCCAGGTCGAGCGCCGCGTCGCCCGCACCCCGCAGCGGCGCAAGCCCGGCGGGCGGGACCGCTACTTCCTCACCGAGCGGGAGCAGGAGGTGCTCGCCTGCCTCGCCGACGGGGACTCCACCGCCCGCATCAGCACCCGGCTCCACCTGAGCCAGGCGACCGTGCGGTCCCACGTGCAGAGCCTGCTCTGCAAGCTGGGCGTCCACAGCCGCTCGGGCGCCGTCGCCGTCGGCGTGCGCACCGGGCTGATCCACCGGTGCGCGTGATGACGGAGTCGGGCTTCTCGGACAGCGACTGGATGAGCTCCAGCGAGCTCGGGGCGGTCACCGACTTCCTCCGCACCCGCCGAGACGGCGGGACCGTGCTGGACATCACGAGGGGCACCGATCTCAGTGCCGTGGTCGTGGTGCCCGCCCTCAACCAGCTGATGGCCGACGGGATCGTCCGGCGAAGGATGATCGAGTCGGCCGGCAGCGGGCCGAAGTCAGCGTTCACGCTCACGTCGGCGGGGCGGAGGCAGCGGTGGCCTCAGGGTCAGCCGGAGGTCCAGGCGGCCCAGCCGATGTTCTTGCCGGGCGAGGCCGACGCCGAACGGGCGAACGAACCGCCGCCGTAGGCGTTCAGCAGCCACGGGGTGTTGCCGTCGTCGTTGGCCGGCGGGTTGGCGTTGGTGGTGCTGAGCCAGCGCTCGGCCCGCAGGAGGGCGCTGTCGCCGGCGTTGAAGTCGAGGACGCCGGCCCGGTCGAGGATGACCGAGGCCACGACGGCGCCCTGCAGGGCCTCGTGGGGGTAGCTGCCCTTGGGGGCGGGCCAGGTGTAGTCACCGGTGCGGCGCTGGTCCTCGGGGAGGACGCCGCCGACGTCGTGCCCGGAGATGGTGGCGCCGCGGGCGTTGACGCCGGCCTTGGGCCCGGCGTGCCACGAGGTGCTCGTGTACTTCAGCGTGTTCGGGGCGCGGCCGCCGAGCCAGGCCTCCTGGGTGTCGGCCAGCTTCTTCAGGCTGGCGTCGTCGCCGAGGTACGCATCGACGGCGGCGAGGGCGCCGCGGGCCATCGTGCCCCAGTTGTTGGGCGACAGGTGGGCCGTCGACACGAGGTCCGTGCCACCGGAGTGACCGGACATCTTGTGGGTGCGCGCCTCGCGGAGGAAGCGCTCGAAGGACGCCCGCTGGGTCGAGTCGAGCCCGACCACGTCGGCGGCGATCACGTACGACGGCAGCTCACGGGCGAGGGCGAGCACCCGGTCGTACGGGTGGCTGGCCGCCAGGTCCATGAGGTGCTTGCGCACCTTGGTCTTCAGCGCCGCGTCGTTCGTGCGCACCGCCACCAGCGCACCGGCGAGGGTGTTCACGTCGTCATCGGAGTTCTGGTCGGCGACCGTGGGCTTGCCCCACGATCCGGTCGCCGCCTCGTGCACCTCGTTCCAGGCGGTGCCGCTCGTCGGCAGCTTTGCGATCTCGGCCGGGCTGATCCAGATCCCGGCTCGGGCCGGGCTCGGGTTGGCTGGCTCGGCCGGTTGGGCAGCGGGCTGGCACGCGGACAACACGATGGCGGCGGCCATGGCGGTGATCGCCAAGATGGTCTTCATGGGATGAGGCACTTTCGATGCTCGAGGGTGGTTGGGTGGTCGCAGCACCCTCGGCCGGATCGAGCGATCTGAGAACCTTTTCCAAGGAACCGGGTGACGTCAGGTCACCCCATCGGCGCAGGCGTCACCGCCCGATCGCGCGGGGATCAGAAGCGGACGCGCCACACCTGACCTGCGCTGTTGGGAGCACCGAACGCACCGGTCGCCGGCGCGATGCTCCACGCCGCAACAAAGACGTTCCGGGCGGGGTCCACCGCGACCCCCGCGGGGTACGGCACGTTGATCCGGCTCAGCTCCGGGTGCTTCTCCCACGTGACCCTCGTGAGCTGGCCCGGCGTCTGCGGCGTACCACCCGCGAACAGCTCCGACACGTAGAGCTTCCCGGCCCGGTAGGCCACGCCGGTGATCGTCGTGAAGCCTCCGGGCACGTCGATGATCGAGCCGCCCCGTCCGATGAACCCGAGGTACCGGCCCGAGCTGCTCAGCACCGTGACCCGGGCCTCGTGCTCCTCCTCGTGGGCGAGCTCGCCGACGAGGATCGTGCCGTTCGGACCCTGCGCCAGCGCCGTGGGCGTGGCCTGCCGGTCCGTGCTCGACGAGCCGTGCTGGGGCAGCACCGCGAAGACCCGTGGGGCCTTGCCGGGACGGGCTTCGATGATCGTGTTGCCGGCGGCGTCGGCGATCAGCTGCCGGCCGTCGAGCGCCAGGACCGCGTACGGGTTCGAGTCGAGCTCGGGCTTGCCCGTCTTCGGGTCGACGTACCCGTCGGGGTTGGGCGTCGAGAACTCGACGCTCGAGATGTCGGCGACCACGGTCGGGGTCCGGAACGACCGGGCCTTCAGGAGCTTGCCCGCCTGCGCCGACGGCAGGGGTGCGGGGATCTGGTCCGGCGGGGCGTAGGTCATCTGCACGTAGATCCGGCCGTCGTGCGTGCTCACGCCGTCGGATCCGACGGCGAAGGATCCGTCCGGCCCCGATGCCGAGAGGAGCCCGGTCACGACCCGCTGGAACGTGCCGTTCACGGTGGACCCGGGGTAGCGGATCCGGGCGACGGAGCCGGTGGCGCCGATGCACTGCGCCTCCTCCCCGGTGCCCTCGCAGAGGGAGCCGCCCCGGCCGGCTTCGGCGACGAACAGCTTGCCGGTGCGGTCCCGCCAGACCTGGCGGGGGTTGTTGAGGCCGCTCACCACGACCCGGGCGGTGGGCACCCGGGGCTTCGCGGTGGACGGTGGCGCGAGCCAGAGGACGAGCAGGCAGGCGACGGCGGTGCCGACGACGGTGCGAGCCGTCCGGCGTCGGGTCAGGGGTGTGGTGGACATGGGGGGCCTCCGCTGAGCCAGGCGGGGCCGCTCCCCGCGCCCCGTCCATGCTCCGCTCCCACCGGAACGAGGTTCCATACCGTCTTGGGGTGGTGGTCCCTCGCCCACCAGGCCGAGGCGGGCGCCCGAACGGGGCTCAGATCACCCCCACGGGGCGGAGCCCGGCGCGCAGCGCGACGCTCACCGCCTCGAGGCTCGAGTGGACGCCGAGCTTGGCCAGGATGTTCTTGGTGTGGGTCCGCACCGTGTTGATCGAGATCCCGAGCCGGCGGGAGATCGACGGCCGGTCGTAGCCGGCGATCATCAGGTCGAGCACCTCCCGCTCGCGCGGGGTGAGGGTGGCGACGAGGACCTGCCACTCGGTCGGAGCCTGCGGCTCGAGCAAGCGCGAGAGCACGTCGCCCAGGAGGTCCTTGGGCATCCAGCCACCGCCCGTCGACACCGCCTCGGCCGCGTCGATCACGTCCTGGGCCCGCGCCGACTTCGGCACGAACGCCCGGGCGCCGGCCCGCACGCTCGCCACCGCCGCCTCGGGGGCGCTGCGCTCGCTCAGCACCACCACCGGCGGCGACGCCCGGAGGCCCCGCACCCGGTGGAGCAGGTGCATGCCCTCGCCCCCGCTCACCGACAGGTCCACGATGGCGACGTCGGGGCGGATCCGCTCGATCGCGGCGAACCCCTCCGACGCCGACGTCGCGGTCGTCACCGGTCCCCAGCCCGACGAGCCCAGGAGGTCCGCGAGGGTCTCCAGGAGGTCCTCGTGGGCGTCGACGATCACCACCTTGTGCCCCATCGCATGAAGCTCGCACCACCGGGCGATGCCGCCTACCGCAAGGGAGGTGACTCCCTCTACCCCCTTCGACGATGCCGCGAGGCCCGCGGCCAGCCCACGACCGGCCCGCGACCGGGCGCCGCCTGGCATCCTGGCCCCAGGAGCCGATCCGGGAGCCGTCCATGACCATCGAGATCACCGAGAGCGCCCTCGCCACCGTCGGGATCGTCACCGTCAAGCGCGCCCTGCCCCGCCGCCACCGGCGGACCATCGGCGCCTGGTGCTTCGCGGACCACATGGGCCCGGCCGACGCCACCCCCGAGCACGGCCTCGACGTCGGCCCCCACCCGCACTGCGGGCTCCAGACGGTGACGTGGCTCACCCAGGGCGAGGTCCTCCACCACGACAGCCTCGGGACCGAGCAGCTCATCGCGCCCGGCCAGCTGAACCTGATGACCGCGGGGCGCGGGGTGTCGCACAGCGAGGAGGCCACCGGCTCCTACGCCGGTCCCGTCGAGGGCATCCAGCTCTGGATGGCCCAGCCCGACGCCACCCGCGACGGCGACCCGGCCTTCGAGCACCACGCCGAGCTCCCGGTGGTCGACTGGGCGGGCGGGCGGGCCACCGTCCTCGTCGGCACCCTCGACGGCACCACCAGCCCGGCCCGGATCGACTCGCCGATGGTCGGCGCCGAGCTCCTCCTCGATGCCCCGGCCACGGTGCCGGTGGACCCCGCGTTCGAGCACGGGCTCGTGGTGCTCGACGGCGCCGTCGAGGTCGACGGCGAGGTGCTCGCACCCGGCCACCTCGGCTACCTCGAGCCCGGCCTCGACCAGCTGGCCCTCGCGCCCGAGCCCGGCGCCCGGGTCATGCTCCTCGGCGGCATCCCCTTCCCCGAGCCGATCGTGATGTGGTGGAACTACGTCATCCGCGACCGCGGCGAGGCCACCGCCGCCCACCGCGCGTGGCTCGACGACGACGGCCGCTTCGGCACGGTCGACAGCGCGCTCGAACGGGTCATCGTGGACCTCCCGCCCTGGGCCTGATCGCGGCGCCGGTACCATCGCCGGACCATCGACCAGGGAGATAGCCGTGTCCGACAAGAGCGTGTTCACCGACGAGGAGTGGGAGGCCATCGGCGAGGCGCCGCTCGTCATCTCCATGGCCATGGCTGCCGTCGGCCCGCACGGCCCGATCTCGATGATCAAGGAGTCGACCGCGTCGGCCAAGGCCATCGCCATGCCCCACGACCACGGCACCGCCAACGGCCTCATCGCCGAGATCATCCAGGTCGCCAAGAGCAAGGAAGCCCGCAAGGACGCCAAGCACCACAAGGCGCCCACCGTCCCCGCCATGGTGGACTCGCTCCTCGAGGACCTGCCCGCCGCGGCCGCCGCGCTCGACAAGCTGCCCGCCGACGAGGCCGCCGGCGTGAAGACGTGGTTCTCCGACATCGCCAAGGCGATCGCCGACGCCGCCAAGGGCACCAGCGCCGAGGAGCAGCAGGTGATCGACCGGATCGGCGCCATCTTCGCCTGAGGCGCGCCAGACTGGGTGCTGCGGCCGAGGGGAACCGGCCGCAGCACCGTCGATCCCAGGGGAGCCGACCATGTCCACCGACGAGCAGATCCTCGGCCGAGCGAACCGCGACGACCTCCGGGCCATCATCGCCATCGCCAACACCGACGTCGACGAAGCGATCCACGTGGTGGAGGACAACGCCCCGGCGATCTTCACCTGGGACTACGAGAAGGGCCGCCGCCCGGCCCTCAACAAGCTCTACGAGAAGGCCAAGCACGCCCAGTGGAACGGCGAGACCGACCTCGACTGGAGCATCGAGGTCGACCAGGAGCACTTCGCCAGCATGATCTCGGCGATGCGCCAGCAGCAGATGGAAGCCGGCGGCTTCGACCTACGCGGCACCCCGTTCGAGAAGTGGGGCGAGAAGGAGTGGCTCACCCACGCCATGGAGAACCAGAACTGGAGCCTGAGCCAGTTCATGCACGGCGAGCAGGGGGCGCTCGTGTGCACGGCGAAGATCGTCGAGACCGTCCCGTGGATCGACGCCAAGTACTACGCCGCCACCCAGGTGATGGACGAGGCCCGCCACGTCGAGGTGTTCGCCAAGTACCTCGACACCAAGCTCAACGGGCATTACCCCATCAACGCCCACCTGAAGATGCTGCTCGACGACATCATCAACGACTCCCGCTGGGACATGACCTACCTCGGGATGCAGATCATGGTGGAGGGCCTGGCGCTCGCCGCCTTCGGCCTGGCCATGAGCACCACGCCCGATCCGCTGCTCAAGCAGCTGCTCCGCTACGTCATGAGCGACGAGGCCCGCCACGTGGCCTTCGGCGTGCTCTCGCTGAAGGAGTACTACGAGGAGCTCACCGACGCCGAGATGCTCGAGCGCCAGGAGTTCGCCTTCGAGGCGGCGGTCCGCATGCGAGACCGCTTCCTCCAGCAGGAGGTGTGGGACCGCCTCGGCGTCGACGTGAAGGCGGCGGTGAAGCTCTTCGACCGGCCCGCCGAGGTCAAGAACCAGGACCCGTTCCAGCAGCTCCTGTTCTCCAAGATCGTCCCCAACTGCAAGAAGCTCGGGCTGCTCGACGCCAACGACGGCTGGCTGCGCAAGCGCTTCGACACGCTCGGCGTCACCCAGTTCGAGGACTGGGTCGACACCGGCGAGGAGTACCTGGAGATGGACGCGGTCACCGCCGACCGCCTCGCCGCCGCCGAAGGCGCCTGACCCGGCGCCGCCGGAGCACCCGCGCCGGACCGGCCCGCGCCGCCGACGTGCGAACATCGCCGCATGGGACGACGGCTCGCAGCGATCGGCACCTTCGGATGGGCGGCGGCCAAGGCGGGTGGCGCCTCGCGCCCGGTCGAGCTGCGGGCGCGGCAGCGGTGGACGACCGAGCGGGCGCAGCGGTGGCAGGACGAGACCGGCTGGCTCCTCGGCTGCAACTTCACGCCGTCCACCGCGTCGAACCAGCTGGAGCTGTGGCAGGCCGACACGTTCGACCCCGAGACCATCGACCGGGAGCTGGGCTGGGCCGCCGAGACCACCGGCATGAACTCGATCCGCCTGTTCCTGCACGACCTGTGCTGGACGGTCGACGGGCCCGCGTTCCTCGACCGGGTCGACCGCGTGCTCGACCTCGCGGCCGGCCACGGGATCAACGTGCTGCCCGTCCTCTTCGACGGCATCTGGGACCCGGATCCCCGACCGGGCCCACAGCGCCGGCCCCGTCCCGGCATCCACAACTCCACGTGGGTCCAGGGCCCGGGCGCCGCGGTCATCGCCGACCCGAGCCGCTGGCCGGCGCTGCGCCCCTACGTGGAGGCGGTGATCGACCGCTTCGGCCACGACGAGCGGGTGGTCGGCTGGGACCTGTTCAACGAGCCCGACAGCTGGAACCTGGCGTGGGCCCACCGGGATCCGGCCGGGAAGCGGGCCAAGGTGGGGGCGCTGCTCGAGCAGATCTGGGACTGGGCCGGAGCCGTCGATCCCGACCAGCCCCTCACCGTCGGCGTGTACGAGCTGCCGAGCGGCCACGTCGAGCGGGCGAGCGCCGTGGCCCGCACCGCCATCGAGCGCTCCGACGTGATCTCGTTCCACTCCTACTCGTCGGAGGAGGGCCTGACGAAGGCGATCGACGGCCTGGGCCGGTTCGGCCGGCCGCTGGTCTGCACCGAGTGGATGGGCCGCCCCGCCTCGCCCGTCGCCCTCGCCGAGGTGTTCCGCGACCGCGGCGTCGGGGCCTACTGCTGGGGCCTCGTCGACGGCCGGACCCAGACCCGCTACCCGTGGACCTCCTGGTACAAGCGGGCCGCACCGGACGCTCCCTGGTTCCACGAGCTGCTCCACGCCGACGGCACCCCGTACGACGACGACGAAGCGGCCCTGCTCCGACGCGTCTCCCCGCGCTGAGCCCCCGAGCGGGTCGCCGCGGCAGGTGCCAGGATGCGGCCGCACCCGAACCGGAGGACGCCCGATGCCGCACCCCCACGACGAGGTCGTCGCCGCGACCGAGCGCTACCGAGCCCTGCGCGAGGCCATCGGTCGCGGCGAGCACGACTGGCCGGCGCTGGCCGACCTCTTCACCGACGACGCCGTCTACATCGACCCGGCGTGGGGGCGCATCGAGGGCCGAGACGAGATCCGCACCTTCATGGCCGAGTCCATGACCGGCCTCGAGGACTGGACCTTCCCCATCGAGTTCATCGCCATCGAGGGCGACCAGGTCGTGGTGAAGTGGACCCAGGAGCTGCCCGGCACCCGACCCGACGGCCGCCGCTGGAGCCAGTCCGGCTACTCGACGCTGCTCTACGCCGGCGACGGCCGGTTCTCCTACGAGGAGGACCTCCTCAACATGGCCCACGTCATCGAGGACATCGTCGCCAGCGGCTGGACGCCGGGCCCCGGCTTCACCCCGCCACCGGCCCAGCCGGACCGCGACGTGTCCCGTCCCGGCTGAGCCGGGCGCCGGTACGATGCGCGGCCGTGACCACGACTGAACCCGGCACCGACGAGACCATCCGCCCGCAGGACGACCTGTTCGGCCACGTGAACGGCGCCTGGCTCGCCACCGCCGAGATCCCCGGCGACCTGGCCGTCAGCGGCGGGTTCATCGACCTGGCCCTCGAGGCCGAGGAGATCGTGGGCGACCTGCTCACGGAGGCCCGCGAGGCGGTCGCCGCCGGCACCCCGGCCGACGAGGACCAGCGCAAGCTCGGCGACCTCTCGACCAGCTTCCTCGACGAGGCCCGCATCGAGGAGCTGGGCGCGGCCCCCATCGCCGACGACCTCGCGGCCATCGCTGCGCTCACCGGCACGTCCGACGTGGTGCGGCTGCTCGGCCGGCTCCAGCGCGAGGGCTCGGGCGGTCTGGTCGACGCCTACGTCAACACCGACGACCGCCAGTCCGACCGCAACATCGTGAACCTGGTCCAGGGCGGCATCGGCCTGCCCGACGAGTCGTTCTACCGGGAGGACGGCTTCGCCGAGATCCGCACCGCCTACGGCACCCACGTCACCCGGGTGCTGGAGCTGATCGGCCTCGACGAGCACCAGGCCGCCGACGGCGCCGCCCGCGTGCTCGCACTGGAGACCCGCCTGGCAGCCGGCCACTGGGACCGGGTCAAGTCCCGCGACGTCATCGCCTCCTACAACCTGGTCTCGTTCGCCGAGCTGGGCGAGCTGGCCCCCGCCTACGACTGGGCCGCCTGGGCCGAGGGCCTCGGCGCAGCCGGCGCCGAGCTCGACGAGGTCCTCGTCCGCCAGCCCAGCTACCTCGAGGCCCTGTCCGAGGCGCTGGCCGACGTGCCGCTCGCGGACTGGCAGGCCTGGCTCTCGTACCACGTCGCCATCGGCGCGGCGCCGTACCTGTCGACGCCGTTCGTCGACGAGCACTTCTCCTTCTTCTCCCGCACCTTGAAGGGCGTCACCGAGCAGCGAGACCGCTGGAAGCGCGGCGTGGCCCTCTGCAACGGCATCCTCGGTGAGGCCGTGGGCGCCCTCTACGTCGCCAAGACCTTCCCGCCCGACGCCAAGGCCCAGATGGACGAGCTGGTCGCCAACCTGGTGGAGGCGTACCGGGTCAGCATCGGCCAGCTGCCCTGGATGAGCGACGAGACCAAGGAGCGGGCGTTCGCCAAGCTCGGGCAGTTCCGCCCCAAGATCGGCTACCCGGACACCTGGCGCGACTACTCCGCGCTGGAGATCGCGGCCGACGACCTGCTCGGCAACATCCGCCGCGGCTCGGCGTTCGAGACCGCCCGCCAGCTCGCCAAGATCGGCGCCCCCGTCGACCGCGACGAGTGGCTCATGACGCCCCAGACCGTGAACGCCTACTACAACCCCGGCGTCAACGAGATCTGCTTCCCGGCCGCCATCCTCCAGCCGCCGTTCTTCGACCCCGAGGCCGACGCCGCCTACAACTACGGCGGCATCGGTGCGGTGATCGGCCACGAGATCGGCCACGGCTTCGACGACCAGGGCTCGCAGTACGACGGCGAGGGCAACCTCGACAACTGGTGGACCGACGCCGACCGCGAGCAGTTCCAGGTCCTCGCCGACAAGCTCATCGCCCAGTACGACGGCTTCGAGCCCCGCGAGCTGCCCGGCCATCCGGTCAACGGCGCCCTCACGGTCGGCGAGAACATCGGCGACCTCGGCGGGCTCACCATCGGCCTGCTCGCCTACGAGCTCAGCCTCGGCGACGAGGGCGCACCGGTGATCGACGGCCAGACCGGTCGCGGCCGGGTGTTCTGGAACTGGGCGAACATCTGGCGCATCAAGACCCGGCCGGAGGCCCAGCTCCAGCTGCTCTCGATCGATCCGCACTCCCCCGCCGAGTTCCGGGCCAACATCGTCCGCAACCTCGACGAGTTCCACGAGGAGTTCGGCACCACGGCCGACGACGGCCTCTGGCTCGACCCCGAGGACCGCGTCCGCATCTGGTGACCCCGGCGGACGGGAAGTGTCCGCCGGGGTGTGGGACGAATGGTGAACACAGCTGTTCACCAAGGCTAGGGTCGGCGGACGCAACGACGGGAGCCGACCCATGTCCGAAGCCCCATCCCTCGCGGGACGCCGGGTCCTCATCACCGGCGCCGCCCGCGGCATCGGCGCGGCCCTGGCCCGCCGCCTCCACGAACGGGGTGCCCGCGTGGCCCTGGCCGGGCTGGAGCCCGAGCTGCTCGCCGAGGTCGCGGCCTCCTGCGGCGGCGCGCCGTGGGCCGCGTGCGACGTCACCGACGAGGCCCAGGTCGAGGCGGCCGTCGCCACCGCGGTCGAGGCCCTGGGCGGGCTCGACGTCGTGGTGGCCAACGCCGGCGTGGCGGCCCAGCTGCCGATCGTGGGCGGCGACGCGCAGGTCATGCGCCGCACGCTCGACGTCAACGTCATGGGCGCCTACCTCACCGTCCGGGCCGCCGGCGACCACGTCAGCCACCCCGGCGGGTACGTGGTGCTGGTGTCGTCGCTGGCCGCCGCGGTGAACCCGCCGCTGCTCGGGGCGTACAGCGCGTCGAAGGCGGCGGTCGAGGTGCTCGGCAACACCCTGCGCGCCGAGCTCCGGCCCACCGGCGCCAAGGTCGGCGTCGCCTACTTCGCCGAGCTCGACACCGACATGACCAGCCGGGGCTTCGACACCGAGGCCGCCGTGCAGCTCACCGGCGGTGGCACCCCCACCAAGGTCAGCCCGCTCTCGGTCGGCATCGACGCCCTCGAGCGCGGCATCGCCCGCCGGTCGCGCCGCATCGTCGCGCCGTGGTGGGTCGGCCCGATCCTCCCGGTGCGGATGACCGCCCAGCGCGTCGTCGACCGGTACCTCGCCCGCAACGTGGCACGCGCCGTGGCCACCGCCCGCAGCGAGCAGGTCGGCCTCACCACCGCCCAACCCGAGCCCGACCCGGCCGCGGACGGCGGCGAGCGGTGACCGCGCCACGGATCGCGCCCGGCAGACGCAGCGACGTCGGCATCCCCAACTGGGTGGTGTGCCGGGTGCTCGGCAAGGTCGGCGGCACCCCGCCGCCGAACCTGTTCACCACCCTCGGCCGCCACCGCCGCCTGTTCCGCGGGTGGCTCCGGTTCGCCGGACGGCTCATGCCCGGCGGCCGGCTCCCCCGCCGGGAGACGGAGCTGGTCATCCTCCGGGTCGCCCACCTGCGGTCGTGCACCTACGAGTGGGAGCACCACGTCCGCCTCGGCCGCCGTGCCGGCGTGACCGCCGACGAGATCGAGCGGATCCAAGGCGACCTCGACCCCGATCGGTGGACCAGCCGCGAGGCCGCCATCCTCACCGTCGTCGACGAGCTCCACGCCCACGGCGACCTCAGCGACCCCACCTGGGACCGGCTCCAAGCCCACCTCGACGACCGGCTCGCGATCGAGCTGGTCCTGCTGGTCGGCCACTACGAGATGCTGGCGACGGCCATCACCACGCTGCGCATCGCCCCCGACCCGCACCGCTGACGGCCCGCGTCACCCTGCGTCGGCCGTCCGGGCCGCTCGGGCCTCGACCAGCTCCTCCACCGCCGTGGGGAGGGTCTCCTCGAAGTCGATGAGCTTGGCCCACGTCGGCGTGACCACGATGCGCACCATCCCTGGGTACAGCGAGCGCACCTCGGCCTCCCAGCCCTGGCGCTGCTCGTCGGACATCTCGTAGGTGCCGTTCATCTCGAGGAACTCGTCGGGGATGCCGTCGACCTCGTCGAGCTCGACGTCGCCGCGGATCAGCAGGATCTTCGGCGGGTGCACCTCGGTGTCGATGGTGAGCGCGACCTGCGGGTCCTGGCGCAGCGCCGCCAGCTTGGGCGCGTTCGGCGGGGTGCAGATCACCGCCTCCCGGCCGTTCCAGGTGAAGGCGATCGGCACGACCCGCGGCGTCCCGTCCGGCGCCGTGTACGCCATCCGGGTCAGATCCCGGGCCAGCAGCTCCTGGCTGTAGGGCTTGGCCAGGACCTCGACGACCTCGTTCGCATCCATGGTGGGCTCCTCTCGGTGGCGGCGGGACCTCGTGCCCCGCCCGCACCCCCAGGACGGAGCCGCCCCGGCGTTCTCGACATCCGGCCCCGAGAAGACCTCCTGCAGCCGAGGTCCGCCTGGACCGGGTGCGCCGGAGCGCCCAGAGGTCGGACAGCGAAGGCCCGTGAAGCGCCAGGAAAGCATCAGGGGTACGGCCGGGTCGAGCCCCTGACCGCCCGGCCGTGCTCAGCGGGCCACGAGGATGTCGGCGGCGAGGGCCATGAGCTGGTCGTGGAGCTGGGGGAGGCGGTCGAGCTCGTCGGCGGCGACGATCGCGGTGACCATCGAGGAGACGGCGGCGACCAGGACCTCGGCCGCGAAGCGCTGGTCGGGCCGGGTGCCGAGGGGGCCGTCGAGGCCCTCGTGGGTGGTGGCGACCACGTCGACGAACACGTCGAGCGAGCGGCGCCGCTGCTCGATGCAGATCGGGCCGGCGGCGTAGACCTCGACGAGGAAGACCCGGGCCAGCGACGGGGCGGCGGCGAGGGCTTCGAGGTAGGTGGAGAGGACGTTGTCGAGCTTCTCGAGCGGCGGTGCGTCGGAGCGGCGCAGGTCGTCGAGGCCGGCGGTCATCAGGTCGGTGACCAGCGCGGCGTGGGCCTCGAACGCGGCCCGGAAGCAGTCGTCCTTGCTCTTGAACTGCTCGTAGAACGTGGCCCGGGAGACGCCGGAGCGCTTGATGACGTCGGCGACGACGGTGTTGGCGTAGCCCTTCTCCGCCACCGCCTCGGTGATGGCGTCGAGCATGCGGGTGCGCTGCGACCGGGCGACGTCGTCGCGGCTCAGCCCGTGGGGGCCGCGCGGCAGGGGGCGGGAGGGGTCGCCGGGCACCCGGAGAACGTAGCGCCGGTCCGCGGTCGAACGGTGGCGCTGCGAAAAGTCATAGACAAATATGTTTCTCTCTTGTACCGTCCGAGGTGCGCCGGCTCGGGGGACGGGCCGGCTCGGCGAGGAGGCACGCCAATGCACGAGCACCCGACCTCCGTCCACGGACCCGGCCGCCGGCGGCCGCGGCGACGACGCCTGGCGTCCCTCGCCGCGCTCGCGCTGGCCGCCGCGGCGGCACCGCTGCTGGCCCCGCAGGCGGCGCAGGCCGATGCGCCGAACCTCGTCTCGCGCGACGGGATCACGGTGACGGCGACCCGGTGGATCTCGGCCCGCACGCTCGAGGCCGACATCTCGACACCGCTCATCGCACCGAACGCGGTGAACGGCCCGCACCGCATCCGGATCACCCTGCCCACCGGGTACGCCGAGAACCCGACGGCCCGCTACCCGGTGCTGTACCTGCTCCACGGCGGCGCCGGCGGCAACGCGGCCCAGTGGACCAGCGGCGGGGGCGACGCCGAGGCGATCACCGCGGGCAAGCCGGTGATCACGGTGATGCCCGACGGCGGCAAGGTCGGCTGGTACACCAACTGGGTCGACCAGTCGAGAGGCGCCCAGCGGTGGGCCGACTTCTACCTGACCCAGGTGATCCCCTGGGTCGACGGCAACCTGCGGACCGTGGCGGCGAAGGACGGCCGGGCCATCGCCGGCCTGTCGATGGGCGGGTACGGCGCCGTCCGCCTGGCCCAGGACCGGCCCGACCTGTTCGCCTCGGTGGCCAGCTTCTCGGGCGCCGTCGACCTCGGCGACATGGGCACGCGCACCGTCGTCACCGAGCAGGCGATCCAGAACGGCTTCCCGGGGAACGGCCCGTTCGGGTCGCCGTTCTGGCCGGCCGACGGCACCTGGAAGGCCCAGGATCCGATGAAGCGGCCGACGCGCCTGGCCGGGCTCCAGGTCCTGCTCTACGCCGGGGCCGGCATCCACGACGCCGACGTGATCGAGCGCACCATGGGCCAGTCGGCGGACCGGTTCTCGAAGGTCCTCACCGCCAACGGCATCCCCCACCTCTGGCAGATGTACGGCCGCCCGGGCGCCTCGGTGCCCTACGGCTGCGACGGCGGCCACAACTTCAGCTGCTGGAACTACGCGCTCCAGGACGCGCTGCCCCGGATCCTCACGGTCCTGCGCACGCCGGGGAGCACGCCGACCACCCCACCCCCGGCCGGGACGCAGCTGCTGGCCAACCCCGGCTTCGAGTCCGCCGGGCTGGCGCCCTGGAGCTGCAGCGGGACGTGCGGCCAGGACCGTGGCGCGGGACTGGCCCGGACCGGCACCGGCAACGGCTGGGCCCGGGGCACATCGGGCTGGCACGACCTGCACCAGACGATCCCGGTCCAGGCCGGGCGGACCTACCGGATCACCGGGTGGGTGCGGACGTCGGCCAACGCCCGTGACGGCTACTTCGGGCTGCGCACCGCCTCGGGCCAGGTGGTCGGCGAGCAGCGGTTCGGCCCGGCCACGGGCTACACCCACCTGTCCGTCACGGTGTCCTCCGGCGCCAGCACCTCGCTCGTCGCCTACGCCGGAACCTGGGCCAGCGGCGACACCTGGATCCAGGTCGACGACGTGTCCGTCGTGCCCACCACCTGACCTGGCCGCGCACCTCCAGGCAGGTGGCTAGGTTCCCACCCATGCGCGTTCTGATCTTGGGGGCAGGGTTCGGGGGGTTGGAGCTGAGCACGCGGCTCTCCGAGGAGCTGGGGGCCGACGCCGACGTCGTGCTGATCGACAAGGCCGACGGGTTCGTGTTCGGCTTCTCGAAGCTCGACGTGATGTTCGGCCGCACCACCGCCGACGCGGTGCGCCACTCGTACGCCGACGTGGTGAAGCCGGGCGTCACGTTCGTCCAGGCCGAGATCACCGAGATCGACCCTGCTGCGAAGCGGGTCCAGACGTCGGCCGGCTCGTTCGAGGGCGACGTCCTCGTGGTGGCTCTCGGCGCCGACCTCCACCCCGACCAGACCCCCGGGCTGGTCGAGGGCGGGCACGAGTTCTACACGGTGGCCGGCGCCTTCGCGGCGGCCGACGTGCTCGCGGCGTTCGAGGGCGGACGGGTCGTCGTGGGCGTGTGCTCGACCCCGTTCAAGTGCCCGCCCGCGCCGAGCGAGACCGCGCTGCTCGTCCACGACTTCCTCACCGATCGGGGCCTGCGCGACACGTCGAGCGTCGACCTGGTGATGCCGTTGCCCGTGCCGATCCCGCCGTCACCCGCGGCGTCCGAGGCCCTGCTCACCGCCTTCGAGGAGCGCGGCATCGGCTGGCACGCCGGCACCCTCATCCGCGGCCTCGACCCGGAGCGCAAGGTCGCGATGATGGCCGACGGCTCCGAGATGGCCTACGACCTGTTCCTCGGCATCCCGGTCCACCGGGCGCCGGCGGTGGTCGAGGCGTCGGGCCTCACCGAGGACGGTTGGATCCCGGTCGACTCGCTCACGCTCGAGACCGCGTTCCCCGACGTCTACGCCGTGGGCGACGTCACCAGCGTCGGCACCCCCAAGGCCGGCGTGTTCGCCGAAGGCCAGGCATCGGTCGTGGCCGATGCGATCATCGCCCGGGCCAAGGGCGGCGACGCCTCGCACTACGACGGCGTCGGCATCTGCTACCTCGAGTTCGGCCACGACGAGGTGGCCAAGGTCCAGGTCACCTTCGTCCAGGGCCAGGCGCCCCACGGGTCGATGGTGCCGGCGTCGCAGGCCAACGCCGCAGACAAGGTCGAGTTCGGGCGCTCCCGCATCGCCCGGTGGTTCGGGCGCGACTGGTCCACCTGACGCCCCATGTCGTCAGGACCAGCCGGCCCGAGCCGAACGGGGCCGGATCAGCCGGCGGGCGCGGCCTGCGCCGCGGGCTCGTCGTCGAGCCAGCGGTCCAGCGCGGCGACGAGGTCCGGCGTGCGCAGGGGCTTCGTCAGGTAGTCGTTCATCCCGGCGTTGAGGGCGATCTCCCGGTCGCCGGCCATCGCCCGGGCGCTGAGCCCGATGATCGGGATGGGACGGAGGTGGCGCAGCCGCTCCGAGTCCCGGATCATCTTCGTGGCCTGGTAGCCGTCGACGCCCGGCATCATCACGTCCATGAGGATCGCCCCGTACTGGGTGTCCGCACAGGCCGCGACGGCGCCGGAGCCGTCCTCGACGATGTCGACCTCGTAGCCCAGCTTCTTGAGGACGCCGGCGGCGACCACCTGGTTGATCTTGTTGTCCTCGGCGAGGAGTATCCGCTGCATGGGGTGCTTCCCTTTCAGGGCTGGCTGCTGGTGGCGACCGGCTCGGGGACCGGCCAGATGACCGGCTCGGTGGCCGGACGGGCGGGGGCCGGCTCGGGAGCCGGACGGGCGTGGGCCGCTTCGGCGGCCGGGCGGGTGATGAGCGCGTCGACGATGCGGCGCAGCAGGTAGGAGGTGCGGACCGGGCGGACCAGCACCGATTCGATCCCGGCGTCGTGCGCTTCCTGGCGGGAGAGGTCCGAGGCCGCGCTGAGGAGCAGGATCACGGTGGACGACGTCCGGCGCTGGTACCGGAGGTGGCGGGCCAGCTCCATGCCGTCCATGCCGTCGAGCTTGTGCTCGACGATGGCGAGGGCGTAGCGCTCGTCGGGCGCATCGGCGGTCCACGCGTACTCGTGGAGCGCCTCCTCCGCCGACGTGGCCTGGTCGACGATGAAGCCCCAGCTGTGGAGGGTGTGGGCGAGGACGCTGCGGTTCACGGCGTTGCCGTCGACCACGAGGGCCCGCAGGCCGACCAGCGCGGCGAGGCCCCGCTCGGTGCTCTGGGTGCCGATCCCCATGGGCAGCGTGACCCGGAACACGGTGCCGAGGCCGACCTCGCTCGCCAGCTCGATGGTGCCGCCCTGGAGGTCCACGAGGCCGCGCACGATGCCGAGGCCGAGGCCGGTGCCGCCGTAGTTGCGGGTGGTCGTCTCGTCCAGCTGCGAGAACGGCTCGAACAGGCGGGCCTGCTCCCCCTCGGGGATGCCGATGCCCGTGTCGATCACCAGGAACGACACGTGATCGGGGTGACCCTCGGCTGGCATCGCCCGCAGCGTCACCGAGCCCTCGGGCGTGAACTTCACCGCGTTGTTCACCAGGTTCAGGAGGATCTGGCGCAGGCGCACCGGGTCGCCTCGGCGGTTCGTGATCATCCCCGGCTCGCAGTAGGCGTAGAGCTCGATGTTCTTGCGGCGGGCGCTGTCGCCCACGAGCATCGCCACCTCGTCGAGCAGGTCGGTGAGGTCGAGGTCGATCTCCTCGAGGTCCATCCGCTCGGCCTCGATCTTGGAGAAGTCGAGCAGGCTGTCGATGAGCCCGAGCAGGCCCTCGGCCGAGGTGGCGACGCCGACCGCGAGCTCGTGCTGGTCCTCGTCGAGCTCGGTGTCGAGGAGCAGGCCGGTGAGGCCGATCACGGCGTTCATCGGCGTGCGGATCTCGTGGGACACGTTGGCGAGGAAGTGGGACTTCAGCGTCGAGGCGTGGATCGCCTCGTCTCGGGCCAGGCCGAGCTCGGCGGTGAGGATCTGGTTCTCGGCGATGACCGTCACGTGCAGCAGCACGGCCAGGGTCAGCACGCCGATGGTGATCCACCCGAGCTCGACGGCCACGGGCTGGCCGGTGACCTGGCGGAGGGTCGTGCCGACCACGATCAGGATCGAGAGGCCGGGAGCGGCCAGGAGCAGCAGCCGGCTCCGGTCGACCTCGGCGTGGGTCCGGTCGTCGCCGGCCTGCCAGGTGCGGACGCCGGCCGTGGCGATGGCGACGAACGCCAGGGCGATCGCCATGCCCACCACGCCCGGGCTGGCGGCCGAGGCCGGGCCCACCTCGCTGGTGGCGGTGGAGAGGGCGGCCAGCGCGCCGATGCCGGGCAGCAGCAGCACGCTGCCCCGGGCCAGGTGCGGGAGCTTGCACACCGCGAACACGACGACGCCCAGCAGCAGGATGTCGCTGATCGGGTAGGCCATGAGCGCCACCTGGTCGATCAGCGGCCGGCCCGCGGAGGCGTCGAACGCCGCGGGCAGGATCGTGACCCAGCCGGCGAAGAGCACCGACGCCGAGATCATCAGCCACTCGGCCACGAACCGGAGGCGGGCGACCGCCCGCTGGGGGGCATCGAGCAGGAGCAGGAGGGCCACCGAGAAGGCGACCATGGCACCGACCGCGGCGAGGTCGGAGAAGGTGAAGTCGACGGTGGAGCGGCCGGCGCTCTTCCACAGCGGCTGGGCCTCGGAACCGGCGCACCAGAGCACGCTCCCGAGGGCCACCGAGGACCAGGCGACGCGGACGAGCCCGGACGCCTGCCAGGCCACCGCCAGGGCGATCCCGGCGGTCACCGAGGCCACCAGCACCCCGGAGACGCCGGCGGACCAGCCGCCCAGCTCGAGGCCCAGGATGATCATCAGGATCGAGCAGGCCAGGCCGACCCAGCTGAGGCGCCGCCAGACCGATCCGACCGCCCCCATGACCCAGGTGATGAACAGGTCGAAGCGGTCCGGGGCGTCGAAGTCGGGCGCGTCGTCGAGGTGCCGTTCGAGCGCGAGCGCCTCGGCCGTCCGGCCACGTCGTGAGATGGACCCCTCCACACCCTGTTCTTCGGCCACAGTGGGTGTCATCTCAACCGCGAACGGTGGGAATTCTGCCAGTTTGGGTCCTTCGGCCCCGTGGATGCCCCCGTACGGGTGACTCCTGGCACAGGACGGGGCCATACCACCCCGTTCGCGGTCTGTTCGCGCCCTCCGCGCGACCCTCCGAGGCCGAGGAGCGGACCGAGAGGGAACCCGATGACCAAGCGCGTGGTGGGACTGGCCGTCGGCCTGCTGGTGGTGGCGTCGGGCCTCGTGCTCGGCTCGAACCGGGCCGAGGCCGCCGTGGTCACGTTCACGGTGACCAGCACCGCCGATGCACCCGACGCCAGCCCCGGGAACGGCACCTGCGCCACCGCGGCGGCAGCCTGCACCCTCCGGGCGGCGATCGAGGAGGCCAACGCCGGCACCTCGCTGAACACCTACACGATCAACATCGGCGTGGCCGGGACGCTGCAGCTGGGTGCCTCGATCCTCCCGGGCCTCCTGCGGACGATCACGATCGACGGGTCCACCGCCCCCGGGTACGCCGTGGCCACCGGCCCGACGTTCGGGGTCCGCTGCGCCTCACGAGGGCCCAACACCGACGGGATCGGCGTGTCGGCGCCCAACTCGACGGTCCGGGCCCTGCGGATCACCAACTGCGACCTGGGCATCGACATCGGCGCCGCGGCCACGGGGACGAAGGTCGTCGGCAACTACGTCGGCAACGACGGGACGGCGTTCGCCGACGCCGACGCCGTCACCTGGGGGATCCGGACCCTCGGGCCGAGCACCGTCATCGGCGGCAGCACCGCCGCCGACCGCAACGTCGTGTCCGGCTTCATCGCGCGCGGCATCGCCGTCGAGGGCACCGCGGCCGGCACGATCATCCGGGGCAACTACGTCGGCACCGACAAGACCGGCACCTCGGCCATCCGCAACCCCGCCGGCAACAAGTACCTCACCTCCGAGGTCGGCGCGATCGGGGCCAGCATGGCCATCAACACCAACGCGCCGTCCTCCCAGATCATCGGCAACGTCGTGTCCGGCAACCCCGGCTGGGGCATGGCCGTCACGAGCGACGGCACCGTGATCAAGGGGAACGTGGTCGGGCTCGACGCCACGGGCACCACCGGGCTCGGCAACTTCGGCCTCGGGATCACCGTCTCGAACGCCACCAACGTCACCGTCGGCGGGACGGGCGCCGGCGAGGGCAACGTCATCGCCGACGTCCGGGCGGTGGCCGGCCAGGCCACGATCAACGCCCGGACCCTCCTCGACTTCGCCGGCTCGACCGGCACCGCCCTCGGCAACCGCATCGGCACCAACGCGGCCGGGACCGCCGCCGTCGGGACCCCGGGGACGCTCGCGACCCCGGTCACCGGGCTCCTCATCCGGGGCCGCGACCTGGCGCCCGCCGGGCCCAGCAACGTCACCGTGGGCGGGACCGCCGCCGGGGCCGGGAACCTGATCTCGGGCAGCACCCGGAACGTCGACCTCCAGTCCTACGCCGGGCAGCCCACGATCAACCGGGCGGTGCTCAAGGGCAACCTCATCGGCACCAACGCCGCGGGCACGGCCTCGCTGTCCAACCAGACCTCGATCGGCATCCTCGTGGGGCCGAACGTCGCCGCGACGATCGGCGGCCCCGCCGCGGGTGAGGGCAACGTGGTGTCCGGCAACGCCTCGACGATCAACGACGCGTACGAGGCCGGGATCCACGTCAACGACAACCAGTCCGGCGTGACCATCCAGGGCAACAAGGTGGGCACCAACCAGGCCGGCACCGCGGCGCTCGGCAACGAGGCCTACGGCATCCGGGTCTTCGGCCCGCCGGCCACCCCGGTCGGGTCGCCCCCCTGGCCGACGAACGCCGGCGGACCGGTGCGGATCGGCGGCTCGGCCGCCGGCGCCGGCAACCTGATCTCGGGCAACGGGCGGTCGGGCCTCGCCGACCAGCGCCCGTCCGTCATCCAGGGCAACCGGATCGGCACCAACGCGGCCGGCACCGCCGCCATCCCCAACAGCGCCGACCCGGTCCTCATCTCCGGCGCGGTCGAGCTGCAGGGCGCGGGCATCACCTTCGGCGGGTCGGGCGCCGGCGAGGGCAACCTCGTGTCGGGCAACGGGCGCTACGGCGTCTCGATCATCGGCGCCACGGTGCCGACGGTGCGGGGCAACAAGATCGGAACCGACGCCGCGGGCACCGGCGTGCTCGGCAACGGCCGGGAGGGGCTGTCGATCAGCGGCCGGGCCACCGGCGCCATCGGAGGCACGGGGGCAGGTCAGGCCAACGTCATCGCCAACAACGCCGGCGCCGGCGTCCTGCTCCTGCACACGACCGCGGTCGACGTGCGCGGCAACCTCATCCACTCGAACAGCAGCCTCGCGATCGACCTCCTGCAGCACCAGGAGGTGACGGAGTTCGCCGGCCCGGCCAACGGCGACCAGATCCACCCGACGCTCACCTCGGTGACCGCCGGGAGCGGCAGCACGACCGTGAACGGCACCGTGCGATCGGACAAGGCGGGGCCGGTGCTGGTCGACATCTACGCGAGCAGCACCTGCCCCTCCGCCCACAACTCGGGCGAGGCCGAGCAGTTCCTCGGGACGATCTCGGTCCCCTACGCCGGCGGTGACGTGGTGACGCCGTTCTCCGGCACCGTGGCGGCTTCGACCGTCGGCTCGGTGATCACCGCGACCGCCACCGTGGCCGGCAACGGGACCAGCCAGTACTCCACCTGCGCCCCGGTGTCCGACCTGGCGTTCACCGTCATCGACAGCCACACCCAGACCCCGGTCGGGACCGAGGCGGCCAGCCAGTACACGATCACCAACCGCGGGCCCGCGGCGGCGACGGGCGTCCAGGTCTCGATCGAGGGCCTCAAGGGCTCGACCGCGGCGAACGACCAGGCGTTCGCCGACCTGCCCTCGCAGGGGTCCATCGACGCCGGGATCACCACCTGGAACGTCGGCACGCTCGCTCCGGGTGCCTCGGCGAAGGTCTGCCTCCGCGGCCCGATCGTGCGGGCGAGCTACCGGATCACGCTGGACGGCGACATCGACGTCGACGTCCCCACGCTGTTCTCGCCGCGGCTCACCACGCAGAGCGCCTCGGGCATCAAGGACCCGTACCGCGGCAACAGCTACGGCGACGGCCTCGTCCGGGTCGGGGCCGTTCAGGGCGCCACCGGCATCTGCCCGCTGCCGACCCTCACGATCGACGACGCCTCACTGACCCGACCGGCCAGCGGCACCGCGTCGATGACGTTCACCGTGCGCCTCTCGAGCGTCCAGACCCGCCCGGTGAAGGTGAAGTACGCCACCGCGAACGGCAAGGCGGTCGCCGTCGAGGACTACCTCGCCACCTCCGGCGAGCTCACGATCCCGGCCGGGCAGACCACCGGCGCCATCACCGTGCCCATCGTCGGCAACCAGTCCGACGAGCCCGACAAGGCGTTCACGCTCAACCTGTCGGCGCCGACCGCCGCCACCATCGCCGACGCGAGCGCCACCGGCACGGTGAAGGGCAACCACCTGCTGCAGGGCTGCCCGCCCGGGTCGACCGCCAACCAGCGGTTCGTGTGCCACCTGTACTTCGATGCCCTGGGCCGCGCCCCCGAGGCCGGCGGCTTCACCTACTGGGTCGGCAAGCTCGACGCGGGCACGCCCCGCTCGACGATGGCGAAGTCGTACCTGACCCAGAACGAGTCGCTCCGCAAGGTGTCGGACCGGGCCTACGTCCTGTACCTCGGCCGCCACGGCACCACGGCCGAGCTCACGAACTGGGCGACCAAGCTCAAGGCCAGGTCGGTCTCCACCCAGGACATCCGCATCGCCGTGCTCTCCTCCGCCGAGTACTTCTCCAAACGGGCGGCACGAACACCCTCTACATCCAGCAGATGTACCGGGACGTGTTCCGCCGCAACGTGGACTCGTCCGGCCTCGCCTACTGGGTCGGCCAGCTCGGCGCGGGCAAGTCCCGGGCCAACGTGGCCACCCGGTTCATGGCCGAGGCCGAGGGCAAGCGCAAGATCGTTGGCGACATCTACCTGCGCTTCCTCCGGCGGGAGCCCACCACCGCCGAGGCGACCGGGTGGGTCAACCAGATCGCCGCCGGCAAGACCGAGGTCGACGTCGGCATCGGCCTCGTCGCCAGCACCGAGTACTTCAACCGCCCCCAGTCCTGACCCCCACGGGCCGAACATGTCGTGATCGTGGTGGGAGGGCAACCACCTTCACGACATGTTCGGCTGGGGCGGGTCAGGCGGGGCCCTGCTCGGCGGCTCGCTTGCGGCGCTTTCCCTCGTGCATGGCCTCGACCCGGCCGGGCGTGATCCGGTGGCCTTCGGCGACGAGGTCGTCGGGGACGGCCTGGCTCCGCTCGGCATCGGTCAGGTCGCCGATCCAGGGGCCGGCGTCGCCGAGCTGGCCGAGGGCGGTGGCGATCGTGAAGTCCTTCGGGGCGATCGAGTCGAGGTCGTCCCAGCGGACCGGGAACGACACCGGCGCGCCCGGCCGGACCCGGGGGCTGAAGGCGGCGGCGACCGTGGCGCTGCCGACGCGGGTGGCGTCGACGAACACCTTGCCGCCCCGCTCCTCCTTCACGAACGCGGTGGTCGCCACCTCGGGGTCGAGGGCCTCGGCGCGAGCGGCGATCGCCCGGGTGGCGGCCGCCGCGTCGTCGACGGCGATGCCCGCCACCGGGACGAACACGTGGACGCCCTTCGCGCCGCTGGTCTTGACCACGCAGGCGAGGCCGGCGGCGTCGAGCACCTCGCGCACCAGGCGGGCACCCTCCACGGCGGCGGCGAACCCGTCGCCCTCGGGCGGGTCGAGGTCGAGCACGAGGTGGGTCGGGTGCGCCGGGTCCTCGGCCAGCACCAGCGTCGGGTGGTACTCGACCGCCCGCTGGTTGCCGAACCAGAGCAGGGTGGGCCGGTCGTCGCAGAGGGCGTACTGCACCTCGCGCTTCGACGCCTCGGCCCAGAAGCCCACGGTCTTCACGAAGCCCGGCGCGTACTTCGGCACGTTCTTCTGCATGAAGGCGTCTTGGCCGCGGTGGACCCGGATGACCGACAGCGGCCGGCCCCGCAGCTCGGCGATCAGCCGGTCGCTCAGCGCGTCGAGGTAGTCGACGAGGTCCCGCTTGGTGGCGTCGGCCCCGTCGAACAGGGCGCCGTCGAGGTTGGTGAGCTCCACCCCCTCGCGCGTCTCGTCGACCTTCCGGCTCGGACTCACGCCCACGGTCTACCCCGTTCGAGCCCCCGAGCGCCCCGGATCAGCCACCCACCGCACCCACCCCACCCCCACCCCCTACCCCCCCACCCCCCCCACCCCCCACGAACTTCGTATGCGAGGGCGCCCGTCTGGGCGCCGAGGCATACGAAGTTCGCTTGGGTGGGGGGGGTTTCTTGAGCAGATGATCAACTTTTCCTGGTCATCTGCTCAGGAAGCTGGTAGACCACCCCCAGGGGACATCCGAAGGGGAACGCCATGTTCAGCATCCGCCGGGGCTTCGTGCTGCTCGCACTCGCCGCCATCGCCGCCACGACGACCATCGCCTCGCCCGCCAGCGCAGCGACGCCACCGCCGATCTCGTTCAACGGGGCGAAGTACTACACGGCTGGCCTGTTCCGCTCCGGCAGCCTCGACAACAACGGCACCGCCCAGGCCGACCTCGACGGCGACGGCTCCCTCGACGTGGCGATGATCGCCCCGTGGCTGGGGAGCCGGGTCGACATCATGTGGGGCAAGGCCGATGGCAGCTTCAAGACGCCGGCGCAGGAGGTGTGGGCCGGGGTCGCCAACAGCAACGTGATCCTGGGCGACTTCAACCGCGACGGCCGCACCGACCTGGCGGTCACCGGCTCCTCGTCGTTCACCGTCGTCCTCAACCAGGGCAACCGGTCGTTCCGCACCGGCGCCACCTACGTGCTCCAGCAGTCGCCGTTCCAGAACACGGGCGTGGCCCAGGACTTCGACGGCGACGGCATCCTCGACCTCGCCCTCAAGACGCCGGTCGGCATCCAGGTGATGAAGGGCAGCGGCACCGGCACCTTCGGCTACGGCCCGTTCTCGTACGTGGCCGGCGTGCCCGGGGCCATCGCCTCGCTCGACGACGCCAACCTGAACGGCGACGGCCGCCGCGATCTCGTGGCCTCCGACGCCGCCACCCAGCAGGTCTTCGCCCTCCTCAACGACGGCACCGGCCGCTTCTCGGTCCGGAGCCAGGTGTCCGTGCCCGTCGTGCCCACCACCGTCCGCACCGGCGACCTGGACCGGTCCGGCGCCGACTCGATCGTCGTGCTGCCCGAGGTGAGCCCGCCCAACCTGTCCGCCGCCATCGTCCTCAACGACGGGACCGGGCTGCTGCGGCTGGTGCAGTACTACCCGGCCGGCTTCGCCAACCCCGTCGGCGACCTCGGCGACTTCAACGGCGACGGCTTCCTCGACATCGTGTCGGTCAACACGTTCAGCGGGAACATCGTGGTCCTGGCGGGCAAGGGCGACGGCACGTTCACCTCGGCCGGCACCTTCGCCACCGCCATCAACGCCCAGACCCCGGCGGTGGGCGACTTCAACCGGGACGGGAAGGCCGACATCGGCGTGCCCACCCAGTGCCCCGGCATCTCGGGCCTGCTCGGCAACGTCTGCCTCTCGGTCCTCATCAACCGGTCCTGAGGTCTGCGACGATGCCTGCGGTGACCACCGCACGACCCACCCGGCCCGACCGGCTCACGTCCAAGGGCGAGCGCCGGCGAGAGCAGCTCCTCGACGCCGCCATCGTGGTCGTCGCCCGGGAGGGGTACGCCGGCGCCACGCAGCGGGCCATCGCCGCCGAGGCCGGGGTGCCGCCGGCATCGACGCACTACTTCTTCGACTCGGTGGAGGACCTGGTCCGCCAGGCCACCACCCGCTACCTCGAGCAGCGGCTGGCGTTCTACGGCGAGCAGATCGATGCCTTCGCCGCCACGGACCGCTCCCCTGCCGCCGGCTGCCGGCTGGTGGCCGAGATCCTGAGCGGGATCTCCGCCGAGAGCCGCACGGCCCAGTTCGAGATCTACCTGAACGCCCGGCGCCAGCCCGAGCTCCAGCCCGCTGTGCTCGACGCGGTCGTCCGGCTCGAGGCGCTGTGCGAGCGGCTGCTCCTCACCATGGGCGTCGCCGACGCGCCGCGGTGGGCCGCGGCCTTCCTCGCCCTGGGCGACGGGTTCGCGCTCCGGTCGGCGGCCGGCGCGCCCGCGAGCACCCGTCAGCTCGAGGATGCGTTCCTCGCCATCGTCCTCGCCGAGCGCACGGGCGCCACCGACGCCACCCGCCGCTGACCCCTCCCTCCGATCGGATCCACCGTGCCCTCCGCCCTCGCCAACCTCCGTGACCTGCTCGCCTACGCCGCCACCCGCAAGGGCCACGACCGGGCCGACCAGGCGGTGCTCGCCGACCTCGCCGTCGGCGCCGACGACCTGGGCCTCCCGCCTGGCGTCGAGGTGCGGTGGCTCGGCGTCGCCGGCTTCGCGATCACCTGCGAGGGCACCACGATCCTGATCGACCCGTACGTGTCCCGCCGCCCGGTCGGCGACCTCTTGCGCCGCAGGGTCTGGGGCTCGGACCCCGTCCTGCTCGACCGCCACGTGCCGACGGCCGACGCCATCCTCCTCGGTCACACCCACTTCGACCACGCCCTCGATGCTCCCGCCGTCGCCCGCCGCGACGGAGCCACCGTCTACGGCGGCACCTCGGCCAAGCACCTCATGGGCCTCCACGGACTCGCCGACCAGGCCGTCGAGGTCGAGGCCCACCAGGTGTACGAGATCGGGCCGTTCGAGGTGACCTTCGTGCCGAGCGTCCACTCCAAGCTGGTGCTCGGGCTCAAGGTCCCGAACGGCGGCGAGCTCACCTGCGAGCACCTCGACGGGCTCACGTCGCAGGCCTACTGCTGCGGCCAGGTGTGGGGCATCCACATCGCCGTGGCCGGGGCGACGATCTACCACCAGGGCTCCGCGGACCTCCTCGACGACGAGGTCCGCCACACCGACGTCGACGTGTTCCTCTGCGGCGTCGCCGGGCGCCAGATGACCGACGGCTACCTCGGCCGGATCCTCCCGAAGCTCGATCCCAAGACCATCGTGATCACCCACCACGACGACTTCTTCCGCTCGCTCGACGAGGACCAGGGCCTGGCGTTCGGCGTCGACGTGGCCCGGTTCCCCGACGAGGTCGCCGCCGTCACCCGAGACGTCCGCCTCGTCACCCTCCGCTGACCGCTCGGACGCGACGAGGGGGCGGTGACCTCGTCCGCCGCCGGCGAGGGGGCGGTGGCGGTCGCGGCGACGCGGCATCATGGATCGGCGGAGGTTGCGGGATGGACGGCGACGGGGAGCGCGAACCGGACGGGACGTGGCCGTTCACGGGCCGCGCCCACGAGCTGGCCGAGGCTCGCCGCGGGCTGACCGTGCAGCGCGGCGTGGTCGTCTTCGGCGAGGGCGGGGTGGGCAAGAGCCGCCTGGCGGACGAGCTCGTCGGCCATGACCGCGGCCGCTGGCACCGCGTCGCCGCCACGGCCGGCATCGCCGCCGTGCCGTTCGGCGCGTGGTCCCAGGTCCTTCCCCGCTCGTGGGACGGAGCGGTCGATGACGCCGCGGCGTGGCGGGCGCTGGCCGAGCACCTCCAGGCGCCCGACGGCTCCATCCACCTCGCGGTCGACGATGCCCACTGGCTCGACGCCGGATCGGCCGCCCTGCTCCACCACCTCGTGTCCAGCTACGGCGCGACGGCCGTGGTCACGAGCCGCCGGGACGTGCCGGCCCGCCAGCCGATCACCGCACTGTGGAAGGACGGGCACCTGGCCCGGGTCGACCTCGAGCCGCTCGCCGAGGACGAGGTGGCGGCGGTGGTGGAGGCCGCGCTCGGCGCACCGGTCGAGCCCAGCACGATCGCCCGACTCCACGTCCGGACGGGCGGCAACGTCCTGTTGATCCGCGAGCTGGTCGAGGTCGCGCGCCGAAGCGGCGCGCTCCAGCTGCTCCACGGGGCATGGGTCGAGACCACTCCCACCCGGCCCAGCCCGCGGTTGATCGACCTGCTCGGCGACCGCATCGACGAGCTGGCCCCCGAGCACCGCGACGCCGCCGAGGTGCTGGCGATCGCCGCACCGGTGGACCAGCAGGTGCTGCACCGGCTGATCCCCGACGCGGTGGTCCAGGGCCTGGCCGCGCAGGGCCTGGCCCAGGTGGCGCGGGCCGACGGCCGGGCCACCGTCTCGCTCGCCGACCCGATCGTCGGCGAGGTCCTGCTCGCCCGCCTCGACCGCGGCCGCCACGACCTCGCCCTGGCCCGGGTCGTGGACCAGTTCGAGCGCACGTCGGACCTGGCCGACGACGACCTCGTCCGCCTCACCGCCTGGCGGATCGACCTCGGCCGGGCCACCGATCCCGACGCTGCACTCGCCGCCGCCGACGTCGCCCTGGCCCGCAGCGACTTCACGACCGCGGAGCGCCTCGCCGCCGCGGCCGGAGCGGCGGGCGCCGGGCCCCGGGCGACCATCCGCCTCGGCGAGGCGCTCGCCCACCAGCAGCGCCAGGCCGAGGCCGACGAGGTGCTGCGCCCCGTCGGCGAGCAGCTCGACCAGCTCGACGACCGCCTGAAGCACCGGTACGCCAACGCCCGCGCCTTCGCACTCGGACGGGACCTCGGCCGGCTCGACGAAGCCATCGAGGTGCTCGAGGCGACGATCGCCACCATGGCCGACGCCCGGTCGCGCTGGGCGCTCGAGGCCCACCTCTCGTTCCTGCTCGCGGACTGCGGCCGCCTCGCCGCCGCCCGCCCCCTCGCCGAGGCCCGCCTCGCGAACGTCGACCAGGACGAGCCCTCCGCGCTCACCGCGTTCGTCGCCTGCGGGCTGCTCCGCACGTACGGCGGGCGCTGCCAGGACACCCTCGACCTGTGCGACGCGATGATGCCCGTCGCGCTCCGGCACCTCGACGACCGGCCCGAGGCGCTCAGCTGGATCGTCGCCGCCCAGATGCTGGCCACCTACGTGAAGGGCGACTTCCCGGCCTCGGTCCAGCTCATCGAGGGCATGGAGCTGCTGACCGCCGACGCCGACGACCCGACCATCCGGGCCGGCCTGCTGATGTCGCACGGCCTGGTGCTGTCCGAGCAGGGCCAGCTCGACCGCGCCCTGCGACTGCTCCAGCAGTCCGCCGCCCTGCACGAGCTGGACAACCGGCGGGGCTACCAGGCGTGGTGCTTCGCCATCACGTCCCGGGTCCACAGCCTGCGCGGCGACCTGCCCGCGGCGCAGGAGGCCCTCGCCGCGGCCCGCCACCACCTGTGGCCCGGCGGCCAGGCGTTCGCCGGCGACGTCGACGTGGCCGCCATGTGGGTGGCCACCCTCGCCGGTGACCGGACCGGGGCCCAGCGCACCGTCGACGCCGGGGTGGCGTGGGCCGAGCGGGAGGGCATGACCGTCCGGGCCCTGCGGTTGCGCCACGAGGCGATCCGGGCCGGTCTCCCCGTCGAGCCCCACGTCGACGCGTTCGCCTCGTCCCACGTCGCGGACCAGAGCGCCTGGGCCCGAGCCCAGGCGATGCACGTCGCGGCCCTCGCCGCCGACAGCGGCGCCGGGCTCGTCGCCGCCGGCCACGCCCTCGCCGAGCTCGGCATCCACCTCGAGGCCGCCGAGGCCTACGCCCAGGGCGCCGGCGCCCACCGCCGCGCCGGGTCCACCGCCCTCGCCGCCCGCGCCAAGCAGCTGAGCGAGGCCCAGCGGGCGCGCTGCGAGTCCGCGGCCACGCCCGCCCTGCGCTTCGGCGAGCTGGTGGTCGGCCTCACCGAGCGCGAGCTCGACGTCACCACCCGAGCCGCCTCCGGCCAGGCGAACCAGGAGATCGCCGAGGCCCTCGGCATCTCCGTTCGGACCGCCGAGACCCACCTCCAGCGGGCCTTCGCCAAGCTCGGGATCCACCGCCGCGGCGACCTCGCCTCCCTGTTCGGCACGCCTACGTAGTCCGCTACGGATGCGGAGGGAGCCGCAGGTCAGGTCCACTGTCACCGCAGGGTTGCGGGACGTGGAGGTCAGGCGATGGGGCGGATGCGGAAGGCCGGAGGCCGGGTTGCGGGGACGGGTCGGCTGCGCCGTCGCCGCCTGGTGCTGGCGGCGACCGCCGTCGCACTGCTGGCCGGCGCCACCGCGGCACGGCCCGCCTCCGCCGAGGACGAGGACTTCGGGTACGCCTTCATCCAAGTGTGGTCGGGCTGGGAGTACGACATCGAGTACGGCCAGTCGGTCACGGTGTCGGGCTCCATCGCCGACCAGAGCCAGTCCTGCCTCACCGTCCCCCTGGACTGCGACACGCCCAACGGGACCCTGACCTTCAGCGGGGTCAACCACACCATCGACTACGGCCAGACGCAGCTCACCAAGAACTTCGACGACCCCGGCGCCAACTTCGCCAACTTCGAGCACACGATCCCGGCCGAGAAGTTCGACCCCGGCGTCCGCTACGTCGTCATGGACTACGCCGGGAACTTCGACGAGTTCACGACGTACGTGAAGGTCAACGTGCGCAAGCAGGCCTGCCACGCGTTCGGGGTGTACCCGAGCAGCTACGGCTCGAAGCCGGGCCAGCCGGTCACCCTCACCGCCGACCTCGGATCGACCGGGCACACCGGCACCCTCGCCATCTACGACGCCAACGGCCTGATCGGCTCCGGTGCCGTCGCGGACGGCCGGAGCTTCAGCACCACGACCAGCGCGCTCCCCCAGGGCGAGACGTCCTTCTACGGCGTCTACTCCGGCGACGGGAACCACGAGGGCTGCACCAGCGCCTCCAACGTCGTCAAGGTCAGCCCCGACGCCAACCCGACCGCCCGCGACGACTTCGCCAGCACCGCCAGCGGGGTCCCCGTCGCCATCGACGTCCTGGCCAACGACAGCGACGACAACCCCGGCATCCGCTCGGAGGTCACCAACAACCCGGACTTCGGCGACTTCGAGAAGATCGACGAGACGTACTGGTACACGCCCGACCCGGACATGGGGAACTACCAGGACAGCTTCGACTACATCGTCTACGACTCGATCGGCCAGAGCTCCGCCGAGGCCCACGTCGTGGTCACCGTCGGCTGCACGCCCTACGCCGCCGACGACCTCTACGGCACCCGCGCCTACACGACCCTCAACGTGCTCCCCGCGTCGGGACGGGGCGTCCAGCGGAACGACAGCACCTGTGACCAGACCGTCTCCCTGGCGTCCACGACGGCCCACGGGACCCTCTCGTTCGCGTCCGACGGGAGCTTCTCGTACGTGCCCGAAGCCGGGTGGACCGGCACCGACTCGTTCACGTACCAGTACACCGACCAGCTCGACACACCGGTCACCGGCCAGGCCCGGATCAAGGTGGACCCGCTCGAGGCGCCGCCGTCGCCGCTGCCCCCGCTGGAGGGCACGACCACGACGACGACCACCACCACCGCCCCCACGTCGACCACCTCCACGACCGAGGCCCCCACCTCGACGACCACGACGACGACCGAGCCCCCGACGTCGACGACCACCTCGACGACCTCGACCACCACGACCGCCCCGCCGACCACCACGACGACCGCACCGACCACGACCACCACGACGACGCCGCCCACCACCGGTCAGGTGACCGTCGGCTCGCTGTACCAGCTGCTGCTCGGCCGCTCGCCCGACCCCAGCGGCCGGGCGTACTGGGCCACGCGCCTCGACGCCGGGGCCACCGCGGTCGACGTGGCCCGGCTGCTCATCGACAGCGCCGAGTTCCGGCGCCGGCTCGTCCACACCACCTACACCCGGATCCTCGGCCGGCCCGCTGATGCCGCGGGCTCCGCGTACTGGACGGACCGCCTCGACCACGACGCTCCCGACGCGCTGCGGGTCGGGCTGCTCGGGTCGGGCGAGCTCTGGAACCGGGTCGGCACCGAACCCGCCGCGTGGACCGACCGGGCCTACGCCTCGCTGGTCGGGCGGGATGCCACCGCCGCCGAGCACCACGTGATCGACCCGGCCCTCGCGGCCGGTGCCAACCGTGGCTCGACCGCCGCCCAGATCACCGCCTTCGACGACGCCCGCCGGCACCTCGCCGAGCTCTGGTACACGGCGCTGCTGGACCGGTCGGCGACGGCCGCCGAAGCCGACGCGTGGGCCGCGGCGATGGCCGCCGGGCGCAGCGAGCGGTCCCTCGTGGCCCAGCTCGCCGCCGAGCAGGCCACCCCCGCCAGCTGAGCCGCCCCCGTCCCGCCCGGCCCCTGCGGGACGGGGGTGTGCCTCGTTCCACCCTCGGGGGTGAGGCCGGCCCGACCCGGTCGAGGCCCTTCCTGCACGGCGTTACGATGCCCGCAGCCGAGGGAGCCGATGACGGCGCTCGCCGGCGACCGGTCGATCAGCCCGCCGAGCTGCGAAGCGCACCGGTCGTCGACGACCAGCGGGTGCGCGTCCCACTGGGCCATGCCGACCCGGTGCAGCACCACGGCGCCCAGCACCGTGCCTGGCCGGTCCTCGACGGTGAGGACGTACCGCCTCCCCAGCGAAGCCCGGAGGCCGGCCGCCACGAGCGTCGAACCGGGCTCCTGGGCGGCGGCCGCGGACCCGTCGCACCGACGGCTGCGCCGTCACCGAGCCGACCCCAGACCGGGTTCGCCGATGGTGGGACGCTCGGGCACGGCGAGCAGCGTAGGGCGGCCGGGCGCCCTCCTTGGACAGACGTCCAGGCCATCTGCCCGTCGGCTGGCTCGAACGGGCGGGTGCGCCACCCCCTTCCCGGCGTCCACCCGCCCGATCCCGCAGGTCAGCGGTCTGCACGGTGCGTGCCGGTTGACCGCCCCCGGCATCGGGCGGAAGCTGGGCAGGTCGGTGCCACGGATCCGGCGCCGTCCCGAGCGGGAGGTGGTCCATGAGCAACGACCCGATCGCGGTCGCCGAGACGGCGACGGGCGACACGATCGTCGCCGCCGGCACGTTCGAACCGAAGGGCGCGGCCGCGAAGCGAGGCGGCGGAGCTGCCGTCGGGACGGCCGCTGGCGGCGCCATCGGCGACGAGGTCGGCGCGGGAGGGCTGGGGGTCGGCGTCGGCGCCTACTCCGGCGCGGTGGCCGGGCACCTCGCCGGGAACCTCGACGGCATCTTCGAGTTCCTGGTGGCCGTCGGCCCCGACACCGTGCACGTCCTCGTCCCCAAGGACCTCGGCGGACCGTACGACCAGCAGCGGGAGCTGAAGGCGGGCGACGTCCAGCTGTTCCGCACCTTCGACCGCCGCCACCTCAAGGTCACGGTGAAGGCCCACTTCGCGGTGCGCACGATGGTGCTCGAGGACACCCAGACCGGCGACCACCTCGACCTCGAGGGCCGCCGCATCGGCTGGACCCACGCCAAGGCCGTCATCACCGAGCTCGTCGCCCACGAGCCCGAGCAGGTCTGAGCCCGGGCAGGTCTGCGCCCGAGCTCAGCTTCCCGGGTCCAGGGCGGCGAGTCGCTCGATGGCCTCGTCCAGGACGTGGTCCTGCTTGCAGAACGCGAAGCGCACGAACGGCCGGCCGATCGCCGGGTCGTCGTAGAAGACGGCGGAGGGGACGGCCACCACGCCGCAGCGCTCCGGGAGGGAGCGGCAGAACGCCACGCCGTCGTCCTCGCCGAGCGTCCGCACGTCCAGCGTCGCGAAGTAGGTCCCCTGCGGACGGGCGACCTCGATCCCCGCCGCCGCGAGCCCGTCGCAGAAGCGGTCCCGCTTGGCCTGGAGGTCGTCCCGCACCGCGTCGAACACGGCGTCGGGCAGGCGCAGGCCGGTGGCGACGGCAGGCTGGAACGGCCCGCCGCCGACGTAGGTGAGGAACTGCTTGGCCGTCCGCACCGCAGCCACCAGCTCGGCCGGCCCGGCCACCCACCCGATCTTCCACCCGGTGACCGAGAACGTCTTGCCCGCCGACGAGATGGTGAGGGTGCGCTCGGCCATGCCCGGGAAGGCGGCCAGCGGGAGGTGCTCGCCGTCGAAGGCCAGGTGCTCGTAGACCTCGTCGGTCACCGCGATGAGGTCGTGCTCCACGCACAGCCGGGCGATCTCGGCCAGCTCCTCCCGGGTGAACACCTTGCCGGTCGGGTTGTGCGGCGAGTTGAGCAGCACGACCCGAGTCGCGGGACCGATGGCGGCCGCCAGCTCGTCGAGCGGCGCAGCCAGGTGGGGCGGATGGAGGGTGACCGGGCGGAGCCGGGCGTGGGCCAGCGCCGCCGCGGCGGCGTACGAGTCGAAGGTGGGTTGGAACGCGACGACCTCGTCGCCCGGCTCGCACAGCGCCAGCAGCGCGGCGGCGATCGCCTCCGTTGCCCCCACGGTGACCAGGACCTCGGTGTCGGGGTCGACGGCGAGGCCGTAGAAGCGCTGCTGGTGCTCGGCGACCGCCGTCCGCAGCTCGAGCAGGCCCGGCCCCGGCGGGTACTGGTTGCGGCCGGCGCGGATGGCCTCGACGGCCGCGTCGAGCACCGCTCGGGGACCATCGGTGTCGGGGAACCCCTGCCCGAGGTTGATCGAGCCCGTCGCCTCGGCCAGCGCCGACATCTCGGCGAAGATCGTCGTCCCGAACCCCCGCAGGTGGTCGGCGAGGGCGGGGTCGCGGCGAGGCACGGTCGAGCAGGGTAGCGATCCCGACCGGATCGGTAGGTTTTACGGGCCTCGCCCGCCGGTACCGTGGTCGCCGTGGGAGGTGTGGCAGGCCAGCACGAATGGGCGTTCATCACGAGCCACTTCCTGGTGCTCCTGTGCCTCGCCGAGGACCCGGAGGCCCGGATGTCCGACGTGGCCGAGCGCCTCCAGCTCACCGAGCGCCGCGTCCAGGCCATCGCCGCCGAGCTGCTCGACGCCGGCTACCTGGAGAAGGACCGGGTCGGCCGGCGCAACCACTACCGGGTCAACCGGGACATGCCGCTGCGGCACCTCCAGACCCAGCACCGCCAGCTCGGCGACCTGCTCGACCTCATCTCCCCGCACGCCGGCGAGGCGCCGCCCGCGGAGTGACGACGACGGCCCGCTCAGGGCCGCGGCGCGAGGACGAACAGCAGGCGGCCGCTGCAGGTCTCGACGCCGCCGACCGACGCGGTCCCCCGCCCCCAGCCGCCCCGCCCGCCGAGCCGCTCGATCTCGACGGACAGCACGACTTCGTCGCCCGGCCCGACCCGGCCGCGGAAGCGGACCTCCTCGACCCCGCCGAACAGCGGCAGCCGGTCCGCGTGCTCGGCGTCGGCGAGCACGGCGATGGCCCCGGCCTGGGCGAGCGCCTCCAGCTGGAGCACGCCCGGCACGATCGGGTTGCCCGGGAAGTGGCCGGCGAGCCACGGCTCGTCGCCCGAGATCCGCCACCGGGCGACCACGGCGCGCCCCGGTTCGCAGCGGTCCACAGCATCGACGAACCGGAACGGCGGACGGTGCGGGAGCCGTGCGACGAGCTCGTCGGAGGAGCGGCCGTCGGGGGGCGTCGGGTCGGGGAGGGCGGGGTCGGCCATGACGGCTCGGACCCCCGTCCGGGGCACTTGGTGACATCGCGAAAGCCCAGGTCAGCGGCTACCCACGGGTAAGTTCTGGGTTACCCGCGGGTACGGTGAAACCCTTCCGCGACGCCCCTTGTCTCAGGCCTCCGTACCTGAAGCGAAGGAGCAGAACGTGGGCGTTGCGGTGGTCTTCCCCGGCCAAGGCAGCCAATCGGCAGGAGCGGGGCGAGCGTGGCTCGACCATCCCGCCTGGTCGGTCATCGAGGAGGCCGAGGCGGCCACCGGGCTCGACCTGGCGCACCTCGTCCTCGATGCGTCCGACGACGAGCTCCGACCGACCCGGGAGGCGCAGCTGTCGGTGCTGCTGAGCTCGCTGCTCGCCTGGCGCGGGCTGGAGCCGAGCCTCGACCGCACCGCCCTGGTGGCCGTCGCCGGTCACTCGCTCGGCCAGATCACCGCCCTGATCGCGGCCGAGGTGGTCGGCGTCGCGGATGGCATCCGCCTCGCCGTGGCCCGCGCGGAAGCGACCTCGGCCGCCCAAGCCGCCCGGCCCGGGGCGATGGTCGCCCTGCTCGGCGGCACCGAGGACCAGGCCCTCGCCGCGTGCCGGGCCGCACCCGACCAGGCGTGGGTGGCGAACGTCAACGGCGCCGGCCAGGTCGTGGTGGGCGGCGCTCCCGAGGTGCTCGACCTGGTCGCCGCCGAGGCCGAGGCGGTCGGCGTGCGGCGCGTGCGGAAGCTCGCCGTCGACGGCGCGTTCCACACGCCGCTGATGCAGCCGGCGGCCGACGCGCTGCTCGACGAGCTGGGCTCGATCCGGTTCGCGCCGCCGACGATCCCGATCGTGACCAACGACGGCGTCGCGGTGAGCGACGGCGAGGGCTGGCCCCAGCGCCTCGCCGACCACCTGGTCCGCCCGGTCCGGTGGGACGCCGTCGTCGGCGAGCTGGTCGACCGGGGTGCCGACACGATCCTCGAGGCCGGCCCGGGCACGACCCTCACCGGCCTGGCCGGGCGCATCGCCCCCGACGTGAACGCCCGCTCGATCGCCGCGCCGGACCAGCTGCCGCTCGGGGTGGAGCGATGACCTCGGTCCACGCCACCAACGACGGCGACGACACCCGCATCGACGTCCGCCTCGTGATCGCACCGAGCGCCGGGGTGTTCCACCCCGGCGCCGTCGGCGAGGTCACCACCGAGGGCGAGCTGGTCGAGGCCGGCGGCCTCCTCGGCCACATCGACGGACCCGGCCGGAGCGAACCGGTGACCAGCTTCTGCGCCGGCTTCCTGGTGCGGTTCGTCGCCGTCCCCGGCGAGCGGGTTCGCCTCCACCAGCCGATCGCGTGGCTCCACCCGCACGACCAGCTGGCCAGCCACCCCCGGGCTGCATCGTGACCGCCGTCGACGCCCGAGCCGCGGCACCGGCCGCCGGTCGGCTCGACGACCGCACACCGATCCTGGGCATCCGGATCGTGGGCGTCGGCGGTGCCGTGGGCGCGACGCGCGTGGCCAACGACGACCTCGCCCGCCACCTCGACACGTCCGACGAGTGGATCCGCGAGCGCACCGGCATCGCAGCGCGACGCATCGCCGGCCCCGGCGAGTCCACGACCTCCCTGGCATGCGACGCGGCGCGGGCGGCGCTGCGCCGAGCCGGTCGAGACGGCTCCGAGGTCGACCTGGTGATCGTCGCCACGTCCACCCCCGACACGCCGTGCCCGTCGACCGCGGCCCGGGTGGCCGAGCAACTGGGCCTCGCCACGCCGGGCTTCGACCTGAACAGCGCGTGCACCGGCTTCGCCCACGCCCTCCACGTCGGCGCCGCGCTGCTCGCCGACCCGGGGCTCACGACCGTCCTCGTGATCGGGGCCGACCGCTACACCGCGCTGATCGACCCCGAGGACCGCAACACCGCGATCCTCTTCGGCGACGGCGCCGGGGCTGCCCTCATCACGGCCACGCCCGCGGTGCCGGGAGGACCCGGCATCCTCGCCACCGACCTCGGCGGCGATGCCCGTGCCGTCGGCGTGGTGGAGGTCCCGCCCGGGCGCGAGCACCTGGTGATGGACGGCCCGGAGCTGTTCCGCCGGGCGACGCGCGGACTGGTCGGCTCCGGTTCGGCCGCGCTCGCCGCCGTCGGCGGGACCGGCGACGACGTGGACCTGTACGTGCCCCACCAGGCCAACCAGCGCATCATCGGCGCGGCGGCCAGCCGCCTCGGCATCGCACCGGAGCGGGTGGTGTCCGACGTCGAGGAGCGGGCCAACACCTCGTCGGCGTCGATCCCGCTCGCGCTCGAGGCGGCGGACCGGGCCGGCCGCCTCGCCCCCGGCTCGCTCGTCCTGCTCAGCGGCATCGGGGCCGGCCTCGCGTGGTCGACCCTCCTGGTCCGGTGGGGCCGATGAGCACGGACCGGGTCGCCCTCGTGACCGGCGGATCGCGCGGCATCGGCGCCGCCACCGCCACCGCCCTCGCCGCTGCGGGCCACGCCGTCGCCATCGGCTACCGCTCGGACGAGCCGGCCGCGGCCGTCGTGCAACGGCAGGTCGAGGACGCCGGAGGCCGGGCCCTGCCGGTCCAGGTCGACGTGGCCGACCCCGCATCGGTCGACGCCGCGGTCACCGGGATCGAGGCCGAGCTGGGTCGGATCACCATCGCCGTCAACAACGCCGGGATCACCGACGACGGCCTGTTCATCCGCACCGACCCCGAGCACTGGCGGCGCGTCCTCGGCACCAACCTCGACGGCGCCTTCCACGTCATCCACCGGGTGGCGCCGGGGATGCTGCGGGCCCGCTGGGGCCGCATCGTCAACGTCTCGTCGGTCGTCGGGCTCATGGGCTCCGCCGGCCAGGTCAGCTACGCCAGCTCCAAGGCCGCGCTCGTCGGGCTCACCCGATCGCTCGCCCGGGAGCTGGGCACCCGCCCGATCACCGCCAACGTCGTGGCGCCGGGACCGATCGAGACCGAGATGCTCGCCGCCGCCGGCGACGAGCGCGCCGCCCAGCTCGCCGCCCTCGTCCCGGCCGGGCGGCTCGGCCGGCCCGACGAGGTCGCCGCCGCCATCGCCTTCTTGTGCTCGGACGCCGCCGGCTTCATCAACGGCGCCGTCCTGCCCGTCGACGGCGGGCTCGGCATGGGCCACTGACCCCCTCCCCTCTCCCACCCCCCCAACCCAGAAGGAACGACACCACCATGGAGCGCACCGACATCCTCGACGCCGTCTACGACGCCTGCGTCGAGATCCTCAAGGTCGACAAGGCCGAACTCGGCGAGGGCACCTCGTTCGCGGAGGACCTCGACGCCGACAGCCTCGCCCTCGTCGAGGTGGTGATGCAGCTCGAGGAGCAGTTCGACCTGCGGATCCCCGAGGACGACCTCGACGACGTGGCGACCATCGGCGCCGCCGCGGACCTCGTGGCCTCGCACCTCGCGGCGGCGTGACCGTGGCGCCGTCGACGGCGCGGCGCGTCGTCGTCACCGGCGTCGGGGCCGTGACCCCGGCCGGTGCCGACGCGCCCGCCACGTTCGCGACCGCCCTCGCCGGGCGCTCGACCGCGTCGCCGATCGGCACCTGGGACACCGAGGGCCACCCGGTCCGGTTCGCTGCCCAGGTCACCGACTTCGACCCCTCGGGCGTGATCGAGCCGCGGGAGGCCCGCCGCATCGACCGGGTGAGCCAGCTCGGCCTCGTCGCCGCGGAGGAGGCGCTGACCCAGGCCGGCCTCGCCGGCGGCGACGCCGCGCCGGCCGCCATCGACCGCACCCGCGTGGCGGTGATCGTCAGCTCCGGCGTCGGGGGCATCCTCACGCTCGAGGACCAGATCACCGTCCGCGTCACCCGAGGCGTCGACCGGGTGAGCCCGCTGCTGATCCCCATGATGATGGCCAACGCCACGTCCGGCCTGATCGCCCTGCGCCACGGCTTCCGGGGCACGGCGTTCAGCCTGGCCACCGCCTGCGCATCGGGCGCCGACGGCATCGGAGCCGGGCTCGACCTGATCCGGTCGGGTCGCGCCGACGTCGTGGTCGCCGGCGGCGCCGAGGCCGCCATCACGCCCACCGCGATGGCCGCGTTCGCCCGGATGGGCGCGCTCAGCACGCGCAACGACGACCCGGGGGCGGCCTCCCGCCCGTTCGACCGGGACCGCGACGGCTTCGTGATGGGCGAAGGCGCGGGCGTGCTCGTGCTGGAGGCGGCGGACCACGCGGCCGAGCGGGGCGCCACCGTGCTGGGCGAGGTCGCGGGCTACGGCTCGACCTGCGATGCCCACCACATCACCGCGCCCGATCCTGACGGCGCCGGCGCGGTGGCCTGCATGCAGCAGGCGCTCGCCGACGCAGGGCTGGTGCCCGGAGACGTCGGCCACGTGAACGCCCACGGCACCTCGACGCCGCTCAACGACGCAGCCGAGTCGCTCGCCATGGCCAAGGTGTTCGGGGCCGACGCGCCCCCGACCACGTCGACGAAGGGCGTCACCGGCCACCTGATCGGGGCGACCGGCGCGGTGGAGGCGATCCTGGCGCTGCTCGCGGCCCGGGCCGGCACCGTCCCCCCGGTGGCGAACCTGGTCGAGACCGACGTCCCCGGCGAGATCGACCTCGTCCGCGCCGAGCCCCGCTCGATCGCCGCCGCGCCGGCGCTCTCGAACAGCTTCGGATTCGGCGGGCACAACGCCTCGCTGGTCCTCGTGCCGGACGGTGCCTGAGGTGCCCGTCGCCCGGTGACCGCGATCGACCACGCGCTCCCGCCGACCCCGATCGGCGCCGACCGCCCCGACGCTGCCCACGCCGACCTGCGCGAGATCGACGGCCGCACCGTCGCCTTCTTCCACGTCGACGGCCGAGAGGCCGGCAGCTCCGGCGCGGCCGAGGCCGAGGTGGCGGCGCGCGCCCTCGCGCTCGCCGAGCAGATCGGCTGCCCGGTGGTCGGCGTCGTCCGCTCGGTGGCCGTGGCCGCCGACGGGTTCGACGCCCTCGCCGCCTGGGGCCGGGTGGCCGCCCGGAGCGTGCGCCTCTCCGGCGTGGTCCCGCTCCTGCTCGTGGTGAGCGGCCCGGTCCACGGGAGCCTGGCGCCGCTCATCGGCCTGGCCGACCACGTCGTCGTCACCCGGGACGCCACGGCGTACGTGAACGGCCCGCGCCCGGTCGAGCGGGTCACCGGCGAGCTGGTGCAACCGGACCAGCTCGGCGGGGCCCCCGTCCACGCCACCCGATCGGGCCTCGCCTCGCTCGTCGCCGACGACGAGGACGATGCGCTCCGGGCCGTCGCCGACCTGCTCGACCACCTCCCGGACAACAACCTCGCCGAGGCGCCGGTGCGGCCCGGACCCGACCCGGTCACCCGCCGCTGCACCGCGGCCGCCGCGGCCGTCCCGGCCGAGCCCACCCGGGCCTACGACGTGCGCGACGTGATCGACGACGTGTTCGACGAGGGTTCGGTCCTGGAGGTCCACGCCGACCACGCACCCAACGTCGTCACCGCGTACGCCCGCCTCGCCGGCCGCTCGGTGGCCATCGTGGCCAACCAGCCGTGCGTCCGGGCGGGCACCATCGACATCGACGCGTCGGGCAAGGCGGCCCGGCACGTGCAGGGCGCCGACGCCCTCGGCCTCCCCCTTGTCACCTTCGTCGACACGCCCGGGTACGAGCCGGGCCGAGACCTCGAGTGGCGGGGCATGATCCGCCACGGCGCCAAGCTCGTCCACGCCTACTCGGCGGCCACGGTCCCCCGCCTCGGCGTGATCCTCCGCAAGGCGTACGGCGGCGCCTACATCGTCATGGACTCGCGGACCACCGGCAACGACCTCGTCCTGGCCTGGCCCACCGCCGAGATCGCGGTGATGGGGGCGCCGGGCGCCGTCGCCATCTTGAACCGGCGCGACCTCGACGCCGCCGACGACCCCGCTGCCCGCCGGACCGAACTGGAGCAGGAGTACCAGGCCAAGTTCCTCTCCCCTCGCCTGGCCGCCGAGCGCGGCCTGGTCGACCAGGTGATCGATCCCGCCGACACCCGCCGCCTGCTCGCCGCCGCGCTCGGCCGGCTGCACACGAAGCGCCCGGCCCTGCCCGACCGCCGCCACGCCAACGAACCCCTCTGACCCCAGGAGCCCCCGTGCTGCTCGCCGACCGCACCGTCCTCGTGACGGGCGTCCTCACGCCGTCGTCCATCGCCTTCACCTGCGCCCGCCTCGCCCAGGAGCAGGGGGCGACGGTCGTCTTGAGCTCGTTCGGGCGGGCCCGTTCGCTGACCGAACGTGCGGCCCGCCGCCTCCCGGTCGAGGCTCCGGTGATCGACCTCGACGTCACCAGCGCGGAGGACCTCGCCGGGCTGGCCGACCGCCTGACGGCCCACGTCGACCGGCTCGACGGCGTGGTCCACGCCATCGGCTTCGCCCCCGAGACCTGCCTCGGCCAGGACGACGGGCTGTTCGCCGCCAGCTGGGACGACGTCGCCACCGCCGTGCAGGTGTCGGCCTACTCGCTGCCCGCCCTGGCCCGGGCGGTGCGCCCGCTGCTGCGGCCCGGCGCGTCGATCGTCGGCCTCGACTTCGATGCGACGGTGGCGTGGCCGGCGTACGACTGGATGGGCGTGGCCAAGGCCGCCCTCGAGTCCGCGTCGCGCTACCTGGCCCGCGACCTCGGCCCCGACGGTGTCCGGGTGAACCTCGTCGCCGCCGGCCCGATCCGCACGGTCGCGGCCCGGAGCATCCCGGGCTTCGCCGACATCGAGCAGGTGTGGGCGGAACGGGCTCCGCTGGGCTGGGACGTCGACGATCCCGAGCCCGCGGCCCGAGCCGTCACCGCCCTGCTGTCGGACTGGTTCCCGGCGACGTCGGGCGAGATCGTCCACGTCGACGGCGGCGTCCACGCGATCGGCGCCGCCGCGGTGCACCCCTGACCGGACCCGGCCGGGTCAGGTGCTGCCGGGCTCGACGGCCGGGCCGGGCCGGGAGCGGCGCAGCTCGCCGGCGTCGTCGCGCACGGCGAGGAAGATGGCCTTGACCGAGCCGACGAGCGGGGTGGCCACCAGCGCACCGGGCACCCCCGCTGCGGTGCCGCCCACGATGGCGGCGATCATCGTCGTCGGCGGCGACAGGTTGACCGCCTTGCCGACGATGGCCGGGGCGATGAAGTAGTTCTCGGCGCTCATGTAGGCCATGAACGCAGCGCCGGCGATCACGCCCGTGAGCGCCCCCTCGGTGAGGGCGAGGACGACGAACACCGAACCGCCCAGGAACCCGCCGATCTGCGGGATCAGGTTGGTGATCATCACCCAGATCGCGGCGAGCACGATCAGCGGGACGCCGAGCAGGAGGCCCACCGCCAGGATGTAGACGCCGTTCATCACCGCGAGGAGCAGCGAGCCCGCGAAGTACCGGCCGAGGATGTCGTAGACGAGGTTGCCGCCCCGGTCGACGCGGCGCCACAGGTGCTCGGGGATGACGCAGCGGGCGCGCGCCACCAGGGTCTCGCCGTCGAGCAGGAAGGCCAGCGTGAGCAACAGGACCTGGACGACGCTGGCGATGCCGAGCACCAGCCGGTTCATCGTCTGGCTCACGCTGTCGGCGGTGACGCTGCCCGGCAGCTCCTCGATCCACCGGTCGGACTTGGCGGCGATGTCGGCCTCGGCGATCCGATCGCCCACCACCGGGAAGTCGTAGAACTGCTCGAGCGTCGAGGGCAGGTCGTCGGAGAACGCGGTCGCCTGGCGGACCGCCGGCGGGATCAGGAACACGGCGAACAGCACGAGCGCGCCGACGAGCGTGAGGCTCACGACGCCGGTGGCCGCACCCCGCGACATGCCCCGGTCCTGGAGCGCCCGGACCGGACGGTCGAGCGCCAGGGCCAGCACCGCGCCGATGACGATCTTGGTGAGCGAATCGGTGGTGGAGCTGGCGAAGCCGGACACGACCAGGAGGAAGAGGACGCCGAGCGCGAGGTGGAGGTACGAGTGCCAGTCGACGACCGCGAGGATGCGCCCGTCCTCGATCCCGATGTCGCGGGCCGAGGGCGTTGCGTCCGATCCCGAATCGGTCATCGTCGGTAGCCTACGACCGTGCCCCGACCGACCTCGGCGAACCACCCGGCGTGGACCGCACGACGGGTGCGGGCCTCAGGCTCGTCGGTCGTCCTCGCCATCGCGACCATCGTCGCGGTCGTCGTCGCCCGCAACGTCTTCGTCGCGGCGCGCCAGCCGATCGGGTGGGTCGTGGCCGCAGCCGTCACCGCGCTCGTGCTGTGGCCGATCATCGACCGGCTCGACCGCTGGGTGCCCCGGGGCCTCGGCATCGTGCTCACGCTGCTGATCGCCGCTGGCGCGGTCGTGGGCCTCTGGCTCGGCGTCACCCACGAGGTGCAGGGGCAGCTCAACGAGCTCAAGCAGTCGCTGCCCTCGGCCGCGGCCGACCTCGAGGAGCGCGGCGGCGAGGACGGCGTCCTCGCCCAGCTGCGGTTCGGGTCACTGGTCGAGGACCTGGTCGACCAGACGTCCGAACGGGTCGCGCCGGAGCCGACCCTCCAGGACGCCGCCGGGACCGCGCCGGCGTTCCTGATCAGCGGGATCCTCGTCATCTTCTTCCTGGTGTGGGGGCCGTCGATGCTCGATGGGGCCCAGAAGCAGATCAGCGACCCGGAGCGCCAGGCCTACGTCGGCGAGATCGCGGCCCGTGCCGCCTGGCTGACCCAGCGCTACGTGATCACCGCCGGGGCGCTCGGCCTCGCCACCGGCCTGATCGGCGGGCTGCTCGCCTGGTGGGCGGGCCTGCCGACGCCGCTGGTGCTCGGCGTCGTGTTCGGCGTCGCCAGCGTCATCCCCTACGTCGGCATCCTGTTCGGCGCCATCCCCGCCCTGCTCCTGGCCGTCGCCTCGCAGTCCGACATCGAAGCCGTCGGCCTCGCCCTCGCCGCCATCGCCATGCAGGCCGGCTACACCACCGTCCTCCGCCGGCTCTCACAGCGCGGCGTCCTGAAGGCCGGTCCGGCGATCATCGTCGTCGCCGCCATCGTCGGCTCGGACCTCTACGGCCTCGGCGGGGCACTGGTCATGGTCGTCGCCGGCATCTTCGCCGTCGCCGTCATCGAGGCCGACGCCGAGTCCAACGCCCCTTCCGAGATCACCAGCTGCTGAGGCCCGTCAGGCGGGAGGACGGATCACATGGAGACCACCACCACGAGCGCCGACCAGGCCGCGCCCGACACGCCGTGGCGCCGCCCGGGACGGGCCCGGTACGCGCTCGTGCGCCTGCGCGGGATCGCGAAGGTCCCGGTCACCGTCACCGAGCCGGAGCCCGGCTCGGTGATCACCGACCACGACGCGCCGGTCACCACCCGCGACGGCACCGTCCTCCGGGTGAACGCCTACCGCCCGCCCGGCGACGGCCCGTTCCCGGTGCTGCTCTGCGCCCACCCCTACGGGAAGGACCGGCTGCCGAAGCGGACCCGGCGGGGCCGCTACCAGCTCTCGTTCCAGTACCGGGTGCTGCGCCAGACCAGCCCGATGACCTACTCGTCGCTCACCACGTGGGAGGCGCCCGACCCGGCCTGGTGGGTGCAGCAGGGGTACGCGCTGGTCACCTGCGACCTCCGGGGCGCGGGCACGTCCGAAGGGACCGGGTCCCTGCTCTCCCGACAGGAGGGCGAGGACATCGCCGACCTCGTCGAGTGGGCCGGCGCCCAGCCGTGGAGCACCGGCGCCGTCGGCATGGTCGGCGTCTCGTACCTGGCGCTGTCGCAGTGGAACGGCGCCGCGCAGCGCCCGCCGTCGCTGAAGGCGATCGCCCCGTGGGAGGGCTTCACCGACCCGTACCGCGGCCTCCTCCGCCCCGGCGGCTACCCCGAGGTCGGGTTCCTCCGGCTGTGGGCACAGGGCATGAAGCAGACCCGCCAGTCGTACTCGCTGCTCGATGCGTGCCTCGACCGGCCGCTCGTCGACGACTGGTGGCGCGACCACACCCCGGACCTCGCGGCCATCGACGTGCCCGCGCTCGTGTGCGGCAGCTTCTCGGACAACAACCTCCACAGCCGCGGATCCGTCGACGGGTTCGAGCGCATCAGCTCCGCGGAACGCCACCTGTACACGCACCGCGAGGGCAAGTGGTGCGCCTTCTATCGCGACGACGCCAAGGCCGCGCAGCTCCAGTTCTTCGACCGCCACCTCAAGGGCGCCGACGTCCCGGTCCTCCCGGTGGTCCGGCTCGAGGTGCGCGAGTCCGCCGGCCAGATCACCGAGGTGCGCGCCGAGGAGGAGTGGCCGCTCGCCCGCACCGAGTGGACGCCCCTGTTCCTCGGTGCCGACGGCCTCACCACCTCCGCCCCCGACGAGGCCGGGTCGATCCGGTTCGCGATCCGCGACGGCGGTGTCCGGTTCGGCCTGACCTTCGCCGACGACGTCGAGCTCACCGGGCCGATGGCGCTGCGGCTGCACGTCTCGGTCGACGGCACCGACGACGTCGACCTGTGCGTCGGCGTCGAGAAGTGGCAGGGCGACCGCTTCGTCCCGTTCGAGGGCTCCTACGGCTACGGCCGCGACCGGGTCACCACCGGGTGGCTGTCCGCCTCGCTCCGAGCCCTCGACGAGGACCGGTCCCGCCCGTTCCAGCCCGTGCCCCGCTTCGCCCACCGCGACCCGCTCCACCCCGGCGAGGTCGTCCCGGTCGACATCGCCCTCGGCGCCTCGTCGACGCAGTTCCGGCGCGGCGACCGCCTCCGGCTCGTGGTCGCCGGCCGCTGGCTGTCGCCCCGCAACCCCCTCTTCGGCCAGTTCCCCGCCAACTACCGCACCACCAAGCGAGGCACCTGCACCCTCCACTGGGGCCCCGACCACGACGCCCACCTCCTCGCCCCGGTGATCCCACCCCGCTAGCCCCCCCGGGACTTCGAACTTCGACCCCACCTCGCCCCCCCCGAACTTCGTATGCCAGAGCGCCTGTCCTGGCGCTCCCCCATACGAAGTTCCGGGGCGGGGTTGGGGGCCTGAACCCGACGCCCTTCGCGGCGGTGACGCTGGACGCGCCCCCGCCACGTGCTTGGCTGCTTCAGCGGGGCTCCGGGGACGACGTGCCGGGGTCGGCCCCGTTCGCCTTGCCGCCGTCGAAAGCCGGGCCCCTGCGTGCGCATCCAGATCGTGCCGGACCGTGCCCGAGCTGACCGAGGCCCCGACGGGTCCGGAGCGCCGTGACCGAGCGGATGCGTCGGTGCCTCGTCGCGGTGGCCTGCGGCGCCGTCGCCGTCGTCGCGGCCCTGACCGTGCAGGCGATGACGCTGGGCGGTCCCACGTCGGTGGACGTCAGCCTGTCGACCTGGGTCGCCGCCCACCGCACGGACCAGCTGATCGCCGCCATGGAGGTGGTCACCCTCGCCGGCTCCTTCGCCGCCGTGCTCGTGGTGGGCGCGGTGTGCGTCCTCTGGGCCGCGGTGCGGAAGGACTGGCGCCCCTTCCTCGTCATCGTCCCGGTCGCAGCGGTGGCGTCCTCGGCGACGAACCTGTTGAAGCTCCTCGTCGGTCGGCCGAGACCCGGCGAGGGCATCGCCCTGCGGGACTTCTCCGGGTACTCGTTCCCCTCCGGACACGCCACGACCGCCGCCGCGCTCTGGGGCGCGGTGGCCGCGTTCCTCGTCCTGGCCGGCCGGTGGCGGCTGCGGACCGGGCTGGTGTGCTTCGCCACCATGGCCGCGCTCGTGAGCGCCTCCCGCATCGTCCTCGGCGCCCACTGGCTCACCGACGTGGTCGCCGGGGCCGCGACCGGCACAGCGCTCGTGGCGGCGGCCATCCTCCTCCGAGGAGAGGCCCGATCCCGAGGCCCTTCGAGGGGTGGGCCGGGCTAGGGTCGGACGCATGTCGCGCCTGACCCCGTCTGCTGCAGCCCGCGCTGCCGGCCGTGGTCACGCCGGGCATGCGGTGCAGCCGCCAGCGGTCGTCCGCGGGTGGCTGTACGACCCCGCCGAGCACTGGTGGGCGCTGCTCGTCGGTGCGCCGCCGGCGTTCCGCTGAACGACCCGTCGCCGAGGCCCTGAGCCTCCCCCACGGACCCAGCTGAGCTGACCCCAGGACCGCGCCCGCGGTCCGCGTCGGCCGCTGGAGCTGGGCGACGGACCTTGTCCGCTGCTCGCAGAAGCTGTGGTCTCGACATGCTGTTGTTCGCGTTCGCTGCGCTCGTTGCCGCAGCGGTGCTGGTGCTCATCTGGGTCCTGGCCCGCAGCGCCGGTCAGGGATGCCGGTACCGGTGCACCTGCGTCGCCGATTCGGCGGCGCTCGGTGCGCTGGCGTCCGTCGTCAAGGACCCTCCGCACGGCCATGGGCACTGAGGAGCACGCCCTCGGATCGGCACGGCGCGTCGAGCGCGACCGTGCCGGTTCCGGCCTGAGCGACGCACAGCTCGACGAGGTCGAGCGGCGTCTCGTGGCGCGCATGGAGTCCCTGGCCGCCCAGGCTCGGGACCTCCGCGAGCTGCGTCGCCGCCTCTGTCCCCCGACGGGTGGGGTCGACGCCGTCTGCCGCATGCTCGATTCCCACATCGAGGCGAACCGCACCCAGTTCTCGTCCGCGGCCGCCGCGCTGCGGACCATCGGCGACGAGGGCTTCGGCCGGTGCGCCGACTGCGGATCGCCGATCGGCTTCGCCCGCCTCGAGCGGGCGCCGTCGGCGACGCGCTGCCCGCCGTGCGGCACCGCCCGCCCGTCCCAGCTCCGACGCCACCCCACCCCACCAACCCACGAGGAGATCTCATGACCACCACCGGTTCCCGACGACGGGCGCACGACGCCGAGCGCCTCGGCAGCTTCGAGCACACCCTGCGGGCCATGGCCCGCGACCGGGTGTCGCCGCTCGGCAACGACGAGACCAGCGCCGCCCGCCACCGCACCCACGACCTGTTGCTGGCAGAGGCGCTCGCACGCATCGAGGACGGCACGTACGGGTGCTGCACCTGGTGCGGGCAGCGCATCCCCATCGAACGGCTCGAGGTGGTGCCCACCGCGTCCGGCTGCCGGACGTGCACCGAGCAGCGGCGCTAGCGACCTCAGGCCCTGGTCGGGTCGACGGCTACCCGATCAGGGCGCGGGGGTGGTGGCGGCACGCCCCGCACGTGCTCGCCTCGGGCTCGACGGCGAGGCGGGCGGCCTCGATCGGGCGCTCGCAGCCGAGGCAGGTCCCGTAGGTCCCCGACCGGACCTGGGACAGGGCCGTGGTGATCGCCGCGATCGCCGCCCGGTGGCGCTCCGACGCCCGATCGCTCCGGACCAGGCCCTCGAGGTGGTCGTCGAGCTGTACGAGCAGGACCTCGGCGATGGCGTCGAGCGGGTCGACGGCCTGGGCCGTCACCGCGCCGCCTCCTCGCACGACGTCGGGCTCCGGCGTGCCGTGCCACCGCCGCACGACGTGCAGGTCCTCGTCGTGGGCTCGTCGGACAGGGCCGTGGAGCCGATCGGCCGATGGCAGCGCAGGCAGATCCCGTAGACGCCGGCGTCGATCGCGACCAGCGCGCTGTGGACCGCTTCGACCTGGCTCTGGTGGGCGGCGATCTGCTCGGCGAGGTCATCGAGCGATCCGAGGAGCCGGCGGCGGAAGTGGTCGACCTGGTCGTCGTCCAGTCCGTTCTCGGGGTTGACGGCCGCGTTGAAGCGCGCCAGCGCTTCGGCCCAGGCCCGGTCGGCCGCCCTCACGACGCCCGCCCCTCGGGGCCGACCGGGGTCGGGGAGGGTGCGGGCCGATCGGCCCCGTGGACGAACAGGACGCCACCGAGCATCGCCCCGAACCCTCCGCCTCCCCACAGCGCAGCGAGTGCGCCGATGCCCAGCGCATCGACGAGCGACGTGCCGGCGGCCACCAGGCCCAGGGTGACGATGACGAGTTCTTCCGAGGCCGCCGCCGCCACCGAGATGGCGAT
>Ga0182736_1000328_pt1 | contig 80475 bp, 83 predicted proteins | sample eDN5th30CKraftBY_FD_128882 | JGI IMG/M metagenome (GOLD analysis project Ga0182736, IMG submission 128882) | Enriched backyard soil microbial communities from Emeryville, California, USA - eDNA 5th pass 30_C Kraft BY (version 2) (version 2) | ecosystem: Environmental > Terrestrial > Soil >... | reverse complement strand
CGGCCAGATCCGAGGCTGGAAGTCCATACTGAACACCCTGACCATCCACTACGGCGACCGCATCGCGGCCGCCGGCTACTGACCATGCTCACGCCCGCTTACACAAAGAATCGGACAGACCCCATTCCAGCCCCGCCTCCGTGCGCTCGCAATGAACCGGGCGAAGGATGCACCTACGGCCTGTGCTGAGTCAAACGCGAAGCGTGAGGTTGGCGGGTGCGAGGTGGTGAGCCCGAGCGTTCGCGAGGGCCCCACCACTTTCATCCCGCGCTCGAGGCCTTGCTGCGCTCGCGCCGCTGCGATCCGCCCCTGAGCCGCCGCCGCTCGAGTCTTCGCCCGTGTATGTGACCGTTGGTGGAGCTGGGTCGCCACGTGGCTCAAGTCTCCAACGAAGAAGGCGTTTCGCATCCGCTCGAGCAATTCGTCGTCGGCCACCCTCGGGAGACGGTCTGGCCGGTGGCAACTCGCCATCGTCGTCGTCTGGAATCGTGCCTGGCGACAGCGACCCGGGTTCGATGATGCGGCTTTCGAGGTAGGACTCAAGGTCCGAGCGGCGGATTCGGAGGCTACGGTGGCCCGGCCGGTATGCACGGAGGAGCCCGTCGTTATCAGCTTCGTCACGGCGGCGCTCACCCAGCGCCAGCAGAGCATCACGCAGATCGTGACTGTTCTGATGGCCGACAGCCGGATGACCCGCCGTGGTCTTGCCGAGGAGATCGGGATGCTTCCTGCATCGCTTGGTCAGACGCTGAACGGCAAGCGCCGTTGGAGCATCGAGGACCTCGAGGCGATGGCCGAGGTCTTTGACGTTCCGGTCTCGCGGTTCTTCGGAGGATCCCGAGGAGCTGTTCCCAGGATTGGCGGCTGAGAGCCCAAGAAGGGAATCGAACCCTTGACCTTCTCATTACGAGTGAGATGCTCTGCCGACTGAGCTACTTGGGCGGGACCGGCAACCGTACCCGACCGCCGAGGGGCGGCGGCAAGCCCGTTCCGCTCGCCCGACCTTGCGTTTCGCCGGCAAACGCTGCCGTTCCTCGGTTGCTCGGGCCTCGCCGTGCTCACGGCCTGCTTCGATCGGACGGAGGACGGGGGCCGACCTCGAGGAGCTGATCGCCGCCGGTTCGCTCGATCGGACGCGTGCGCTCGGCGTGCTCGTCACCTACCGCGGGGGATCGGACGAGCGCGTCGAACGGCTGCGGACCCTCGGCCCGCCGAACCACGGCTAGGCCAGCGAAGGGAGGCGGATCGCGAGCGCGATCAGCTGGAGCTCCTCGTTGGGGTTGAACTCCAGGCGCTCGGCCGTCTCCTGGATCGCCTCGAGGGCGGCGATCGCTGCGGTCGGGTCGGCGGCGACGGCCATCTCGTCGCGGTAGGCGGCGGCGAGGGCGCCCAGGCCCATGCGCAGCTCGTCGGTGCGGAGGCGGCGGCTCTCGCGGCGGTGGCGCTCGTCGAGCTGGCGGGCGCCGGACCCGCGCTGGCCGTAGCGCTCGATGCGCTCGTTGAGCTCCTCGACCTCGACCAGGTGGCGGGCCTTCAGCGGCGCCTCGGCGTCGTCGATGGCGCTGCGGAGGTCGGCGATGCCTGCGGCGGCGGCGCTGCCCGAGCCGTTCAGCCGGCGGGGCAGGTCGCGCCAGGCGGCGAGGCGCAGGGCGAGGCGCTCGTCGGTGGCGAGCAGGCGGGCCCGGTCCAGGTCGCCGCCGGCGAAGGCAGCCACCTCCTCGGCCCGTTCGGGGGCCACGCCTTCCTCGACCAACCGCTGGGCGATGAGCGGCGCGGTGAGGGCGTCGAAGTCGACCCGCACGCACCGGCTGGCGATGGTGACCAGCTCGGGCGGCAGCTCGTCGGCGAGCACCACGAAGAACGTGCCGGCGGGCGGCTCCTCGATGGTCTTGAGCAGCTTCGGCCCGGCGTCCTTCACGAGGTGGAACTCGTCGAGCAGCAGCACCTTGCGGGAACCCTCGATGGCCGACCGGCTGGCCCGCTTGATGATCTCGTCGGCCTGGCCCACCGAGATGCTGGCACCCTCGCGGTCGACGATCACCAGGTCGGGGTGCTGCTCGGCCCGGGCGAGCGAGCGGGCGCGGGCGGCGCTCTCGTCGTCGCCGGCGGCGAGCGCCTCAGCCGCGAGCAGGTCACCGGCGAACGCCCGCGCCGCGGCCCGCTTACCGGACCCGTGCGGCCCCACGAACAGCCAGGCGTGGGGCGTGTCGCCCTGGGCGGCGTGGCGCAGCATGGCCACGGCGGCCTGCTGGCCGACGACGTCGGACCAGGCGTCGTCCGGTGGAGCCTCCAGCCCGGGCAGGCTCATGCGCCCGTCCCCGACGGGAGCCGCGCCTCGACCGCCTCCAGCACGCGGGCCTCGACCTCCTCGACGGTTCCGGAACCGTCGAGGATCACCCACCGGTCGGGATCGTGCGCGGCGAGGATCAGGTACGCCTCGGCCACCTTGCGGTGGAACTCGTCGCCCGCGGCCTCCAGCCGGTCGGGCTTGCCCGCCTCGGCCAGGCGAGCACCGGCGACCTCGGGCGGCACCACGAGCAGCAGCACCAGGTCGGGCACAAGACCGTCGGTGGCGAAGGTCGACAGCGCCTGCACGGCATCGATGCCCAGGTCACGGGCGTAGCCCTGATAGGCGAGCGACGACCCGACGAACCGGTCGCACACGACGTCCTTGCCCCGGTTGAGGGCCGGCCGGATCTTCGTCGACACGTGGTGGGCCCGGTCGGCGGCCATCAGCAGCGCCTCGGCCCGGGGGTCCAGGTCGCCGGTCTCGGGGCTGAGCAGGATCTCCCGCAGCCGCTGCCCGACGTCGGTCCCACCGGGCTCGAACGTGCGCACCGCGCCCCACCGCTCCGCCAGCAGGCGCGCCTGGGTGGACTTCCCCGACCCCTCGCCACCTTCGAACACCACGAACCGGCCCATGCCCGCCCGACCCTACCCATGCGGCCCGCGTGCGCTCGCACGTCCTCACGACCCACCAACGCAGGCACCCGCCTACCGAACCCCACACGCGCCCACCACCCCACCGCCACCCGCGTGCGCTCGCACGTCCTCACGACCCACCAACGCACGCAGCCGCGGCCGCGGCGCGGGTGAGCGTCAGAAGGGGGCGTCGTCGTCGGGGGCTTCGGACGACGGGGCGGACGGGGCCGCCTTCTTCGCTGCCGCCTTCTTCGCGGGGGCCTTCTTGGCGGCCGCCTTCTTCTTCGCCGGGGCCTTCTTCTTGGCCGCCTTCTTCTTGGCGGGCGCCTTCTTCTTCGCCACCTTCTTGCCGCCGCCCTCGGCGATCCGGTCGCGGCGGGCCTGGAGCAGCTCGGAGGCCCGCTCGTCGGAGATGGTCTCGAGCTGGTCGGCCTTCTGGAGCGAGGCGTTGACCTCACCATCGGTGACGTAGAGGCCGAAGCGGCCGTCCTTGATCACCATCTGCTTCTCGGAGATCGGGTCGATGCCGAGCTCGCGCAGCGGCGCCGCCACCGTCTGGTTCCGGCCCCGCTTGGGCTGGGCGAGGATCGACAGCGCCTTCTCGAGCGTGACGTCGAAGATCTGCTCCTCGGTCTCCAGCGACCGGGTCTCGCTCTTGGCCGCACCCGTCTCCGGGTCGGTGAAGTCCTTGGTGAGGTACGGCCCGTAGCGGCCGTTCTGCGCCTTGATCACGCCGCCGTCGGCGGGGTCGGTGCCGACCGTGCGGGGCAGCGAGAGGAGCTGGAGCGCCTCCTCGAACGTGAGCCGCTCGACGGTCATCGTCTTGAACAGCGACGCCGTCTTGGGCTTGTCCTCGGGCTTGAGCTTGCCCTTGCCCTCGGGCATCTCGCCGACCTGGACGTACGGGCCGAACCGGCCCGCCTTCACGTAGATGTCCTTGCCGGTCTCGGGATCCTGGCCGAGCACGCGGTCGCCGCTGGGCGCCTCGAGCAGCTCGATGGCCTTGTCGAGGGTGAGCTCGTCGGGCGTGAGGTCGTCGGGGATCGACGCCGTGTCCTCGCCTCGCTTGAGGTACGGGCCGTAGCGCCCGGGCTTGACGACGATCTCCTCGCCGTCCTCGGTGATGAACCGGCGGACGACGTTGATCTCGGCCGGGTCGATGGCCTCGCTCTTGCCCCGCTCCACCAGGGCGGCGAGCCCGGGCGAACCAGGCGAGACGTCGGCCAGCTCGGCGGTCTGCTCGCCGGCTTCATCGCCGAACCAGAAGCGGTTGAGCCACGGCTCGCGCTGCACCTGGCCGGCGGCGATCTGGTCGAGCTCGTCCTCCATGCGGGCGGTGAAGGCGTAGTCGACGACGTCGGCGAAGTGCTCCTCGAGCAGCTGGATCACCGCGAACGCGGTCCACGTCGGGACGAGCGCAGTGCCCTTCTTCGACACGTAGCCGCGGTCGACGATCGTCTGCATGATCGAGGCGTAGGTGGAGGGCCGGCCGATGCCGAGCTCCTCGAGCTTCTTGACCAGGGTGGCCTCGGTGTAGCGGGCCGGCGGCGAGGTCGAGTGGCCGTTGGGCTCGAGCGCCGGGCTCGGCAACACGAGGCCCTCGGTGAGGTCGGGCAGCCGGGCCTGCTGGTCCTCGGCGGCGCCGCCGTCGTCGGTGCCCTCGACGTACGCCTGCTGGTAGCCGGGGAACGTGATGGTGCGGCCGGAGGCGGCGAAGAGGGTGTCTCGGCCGTCGGATGCGGTGGCGCCGATGCGGACCCGCTTGTCGAAGCCGCGGGCGTCGACCATCTGCGAGGCGACGGTGCGCATCCAGATCAGCTCGTAGAGGCGCAGGGCGTCGGCCCGCAGCTCGCCGGCGACCTCGGCGGGGGTGCGGAACACCTCGCCGGCGGGACGGATGGCCTCGTGGGCCTCCTGGGCGTTCTTGACCTTGCGGTCGTAGGTGCGGGGCGCGGACGGGAGGTAGTCGTCGCCGTAGAGCGAGCGGACCTGGTTGCGGGCCGCGGTCAGGGCCGTCTCCGACAGCGTGGTGCTGTCGGTTCGCATGTAGGTGATGTACCCGTTCTGGTACAGGTCCTGGGCGACCCGCATGACCTGCGCCGACGTCATGCGGAGCTTGCGGCCGCCCTCCTGCTGGAGGGTCGACGTCATGAACGGCGGCTTGGGCTTGGACGTGAACGGCTTGTCCTCGACCGAGCGGACCGTGAACGTCGACGACTCGAGGGCGCTGGCCAGGCCACGGGCGGCCGGCTCGTCGAGCACGACCGCGTCGCGGGTGAGCTGGCCGTTGTCGTCGAAGTCCTTGCCGGTGGCGACCCGGGTGCCGCCGACCTCGACGAGCGTGCCCTTGAAGTCCGGCGTGGTCGGGAAGGCGGCGTCGATGTCCCAGTAGTCGGCCGTGCGGAACGCGATGCGCTCCCGCTCCCGCTCGACCACCAGGCGCACGGCCGGCGACTGCACGCGACCGGCGGACAGGCCCCGGTTCACCTTGCGCCACAGCACCTCGGACACCGGGTAGCCGAAGAGCCGGTCGACGATGCGCCGGGTCTCCTGGGCGTCGACGAGGCCCTCGTCGATCTCGCGCCAGTTCTCCACGGCGTGCTCGATGGCCGACGGGGTGATCTCGTGGAACACCATCCGCTTCACCGGGACCTTCGGCTTCAGCACCTCGAGCAGGTGCCAGCTGATGGCCTCTCCTTCGCGATCCTCATCGGTTGCGAGATAGAGCTCGTCGGCCTCCTTCAGCAGCGCCTTCAACCGGCGGATGACGTCCTTCTTGGAGGCGTGCACCTCGTAGGTGGGCTCGAAGTGGTGCTCGACGTCGATGTTGAGGCCGCTGGACGGCAGGTCGCGGATGTGCCCGACGGAGGACTCGACGTTGAAGTCGTTGCCCAGGAAGCCCGCGATGGTGCGGGCTTTGGCAGGGCTCTCGACGATCACGAGTGGCTTGGGCACGCGCAGTAGAGAAAGCCATGTGATGGCCCGCTGTCAACACCAACGGGTGAGCGGCGCCCCGGTTCCGGGGTCCGCGAGGTTGGCCGCGGCAGGCGCCGGGAGCTAGGCCAGACGGCGTGTCGACGGTCCTCACGCCCTCCACGCGGTCCCAGCGCGACCGGCTCGTGCGCCTCGGCGTGATGATCTTCCTCGCCTCGCTGCCGATCGCCGGCATCCTCCTGGCGCTCGTGAACTGGCAGGTCGCCCTCATCTTCATCGTGGTGTGGACGGTGGGCCTGCTCTTCGGCGTCGGCCAGCAGCGCACCGTCTCGCTGAAGGTCGACGGCAACGGCCTCCAGTACGAGGCGGGGACCTTCGTCCTGCGCACCTCCTGGGCGGACCTCGACCGGATCGGCGAGGCCACGCTCCCGTCGGGCAAGACCCAGGCCATCGTCTTGAAGAAGGGCGGCCTGCGCTGGGCGCACACCGCCGCCACCCGGGCCCAGGTGCAGCAGCGGGGCTGGGACCGCATCATCCCCATCGACGAGTTCGCCCCCAGGTGGCCCCAGGGCAAGCTCGCCGACGCCATCCGAGAGCACCGCCCGGACCTCCTGTCGTAGGGCGGCGCCGGTCGCCGGTCAGTCCCGGCGGACGAGCACCAGGGTGTCGCCGTCCTCGCCGGTGATGCGGGCCCGGTCGCCCACCACGTCGACCTTCGGCCTGCCCACCCCCTTGTGGGCATCGGCGTTCGGCGCCAGCACGCGGGTGATGAACGCCTGCTGGTCGGCCTCGTCGCCGTCGCAGCCCATGCCGACGCCGCCCTGGAACGGGACGTAGCGGATCGTGTGCGCCTCCTCGTCCAGGTCGGCGATCTCCCCGCCGAACGATCCGCACCCCGACACGCGGATGGCGCGCTCCATCTGCGACTCGTGATCGACCACGACGTCGAGGTGGGGGTCGCCATCCAGCGGGCGCGGGACGCCGCCGTCGGTAGCACCGACGATCGACCAGCGCGCCGTCGACGGGATCAGCCAGTCGTCGAAGAGCCCCCACGGCGACGACGACGTGTCGGTCACGGCCTCGAACGAGCCCCGGCCGGACCGCACCACCAGCTTCGGTCCGGAGCGCTGCAGCGTGGCGCCGTCGCCGATGATCTCCTGGATCGCCGCGGCGTGCTCCACCGCCGGCACCCAAGCGCAGTCGAGCATCCGCTCCTGCCACCGACCCGGCGTCATCACGAACCGGCCGTCCTCAACGGTGCCGTCGCGGGTGGCCGGACCGCAGCCCTCGACGGCGACCTCGCCCTCTGTGCGGAGGTCGACCACGGTTCCCTCGCCGTCGGGCATGGCGACCGTCTCGCCGTTGGCCGTGAGCTCCGTGGCCATCCAGCGTCGCCCGACGATGTCGGTCTCCGGCGGCAGGGATCCGACCGGCCGGAACTCGTACCGGACCCCCGGACGGGACAGCACGAGGCGGTCCTCGGATGCGTGGACGCCGACGCCGTCGAAGTGCAGCAGGTCCTGCAGCGGGTCGGGGCACGCCCCCACCTGGCCCCAATCGACGTCGAGGCGTCCGTCGACGACGCGGACACCGCCCCTGCCGCCGTCGCCGACGGTGATCAGGGAGCAGGGGCTGCCGAGCACGAGGGTGCCTCGCTCCCGGGCGTCGAGGGTGACCGGGTCCCCGTTGGGCTGGACGAGCTCGGTGGTGATCGAGCCGCCACCCACGTCGACCTGCACGAGCTGCCACTTGCGGCCCCACAGCTGGCTCGGGTCACCGCCGTCGGCCCGATCGGTGCGATCCGACCGGCCCCGTAGGGCGATGGCGCCGGCGAGGACGACGACCACCAGGACCACGGCGGCGGCCACGAGCAGGCGACGGCGATCACCTGGGCCGGACGTCGCCGGCGGTCCCGCCAGGTCCACGACGTCGGCCTCGGCGGGGGCGGCGGCGCGGGCGAGGATGTCGGCCCACTGATTGGGCGGGTCGAGGGCATCGAGGGTGCGCAGGCGGTCGTCGGTCATGGGGTCACCTCGTCGTCGAGCAGGGCGCGCAGGCGTCGGCGGGCCCGCATGAGCTGGACCCGGACCGTGGCGGGCGACGTGTCGAGCACCGCCGCTGCCGACACGGCGGTGTGGCCGGCCCCGTCGACCAACACGAGGCACCGGCGCTGCTGGTCCGAGAGGTGGGCGAGGGCCCGGACCAGGTCGATCGCCTCATCAGGAAGGCGGTCGGGGGACTTGGGCAGGTGGTCGACCTGGTCGGGACCGCCGGCGGATGCTCGTCGACGGCGACGCTGCAGGTCGCCCGCCGCCAGCCGGAACGCCGCTCGCCACACCCACGCCGCCGGGTCCCGCACCTCGTCGCCCCGCCGGAGCAGCTGGGCAAACGACTCGGCCACGGCCTCATCGGCCACATCGGTCGAGCCCGACCAGGCGAGCAGCGCCCGCCAGAGCGGACCCCGCACCTCCAGGTAGGTGGCGTGCACGGTGTCTCGCCACGACGGCGACGACCCGCCCGCATCCACCGTCCCGGTCACCACCGCCGCATCCTGCACCACCCTCCAGGGCGCCGATCGGCCCGAAGCGTGAACAGGGTCGTTCGAGGGCCCCGAGCGAACCCCCGCCGTCGGGCGGGTGACGGGCGGACGAACGGTGACAGAAGACCTCCTGACCTGCTTGGGAGCCGGGTCGAGGCGGGCTCTAGCTTCGCCCGCCGTGCCCGTCGTCGACCTCCTCGCGATCACCGCTTCCGTGGTGTTCCTGATCCGGTTGCTCCCGCAGCCCATCCGCCTGGCGCGCTCGGGCGTCGCCGCCGGGGTCTCGTCGGCTGCGGCGCTCAACGCCTGCGTGTCCGCGCTGGCGTGGATCGCCTACGGCGCCATCCAGGGCCTGCCGGTGGTGTGGGGCGTCTCGGTGCTCGCCCTCATCCCGTGCACGTGGCAGGCCGTGCTGCTCCGGCGCCAGGTCGCCCGCCGGGACCTCGCCGCCGTCGGCGCGTTCGTCGGCGCGCTGCTCGTCGCCGCCGCGCTCGGCGTCCTCGGCGTCGCCCTCGCCGGGACCGTCCTCGTCACGACCGGCCCGCAGGTCCGGCGGGTGCTGCGCGAGCACGACCTGTCGGGCATCGCCCCCGCCACCTGGTGGGTCGCCGTGGTCGACGCCGCCACCTGGGGCGCCTACGGGTGGGCGGTGAGCGACGCCGCCCTCATCGGCTACTTCGTCGCCCTGCTCGCCGCCGCCGTCATCGTCCTCAGCCGACTGGCCTGGACGAACCGCATCCCGGCCGAGCGCGCACCCGCGATCTGAGCCCAGACCGCCACCGGTCCCCGGCGCACGATCCGACCGCTCGTGGCTGAGCAACGGCAGCGCCGCCCCCGTCCCTAGGTGGGTCCTAGGCGTCGTAGCGGGGCGGGCGGCGGTTGGCCTTGGTCTCCGACCGCTGCTTCTTGCCTTGGAGCCGCCGCTCCTTCGCGCCCTTCGACGGCTTGGTCTTGCGCCTCGGCGCCTCCACGTGGAGGGCCTGGCTGAGCCGGGCGACGAGCCGCTCCTCGGCGATCGCCCGGTTGCGCAGCTGGCTGCGCTCGTCGTCGACGACGATCCGCACGATCGGCCCGAGCTTGCCCATCACCCGCTCGCGCTGGACCGGCAGCAGGGCGGTGGAGTGCTCGACGTCGTAGGTCAGCTCGACGCGCGTCGCCGTCTTGTTGGCGTGCTGCCCGCCCGGCCCCCCGGACGCGGAGAACGACACCACCAGCTCCCGCCGGGGGATGCGCACCCCTCGGGACACGGGAAGGTCGTCGTCGGCCATCCCCCGATCGTCCCACGCCCACCCCGACCGGCTGCGGTCCGTTCTTGTCGTCGAACAGCACCCATGGGCTGTCGAACGACGACAAGTTCCGGCCGGGCGCGCTTCTTGTCGTCGAACAGCACCCATGAGGTGTCGAACGACGACAAGTTCCGACCGCCCTCGGTTCAGGAGCGGACGAGAACGTGTTCTCGTTTTCGTCGTAGGGTCCCGGCCATGACGACTGCTTCTCGCTTCGACGGCCGCACCGCAATCGTGACCGGGGCCGCCTCCGGCATCGGCAAGGCCACCGCCCTGCGCCTCGCCGCGGACGGTGCCGCCGTCGGCTGCCTCGACATGGCCGAGTCGGTCCACGAGACCGCAGCGGAGATCCTCGACGCCGGCGGCCAGGCGGTCGCCACCACGGTCGACGTGAGCGATCCGGCGAGCGTCGACGCCGCGGTGAAGCTGGTCGAGGGCGACTTCGGCCCGACCCGCATCCTCGCCAACGTCGCCGGCGTCCTGCGCTTCGGCATCACCCACGAGTCGAGCGTCGAGGACTTCGACCTGCAGATCGCCGTCAACCTCAAGGGCCCGTTCCTCATGGCCCGCGCCGTGATCCCGTCGATGCTCGCCAACGGCGGCGGCGCCATCACCACCGTGGCCTCGTCGGCCGGCGTGTTCGGCCAGGCCTACATGCCCGGGTACGCGGCGTCGAAGGGCGGCGTCGCCATGCTCAGCCGGGCGATCGCGTGGGAGTACCAGAAGCTGGGCATCCGCTCGAACGCCGTCGCCCCCGGCGGCGTCGAGACCAACATGACGAGCGCGGTGACGTTCCCCGAGGGCATCGACTTCGACCTCATCAAGAAGACCGCCGCCCCCGGCTACAAGATGATGCAGGCCACCGAGCCCGCCGCGCTGATCGCCTTCCTGAGCAGCGACGAAGCCAGCGCCATCACCGGCACCGTCATCCCCATCGACTTCGGCATCACGGCCTGAGGCACGGCCGCACGATGCCTCGGGAGCCGCGCTCATGACCCACGTGGTGCGCGGGCGGATCCCGTGGGTCGGCGCGGCCACGGGGATGCTGTGGAGCCCGACCGGGTGGTTCACCCGGCAGCGGGCGGCGCACGGCGACAGCTTCGAGGTCGAGGCGCTCGGCCACCGCTTCTTCTGCGTGTTCGGGCCGGTGGGCGTGGCGTCGCTCTACGCCGTGGCCGAGCGGGACGCCTCGTTCGGCTTGGCCACCTACACGATGGTCAAGACCAAGGTCCCCGAGGAGCTGTTCTCGGAGATCCGCAACCCGCCCCACAAGCTGTTCGGCAACCAGCAGGTCGAGGGGTACCTCCGGAACCTCGACGAGGCCATGGCCGCCGAGATCGAGGCGCTCGGCACGCACGGCTCGTTCGACCTCTTCGCCGAGTGCCGGCGCATCGGCCACCGGCTCGGCCTGGCGTCGTGGGCCGGCCACGAGGCGGTGTCGCCCCCGTACATCGAACCGCTGATCGCCGCCCTCGACCGGCTCGACACCTCCGAGTCGTTCGTCCACCCGCTCCGCACCGCGTTCACCCTCGCCACGAAGAAGCGGCGCGAGCGCAAGGCGATGGCCGAGGTCGAGGGCCTGATCGGCGACATCCTCTCGGCCCGGCGGGGCAGCCCCGGCCAGCGGCCCGGCGACTTCCTCGACCAGATCGACGAGTCCTTCGCCGACATCGAGGACCGCGCCCGCCGCGATCAGTTGGCGGCCCGCGACGTGATCGTCCTGCACCTCGGGTCGCAGTCGAACCTGTTCGCCGCCCTGGCCTGGACGATGGCCAACCTGCTCGCCCGGCCCGCCGACCTCGAGGCCGTCCGAGCCGGCGACGACGCCCTGCTCACCCGCGTCGCCTACGAGTCGATCCGCATCGCCCAGCGGTCCATCACCCTGCGCCAGGTCCTGCGGCCGATCGACTTCGAGGCCGACGACGGCACCCACCGGCTCGAGCCCGGCACGCTCATCACGACGATGCTGTCCGTCACCAACCCGACCGCCTCGCCCGACCTCGACCGGTTCGACCCCGACCACTACGAGGGCCGCAGGCTCGCCCCCGCCGTCGCGAGCCAGCTGCCCGCCAAGGAGCTGGTCAGCACGTTCGGCCACGGCAGCCACACGTGCCCGGCGCAGCGCTTCAGCATCTCGGCGATCCGCACCGCGGTCCACGCCCTGCTCGACGCCTACGACCTCGCACCCGGCTTCAGCGATCCCCACCCGCTCACCCGCCAGATCGGCGGCGTCGCCCGGGCGGACCGACCCACGCCCGTCGCCTACCGCTCCCGCTGACGCGCCCGGTGCTCCCGCCACGCCGCGAGGTGGTCGGCGGGGATCGGCACGAAGTGCGGGTCGGCCCGGAGCGCCGCCGCCTCGTCCGGGCTCACCTCCCGGACCGTCTCCCGGACGTCGACCCCGGAGACCCACCACGAGCCCTCGTCCTGGTCGCGCTTGAGGTCGTGGCAGCGGCTCGAGGCGCCGCCTCCCGGCATCGGCGGGTACGCCCGTCGCCAGCCGGTCTCCGCCGTGGGCGCCGGCGGTTCGAACGAACCGACCGGTTCCAGGTGAGCGCAGCGGAGCTGGATCTGATCGCCCACCTCGACCTGGCGCCGGCCGTCGGGCGAGACGTCGGTCGGCGCCGGGACGAGCCACGGCCCGAAGCACCGGTCGAGGGTCGTCTCGCTCCACGGCGCGCGCCAGACCTGGATGAGGAGCGACTCGGGATCGCCGCCGTCCGCTGCGACGGGGTCGGCCCAGTGGACCCGCATCCGCCAGCTGCCCGGCTCCAGCTGGACCGACGCCGGCGGGGGCGCGGCGAGGTCGACGTCCCAGTGGAAGAAGCCGAGCGTGCCCGTGCAGTCGACCGACGTGCTGGCGACGTGGTCCCACTCGGGGCCCGGATCCCCGGGATGGGCGTCGTGCACCTCCACGGCGACGCGGACCAGCGGGTGCTGGCCTCCGGTCCCCACGTACGCGAACGAGCCCCTCGACCAGAGGCGCCACTCGTACCCGAGCCCGTCGACCCCGGTGTCGTCCCAGTCGTCCGACCCGTTCACGTAGACCTGGAAGAAGTCCGCCTGCAGCTCCGCCTCGGCCGTCTCGATCACCGCCATCGCCGCACCGTAGCGACCCGGACCGGGACCCGGCCGCGGCCGCAGAACGAGGCGGGTACGGTCCGGCGCATGGACTTCTCCTACTCCCCCAAGGCCGAGGCGCTCCGCACCGAACTGCTCGACTTCATGGATTCGCACGTGTACCCGGCCGAGTCCGTGTACCACCAGCAGATCGTCGACTCGGGCGACCCGCACACCCATCCGCCGGTGATGGAGGAGCTCAAGCAGGAGGCCCGCAAGCGGGGGCTGTGGAACCTCTTCCTGCCGCACAAGACGCAGTGGACCGACGGCCTGTCCAACTCGGACTACGCCCCGCTCGCCGAGATCATGGGCCGCAGCCACATCGCCTCGCAGGCCTGCAACTGCTCGGCGCCCGACACCGGGAACATGGAGCTGCTCACGATGTTCGGCACGCCCGAGCAGCAGGAGGAGTGGCTGTACCCGCTGCTCGAGGGGCAGATCCGCAGCGCCTTCGCCATGACCGAGCCGGCCGTCGCCAGCTCCGACGCCACCAACATCTCGTGCCGCATCGAGCGCGACGGCGACGAGTACGTGATCAACGGCCGCAAGTGGTGGATCTCGGGCGCCGCCGACGAGCGCTGCAAGCTCTTCATCCTCATGGGCAAGACCGACCCGGAGGCCGCCCGCCACGTCCAGCAGTCGATGATCCTCGTCCCCCGCGACACGCCGGGCGTCGAGATCGTCCGGGCCCTGCCGGTGTTCGGCTACCAGGACCAAGAGGGCCACTGCGAGATCCAGTTCACCGACGTCCGCGTCCCCGTGAGCAACCTCCTCGGCACCGAGGGCAGCGGCTTCGCCCTCGCCCAGGCCCGCCTCGGCCCCGGTCGCATCCACCACTGCATGCGCTGCATCGGCGCCGCCGAGCGGGCCCTCGAGCTGATGTGCCAGCGGGTCACCGACCGGGTGGCCTTCGGCCGTCCGCTCAGCGAGCAGGGCGTGATCCGCGAGTGGATCGCCGACTCCCGCATGGAGATCGAGCAGGCCCGCCTCCTCACGCTGAAGGCGGCGTACCTGATGGACACCGTGGGCAACAAGGGTGCGGCCATCGAGATCTCGGCCATCAAGGTGGTCGTGCCGAACATGGCGCTCAAGGTCATCGACCGGGCGATCCAGGCCCACGGCGGCGGCGGCGTCAGCGACGACTTCCCGCTCGCCTCGATGTACGCCGGCATCCGCACCCTGCGCCTCGCCGACGGCCCCGACGAGGTCCACCGCCGCCAGGTCGCCAAGCGCGAGCTCGGCCGCTACACCCAGACCGAGATCCCGCCCGACGTCGGCCGCGTCTGACCTAGGACCGCCCCACCCCGAATCAGGTCGTTCGAGCCGCCCCACGCGGCACAGGTGACCCGATTCGGGGCAGCGCCACCGACCCGGACCCGCGAATCAGGTCGTTCGAGCCGCCCCACGCGGCACAGGTGACCCGATTCGGGGCAGCGCCACCGACCCGGACCCGCGAATCAGGTCGTTCGAGCCGCCGTACGCGGCTCAGGTGACCTGATTCGGGGTGACGCGGCGGGCGGCCCGCGAATCAGGTCGTTCGAGCCGCCGGACGCGGCTCAGGTGACCTGATTCGGGGTGGCGCGGCGGGCGGCGAGGGTGAGGGCGATCGAGCCGATGGCGGCCGCGGCGATCGAGGCGACGAGGATGCCGATCTTGGCCTGGTCGGCGAGGGCAGGATCGCCCTCGAAGGCGAGCGCGGTGATGAACAGCGACACCGTGAACCCGACCCCGCCGAGCGCGGCGATGCCGACGAGCTGCGAGAACCGCACGCCCTCGGGGAGCACGCCCCAGCCGAGCTTCACGGCGACCCACGAGAACAGGCTGATCCCCACCGTCTTGCCGACCACGAGGCCCAGCACCACGCCGACGAGGACCGACGACGGATCGCTGACCGCGTCGCCCGTGAGCACGATGCCCGCGTTGGCGAAGGCGAACAGCGGGACGATCAGGTAGCTCGTCCACGGGTGGAGCGCGTGCTCGAGCCGTTCGGTGGGCGGCACCGCCTCTCGCACGAGGAACTCGACGCGGCGGACGTCGTCGGCCGTGAGGTCGTCGCGCCCCTCGAGCTGGTCGACGATGGCCTCCGCCTCGACCTCGGGCAGCAGCGGCTTGGCCGGCGTCAGCAGGCCGAGCACGACGCCGGCGATGGTGGCGTGGATCCCGGACTCGAACACGAACAGCCACGCCGCCACCCCGAGCACGACGTACACGACGAGCGAGCGGACCCGCGCCCGCTGGGCGAGCACGACCAGCCCGAGGACCACGAGGGCCTCGATGAACCAGGTCCACCGGATGCCGTCGCTGTAGAAGACGGCGATCACGACGATGGCGCCGATGTCGTCGACGATGGCGAGCGTCAGCAGGAACACCTTGAGCGGTGCCGGCACCCGTCGGCCGAGCAGCGCCACCACGCCGAGGGCGAAGGCGATGTCGGTCGCCATCGGGATGCCCCAGCCGTGCGAGCCGTCGCCGCCGGCGTTGAAGGCGATGAAGACGAGGGCGGGGACGACCATGCCGCCGAGCGCCGCCACCGCTGGGAGCACCGCGGCCCGGCGGTCCCGCAGCTCCCCGGCCACCAGCTCCCGCTTGATCTCCAGGCCGACCACGAAGAAGAACAGCGCCATGAGCCCGTCGTTGACGACGTGCTGGAGCGACTCGTCGATGGCGAACGACCCGACCTCGATGGACAGGTGGGTGTGGATCAGCTGCTCGTACGCCTCCCGCCACGGCGAGTTCGCCCACACGAGGGCGACGACCGTGGCGACGACGAGCAGGATCCCGCCGGCGGCTTCGACGGCCAGGAACGACTGGACCGGACGGGCGACGGCACGGGCGAGGCGGGCATCGCTCCCGAGCCAGGTGCCGGGGTGCGGGGCTGAGCGGGCCATGGGCGAGGTCCTTGCGGGCAGGGGGCAGCGACTCGCCGACCAGGCTTCCCGGCACTCCTGGGCCTGAGGCTACCCCTCGCCGCTGGCGGGCTCGTTCCCGTTGACGGAGCCGATGACCGGCCGCAGCCCCGGCGTGCGCGGCTCGAAGCGCATCACGACCGTGGTGCCGTCGCCCGTGGGCTGGAACTCGAGGTGGTCGGCCAGCATCTTGATCAGCGGGATGCCGAGGCCGCCCTCGTAGTTGAGCCGGTCGGGGCTCGTGACCTCGGGGTGCGCTTCGAGGCCGGCGGGGTCGAAGCCACCGCCGTGGTCGGTGATGGCGACCTCGATCTGGCCGTCGGCGAGGACGCAGCGCATCATGATCGGCTCGGCATCGGGGTCCACCGGCGCATCGCCGCGGCCCTTCATCTCGGCCTGGATGGCGTTGGTGCACGCCTCGGAGATGGCGAGGCGGAGGTCGGCGGAGCGCTCCTCATCGAAGAGCGGGTCGGCGGCGACGAGGGCCCCGATGACGAGCCGGGCGACGGACACGACCTCCGGGCGGGCAGGGAGCTCCAGCTCCACCACGTCGCCGGCCGCGGCCGTCGGAGCGGTCACCGTCCGGTCCGGTTCCCCGAGCAGCAGCCGCTCACGGCGCCACCTCGTCGGCTTCGGCCTCGGGCGCGATGGCCTCGTCGACCGAGGAGCACACGTTGAACACGGCGAGCAGCCCGGTGATCTCGAACACCTTCAGGATCCGCGGCTCGGTGCAAACGAGGGCGAACCGGCCCCCATGCGTTCGGACCCGCTTGAGGCCGCTGATGAGGACGCCGAGACCGGTGGAATCGATGAAGTCGACCGCCTCGAGGCTGACCACGATGTGGTAGCGCTGGTCGTTGACCAGGGCGATCAACTGCTCGCGGAGCCGGGGTGCGGTGGCGACGTCGATCTCGCCGCCTGCCTCGACCACGGACCACTCGCCCCGTTCGCTGACCTCGAGTCGTAGATCCATCCACCGCTCCTGCGCTGATCGTTCGGGCCCCAAACCTACCTGCGGGCACCGTCGACCGAGGGGACGTGTCGACCCTCCCGTCGATGCGCGTGGGTTCAGTCGTACCCGATTCGTTGCCTGGTCAACCGCCCGAGCGGGTGAGAACCGGCTCCTGCCCTCCCCGATCCGAACCACACGGGTGTAGTCTTCCGAACGCCTGTTCCCTCCCCGGTCCCTCCTGCCATGGCCATCACCTCGCTCGATCCGGCGGCCTCGCTGCTGCACGCGCTCGGCCTCCGCCTGGGCGAGCACGGGCTGGCGCACGTGGAGCGGCTGCCCCCTCGCCCCGCCCGCACCGCCGGGCTGAGCCGGCCGCTGCCGCCGTGGCTCGACGAGCGGCTCGAGGAGCTCGGCTACCCCGCGCTGTGGTCGCACCAGGCGGCCGCGGTCGACCTCCTGCGCGACCGCCAGCACGTCGTGGTCGCCACCGGCACGGCGTCGGGCAAGTCGCTCTGCTACCAGGTGCCCATCGCCGAGGCGGTGAACGACCCGATCAAGCCGGGCACGGCCATCGCCCTGTTCCCCACCAAGGCGCTCGCCCAGGACCAGCTCAAGGGGTTCGGGCACCTGGCGATCCCGAACCTGCTGGCCGCCACCTACGACGGCGACACGGACCCGGACAACCGCCGCTGGGCGCGCCAGAACGCCAACGTCATCCTCACCAACCCCGAGATGCTGCACTGCGCCCTGCTGCCGCACCACGAGAAGTGGGCGACGTTCCTCATGCGCCTGCGCTACGTCGTCATCGACGAGCTGCACGTGCTGCGCGGGGTGTTCGGCACCCACGTGGGCCACCTGCTGCGCCGGTTGCGGCGGCTGTGCGAGCACTACGGCTCCTCGCCCACGTTCGTGTTCTCGTCGGCCACCATCGGCGAGCCGGGCCGCCTGGCCCGAGACGTGTGCGGCATGCCGGTCACCGAGATCACCGACGACGGCTCGCCGCGCGGCGAACGGCTCGTGGCGCTGGTGGACCCGCTCGGCATCGACGGCCCGCGAGCGGCACGGTCCGCCAACCAGGTCACCGCCGGGCTGGTGGCCGACCTCGTGCGCGGCGGCCACCGCACCCTCGCGTTCTGCCGGAGCCGGGCCGGCACCGAGGTGGTGGCGGCCGAGGTCGTGCGTCGCCACCCGGACCTCGTCGGCCGCGTCCGGCCGTACCGCGGCGGCTACCTGGCCGCCGAGCGCCGGGAGATCGAGGCCCAGCTGTTCAGCGGGCAGCTGGGCGCGGTGGTCGCCACCTCCGCGCTGGAGCTGGGCATCGACGTCGGCGGGCTCGACGCCTGCGTGCTCAACGGCTTCCCCGGCACCATCGCCTCGATGTGGCAGCAGATGGGCCGGGCCGGGCGCGAGGGCCAGCCGTCGCTGTCGGTCCTGGTGGCCGGCGAGGACCAGCTCGACCGGTACTTCCTCGCCCACCCCGACGAGGTGTTCTCCCGTTCGCCCGAGCCGGCGGTGGTGAACCTGGCGAACCCGTTCGTGCTCGACCCGCACCTGGCCTGCGCCGCCTACGAGACGCCGCTCGGCCACCGCGACGAGCGCTGGTGGGGCAGCGACCTCGACGACGGTGTCCACCGCCTGGTGCTCGACGACCGCCTCCGCCTCCGCTCCCGGGCCGACCGCATCCGCGCGTTCTGGGCCGCCCGTGGCCACCCCTCGTCGAACATGGGGCTGCGCAGCGGGTCGATGAGCGAGGTCCGCATCGCCTTCGCCGACGGGACGATGGTCGGCACCGTCGACCGCAGCCGGGCGTGCGAGCTCGTGCACCCGGGGGCGATCTACCTGCACCAGGGTCGGCCGCACAAGGTCGTGCACCTCGACCTGCACGACGGAGCCGCCATCGTCGAGCCCGACGACGGGCGGGAGTACACGCTGGCGCGCACCGACGTGCAGCTGCGGATCCTCTCGGTCGACGACGAGCGCCCGCTGGGCGACCTCGACCTGGGCATCGGCGCCATCGAGGTCACCAGCCGGGTCACCGGCTACCAGCGGCGCGACGTGCTCAACGGCCAGATCCTCGGCCACGAGGACCTGGACCTGCCGCCCCAGCAGCTGGTGACCCGCGGGTACTGGTGGGTGATCCCGCCCGACGTGCTGCGCCGGGCCCGCATCGACGACGCCACCGTGCCGGGCGCGCTCCACGCGGCCGAGCACGCGGCCATCGGGATCCTCCCGCTGTTCACGATCTGCGACCGGTGGGACGTCGGCGGCGTGTCCACGCCCTGGCTCGACGACACCGGCGGGCCCACCATCGTCATCTACGACGGCCACCCCGGCGGCGCCGGCATCGCCGAGATGGGCTTCGAGTTCGCCGACCGCCAGCTCCAGGCCACGCTCGACGTCCTCGACCGCTGCGGCTGCCGAGACGGCTGCCCCAGCTGCGTCCAGTCGCCCAAGTGCGGCAACTGGAACGAGCCCCTCGACAAGCACGCCGCCAAGCGCTTCATCCGCGCCGCCGGCCTCCCCGACCCGGCCTGACCCCGGAGCCTCGGCGGGCCTGGGCGGATCAGCCATCGGGATCCTCCGCTCGCATCGCGACCTCGGCGGTGAGGGTGGGGTCGCCCACCAGCGGGCCGACGATCGCGACGTCGGTCGGGACCCGGTAGCGGACGGCGACGCGGACCAGGTCGCCCGTGGCACCGGCTTCGGTGCCCGCGGTGACCGCAAGCCGGTCGTCTCGGATGCCCGGCGACCGGGCGGCCGCCGCCCGCGCGGCGCCGGTCCCGTCGACGGCCGCGGCCCGCGCGCCCTCTCGGGCGGCGTTCACGACGAGCACCTGGGCGCGGGCGACGAGGCCGACCTGGATCACGAGCAGCAGGGCGAGGACGACGACCGGCAACACCAGCACCAGCTCGACCGTGGCCTGACCAGCCGACGACCGCCGGCGCATCAGCCGACCTTGTCGATGAGCTGGTCGACGACGGCGTCGAACAGGCGCCCGATCGCGCCGGAGCGGGCGGCCCACGCCGCGAGCAGCAGCGCGATGGCCGCGGCACCGAGCAGGACGAGCGCGTACTCGGCGGTGGCCTGACCGCCCTCGGCGGTGACGAGACGGGCACGACGGGCATCGATCCGGCGTTGGAGCCGGTCGACGAGGACCGCAGCGGTGAGGAACAGGCGGATGAGGAACGACAGCACGAAGGACTCCTTCGCAGGGGCCGCGCAGGCGCGCGGGAGGACGACGACGGCACCGGGTGCGAGGGAGGCCGCGGCAGGGCGACGAGCAGGCGATCGGACGGCTAGGGGCGCAACGAGGCCACCGACACGAGCAGCACGGGGACGACCGCGAGCAGCACGGCGGCCGGGAGGATGCACAGCACCAGCGGGAAGAGCATGGTGACCGGGAGCCGACGGGCCACCTCCTGCGCCCGGCGACGGCGTTCGTCTCGGGCCGCGGCGGCCACGCCCTCGAGCAGCGGCACCAGCGGGACGCCGGCGGCGGCCGCTTGGCGCAGCGCATCGGCGAGCGGTGCGCCTCCGGCGCCGAGTCCCTGGCCCAGCTCCGCCAGGCAGTCGGCGAGCGGCAGCCCTCGGCGGAACCGGTCGTGCGCAGTGGCGACCACCAGCCGCACGGCAGGCGGCGCACGCGGCGCCACCACCGCCAGGGAGGCCGCCACGGGCTGGCCGGCCGATGCCGACACCACGAACAGGTCGACCAGATCCGGCACCGCCGCGGCCACCGCCACCCGCTCCCTCCGCCGCTGGACCCGGTCGGCGATCGGGCCCGCGCACGCCGCGACCGACCCCGCCCCCAGAGCGAGGCCGAGCCCCCCGGCGGCCAACCCGAACGAGACGGCCACGGCGATGCCGAGCCACCGGGTCGATCGCGCATCGAGCGATGCCGTCCGGCGCGTGCGCCTCGTGGCCCGCCGGCGCGCTCGGCGGCGCGACGGGCTGGCGACGAGCAGCACCAGCAGGACCACGAGGGTGCACGCGAGCGTCGTCATGCGACACCTCGCACCAGTCGCACCATCAGCACGGCACCGAGCGCGTCGAGGACGAGCCCGCCGACGATGCACGCCGCACCGAGCGCCGACCCGACGTAGAAGCCTCGGACGCGCGGGTCGAGCCCGGCGATCGCCGCCGCGAAGGCGACGGGGAGCAGGACCAGCACCACCGCCGAGGTCTGGGCCTGGGAGGCCAGCGCTCGGGCCTCGCGCTGGAGCGCCGCCCGTTCCCGCACGGCGTCGATGACCGCGTCGACCGCCCGCAGGTGCGACCCACCCGTCGACCCGCTGATCGCGAGGGCGTCGGCGAGCAGGCGCAGGGATGGATCGCGGTCCTCCGTGACCCATGCATCGACCGCGGCCTGCACGCCGGCGCCGGCATCGACCCGCCGGACCAGCCGGCGCGCCCCGGTGGCCCACCGCCCCGTCCCGGCCGCCACCGACTCGAACGCCTGCACCACCGAGGCGCCCCGCTCGATGGCGGTGCGGAACCGCAGCAGCGGCGCCGGGTCGGCCTCCGGCGCGGCCGTCAGGCGGCGGACCGGACCGGCCACCCACGCCGCCGAGGCACCGACCTCCCACCCGGATCGGAGGCGGCGGACTCGCCGAGCGCGCGCCGACCGGGGCCGCATCCACCACCCCAGGACGAGCACGAGCCCGGCGATCACGGCGCTCACGACCGCACCGGCCGACGCCCGGACACCCGGCGAGCCGCCACCATCTGGTCGCCGCGCGCCACGGTGCGCACGATCGGCCGGCCGTCATCGCCGAGGTCGACCTCGGCCACCTCGACGACCCGACGGGTCCCGTCGGCCGAGCGCTCCAGGTGGGCGACGAGGTCGATCGCCGACCCCAGCTGCTCCCGCACCGCAGCCGCGGGGAGGCCGACGCCGGCCATGAGCACGAGCGTCTCGAGCCGCCGCACCGCATCGTCGATCCCGTTGGCGTGGACGGTGGACAGCGAGCCGTCGTGGCCGGTATTCATGGCGGTGAGCAGGTCGAGCGCCTCCGGCCCCCGCACCTCGCCGACGAGGAGCCGGTCCGGGCGCATGCGCAGGGCGTTGCGGACGAGATCCCGGATGGTGACCTCGCCGACGCCGTCGGACGACGCAGGCCGGCTCTCCAGCCGCACCACGTGCGGGGCGCTCAGCCGGAGCTCGGCGGCGTCCTCCACCGTGATGATCCGCTCCGCCGCCGGGACGTCGGCCGCGAGCGCGTTGAGCAGCGTGGTCTTGCCCGAACCGGTGGCCCCGGACACGACGACGTTGCAGCGGGACCGGACCGACCAGCGCAGCAGCGACGCCACCGCCGGCGCCGCCAGCTGCTCGAGCGCGATGGGGCGGACCGAGAACCGGCGGATCGTGAGGCAGGGGCCGTCGACCGCGAGCGGCGGGACGACCACGTGCACGCGCGAGCCGTCGGCGAGGCGGCCGTCGACCAGGGCGTGGACCGGATCGGCCCGCTTGCCCAGCGGCGCCACGATCCGCTCGACCAGCAGCTCGATCTGCGCACGGTCGAGGGCCACCGGCGTCTCGATGAGCCGCCCCCGCCGCTCCACCCACACCGGCCCCGGTCCGTTCACCATCACATCGGTGACCGCCGGGTCGCGCAGCAGCGGCTCGAGCACCCCGAGCCCGTCGAGCTGGGCGAGGATGGCCGCCACCGACCGGGCCACCTCGTCGGGCGGGCGCAGCGGATCGGCCTCCCGCACCAGGTCCGCGATGCCGTCGGCATCGGGCAGCTGCGCCGATGCCGACCGCACCAGATCGCGGTGGATCTGCTCCTCGACGGCGCTCACCGCACACCGCCCAGCACCCGGACGAACGACCGCGGCAGCGCCCGCCGCTCCAGCCCGGCATCGACCGCGGCAGCGACCGCCGGATCGATCTCGAGCTCCGCCACGACCGGGGCGCCGCTGGCCTCGGCGATGTCGTGCCACGTGACCGACCGCCGCCGGTCCCGCACCACGACCACCTCCGTCGGCTGGCCCTCGATCCGCGCCAGGCGGGCCAAGGTGATCGGGCACGCGCGCGCCACGAGGAGGCTCCGGGCGGCGCCATCGACCAGCCGCGCCACCAGCCCGCCGGCCCCGAGCACACCGGCGTCGACCACCACGAAGCGGTCGTCGTCCTCCAGCGCGGCCAGCAGGTCCGGCGCCCGCGCCGCCGGGAGCTCCCCATCGCCCCGAGGGAGGAGGGCGATGCCCGGGGCGACGTCCACCTCGAGCCGCCGCAGCGCGTCGGCCCCCACATCGGCCGCGGCACCCAGCCACTGGGCCACCCCGGGCCCCACCGGATCGGGGGCGCCGAACACGAGCGGCTGGTCTCCGCCGAGGTCGGCCACGAGGACCGCCTCCTCGGCCCGAGCCGCCGCGACCGCCAGCCCGGCGACCACCACCGACGTGCCGACTCCACCGCCGACCGACCAACACACGAGCACCGGCACACCTCCGCGCCACGAAGACCTGGCGGGAAGGCGAAGGTGAACCTACGGCGACCGCACGGCGCCCTCAACGCCTGATGAGGAGCATCTCGCGCCGATCCGGGCCCGGACGCGCGACACCCTGGGAGGGAGCCCTCCCAGGGTGTCGGACGTTCTCGTTGGAGCGGTGGCCTCAGGCCACCACGGGCGACCTCAGACGGTGCGGACCTTCTTGGCGGCGACAGCGGCGAGGGCGACCAGGGCGATGAGGATGAGCAGCTTCTTCATGAAGGGTGAGTGTAGGCCCCTCAGCCAGGGCGCGCTCCCGTGAACGTCGGGTTGCGATCGCCATTCCCGACTCCCCTTGCGCAGGTCACGTTCCGTAGACTCCTGGCCACGCCGTTGGACCGCTCGTCGCGTCCGGCCCCGACACCCGAGGCAGCTCCCTCTTGCTCGACGCAACCCCTGCGGTCCCCCCTTCGCCCGAGGTCGAGGCGGCCATCGCCGCCGACGCCGCGCGCGCGGACGAGGCCGTCGAGCGGACGCCGCTGCGCAAGCGCCTCCGCGCGCCGTTCATCACCGCCTTCCTCGTCGAGCTGGTCCTCGTCCTGGGCGACCGCATCCCGTCGGTCGACTCCATGTCGTACTTCGAGACGGGCACCAACTTCGTCAACGGGCGCGGCTACACCCGCGGCGGGGCGCCGGAGATGCACTTCCCGCCCGTCGCCCCCGTGTCGTTCGGCCTGCTCGAGAAGGCCCTCGGCAACCAGATGTTCGCCCTGCGCCTGTGGGAGCTGGTGTGGGCGCTGGCCGCGGTGCTCATCCTCACGGCGGTCGCCTGGTTCATCAGCCGGGAAGACGACGTCGTCGTCGCCACCGCCTGGATCGCCGTCGCCGTGCCCGGCGTGGTCACCCTCTCGATCCGAGCCGGCAGCGGCAGCGAGCTGCCGGTCGTGGTCATGCTCCTGGCCTCGGGCCTGCTCACGCTGCTCGCCGTCGACCGGACCGCCGAGCGCTCGAACGCCAAGCGCCTGCTGCTCCTGTTCGGTGCCGGCGCGCTCGTCGGCCTGGCCTACCTGACCCGCCCCGAGGCGCTGATGCCCGGAGCCGTCATCGGCCTGGCGGTCGTGCTCTTCGCCCTGCGGGACAAGGAGAAGACCTGGCCGGAGCGGTTCACCTCGCTGCTCAAGAACGGCGCCGCCTTCGGGTTCGCAGCGCTGCTGTTCGTCGCCCCGTACGTCAACTACACCCACTCCAACACCGGGTCGTGGTCGCTGACGTCGAAGACCAAGGACGCCTCGATCGACGCCTGGCGGGCCGTCGCCCAGGACGACCGCCTCGAGCGGGACCAGATCCTGTACTCGATCCAGCCCGACGGCGTGAGCCTCGGCCCCGAGACGGTGTCGCTCACCCAGATCGCCCGGGAGCACCCCCGCAACTGGCTGACCATCGCCTGGATCAACACCACCACGATCTTCGGCGACTACCTCGGCCGCCCCTGGGAGACCGGGCCCACGTGGGAGCTCATCCCGCTGTTCCTGTCGGTCCCCGCCGTCTGGCAGATGTGGCGGACCCGCCGCAAGGGCAGCACCCTGCTGTTCGCCGGCCTGGGTGCCGCGCCGCTCGCCACCTGCTTCCTCTTCTTCGCCCTCCCCCGCTACCTGATGATGACGACCGCGGTCCTCATCCCGTTCGGCGCGTGGGGCCTGGTCACGTGGACCAACCGGCTCGCCCTGGGCAAGCGGCGACTGGCCTGGTGGATCATGGGCGGGCTGATGATCCTGTCGCTCGTCGTCGCCGCCTGGAACCTGCTGCCCTACAGCAACACCGCCGAGCGCACCGAGCAGCGCACCGCCGGCCAGTGGATCGCCGAGAACACGCCGAAGGACGCCCGGATCATGACCCGGTCGTTCCACGTGCAGGGCTACTCGCAGCGCGACGTCGTCGCCATGCCGTCGGCCGAGTACCGGGCGATGCTCGAGTTCGCCCGCCGCATGGGCGTGAAGTACATCGTCGCCGACGAGAACACGATCAAGCGCCGCCGCCCCGAGGTGTACGACATCCTCATGCGGGAGACGGGCGCCCCTGCCGGGCTCAAGCTGGTCCACCAGTTCACCGAGCGCGGCACCCGGGTGAAGATCTACGAGCTGGATCCGCCCGCCCCGCCGACGCTGCAGCCCCCGCTGCCCCTCGGCTACGTCGCCGACTGAAACCCGCCCCGGGTCTCGCTCGGCCCCTCGGCGAACTTCGTATGCGAGGACGCCCGCAGAGGCACTCCCACATACGAAGTTCGGGGGACGAACCCGACCCACAGCGAACTTCGTATGCGAGGACGCCCGCAGAGGCACTCCCACATACGAAGTTCGGTCCAGGCGGGGGGAAGGCGGGGGAAGGCCGGGGGGGAAGGCGGGGGCAGGCGCGGGGGCGGGGGCGAAAACGAGAAGAGCCGGCCGCCTTGCCCGAGGGGCAGGACGGCCGGCTCTCCTGCGAACAGCTAGACGGCGAGGAGGTCGCGGGCGCCGGTGTCCGAGGACGGGTGGCGCAGCTTGCTCATCGCACGAGCCTCGATCTGGCGGATGCGCTCGCGGGTGAGGTTGAAGTGCTCGCCCACCTCCTCGAGCGTGCGGGGCTCGCCGCGGTCGAGACCGAAGCGCAGCTTCAGGATCTCGCGCTCGCGCTCGTCGAGCGGCGACAGCAGGCGGGAGATCTCCTCGGGCAGCAGCGCGGTGGCGGCCACCTCGAAGGGCGACTCGGCCGAGCGGTCCTCGACCACGTCGCCGAGCTCGGCGTCGCCGTCCTCGCGGAGCGGCTCGGAGAGCGAGAGGGGCTCGGCGGCGAAGCGGAGGGCCTCGGTGACCTTGTCCTCGGGCATCTCGACCTCGGCCGACAGCTCGGCGAGGGTGGCCGGACGACCCATCTTCAGCTCGAGGCGGGCCCGGGCCTTCTGCAGGCGGGCGAGGGTGTCGCCGGCGTGCACGGGGAGGCGGATCGTGCGACCGGTGTTGGCGATGCCGCGGGTGATCGCCTGGCGGATCCACCACGTGGCGTAGGTGGAGAACTTGAAGCCCTTGCGCCAGTCGAACTTCTCGACGGCGTGCATCAGGCCGAGGTTGCCCTCCTGGATGAGGTCCAGGAGCGGCAGGCCCGAGGCCTGGTACTTCTTGGCGATGGACACGACGAGGCGCAGGTTCGACTGCACGAAGGTGCGCTCGGCGCGCTCGCCCTCTCGGGAGAGGCGGCGCAGCTCGCGCTTGCGGGCAGCCGTCAGCTCCTTGCCGCCGGCTTCCATCTCCTCGCGAGCCGTGTTGCCGGCCTCGATGGCCTGGGCCAGGCGGACCTCATCGTCCTTCGTGAGCAGGGGGTACTGTCCGATGTCGGTGAGGTACAGCCGGACGAGGTCCTCTTCGTCCCGCTCAACACGCTCTTTCGCCATCTTGCACCTTTTCTGTGGAAACTGAGACCCGGATGCCCCCGGCCGACGATGGTCCCCCACCCATGGGCGGCAGGGACCTAGCCTGGGCATGAATCCGGGCTTCCCTTACGATACCGACCGGGTCAAGACCACCAAACATCCGGATTTCATGAACGACGCCGCTGCCACCCCCGCGAGCCCCATCGTCCCAGCTGAATGGGGTCTTCTCGACGCCGAAGCGCAGCACGAGGCGTTCCCGGACACGTTCCCGATCCCCACGGCGGACGAGCGCACCACGCTCCGCGCGGGCGACATGGTGAAGCTGGTGTTCGTGCTCGACCCGCCTCCGGCCTCAGGGCCCAACGCCGAGCGCATGTGGGTCGAGGTCCGCACCGCCCTGCCCGATGACGCCTACGAGGGTTGGCTCACCAACCGCCCCAAGGTCATCACGTCGCTGGAGCCGTCGTCGGTGGTGGCCTTCGAGGCCAAGCACGTGGCCGGCATCGCGCTGCGCAACGACGAGGTCACCTTCGACGTGAAGCTCCGAGCCGTCGTCAGCACCCGCCTGCGCGACGTCCCCGGCCCGCCCGGGTGGGCCGGCTTCGACACGCCGCTCGACAGCTCGGACAGCGGTTGGAGCATCACGGCCGGTGATGAGCCGGCCGACTTCTTCGGCGACGGCGAGGGAACCGAGACCGGCACCGAGGCCATGGCCCTGGGCGAGCTGGTGCAGCGGTTCCCGGCCCTGGTCGAGGTGTTCCAGGCGGGCGAGGGCGAGTGGGTGTACCGCCCGGACCACCGCCGGTACGTCCGCCTCAAGAACACCTGACCCAGCGCTCACCGGCACCAGGCCTGCGCCCGTTCGTCGAGCTCGGCGGCGAGGCGCCGTGCCTCGTCGAAGTCGCCGGTCCGTGCGCTCAGCGCCAGCGCACCTGCCAGGCCTGCGAGCCGCATCCGCAGATCCGTCGGGGTGCCGGCGGTCCGGCTGGCGCGGCGGAGGAAGCGGGCTGCCCCCTGGGCCACGGTGGGACGCAGGTCGACGGAGGCGCCGGCCAGGCCTTCGACCTGCTGGGCGAACGAGTGGTGCCCGAACTCCAGGCAGAACGACGACGGGGTGCCGTACACGGGCAGCTCGGCCTGCGGGCGCGCCCGCTCGCCGAGCCCGATCCACCGGAACGCGAGGACCCCCAAGGCGACCAGGGCCACGAGCACGAGGACGGACCGGGAGCGGATGGCGACGGATGCGGGCACGGCGGTTCCCTGCGACTCGAAGGTGGTTCGAGCCGATGCAGGGTGACGACCGGCGGGGTCACATCGACGGGCAGAACGTAGCGACCCGTCGCTCATCCAGCAACGACGATCCGTCGTGTTCCCCAGAGACGAGCCCTTGGGGTCTCAGCCGCAGGCCGTCGCCGCGAGATCGTCCAGCTCCGCAGCGGTCCGCCTTGCGCGGCGGAAGTCGCCGGATCGTGCACCCTCGGAGAGCTCGAGCCTGAGGTCGCGGAGCAGCGGTCTCGCCTCATCCGGAACGTCATCCAACCCCTCGAGCTGGGCCAGGAACTCCGCTTCCACGCGAGCGACCGTCGGACGGAGCTGGCGTGAGGTCGCAGCGACGTCCGTTGCCTGCTGGAGGAACGGTTGACCGCGGTGCTCTCCGCAGAACGACGTAGCCGCATCGAACACGGTTGCTTCGACCGGGTGTGCCCGGCCTTGGTGGTCGGCGTACACCAGAGCCGGCACCAGCGAGGCCAGCGCGAGTCCACCGATGATGAGAGGAGTGCGACGTCTCACGTCAGGCCCACACGTGCTCTCCGAGACGGCAGTTCGAATCGGAGCGACTGCGCTCCGTCCAGTTCGAGGTGTGGGGGTACACGCTCAACGTCAAGCACTGCGACCTCTGCGCCCGGTTGTCCGCCGACGACCGGACCCGGCCGAACGCGCCGTTGACGTCGTCGAAGGTGACCGGCATGTCGCTCGAGGTCGCACGACCCCAGATCCCAGAGGCGAGGGCAGGAATGCTCGTCTGGTTGTGGAGCAGGCGCATCACGCACTTCGTCGCCTGAGCGCTCGATCGGTTGGCATGGCACTTGAACCCACACGTATAGGGAGCGTCGCTCCCGCCGGAGGGGTCTAGGGGAGGCCGCCGGTGGCGGCGACGGCGTCGGTCCAGGCCGGGGCGGGGTCGAAGCCGCCGACGCCGAAGGTCGAGCGGAGCGCGGCGACCAGGGTGGTGGCGGTGGGGCCGTCGGCCGGGCCGACCGCTCGCTCCTGGTGGGCGTGGTACCCGAGGCGGAGGCCCCGGAGGACCGCAGCCAGGGCGCCACGGCGCTCGCTGGTGCGCCCGACCTGGTCGAGCAGCGTCATCTGGTTGAGGAGGTGGGCGACGGCGTCGGACGACGCCACGACGAACTCGGCCCGGGGGTGCTCGCGCAGCTCGGGGAGGCGGCGGTGCCAGGCCTCCGCCCGCTCGGCGGCGTCGGCGCGCTCGGCCCAGAACACGGACGTCGCCTCGGGCTCGGTCTCGACCGAGAGCCAGTGGGTCAGGGCCGCGTGCAGGCGCAGCTCCACCCAGCAGGCGTGGCCGACCCAGGCGGCGGCCTCGAGGATCGGCGGCCCCGGCGGGGTGATGACGACGAGGTCGGCGGGGTCGGTCACGACGGGGGAGGTTGGTCGCTGGCCCCGTCGCCGTCAACACCGCGGGCGTCGGGCTCCTCGTGGACGAGGACGAGCTCGGCGCCGACCGCAGCCGGGTGGCTGCCGCCCGCCAGCTCGGCCACCAGCACCGAGGCCAGGATGAACACGGCGCCGACGGCACCGGACAGGCCGAGGGCCTCGCCGGCGAGGGCGCCGAGGATGGCGGCCGAGACCGGCTCCAGCAGCAGGATGATCGCCGCCTGCGACTCGGGCACCACCCGCTGCGCCCACGTCATGCACCAGAACGCCGCCGCGGTGGCCCCGACCCCGCAGAACGCTGCCGCGAACCACACGCCGGCGTCGAACGAGTAGCCGCCGGGGGCGAAGAACCCGGGGAAGAAGCAGCACACGCCGACGGTGAGGGCTTGCCACATCGTGAGGCGGATGGGGTCGTGGCGCTCGGACACGTCGCCGAGCACGACGATGTGCAGGGCGAAGAAGAAGGCGCCGCCGACCGTCAGCAGCTCGCCCCGTCCGATGCCGGCGACCCCGCCCGACAGGAGGTAGAGGCCGGCCACCGCGAGCAGCACGCCGACGAGCACGTTCAGGGGCGGCGCCTTGCGGGTCCGCACCACGCCGATGAGCGGGACGATCACCACCAGCAGGTAGGTGATGAAGGCCGAGGTGGCGGAGGTGGTGGTCTTCAGGCCGGTGGTCTGGAGGAGGAAGCCGGCCAGCAGGGTGAGGCCGGCGAGGATCCCGTGGCGCACCTCGTGCGGGGTCGACGGGTTGCGCCGGGCGAGCGGCCACAGGACGGCGGTGCCGATGAGGAACCGCACCGCCAGGAACGGCACCACCGCGGCGCGGTCCACCGCGCCCTGCACGACGAGGAACGTCGACCCGAACAGGAACCCGGCGAGGGCGAGGACCCAGCGGCCGCGGGCGCGCGAGGGCAGGGCGGGAGCGACGGCGGCGGTCACGGGGTCAGGCGGACGCGGTGCGCTCGACGACGAGCGCACGGGTGAGGCGGTCGAGCAGCTCCGTCGGGATCGGGTCGCGGTGCAGCAGCTTGATCGTGTCCTTGGTGGAGCGCAGCGGCGCCAGCTCCTCCTCGAGCGAGGCCCGGTCGCCGTCGAACACGGGGATCGGGTACAGGCCGATGTGGTGCTTCCAGCCGGCGTAGTGGACGACGTAGGTGCCGTCGAGCGCCACGATCGGCATGCCGTAGCGGATGCCGTCGGTCATGCCGGGGACGGCGGCGTGGAGGGTCGAGCGGACGAGCTCCAGCCGCTCGCGGACCTCGGGGTCGAAGCCGGCGAGGTACTCGTCGACCGTGGCCGGCGACGAGGCCATCAGCGGAAGCCGTTGGTGATGGGCAGCCGGCGGTCCTTGCCGAACGCCTTGTCGGTGACCTTCACGCCGATCGGGCTCTGACGCCGCTTGTACTCGGCGTTGTCGACGAGCCGGGTCACACGCCGGACGACGGCCTCGTCGTGGCCGCGGGCGATCAGCTCGGGCACCGTCTGGTCGTGCTCGATGTAGCCCTCGAGGATCGGGTCGAGGACGTCGTAGGGCGGCAGCGACTGGTCGTCGCGCTGGTCGGGGCGCAGCTCGGCCGACGGCGGCTTGGTGATGACGCCCTCGGGGATCACGGGGTGGCCGCCCTGGGTGTTGCGCCACCGGCACAGGTCGTACACGCGGGTCTTGTAGACGTCCTTGAGCATCGAGTAGCCGCCGACCGTGTCGCCGTAGAGCGTGGCGTAGCCGACCGCGACCTCGGACTTGTTGCCGGTGGCCAGGACGATCCACCCGAACTTGTTGGAGAGGGCCATGAGCGTCATGCCGCGCAGTCGGCTCTGGAGGTTCTCCTCGGTGAGGTCGGGGTCGCGACCCTCGAACGACGGCGCCAGCATCTCGAGCAGGGCGGCGTGGCCGGGCTCGATCGCGATGGTGCGGAAGTCGGCCATGCCGAGGTTCTCGGCGAGGAGGGCGGCGTCGCTCTTCGAGTGGTCGCTCGAGTAGCGTGACGGCATCGAAACGCCGTGGACGTGGTCGGCCCCGATGGCGTCGACGGCGACCGCGGCGACGAGCGTGGAGTCGATGCCGCCGGACAGCCCGATGACGACGTCGGTGAAGCCGTTCTTCACGAGGTAGTCGCGCGTGCCGAGCACGAGGGCCCGGTACACCTCCTCGTCGGGGTCGAGCGCGGGGGCGATGGTGGCCGGCAGCAGCGGCGCCTCCGCCGAGTTGCGCCGGGTCTCGGTGGCCTCGACCTCCTCGCCGCGGGTCATCTCGATCGGCAGCAGCAGATCCGTGGGGCGGCCGCGGGGGTCGAGCAGGCGCTTCCGGTAGACGGGCTCGATGTCGAGGTCGACGATCATCACGTCCTCGACGAACTGCGGCGACCGGGCCAGCAGCGCGCCGCCGGCGTCGAACACCATCGAGCCGCCGTCGAAGACCAGTTCGTCCTGGCCGCCGACCTGGTTCACGTACACCAGCGCGCACGAGGCGTCGGCGGCACGGGTCGCCATCATCCGCTCGCGGCGGGCGAGCTTGCCCTCGGCGTAGGGCGAGGCGTTCAGGTTGACGATCAGCTCGGCGCCGCTGTCGGCCTGGTCGAGGATCGGGCCGGCCGGGTTCCACGCGTCCTCGCAGATGCTGACGCCCACGCTGACCCCGCCGACCGACCAGAGCTGGGCGGCCTCGGGCCCGCGGGCGAAGTACCGGGCCTCGTCGAACACGGCGTAGTTGGGCAGCTCGCGCTTGTGGTACACCCCGACGACCTCGCCGTTGGCGCAGATCGCCGCCGCGTTCCACAGGTCGCGGCCGGCATCGACGAACCCGACGACGGCCACGCAGCTGCGGGTCTCGGCCGCCACCTTCTCCAGCGCCTTGCGGTTGTCGGCGATGAAGCCCGGCTTCAGCAGCAGGTCCTCCGGCGGGTAGCCGGTGATGGCCAGCTCCGGGAACACGGCGAGGTCGCAGCCGGCCTCCTCGGCGGTGTGCAGCGCCTCGATGATGGCGGCGACGTTGTGGTCGAGCGCGCCGACCCGGGTGTTGAGCTGGCAGCTGGCGATCCGGAGGCGGCTCATGCCCGAAAGCATGTCACGGGTTTCCCGCGACCAGCCCCGGTCAACCAGATCCGACCTCGGGATGGGCCTTCCGCACCCGGGCCGGCGCCTTCACCAGCCAGGCGTCGGTGATCAGCTCGGTGAGCTCCTCGACCTCGACGGCGTCCAGGTGCACGAGCACGGTCGGGTACCCGTCGTAGTGGGGGGTGGTGAAGAAGACGGCCGGGTCCGAGGCGAGCAGCGCCTCCTTCTCCTCGATGCTCTCGGTGAACACGACGAGCCCGCCCTCGGCTTCGGTCCGGATGCGCAGGAAGAGCTTGTCCTTCACCCGGAACCCCGGCGTGTTGTACGAGGGCTTCTCGATCACCTCGGGGAGCCCCAGGGCGATGCGCCGGACGTCGTCTTCCGTGGCCATGAGACGACGGTACGTCGCGGTCGTAGGGTCGGGGCGATGGAGCTCATCTCGATCCCGCTCGCCGGCGGTCCGGCCCAGGTGATGGTCCAGGACCAGCCCGCGCTCACCGGGCCCCACGGCGTGCTCGGGATCGACGTGGCCGCCCGCACGATCGACGGCCACCACTGGACCGTCGTGCAGCTGCTGCTCGATGACGACCACCCGCTCTTCGACCGCACCCTGCTGGACGCGCCGGTCGTCGCCGAGGTCCGCACCCACGGCCACGAGGACTGCGGCGCCCCCGTCGCCCTGGCGCTCGAGCCGTTCGACCACGACGCCTTCCGCCAGCAGCTGGCCGCCGAGCACGCGGCCGGCGAGGCCACCACCCGCGGCGTCCTCGTCCGCACCGGCGGCGAGCTGCCTCCGGCGTACGTGCGCCTCGCGTTCCTCCCGATCGAGCTGGCGCAGACGGCCGGCGCCGACCTGCTGGTGCGACGCACCACCGTCGCCGAGCTGGTCGAGGGCGTGGAGTCGGCCTACGCCAAGGGCGACATCACCGACGATGACCGCCGTGCCCTGCTCATCACGATCGAGCAGCGCCACCCCACACCCGCCGCGTGAGCCGGGCCCTCGAGGACGAGCTGCCGCTTCGAGGACAGCTCGACGGGGAGGTCGCGGCATCGACCTGGATGTGGGCCCTGCTCTGGGCGGGGCTCGCGATCGGGTTCTTCGGTTCCTCATCCTGATCATGGGGGCGTTGCTGAGCGAGACCTCGGCACCCCGCGGCGGCGACTCCATCCACAGGGACCGCTACCACGTGAGCTCGTGGCTCTTCTGGTTGGGAGGGCGGCTGCGTCGTCCTCGGCACCGGCCTCTGCTGGCCTGGCTACCGTGCCTCCTTCGGCCGGAGCCGGCCCGGCCCGCGCTGGCTGGCCCCCGTCGGTGTCGGGGTCGCCCTCGCCTGCTCGCTCGCTGCGCTCCGGGTCGCGCTCGCCGCGGCACCTGCAAGCCGCCTGCACAGCCAGGCCTATGAGGTGACGGCGGTCATCTGGGTCACGGTCCTGGTCGGTTGCATCGCCGCGGTCGTCCAGCGCTCACGCGATCGCCGCCGCCAGGAAGGCGGGGGCGGTGATGGCGGGGCAGTGGCCGCCGGGGAAGCGGACGATCTGGTCCGGTGACGACACCCGGGCGGCCATGACCTCCTGCATCGAGGTCGACACCGGGCGGTCCCGCTCGTTGAGCACGTAGGTCACGGGGACGCCGTCGACCTGCGACCAGCGGATCGGCTGGAAGTAGTGGTGCACGCCGTCCGGCACGCAGCGCTGGGGGCTGGCAGCGAAGGCGAGGTCGTCGTCGCTCAGGGGGTCGCCCCCGTAGGCCGAGCGGAGGGACTCGACGTCGTCGGGCACGCCGAGCATGCGGATGACCTCGCCCCGCCCCTTCGCATCCTCCACCGCCCAGAGCAGGCCCTCGCGGTGGTGCGGCTTCATGCAGTCGATGCCGAGGTCGCCCTCGGCGGGCACGAGCGCACCGTTGAGGACGATGCGGTCGACGACGTGCCCGGCGGACTGGAGGGCCGCGACGACGCCCGGCACGGGGAGGGCGCCCGAGGAGTGGGCGACCACGACGATCGGGTCGGCGATGCCGGCGGCCTCGACGTCGGCGACCACCGACGCCACCTCGTCGTCCACGGTGGTGAGGCCGACGTCGCCCGGCTTGCCGTTGCGGCCGGGCAGGTCGATGGCGAGGGCGGGGCCGTCGAGCAGGGGGACGACGCGGTCCCAGAACCGCCCGGTGGAGCCGCCGCCGTGGATGAGCAGATACGTCACGGCGGGCACGGTACCGACCCGTCAGACTGCGACCCGTGACCGCCGCCATCCGCCTCGCCACCGACGACGACCAGGACCAGGTGCTCCGGCTGCGCCTCGCGTTCATCGCCGACGTCCGCGGCGTCGGCCTCGACTCGTTCGAGCCGGCGTTCGTGGACGTGACGCGCCGCTACCTGGCCGACGTGTCCCGGCTCGGTCGCATCCGGACCTGGCTCGCCGAACCGGTCTCGGGCGGCGGCGCCGCCACGGGCATCATCTCGGTCCTGCGCACCGACGCGCCGCCGCTGCCCGAGCAGCACCTGGCGCACGAGGGCTACGTGGTGAACCTCTGGGTGGCGCCGGAGGGGCGCCGCCGGGGCACCGCGCGCGCCCTGCTCCAGACCGCCATCGACGATGCCCCGTGCTGGGGGCTCCGAGGTCTTCACCTCCACGCCACCGAGGACGGCCGACCCCTCTACGAGGCCACCGGCTTCGCACCGGACGCCCGCTGGATGCGGCTCCGGCTCGGCGACGCCACCTGAGGGCGAGGCCCGCTGACGCACCCGCCGCATCGCACTCGGGTCCGGCAGGGGGTCTGCCAAGATGCGGGGGTGAGCGCGGGTGGGGGTGCGGAGGAGGCGGCCGCGGCCGTACCGGCAGCCGCGCCCGAAGCCGCGGGCTCCTCCGTCTACGACGTCCTCCGACCGGGTCCGCGCAACCGTGGTCTCACCCAGCTCAGGAGCGCGCTCCGGTCCTCGGTGCAGCTCGTGTGGGCCTCGGCGCGCGGACTGCTCGTGTTCGTGCTGGCGATGCAGGTGCTGGTCTCGGTCCTGCTGTTCATCCAGGTCTTCCTGGCCCGGGCGGTGCTCGACCAGCTGCTCGATTCGGAGAAGACCGGTCACGCGTCCGGGTCGCTCGTCGGGCTGCTGGTGGCCACGGCGGCGATCATCAGCCTCTACGCCATCGTCGTGGCGTGCACGCCCGAGATGCAGCGGCTGCTGACCCAGCGCGTCGCCGGCCACGCCACCGCCACGCTCCTCGGCGCCACCTCCCGGGTCGACTACGCCGCGTTCGACGACGCCGCGTTCGAGGACGCCATGCTCCGGGCCCGCATCAGCTCGCAGACCCGGCCGGCCCAGGTGGTCAACGGCCTCATCACGCTGACCCAGGCCCTCTTCACGGCTGGGGCGATGGTGCTCAGCATGCTGCTGCTCACGCCGGCGATCCTCCCCGTCCTGGTCCTCGGGCACCTGGCGGCGCCCTGGCTGGCGCGTCGCAACGCCGATGAGATCCACCAGGCCGAGGCCGACCTGACCGCGGTGGACCGGGAGCGGTACTCGCTCGAGGAGCTGATGACGCTGCGCACCGGCGCCAAGGAGGTCCGGGCCTACCGCCTGCAGCAGTTCCTCCTCGAGCGCCACGAGCGGCTGTGGAAGATCCGCATCGCGCGGACCGACGACGTGGCCCGCTCCCGGTCGCGGCGGCTCGTCCTGAGCGGCGCCATCTCCGGGGCCGCCTTCATGACCGCGGTCGGCGTCCTCATCTGGCTCGTCCTGTCCGAGCGCGTCGACGCCGCGTCGGCGGCGACGATCGCCGTGCTCATCCCGACGCTCGCCACCCGCCTCCGAGCCGTCGGCGTGGGCGCGTCGAGCGTGTACGAGTGCGCGCTGTTCACGAGCGACCTCGACCGGTTCCTGGCCGTCGCCGCCGAAGCCGCCTCCAACGACGCCGCTCGTGACGGCGAGCCCGATGCCCTCCGCGAGCTGCGCGTCGAGGACGTCGACTTCCACTACCCGGGCACCGAGCGGCTCGCCCTCGAGGGCGTGTCGGCCCGCATGCAGCGCGGGCAGGTGGTGGCCCTGGTCGGTGAGAACGGGTCGGGCAAGACGACCCTCGCGCTGCTCCTCGCCGGGCTGTACCAGCAGACCGGCGGCCAGGTCACCTGGAACGGCGTCGGCTACGAGCACCTCGCGACCGACCGGCTGGCCGCCCGCATGGCGGTCGTCAACCAGGACTTCGTGCGGTACGAGATGTCGGCCGCGATGAACATCGCCCTGGGCCGCCACGAGTGGGTCGGCGACATGGACCGGGTGCGGGCCGCGGCGAAGCTGGCCGGGGCCGACGGGTTCATCGAGGCGCTCCCCCTCGGGTACGACACCCTGCTGACCCGCAAGTTCGAGGGCGGGAGCCAGCTCTCGGGCGGCCAGTGGCAGCGCATCGCCCTGGCCCGTGCCTTGTTCGCCGAGCCGGACCTGCTCATCCTCGACGAGCCCAGCGCCGCGCTCGACCCCCGAGCCGAGTACGAGCTCTACCAACGGGTCCGCTCGCTCGCCGAGGACCGGACGATCCTGCTGATCTCCCACCGGCTCGCCAGCTGCCGTTCCGCCGACCGCATCTACGTGCTGGAGGCGGGCCGCCTCATCGAGGTGGGCACGCACGACGAGCTGGTCGCCCACGGCGGCCTCTACGAGGAGCTGTACCAGCTGCAGGTGTCGTCGTTCTCCGAGGCGACATGACCGGTCAGGAAGGCGCGGACGCCGCCCCCGGGTGGCCGCACGCCGCGCACCCGCCCGTCGCCGCGACCCACCGTTCGATGGTCGCGGCGGACCGCTCACCGGACTGCCGGGCCAGCGTCGGCGGCGCCACCAGGTCGGTGGCGACGGACCGAGGGTCGACCGGGCCGCCCGCGTCGAGGAACGTGAGGGCATCGACGAGCACGGCCGACCAGTCGGCCACCAGGTCCTCGTAGACCACCTCGTGCACGGGGAAGCCCGCGCGGGCCAGGACGCCCGGCACGCTCAGGTCGGCCACGTGCATCGACCGGTGGAGCTCCGAGATGGCGGTGGTCGACGGCTCGACCGCAGGCTCGTCGACCGCAGCACCCGCAGGCTGCGCCCAGGCGCCGGTCTGGCGGGCTCGCCACATCGACACCGCCCCGGCGACGCGGTCGCGCCGGCGCGACCAGAGCACCACCGAGCCAGGGAACGCCCAGGCGAGGAGGGCGCTCGCATCGGCGCTCGGCGCATCGGGCTCGACGGCCAGGCACCGCGCCACCAAGGGGATCGCCGACGAGTGGAGCTTGGTGCCGAAGCCGCCCCCCGGACTGGCGGTGCGGGCGCGGAGGGCGTCGAGGTACCCGAGCATCGAGCCGCCCTGCACCGGCGACCGCACCCCGAGCCGCTCGGCCCACCCGTCGATGTCGGGCACCGTGAGGTGCTCGTCGGGCGTGCCGTGCCGACCGGTCCCGGCGAGGGCGTGGGCCAGCAGCGAACTGCCGGTGCGGCCGCCGGTCACGATGAGGTACGGCCGCGCCACGGCGCCAGTGTGACAGAGCGGGTTCGCCCTCGTGCCAGACTCCGCGGGTGGGTGGCGAAGCGGGGGCGCTGCGGGGACGGAGGGTCGCGGTCGTGGGCTGCGGCGGAGCTGGCCGCATGCACGCCGACGCGCTCGGCCGGGCGGGGATCCCCGTCGCCGCCCTGATCGATCCGGACGAACAGCGGCGCACCGAGCTCGCCCAGGCGTGGCCCGATGCGCTCGTGGCAGCCGAACCCGGAGCGGTGCTCGACGCGTTCGACCTCGCCCTCGTCGCCGTGCCCGACCGGTTCCACGCACCGGTGTCGATCGAGCTGCTCGACGCCGGAAAGGACGTGCTCGTCGAGAAGCCGATGGCCGGCACCCGCGCCGACGCCGAGGCGATGGCCGCCATCGCCGAGGCGACGGGGCGGTTCCTGGCCGTCGGGCACGTGCGCCGGAACCTGGCGGTGAAGCCGTGGGCGCATGCCCTGCTCGCATCGGGCCAGCTCGGACGGGTCGAGCGGGTCGAGGCCTCCCAAGGCGGGCGCGACGACTGGGTCGCGGCGAGCGAGGGCTACGTCGCCCAGGCCGTCGGTGGCGTCGTCGCCAACCAGGGAGCGCACACGATCGACGTCCTCGCATGGTGGTTCGGCCCGCTCGAGGTGGTCTCGTGCACCGACGACAGCCGGGGCGGTCAGGAGGCGAACGCGGCGATCGAGCTGGTGGCGGGCTCCATCCCGATCCACCTCGAGCTGAGCCGGGTCCGCTCGCTGCGCAACACGATCCGGATCCACACCGAGCGGGGGCTGCTCGAGGTGGCGCTGGACCAGTACCAGCCGAAGCAGCTCATCGGCGTGCCCGAGGGCGTCGAGGTCGCGCCGTTCGTCGAGCAGACCCAGGACCTGGCCGGGCAGTTCGACCAGCAGCTGGTCGGCCTCGCCGACGCGCTCGACGGGCGGTGGCCCGACACCCTGGCGACGCCCGCATCGGGCATCCAGGTCGCGAGCGTGATCGAGGCGTGCGCCCGGGTCCGGACCTCTGAGGAACCGTGGTGGATGGCACCGGCGGTGACCCGGTGAAGCCGGTCGCGGTGCTCGGGGCGACCGGCGCCATCGGGGGCCGCTTCGTCGAGGTGGTGGCGGGCGACGGGCGGGCACCGGTGCGAGCCCTCGTGCACCGCTGGTGGCACACCGGCCGGATCGCCCGCTTCCCGATCGAGCTGTGCTCGGCACCGACCCTGACGGCCGACACGCAGATCGACGACCTCGCCGCGGTGCTCGACGGTGCCGGCGCTGCGGTGAGCCTGGTCGACGGCCCCGACCTCGGGCCGGAGGCCGGCACCGCGCTGGTGGGCGGCTGCGCCCGAGCGGGGATCCACCGGCTGGTCCACGTCGGGTGCGCCACCGCGACCGGTCGCCGCCGCGCGTTCGAGGACGCCCTGCTCGCTGCGGGTGACGAGTCGGGGGTCGAGGTCGCGGTCGTCGCCGCCGGTCTGGTCTACGGCCCGTTCACCCAGGCCGGGGCGCACGAGCCCCTGGATCTGGTGCGGCGGGGCCGCGTCGCCGTCGGGGCGGGGAGCGCGCCCTGCCCGCTCGTCTACGTCGACGACCTGGTCGAGGCGGCGTGGGCGGCCGCAGCGCGCGAGGAGCGGACCCACGGCCGGTTCCTCGCCCTGGGTCCGGCGCCCGTCACGTGGGTCGACCTGTACGAGGCGTTCGGCGACATCGTCGACCGAGCCGGTGCCGCGGTGCTGCCCGACGACGAGCTCGCCGCGCTGGCTGCCTCCGATCCCGCGGACCTCGCCGAGCTGCGCTGGCCGCCGGAGCCGAGCACGAGCCAGCGCGCCGTCCGCAGCCTCCGCCGCCGCGTCGGCCTGTCGGTCGAGGCCAGGACGCCCCGCCGCCGGCTCGTGGTGCCCAGCCCCGACGTCCTGGCGATCCGCAGCTCCCCGGTCGAACCGGACGCTGTTCCCGCGACGGCGCTCGGCTGGAGCCCGGTGGTGCCCTTCGAGGAGGGGATGCGGCGCACGGCGGCGTACCTGCGCTGGGCCGAGCCCGCCTAGCGCACCCGTCCCACGGCGCGGTGCGTCCGCACCATCGACCGGGCGCCGGCGGCCAGCCCCTGGCCGGCGGCGTGGGCCGCCCAGTTCCGGGCCACGCCCGCGACCGGACCGGGGAGGTTCCAGAGCGCCTCGAGCGCGCCCGGACGCTGCTGGTCCAGCGCCCTGCGGGCAGCGGCGACGGACGGGTCGTCGACCGCGGACGCCACCTCGGCGAGCCGCTCCCGCAGCACGCCCGCGATGCCGAGCGCCCCGGCTCGGGCTGCGAAGCGCTCGACGTCCGGCTGCCGCCCGCCCAGCTGCCGGGCCGAGACGACGACCTCGACCATCCAGCCCGGACCCCGCTCCCCCGGCGCGTTCCACAGCCGCTCGACCAGCGCGTCGGCCGGGTGGAGCAGGTGCACGCGGACCGATCCGACCGTGGCGGCGATCGCCGCACCGCGCAGCTGCTCGCCCACGGCGGCGGAGGGCAGGTCGCGCAGCAGCTGCCACCGGATCGACACCCAGTTGCCGGCGGCGTCGCGGACCTCCCAGCGGTCGACCAGGCCGGCCTCGGTCCACGCCAACCGCCGCGGCGTCAGGTGCCCGACCGGCCAACCGCTCGCCGCCAGCGCGGCGCGCCCGTCCGCGCACGCACCGGGGTGGAGCCCGAGCTCGATGCGGTGCCAGGGCCGGGCGCCCCAGGCGTCGCCGAACGCGGGGACGAGCGCCGCCGGCGGGAGCAGGATCGGGGTGCCGGCGATCGATTCGAGCCGCTGGAGGAACGGCTGTGCAGCGGACCACAGGACCTGGTTCGCGGCCCACGTCAGGCGCTGCACCCCGCGCACCCGTCCCACGATCGAGGCCTCGGCCTGGAGGTCCGGCAGGTTGCGGGCGACCAGGCCCAGCAGCGGGGTGGCACCATCCTCCAGCCGCTCGAAGTCCACGGCGTCGACCCACGCCGCCCACGCGTCGGCCGCCTCCGCCTGAGGCCGGAGCGCGGCGGCGAGCAGCAGCCGCATGGCCGGCGACACCGCGACCGGCTCGGCCGCCGGACGGTCAGCGGGCCTGGGCTCGGGCATGGTGGGCGCGCACGACCCGCAGCAGGTCGGCGTTGCGGGCTGCCTGGTCTCGGCGGCCGAGGTTCGCGGCGTGGATCCGGCGGTGCAGGACGAGGTCGTCCACGAACGCGAACACCACGTGTTCGGTGCGCGCTCGCGACATCCAGTCGATGGCCGACGCGGTCCGCAGGCCCTCGTCCAGCGGGCCCACCCGCTCGAACGCATCGCCCCGCACGAGGGCGGCCGCGAGGACCTCGGCGCGGAACGGCCGCTCGTGGAGGCGGATGCGTGCCGCCTCGTCCTCGGGCAGGTCGGAGCAGAGGAAGTTCTGCGTGGTGCCCGCGACGACGTCCGCCTGCCCCGCGGCGATCGGACCGAGCCGGTCGGCGATCGCCGTCGGGCTCCAGCGGTCGTCGGCGTCGAGGAACGCAAGGAGGGGCGACTGCGCTTCGGCCACCCCGCGGTTGACGGCGGCGGCGTACCCCGTCGGCTCCTGGCGGACGATCCGGGCACCGGGCGCGCAGGCGGCCGCCACCTCGCCGGACCCGTCGGTGGACCCGTCGTCGACGACGACCACCTCGGCGGGCGGAACGGTCTGCCCCAGCACCGACGCCAGGGCCTCGGGCAGGTACCGAGCGCCGTCGCGCACGGCGATGATCACCGTCACGTCGGTGGTCACGTCGGCCGTCACGACGCCTCGATCGCCTCGGCGACGGCCGCGCTCACGCCGTCGACGTCGGTGCCCAGCCGCAGCCGGTACGAGGGAAGGGTCCGCACGACCCGCGTCATCTCCTGGAGGGCGCGACCGCCGAGGCCCCCGCCCTCGCGGATCGAGCCGCCCACGAGGGTGCGGATGACCTCGGTGCGCGGCAGCTCCTCGATCCGCGTCTCCCGGGCCCCGGTCACCTGCGGCAGGAGCAGCACCCGGGCGGGAGCCTCCCGCACCGTGCGGTCGGGCTCGGTGAGGAGCGGGCCGCCGTCGGGTCCGGCCGCCAGGCCCAGCCGGTTGGCGGCGTCGGGCTCGAGCTTCGAGCGCCCGTACACGGCGTGCACCGCGGGCCCGCCCACCGCGTCGAGGTCGACGATGCAGGCGTCGTCGCACAGGAACGAGAACCCGGCGAGGACGCACGTCATGGCCGTGGTGGACTTGCCCGAACCGCTGCTCCCGGCGATCAGGGCGGCACCCCGGTCGGTGGCGACGCACGAGGAGTGCATCATCGCCAGGCCGAGGTCGCTGGTCCACCACCCGATGAACGTGCGGAACGGCGCGCGGTCCGTCCACCGCTGGACCGCGGCCGCGCTGGTGGCGTGGAGGAGCCCGACCGCCTGCCTCCCGTCGTAGAGGTGCAGCAGGCCCTCGGACTGCTGGTAGGTCGCTCGGACGTCTCCCGTGGTGTGGCCCCGGACCCGGTCGCGGTGCAGCAGGTTCTCGTCGAACCACGGCAGGTCAGGCAGGCCGATGCCGGTCGTGGCCGTGTCCCAGCACCCGATGGACAGGGCCACAGGCTCCAACGCGGCGACCGCCGGGTCGATCGCGACGGCGCGGGTCGCCCGCTCGTAGCGGTCGGCGACCTCGGGCGAGCGGAAGCGGATCGCGACGTGGCGGCCGGCGATGCGCAGGTGGCGGTGCTCGACGGGGCCCTCGGCGCACGCGCGCTCGAACGCCTCGAGGCTGCCGGCGACGAACCCGTCGACGTCTTCCGCAGGAGGGGCCGGGGGGATGCGCTGGCGCACGGGTCAGCCCGCTGCGGGCCAGCCCTCCGGGCCGATGTCGTGGATGGGATCGAGCAGCAGCAGCTCCTCGAGGTCGTCGTGCTTGTCGATCTGCGGTGCGCGGTAGGCCTGGCGGGTCGCCGCAGCCGCCGGCGGGGTCACGGCGACGGCCGGCGTCGACGCGGACCAGCCGACGATGCTCTCGTCGACCAGGCTCCGCAGGAACGCGTCGACGTCGGCGGCCGCCTGGGGCCGCTCGACCTCGTAGGCGGCGACGAGGACGTCGACCAGCCCGTCCGGTCCTGCGCCCTCGACGAGGGCCGACCAGCAATCGGCCGCCGAGTGCTCCAGGGCGAAGTAGGCCCCGGTCTCGAGGTTGATCATCATCACCTGGTCGTCGAGGCGCTCGTGGGTCATCCACGGCTCCACGACGAACCTGCCCGCATCAGCCATCCCGCGCCCCACCCTCCACGTTCCCGTCAAGCGGGACGATACACCGTCCTCAGGACGCCTCGGCCTGGTGACCAGCGACGACGCGGCGGTAGATCTCCTCGTAGCGATCGACCGTCGCAGCGATCGACCAGTCCCGCTCCATGCGGTCCCGCGCCGCCCGTCCGAGCTCGGTCGCGCGGGCCGTCGAGGCGAGCACCTCGGCCATCGCCCGGGCCAGCCCGCGCACGTCCCCTGGCGGCACGAGCAGGCCCGTGGTCCCGTCGGCGACGGCCTCCGCGAGCCCCGGACCGGCCATCGCCACCACCGCCCGGGCCGACCACGCCGCCTCGAGCGCGACGAGCGGCAGGCCCTCGTAGCGCGACGGCATCACGAGCGCCCGCGATCCGGCCAGGAGCTCGGGCACGCGCTCCGGCTCGACCCGACCGACCAGCTCCACCCGGTCGGCGACGCCGAGCGCGGCGGCCTGCGTGACGAGGTCCTCGCGGTCCGGGCCGGTGCCGGCGATCTGGAGCCGTGCCCAGGGGAAGGCCGGGGCCACCGCCGCGAACGCCTCGATGGCCATGTCGAACCCCTTCTGGGGCACGAGCCGGCCGATGCAGAGCAGCGGCGCGTCGGCCGGGACCGGCTTCGGCTCGCCGGGCGGGGCCTGCACGGCGTTGCGCACGAGCGACAGCCGGCCGGCCGCCCCGGGGAAGAGCGCGGCGGTGTCGTCGACCACGTCCTGCGACACGCCGGTGACCCACGACGCCTCGGCGACCATCGCGGCCACCGGCGCGAGCTCGTCACCGAGGTGGGCGCTCATCACGTTGTGCACGGTGGCGACGAGCGGCCGCTTGTACCGCTCGGTGCGCAGGTACATCCACAGCGCGGTCGAGCTGTCGTGGGTGTGCACCACATCCGGGTCGAGGTCGCGGGCGAAGCGGCCGACCTCGACCGCCTGGCGCAGCACCGCCGCGCCGTCGTTGCGGGTGAGCGCCTCCTGCGCGCCGGTCCGCAGCACCGGGACCCCGTCGACCTCGTCGAGCCCGGCCGGCACGCCACCGTGGGGACAGGTGATGAGCCCGACCTCGCTCCCCCGGCGCTGGAGCTCCGCGAGGAGCTGCGACGCCAGCACCTCCAACCCGCCGAGCCAGGGCAGGTACGCAGGCGTGATGAAGAGCACCCGCGGCGGGCGCTCGGCGCTCACGGCACGCTCCTCGCCGGCTTGAGGCGGTGGCCCGCCCAGCTGCCGGTCCGGCGCACCACCGCCACGGGCAGCTCGCGGGTGCGCTCGACGCCGAGCAGGTCGGCGGCGAAGCGGGGCACCGCCACCGCGGCGCGGGCCGGGCCCAGCGCCGTGCGCAGCCGCACCCAGCGGGCCCGGCGGATCGCGCCGATGCCCATCGGCGCGTCGTCCGCCCGTCCGGTCAGGACGTCGAAGCGCCGACGGTCGCCTTCCGCCACGGGCATCGACCACAGCTCCCATCCCACGTCCGCGGGCACCGCGGCATCGAACACGTCCTCGAGGTACCGGAGGGCGCTCCGGACGGGCAGGACGACCCGGTGGCGGTGGGCGTGGTCGACCAGCCGGCCCCAGTCGACCTCGTGGGTGCGCAGCAGCACCACGGCGTCGGCGACCCAGCGCGACGACCACCCGGGGATGCTCGTCAGCCCGTGCACGATCACGTTCAGCAGCAGGTCCTCCGGCGCCGGGAGCGCCACCGGCCGACCGGCGAGCTCCGATGGCCGCTGGCCCGCCCACACCTCGGGGACCGAGGTCCGGCCCTCCGTCGCACCCATGAACGGGACCCCGGGCACGTGGTGCACGTCGATGTGGCCGCCATCGGGGTGGACGAGCGGCGCGCTGTGCCGGGCACGCCACGAGCGCGGCAGCGGGCGCTGCTCGCCGGCCACCCACCCGGCCTGGAGCAGCAGGTCGACCGCCCGGCCGATGTCCGCCGAGGGCACCAGCACGTCGACGTCGCTCATGGGCCGGCGGCCGAGGTCGGGGTACGCGTGCAGTGCGAGCGGCAGGCCCTTGAGGAGCATGACCGGGACCTCGCCCGCGAGGGGGTCGAGCCAGCCGGGTGCGTGGTGCACGTGGAGCGTGTTGTCCCGGAAGGCCTCGCGGTGGAGCCGCTTCATGGTGCGGGCGTCGTCGCCGGCCGCGTCGGGGCCGATCGCGTGGAGCACGAGCGGCAGCAGGCGCACGTGCTCGGCCAACCCGTCGTCGCGCAGGTCGATGCAGGGCCGGGCCCGCTCCCACGCGGCCTGCGCCTGGGGCGCGTCGAGCAGCGCGCTCCGGAGCAGGTCCTCGGTGACCGGGTCGGGCCAGCACGTCCCGTCGAGCCCGGGACGCCTCACGGTGCCGCCTGCTTGCGCCGGGCCCGCCGCCCGAGCACCTCGAACATGGCGCGTCGCAGTCCGGCGGTGTCGTAGGTGAGGTTGGCGCCGTGGATGCGGCGCACCCGGGCGACGGTCTCGTCCACCTCGACCGGCACACCGGCCTCGTTCGCCCGCATCAGCCAGTCGACGTCCTCGCAGAGGCGCAGCTCCTCGTCGAAGACCCCCACCCGGTCGAAGACCGCTCGCCGGAAGAGCCCGGTGAACACGAGCGGCCGCGCCACCTCGTCGGAGGTGCCGACCCGGTCGGTCACCGCCCAGTCCGGCAGGTCGGCGCCGCCGACCACCTCGTAGCGCTGCATGCCCATCACCACGTCGACGTCCGGCGCGGCGGCCAGCCGGTCGACCTGGCGGGCGAGGGTCCCTGGCGGGATCTCGTCGTCGCAGTCGAGGAAGGCGACCAGGTCGCTGGTGGCCGCGGCCAGCCCGGCGTTGCGGGCAGCCGACGGACCGGCCTGCTCCTGGCGGAGGCAGGTCACGCCGAGGCGGTCGGCGATCGCCGCGCTGGCATCGGTGGAGCCGTCGTCGACCACGATGACCTCGAGGTCGAGCGCCTGGTCGTCGATGCTGCGGAGCGCGCCGGCGAGGAACCGCTCGCCGTCGTGGACGGGGACGACCACGGTTGCGACCGACGTCATGGCGCCAAAACGTAGGGCACCGCGGTTCGCAGGCGGTCCGATCGGGTGCCGCCCCGATCACCCGTCAGGGGTCGAGCGGGAACACCTCGTTGTCCGGGAAGCGGGCCACCGTCCGGTACCAGCGCGAGGCGAAGCGCCAGCCGCCGTAGCCCTCCTGGTCGGTCTTGCGGTACGTGTCCCGGTACAGGCCGTACGTGTCCTCCCGCTGGCTGGCCCCGTGCTTGAGCCGCAGCTCGGACATGAACATGCGCGCCTTCGCCGCCGCGGGGTCCACCGCCGACGGCTCGATGTGGCTGTTCAGGATCACGAACTGGAAGAACGAGAACGACTCGAGCGCCGTCGACACGAAGTCCGTGAGCGCCTTCGGGCCGGCGAGCTGCACGGCCGGGCGGGTCACCAGGTCCAACGAGATGGTGGCGTCGGGCAGGAACAGCCCCCGCACCTGCTCCCAGTCACGCCGGGTCACGCCGTCGGCGTAGGCCCGCTGCAACCGGTCGATGCTCGCATGGTCGAGGAGCGCGTCGAGCTCGGAGGTCATCGGCCGATCGTAGGCGGGTCCCGGGAACGAACGGCGGGGGTCGGGACTCGTCGGTCCAGGTGCCTCGGGTCGACCCGGATCCCGGGCCCGACCGACCGGGGTTTGCCAGACTGGCGCTCCGGCGAGACAGGGGGACGGCCATGAGGGCGAAGCGGTGGACCATCGGAGCAGCGGCGCTGCTGGTCGCAGGGATCGCCGTGCCGGCGATCGCCGACGCCCGCCCCCAGGGCGCGCCCGCCCCCGAGGTGACGGCCTCGGCCACGAACGGCGTCGCGGTCATCTATCCCGACTGCGACGGGAGCGAGCACGTCGAGCCGTCGAACGCGCAGTTCACGGTCTCGCGGGGCACCGCGTTCTCCGGCACGATCGAGATCGACGTGACGTACGGCGGCACGCTCGTCCCCGGCACCGACTACGCCCCGCTGCCCGACCCGGTCGTGATCCCCGCCGGCGAGACCGAGGTCGTGCTGCCCATCGACACCACCGCCACCGGGTCGGTGACCCTCACCGTCGAGGCCGGCACCGGCTACGTCGTCGGCGATCCGGCCACCGCCACCAGCAACCTCGGCGCCTCCGACGCGGCCCACCACTGCCTGCCGCTCCAGCAGGAGACCATCTCGGTGGGCGACCAGCTCCCGCCGTTCGACGTCCTCGATGCGCTGGACGTGTTCCCGTCGTACTTCAAGGGCTTCACGCTCTTCATCGAGGGCACCCTGCCCACCGGGATCACCTTCGACAACGGGTTCACCGGCGTCGCCGAGGTGCCCGGCACGTACGACTACACGATGACGTGGTGCGTCACGCCGGACGGGTACTGCCTCGTCGAGGCGCCGTTCCGCGTCGAGGTGGTCACCATCGACGGCAGCGCACCGGAGCTCCCCGGACCGGCACCGGCCACCCCCGCCGCCCCGGTGGGCAGCAGCCCCACCTACACCGGCTGACCGCTCGGGAGCTGCTACCGACCGCTCAGGCCCCGAGCGACGCGGCCACGGTCGCGCCCAGCTCCCAGCAGGCGTCGAGGTCGGCCTGCTGCGGCGGCCCGACGACGCGCACCGGCGCCCCGACCGCCCGCCAACCCAGCCCGGTCACGATGCGCTCGACGTCACGGACGGCGCCGTCGACGTCGTTGTTGCCGTGGACGTACAGCGCCCACGGCCGCCGTTGCGCCGCCTCGAGGCACGGGTAGTAGATCGTGTCGAAGAAGTGCTTGAGCGCCCCGCTCATCGACCCGAGGTTCGCGGGCGTCCCCAGCACGTAGCCGTCGGCCTCGAGCACCTCGACGGGCGATGCCGTCAGCGCCGGCCGCACCACGACCTCGACGTCGGGCAGCTCCGGCCGGGTCGCCCCGTCGACGGCGGCCCGCAGCAGCGAGTCCAGCGGTGGCGACACCGTGTGGTGGACGACGAGCACCCGAGCCATCTCGTCAGCTTCCCAGACGATGCCCAGCAAGGAGCGCACATCGGCCGAACCGGGCTCCCCGAGGTTGCGCAGAGCGCAGCGGACGAGACCTGGCCCAGGCATGCCGGAGCCGGCGACGAGGAGCGTCCGAGCGAGCATCGGCGGGAGAGACGCGCCACTGCCGGCCCTCCGAGGGAGGACCGGCAGCAGGCACAACCGATCAGGCCGAGGCCCGTCGGAACCGTGGAGGTTCGATTCAGCTCGCGGCGTCGGAGCAGACCGTGTCGGTGATCATCCGAGCCACCACGTAGGGGTCCATGTTGGCGTTGGGACGACGATCCTCGGCGTAGCCCTTCTTGTCGACGGCGACCTGCCACGGGATGCGGATCGAGGCGCCACGGTTCGACACGCCGTAGGAGAACTCGGTCCACGGGGCGGTCTCGTGGGCGCCGGTCAGGCGATCCTCGATGCCGGCGCCGTAGGCCTTGACGTGCTCCTCGGCCTTGGTGCCGAGCGCCTCGCAGGCGGCGATGATGGCGTCGTAGTTGTCGCGCATGGCGGCGGTGGAGAAGTTGGTGTGGCAGCCGGCGCCGTTCCAGTCGCCCTTGACGGGCTTCGGGTCGACGGTGGCGGAGACACCGAACTCCTCGGCGATGCGGTAGAGCAGCCAGCGGGCCACCCAGAGGTGGTCACCCACGTCGAGCGGGCCGAGCGGGCCGACCTGGAACTCCCACTGGCCGGGCATGACCTCGGCGTTGATGCCCGAGACGCCGATGCCGGCCTCGATGCAGGCCTCGAGGTGCGCCTCGACCACGTCGCGGCCGAACACCTCGTCGGCGCCGACGCCGCAGTAGTAGAAGCCCTGCGGGGCGGGGAAGCCGTTGACCGGGAAGCCGAGCGGGCGGCCGTCCTTGAAGAAGGTGTACTCCTGCTCGATGCCGAACCACATGTCCTGGTCGGCGTAGCGCTCGGCGATGGCGCGCAGGGGGGCGCGGGTGTTGGTGGGGTGCGGGGTGTCGTCGACGAGGAAGACCTCGCACATGACGAGGATGTCGTCGCCGCCTCGGATCGGGTCCGGGAAGACGGCGACGGGCTTGAGCACGCAGTCCGAGTTGTCGCCGGGGGCCTGGTTGGTGCTGGAGCCGTCGAAGCCCCAGATCGGCAGGTCGTCGTGCGCACGACCGTCCTCGAGGATGCGCGTCTTGGAGCGCAGGCGAGCGGTGGGCTCGGTCCCGTCGATCCAGATGTACTCGGCCTTGTAAACCACGGAATTCTTCTCCATCGTCGGTTGCCTGCCCCTTCTGGCGGGACAGGTGGATCCGTTGTGCGGGACGCACCCTACGAGTGCTGCCGCGCCCCGTCGTTTCCCGTTTGTGAACGGACTGTGAACGAGATCGTCCGCGCCACGAGCGCCTCGAACGGCCAGGTGTCACGATCTGGCCTGCGGTCCGGCACCCAACCCTTCATCGACGCCGGGCCAGACGGGAGCAGATGACATGAACGTGTGGAAGAAGGCCGCCGCCATCGCGGCGGCGATCACCCTCAGCGCCACCATCGGGGCGGTCGCCGCGTCGGCGATCGGTTCGGAGGATCCGGCGCCGGCGCGCGACACGAGGTTGCTGGGCAACGGCGTCTCGGAGAACAAGTACGTGCCGATCATCCCCTGCCGCATCCTCGACACCCGCAAGGGCTACGGGAAGTTCGGCGAGGACACCCAGAAGGCCATCGACGTGCGCGGCAACGAGGCCACGTTCACCACCCAGGGCGGGAACCCCGGTGGCTGCGGCATCCCGAACAGCGCGACGGCCATCGAGGCGACCATCACCGCGGTGAACGCCGATGACGGCGGCTACCTGCGGGCGTGGCCGGCGAACCTGGTCGAGCCCAACGCGACGTTCCTGAACTACACGCCGTCGTTCAACGTCGGGAACACGGGCACGGTCACCCTGTGCGGCGCCAACGGGCTGTCGTGCAACGCCAACCAGGACCTGAACCTGCGGACCCGCTTCGGCGCCACCCACCTCGTGATCGACATCGCCGGCTACTACCAGCAGCCGATGTCGGCCAACGTGACCTCCGGCGGCACCCTCGTCCGCGGGTCCCGGGTCGTGAGCACGAGCCGGGCCACCACCGGCACCTACGTGGTCACGTTCGACCGCCGCGTGAAGGAGTGCACCTTCTTCGCCGGGACGGCCACCGCGGACGACGGGCTCAACGGCGGCTTCGCCTCCGTCACCAACGAGGGCAACAACAGCGTCTCGGTGCTGACCTACAACACGGCCGGCTCGCTCACCGACAAGGGCTTCCAGGTCGAGGTCACCTGCTGACCGACCGCGGCGGGGAACACCTCCGGACCGTGTTCCGGGGGTGTTCCCAGCCCCTTGCACCTTTGTGAACGCAACGTGAACGCACCCGGTTCCGGGTTGCCCACGAAGCGTTCGGGGCGTGAGGATGTCGCCCGTGGATCGCCAGAAGGAGTACGTGCTGCGCACGGTCGAGGAGCGAGGGGTGCGCCTGGTGCGCCTCTGGTTCACCGATGTGCTCGGCCAACTGAAGTCGTTCGCCATCTCCCCTGCGGAGCTCGAGAACGCCTTCGAGGAGGGCATGCGGTTCGACGGCTCCGCGATCGACGGCTTCAGCCGCATCCAGGAGAGCGACGTGCTCGCCCGGCCCGACGCCCGCACCTTCGAGCTGCTGCCGTGGGCCGAGCGCGACGAGACGTCGGCCCGCATGTTCTGCGACCTGACCACGCTCGACGGCACGCCGTTCGCCGGTGACCCCCGCCAGGTCCTGCGCCGCAACCTCGATGCCGCCCGGGAGCGGGGCTACTCGTTCTTCGTGGCTCCCGAGATGGAGTTCTTCTACTTCGGCTCCGGCGACCCGACGAAGCCGCTCGAGCCGCTCGACACCGGCGGCTACTTCGACCTCACCACGGCCGACGTCAGCTCCGACCTCCGGAAGAAGACCATCCACCACCTCGAGGCGATGGGCATCCCGGTCGAGTACTCGTTCCACGAGGACAGCCCCAGCCAGCACGAGATCGACCTCCGCTACACCGACGCCCTGTCGATGGCCGACAACGTGATGACGTTCCGGCTCGTCGTGCGGGAGACGGCGCTCGAGCAGGGCGTGTACGCCACGTTCATGCCGAAGCCGCTCACCGGCGTGCAGGGCTCCGGGATGCACACCCACCTGTCGCTGTTCGAGGGCGACAGCAACGTCTTCTACGACGCCGCCGGCCAGCACCCGCTCTCGGAGACGGGCCAGGCGTTCGTGGCCGGCCTCCTGCACCACGCCGCCGAGATCACCGCCGTCACCAACCAGCTGGTGAACTCCTACAAGCGGCTCATCGTCGGCACCGAGGCGCCGTCGCACATCACCTGGGCGCAGAACCACCGGGCCGCGCTGGTCCGGGTGCCGATGCCGAAGCCGGGCAAGGAGTCGTCGGTGCGCATCGAGTACCGCTCGCCCGACCCGGCCTGCAACCCGTACCTCGCCTACTCCCTGCTCCTCGCCGCCGGCCTCCGGGGCATCGAGAAGGGCTACTCCCTCCCCGACGAGGCGACCTCGTTCCTGGAGCTGTCGGCCAAGGAGCGGGCGGCGGCCGGCGTGCACGACCTGCCGCAGTCCCTGGCCGAGGCGCTCGACGCCATGGAGGGATCCGACCTGGTCCGCGAAGCCCTGGGCGACCACATCTTCGAGTGGTTCCTGCGCAACAAGCGGGCCGAATGGGCCGACTACAAGGCCCAGGTCACCCCGTTCGAACTGTCCCGGTACCTGCCCGCCTGGTAGCTCCCATGGAACCGCTGCTCGTCCACCCCGACCCGCCGCCCCCCGAGCTGGCCCGCCTGCTCGACCTCGGCGGCTACGCCTGGAAGCCGTGCGCCGACGAGCGCCAGGCCCTCAACGACACGCCCGACGACGGCTGGGGCGGCGCCATCGTGGTCATCAACGAGCAGAGCGACGCGGCCTGGGCCCTGTGCCGGGCCATCCGCAAGGGCGACCTGCCGGTCGAGCCGCTGCTCCTGCTCATCGGCGGCAACCGCCTCGACGAGCTCGATCTCCGAGACGAGCTCTACGACGACTTCTGCCTGGACCCGTTCCACCCCCGCGAGCTCGAGGCCCGGCTCCGCCACCTGTTCTGGCGCACCGGTTTCGGCACCGCCCCGGAGCTGGTCGAGTACGGCGGCCTGGTCCTCAACCTCGAGACGTACCAGGCGGTCATCGACGGCGACCCGCTCGACCTCACGTACATGGAGTACGAGCTGCTCAAGTTCCTCGCCCAGCACCCGGGCAAGGTCTTCACCCGCGAGACGCTGCTCAGCCGGGTCTGGGGCTACGAGTACTACGGCGGCGCCCGCACGGTCGACGTCCACATCCGACGCCTCCGCGCCAAGCTCGGCGAGGAGCACGCCAACCTCATCGCCACCGTCCGGAGCGTCGGCTACCGCTTCGGCCAGTCCCGCTGGGGCGGCTAGCGGGCTCGCTCCGCTTCGCCCTTCTCGTCACTCGTTCGGCTGCGCCTCACTCCGTTCCTCGAGCTTCGACGGGAAGGCCTGACGGCCAGCACCCTTCGCAGGTCGGCACGACTCCGCAAGCTCCGTCGCACCCGACCTGGCTCGAAGGGGCTCCGCAAGCTCCGCCCCCTCGAACTCCCCCGGGCTCGCTTCGCTCGGTACCCACCCTCGCGCTCGCTGCCCACGCCTCTTCGGGGGGGTCAGCCGCCTTGGGTGTCGGGGACCCCGGTGGTGGTGGGGACGGAGGTCGTGGTGGTGGCGGTGGGATCGACCGGTGGCTGCACGTCGAACGCCGCGCCCATCTGGCCGACCAGCCAGGAGTTCCAGAACCAGACCGCGGCGGGCGGGTCGAAGTGGGAGCCGTCCTCGCGGAGCGGGATGCCGTCGGGCGTCGTGGCCAGGGCCTTGCCGTCGGCGCAGAGCTTGTGGTCGGGGTCGACGAGCCGGACCCAGCCGGCGTTGCGCTCCGCCACGTTGCGGACCCGCTCGTTGACCCAGTCGATGCGCTCGGCGTCCTGGCGCTCGTCGCCGAGGCGGGCGGCGTTGTGGGCGAAGCACGGGACGACCGGCATCACCGTGGCCGCGCCGACGCCGCGGTACTTGTCGACGCGCTGCTGGATGCGGTCCTCGAGGAACTCGGCGTACCGCTTGGTGCCGACCCGGTAGCTCTTGCCCTGGTACTCGTGGTCGTACACCTCCCAGGCGCCGATCCACAGGAGGACGGCATCGGGGTTCTCGCCCAGGCCCTTGAGCTCCACGAGGTCGACCGACTGGCACAGCTCGCCGTACTGCTCGGGCTCGCGGCCCCGCACGAGGAACTCGGACTCCGGCGGCATCAACCCGCAGCCGATGACCGCCCGGTCGAACAGGCTCACGCTCGGTTCCACGCCGCCATCGAGCTTCCAGCCGAGCGACCACCCGACGGAGTCGCCGGCGATCATCACCTTCATCGGGCGGCCGAGCCGGGCCGAGGGGTCGACGGACGCCATCGGGTCCACGACGATGTCCTTCGCACCCGAGAACGGGCCAGGCGGCCCCTCGTCGATGGGCACCGCGGTCGTGGTGGAGGCGGCCTGGGCCTCCAGGGCCTTGGCCTCGGCGGGCGTGAGGTCACCCAGCGCGGCGTCGAGCACCTCCTCGTCCTTGACCGAGGCGTAGTCCGGCTCCTTCGGTGCACCGGCTGACGTGCCGACGATCACGCCCACCACGAGCACGAGGGCCATGGCCGAGAACGCGACGCGCGGGATGGCGCGCCGGTCCTTCGGCGACGGGGTGCCGAACCCGGCCGGGCGCTCGCCCGTGCGGATCGGCTCCTCGACGAGCCAGAACGACAGGGCGGCGAGCGCGACCGAGATGGCGACCACCGCGGCGTCGAGCGCGTAGCCCTCGAGCCCCCAGTACTCGGACAGGAACACCTGGGTCGGCCACGACCACAGGTAGATGCCGTAGGACCGGCGGCCGATCCAGACGAGCACCGGGTGGGCCAGCACGCCGTCGAGCGGGCCTCGGCCGGTGGCCACGCCCGACACCAGGACCACCGCGCACAGGGCCAGCAGCTGGAACCGGCCCTGGTACCAGACGGCCTCGGCGTTCGAGCCGAACACGAAGAACCACACGACGGGGACGAGCGCCACGGTGCCGGCGATCGACCACCGCTTGGCCCACCGCCGCCGGTCGGCACGGGTCCGGCCGGCCCGCGACGCCGGGTCCCACCAGGTGCCGAGGAGGGCGCCGCCGAACAGGGCGAAGACCCGGGTGTCGGTGCCGTAGTAGATGCGGGACAGGTCCATCCCGATCGACGCTGCGAACGCCATCCACCCCGCCGAGATCACCATGGCGACGGCCGCCACGATGCCGACGCCGCGCCGCAGGTGGTCCTTGGTCAGCTTGGCGATGCCGACCACGACCAGCGGCCACAGGACGTAGAACTGCTCCTCGATGGCCAGCGACCAGGTGTGGCGCAGCGGGCTCGGGGCCAGGCCCGACGCGAAGTACGACTGCCCGCTCAGCACGAACCGCCAGTTGGCGACGTAGCCCAGCCCGGCCAGCGCATCCCACCGAATCTGGCCGAGGCGCCACGCCGGGAGCCACAAGCGTGAGGCGAGCGACACCGCCACGAGCACCACGAACAGCGCCGGCACCAGGCGCTTGAAGCGGCGGATCCAGAACGAGCCCAGCGCGATGCCGCCGCGGCGCTCGCGCTCGGAGAGCAGCAGCCGGGTGATGAGGAACCCGCTGATCACGAAGAAGACGTCGACGCCGAAGAAGCCGCCCGGCAGCTCCTCGAGGTGGTACGCCACGACCGCCAGCACGGCCACGGCCCGCAGGCCGTCGAGCGCCGGGATGTAACCCGGACGACCCGGACGGGAGCTCTCGATCGGCGGCGCCTCCGTCGCAGGCGATGCCGCCGTGCTCGCCGCCGGGGCCACCGGGTCGGCCAGCGCGGTGGCGGTCGACCCCGCCGCAAGCTCCGACTCGACCGGGACCGGGACGTGGTCGACGGGCCGGGGCGCCACGGTGCGCGGGGCGACCGACGGCCGCGGGGTGGGCTTCGGGCCGCGGCCGTTCGATCGGGGAGGCGGCTGCGGACCCATGACCCGACCACGGTACCGCCGGCCTTCGTTGCGCTCCCAGCCGTCGCCAGGTCAGAATGGCCCGATGCTCGGTCCCATCGCCATCGCCTTCGTCCTCATCGTGATGATCCCCGTCGGCGTGCTCGTCTCCGGGGCCGTGGCATCGGGTCTGCTCGGCTACTTCCTCAAGGAAGAGGCCGAGACCACCCACGAGGGCAGCGAGCTCATCGCCACCAACGTCTGATCGTCTCGCCCGCCGAAGCTCGGCGTCGCTCGAGCCCTGTCGGGACTGCTTCGCATCACGCGCCGGTGTTCGGCGCGGAACTGGACCTCAGGGCTTGTGGGCCCAGGCCTCGACCTCGACGTTGGCCCCGAGGGGGAGGCCGGCGACCTGGATGGTCGAGCGAGCAGGACGGGGTTCGGGGAACGCGGCCGCGTAGCGCTCGTTGAACTCGGCGAACTGGCCGAGGTCGATGAGGAAGCACGTCGTCTTCACCACGTGCTCGAGGCCCAGCCCGTGCTCGGCCAGCTGCGCGGCGAGGTTGGCCAGCAGCTGGTCCACCTCGCCGGCGAAGTCGGCCACCAGGGCGCCGTCGCGCAGGCCCAGCTGGCCCGAGACGACGACCCACTCGCCAGCGGCGACGGAGGCTCGGTACGGCAATCCGGTCAGGTTCGACATCACAACGCTCCTCGGGTGGGCAGATCCTGCGGACGACCCTGGTGCAGCCAGACGGCCGCCGCCACCGCGGCGAACACGGCGTCGGATCCGTTGACGGACGGGCCGGGGGTGCGGTCGATCTCGACGCCGATGGGCGGCGTGTCGATCGCTCGGGGGATGCCGAAGGAACGGATCGTCAGGTCGTGCACGGTCCCGTCCGCGTCGACCGCCAGGCCTTCGCTCGTGATCCAGCCGTAGGCCATGTGGGCCGCACCGATCGCGTAGGAGCGCAGGACGACGTCGTCGAGCGGGTCGCCGGCGGCCACCCGGACCTGGATGCGCCCGTCGACCACGGCTGCCTCGGCCTCGCCGCCGTCGGGTCCGTGGACCGGGACGAGCGAGCCGCGGGCACCGGCGAGCAGGAGCAGGGCCTCGGCCCAGCCCGCGGCGCGAGGGGCGGCGGACGTGGGCGGGCCGGGGACGTCGACCTCCTCGACCACGAGCCCCGGGGCGACCCGGGCGATCGCCTCGACGATGCCCGGCGTGCGCACCACGACCAGGCGACCGGTCCCGTCGGCCCGGGCGCCGCCCGCGACGGGCGGGCGCTTGGGACCGAGCCGCACGACGTCCTCCCGGGACCAGAGCACCCGGACCGGCCGGCCGTGCCGGTCGGCGAGGTCCCGGGCGATGGCGCCGAGGTGCTGGGGGTCCTTGGCCCCGAACGCGCCGCCGTTGGCGAGCGACGACGCCGGCTCGCCGCCGGGCGCGCACCAGGTGGCGTCGGTCTCGAGGTACCCGGGCTCGACCCAGCTGGTCCGCAACGTCGCGTCCCACGCGCCCTCGGGCACCGACAGGGGCGGGGCGGGGTCGACGGTCGTGCGGCGGCCCTGCACCTTGCCGGCCTGGGCCCGGGCGTCCTCGACCGACTCGCCCACGACCCACTCGCCGTCTGCGGACCGCACGGCCACGAGGGCGTCGGACGGGGCGGTGTCGTCGGCGAAGCCGCCCCGGCCGGCCGCGACCGACGGGGCCACCGCCTGCGGGGCGCCGCCTTCGATGCCGGCCCGGACGGTGGCGGCGTCGAGGTCACGCTCGGCGGGTGCGGCGCCGAGGCCGTCCCACGCCTCGACGATGGTCTGCCAGCCGGTGCAGCGGCACAGGTGGGCCTGGAGGGCGCGCTCCACCGCGGCGTGGTCCTCCACCGGGGTGCCCTTGGCCCGCAGCGCGGACAGCCGGATGACGATGCCGGGGGTGCAGAACCCGCACTGGCTGCCGCCCGAGGCGCAGAGGGCCTCGGACCACTCGGTCCGGACCGGCTCGTCGAGTCCGTCGACCGTGGTGATCGACCGGCCGGCGACCCGCCGCACCGGCGTCACGCACGAGACCCGCGGCGCACCGTCGACCAGCACGGTGCAGCAGCCGCACTGGCCCTGGGGGCTGCAGCCGTCCTTCACCGACATGACACCCAGCTGGTCGCGCAGGGCGCCGAGCAGCGATCCGCCGCGGTCCTCGACGGTGACGGCGACCCCGTCGACCGTCAGGGCGACCGGTTCGGGAGCGGACGGGACGGGCGGCACGCTGGCGACCTTAGGGCGCGTGCCCCGGCCCCGATCCAGCCAGCACGCAGGGTGAGCATCCGCGCCCCGGCCGGGGGGCCTGAGTAGAACGTTCGGAGGTCCGTTGGGCCGTCCTTGCCCGTTTTCGCCCACCACCGTCCGTCACCAGCAGGAGCACTCGTGGAGTCGGGTCTGCGCACCCCCGATACTCCGGGAGAGACCGGAGGCCTCATCGTCATGGTCCGGCCCGAGCCGGCCGACGCGGCGCGCGCCATCGCCGACGACCTCCACGCCGAGCTGGCGATCGGCGGCGAGGCCACCGAACGGGCGGTCGAGCGGCTGCACCTGCGAGAGCTCGAGCACCGTGACCTCGACGGGCTCGCCGTGGCCATGCGCCGAGCCGAGCTGATCCGCGACCGCACCCGGGAGGCGGTGTCCAGCCGGCTGTCGAAGAGCCTCAACGTCCGGATCGCCATCCACCCCGACACCCTCCGCCGGGCCGCGGCCGAGCTGCTGGCCGCGGAGACGGTCCTCGACCTCGCGCTCGCCCTCGATGACCGGCGCACCACCCGCCGCCGCCGGGTCCGCCGGGGCGGGGCGGGCACCGTCACCGCCGCCGGGGCGGCCGTGGCCGTGGTCGCCGCACCCCCTGCAGGCATCGCCCTGGTCGCCATCGGCCTGGCCGGAGCCGGGGCCGACGCCCTCCGTGCCCGGCGCCGCCCGCCGGCCGACCACGCCAGCCTGCGCAGCCACGTCGCCCTCACCCGATCCCGCTGGGAGCAGGTCGCGGGGGCGGGCGCCGATCCGGTGGCGGTCGAGTCCGTGATCCACCGCTACGACCCGCAGGACCCGATGATCGCCTCGCTCGTGCGGGAGAACCCGGCCGTCCGGGCTGCGGAGCGGGTGGCGATCCAGCGCCGGATGGCGTGGGTGGCCGCGTGGCGCAAGGAGGTCGGCGACTCGACCCCCATCACCGACCCGGCGGTCCAGGAGCTGCTCCAGCGCGACCGCACCGAGCTGTGGCTCACGTCGGGCACGTCGCTCGAGGAGCAGCCCGACACCCTCGTCGTGGCCGCTCCCTACGCGGACCTCTCCGAGCCCCGCGCCCGCCAGCTGCACCGTCGGCTGCTGGACCTGCCCCGGGGGCAGCGGGTGATCGTGGTCCTCGCCCCGGACCCGAACGCCCCCGACGGCGTGCGGATCCCCGGCGTGGGCTGGGTCCCGGCCATCGCCAGCTGACCGGCGTCCCGACGCGACGAAGGCGGGCCCGGAGGCCCGCCTTCGCTCAGATCTGGTGGCGCGGGTGGCTCAGCTGAACGACGAGCCGCAGCCGCAGGTGCGCTGGGCGTTGGGGTTGTCGATCGAGAAGCCGGCCTGCTGGAGGCCGTCCTTGTAGTCGAGGGTGGCACCGGTGAGCAGCTGGGCGCTCGACGGATCGACCACCACGCGGACGCCGGACTTCTCGGTCACGAGGTCGTCGTCGGCCTGGTCGGAGTCGAAGAACATCTCGTAGCTGAAGCCGGAACACCCGCCGGGGCGGACGGCCACGCGGAGGGCGAGGGACTCGTCGCCCTCGGCCGAGATGAGCTCGGCGACCTTGGATGCAGCGTTGTCGGTGAGCGCGATCACGGGCACTTCCTCCTGAATCAGAACGATCGGCCGCCAGCGTACCGCCCCATCCCCCGTTCGCGCCTTCTCACGACCCCAGGTTCCGGCAGATGTCGCCGGTAGCATCGAACCGTGGCCACGCCTGCCCTCCCCTCGCCCGACGACCTGCGCAGCCTCCTGCGCGGCGTCATCGACCCCGAGCTGGGGTCCGACATCGTCGACCTCGGCATGGTCAAGGGCGCCACGATCGACCCCGAGGGCCAGGTCGTGGTCACCATCGCCCTCACCACGTCGGGCTGCCCGCTGCGTGCCCAGATCCAGCGGGACATCCGCACCCGGATCGGCTCGGTGCCCGGCGTCACCCACGTGAAGCTCGACTGGACCGAGATGACCCAGGCCGAGAAGTCCCGGGCCATGGAGAAGGCCCGGTTCAACGTGTCGCAGCGCGAGGAGGACACGGCGATCGCCCCGCTCACCCGGGTCGTGCTGGTCGCGTCCGGCAAGGGCGGCGTGGGCAAGTCCTCCGTCACCGCCAACCTGGCGGCGGCGCTCGCCGACCGCGGGCTCACCGTCGGCGTGCTCGACGCCGACGTCTGGGGCTTCTCGATCCCCCGCATGCTGGGCGTCAACGGCCGGCTCGAAGGCCGGCGCGACGGCGATCGCAAGGTGATGGTCCCCATCGAGCGCAGGATCGGCGACGGCGTCGTCCGCATCGTGTCGATGGGCTTCCTCGTCGAGGACGAGGAGACCGCGCTCATGTGGCGGGGCCTGATGCTCAACCGCGGCGTCCAGCACTTCCTCCAGGACGTCGAGTGGGGCGACGACCTCGACTACCTCCTGGTCGACATGCCCCCCGGCACGGGCGACGTGCAGATGGGCGTGGCCAAGCTGGTGCCCCGGGCCGAGGTCGTGGTCGTCACCACGCCCGCCCTCGCGGCCCAGAAGGTCGCCATCCGCGCCGTGTCGATGGCCCGCAAGAGCTTCCTGCGGGTGGCGGGCGTCATCGAGAACATGAGCGCCTTCACCGACCACCACGGCGACACCCACGCCCTCTTCGGCGAGGGCGGCGGCCAGACGCTGGCCGACGACGCCGGCGTGCCGCTCCTCGGCCAGATCCCGATCGAGCCCCGGGTGTCGGCTGGCGGCGATGCCGGCGAGCCCGAGGTCCTCGGCGACTCCCCCGCGGCGCAGGCGTTCCGCGACATCGCCGAACGGCTCGTCACCGAGGCCGTCCCGCCCGCCGAGCTGGCCGGGTGCTCCGCTCGCATGCTCGAGGCCGCGGTGGCGGCCCTCGACGCCGAGGACGAGCGCGAGGCCAACGCCGTCTAGCGCTCCGTCCCGGCGTCAGCCGTGGATGCGGATGCCGCGCAGCGCCTCGGGGAACTCGCCCACGACGCTGCGGGAGATCGAGGCCGGCGCCTCGCACACCTCGGGCTCCCCGGCGGACGTGAAGCCGGGGCCGCGCAGGATGAGCCGGCAGCCCAGCTCGGTCTCGACCGACAGCGACTCCGCCAGCTCGTCGACGACATCGAGCACGACGCCGTCGTCGCCCGGGTAGGTGGTCCGCAGGTACTCCGGCGCGTAGACGACGACGCCCTCGACCTCGCCCACCGGCTCCTGGTCGGGTCCCGGCCAGAAGTCCTCGTACAGGAACGGGGCGGTGCTCTCGCAGCATCCGGTGCCGATCGTGACGGTGAGCGTGCCGGCGCGGCGCGTCCCCATCTCGGCGATGACGCTCCGGGCACGGTCGGTGGCGGTCACGAGCACCCCGCCAGCCTACGGCCGCGAACCGTGGCGCGACCGGCTGCCCACGGTGAGTAGCTTGGGGCGCACCACGGTTGAGCGGGAACTCCTGGCGGGTGCTCTCGGTACGTGGCTGCCCCAACCCGAACCCCACCAAGGAGTCCCCCATGAAGTTCCGCTACCTGGCCATCGCGGTCCTCGCCCTGTTCCTGCCGTTCCTCGCCACCGCCTGTGGCGACGACAGCACCGGCGACCTCAGCGAGAGCGAGATCTCCGAGGAGTTCGTCGACGCCGGCATCCCCAAGGAGCAGGCCGACTGCATGGCCGGCAAGGTGAAGGACGCCGACCTCACCAAGGACGAGCTCGAGGAGTTCACCAGCAGCCAGGACGAGGACACCAAGGCCGGCAAGGCCCTGATGAAGGCCGTCACGGAGTGCATGGGCCTCGACACCGGCAACTGACCGGTTCGCCCTGCGAACGCAGAGCGCCCCGGGTCCTCGGACCCGGGGCGCTCGTCGTTTTCGGGTGCGGGAGGGGCTAGATGTTGCCGCTCAGCGCCGAGAGGTGGATGTAGTTGTCGCGGGTCCCACCGGGGTTGGTGTGGACGTGCTTGACCTGCTGGTAGGCGCGCAGGCCGTTGATGCCGAGCTCGCGGCCGATGCCGGACTGCTTGTAGCCGCCGAAGGGGCGCTCCGGGCTGATCAGGTGGTAGTCGTTCACCCAGACGGTGCCGGTCCGCATCCGGTTGGCCACCGACTGGGCCCGCTCGATGTTCGACGACTGGACGCCGCCGGCGAGGCCGTAGATCGAGTCGTTGGCGATGGCGATGGCCTCGTCGTCGGTCTCGAACGGGATGACCGACAGCACCGGGCCGAAGATCTCCTCCTGGGCGATCTTGGCGGAGTTCGGGACCCCGGCGAAGATCGTCGGCGTGTAGAACGCGGCGGGGTCGAGGCCCTCGGCGAGGCCCTCGGGGCGCTGGCCGCCGCAGATCGGGTCGCCGACCTCGTCCTTGCCGAGCTGCACGTAGCGCTCGACGGTCTCGACCTGGCTGCGGCTCACGAGCGGGCCGAGGTCGGTCTCGAAGTCCATCTGGTTGCCGATGACGATCTTGCCGGCGCGGTCCACGAGCAGCGAGAGGAACTCGTCGTAGATGCTCTTGTGGACGAGCGCCCGGGTGCCGGACTCGCACACCTGGCCGTTGTGGAAGAACGTGCCCCACAGGACGCAGGCGGCGGCGAGGTCGAGGTCGGCGTCGTCGAGGACGATGTTGGCGCTCTTGCCGCCGAGCTCGAGGGTGACGGGCTTCACGGTGCCCGAGGCGAGCTGCATGATACGGCGGCCGACCTCGGTGGAACCGGTGAACGCGGTCTTGTCGACCAGCGGGTTCACGGCGAGCTCCTCGCCGGCGGTGCCGCCGGGGCCGGCGACGATGTTGGCGACGCCCGGCGGGAGGTCGACCTCCTGGAACACCTCACCGAGCATGAGCGCGGTGATGGAGGTGAACGACGCCGGCTTCAGCACGGCGCAGTTGCCGGCGGCCAGGGCCGGGCCGAGCTTCCACGCCGCCATGATGAACGGGAAGTTCCAGGGGATGATCCCGGTGGTCACGCCGTGGGGCTCGTAGCGGACGTAGTTCGACGACGGCGGGAACGGCGTGCCGGGGAGCTCGACCTGCTCGGCCTCCTCCTCGGCGAGCTTGGCGAACCAGCGGAAGGCGCCGACGGCACCGGGCACGTCGGCGAACATCGCCTTCTTGATGGTGCCGCCGCCGTCGCGGGCCTCCATCTCGGAGAACTTGTCGGCCTTGGCCTCGATGGCGTCGGCGATCTGGTTGATCTTGGCGGCGCGCTCGGGGCCGCTCATCTTGGGCCAGGGGCCTTCGTCGAAGGCCTTGCGGGCGGCCTCGATGGCCTTGACCGAGTCCTCGCGGCCGGCCTTGGCGATCGAGCCGATGACCTGCCCGGTGGCCGGATCGGTGGTGTCGAAGGTCTCCCCCGACTGGGCGTCGACGTACTCGCCGTCGATGAAGAGCTGGTAGTCGGCCATGGTGCCGTTCCCCTTGGTGGATGGTGTGCTCGAAGGCGCGTGGGTCCCCTTGACCCAGCGGTCAAGAACGCTAGTCCTCCCCTGCTGCTCCCGCTTCCCGCCTTGGTGCGCGCGAGATAGATCGCAGTACGATCTATTTTCGTGCGCTCGATCCCCGACCTCCTCCGCCGCGACCGGCGCATCACCCTCGGCATCCTCATCGTCGCCGTGGGCCTCGGCGGCGGCCTCGTCGGAGCCGCCTACCTGGCGGCGCTCGAGGCGGTGGCCGACGTGCTGGGGCCCGAGCACTGGACCGATGCCGCGCACGTCGCGGTGCTGGTGGCGGTCGGCATCGCCGTGACGCTCCTCGTCCGGTACCTCGGCACGCCCGGCGACGTCGAGCTGCTGGTCGACAACATCCACGTCGAGGGCGGGCGCGACGACGTGCGCAGCCTGCGCTCGCTCATCCCGGTGTCGCTGCTGTGCGTCGGGGCCGGTGGGCCGCTCGGACCGGAGGCGCCGCTCGTCACCACCACCGGCACGCTGGCCTCGTGGCTCGGCGCCCGCAACGGGTTGACCCGGGCGGACCGGCGGATCATCGCCATCACCGGGATGGCTGCCGGGTTCACCGTCCTGTTCGCCGCCCCGCTGGGGTCGGCGGTGTTCGCCCTCGAGATCCTCCACCGGCGGGGCCTCGAGTACTACGAGGCCCTGCTCCCCGCCGCGGTCGGGTCGCTCTGCGGCTACGGGGTGGCCGCCGCGGTGTCGGTCGTCGGGGTCGATCCGATGTGGGAGTTCCCGGCGCCGGCGCACCTCGTGGCCGCCGACTTCGGGCTCGCCGTCGCCGCCGGCGTGGTGGGCGCGGTGATCGCCGTCGGGTTCACGTACCTGAGCATCGGGTTCCGGGCCGTCGCCGACCGGCTCCCCGCCGGCAGCCAGACGGCGCTCGGCGGCGCGATCCTCGGCCTGCTCGCCATCGTCTCCCCCTACGCGCTCACCAACGGCGAGCTGCAGATCGACCACCTCACCACCACCGGCGCCCTGGCCCTCACGTTCGCCGTGGCGGCCGCCGCCAAGCTCGTCGCCGCCGCCGTCGCCATGGCCACGGGGTGGCGGGGCGGGTTCATCATCCCGCTGTTCTTCGTGGGGTTCTGCCTGGCCCAGGCCGCCGACGGCCACCTCGGACCGGGCAGCACCTGGGTGCTCGCGGCCGGGCTCATGGTCGCATGCAACGTCGGGGTGACCAAGACGCCCATCGGGTCCACGCTCGTCGTCACCGAGATGAGCGGCATGACGCTGCTGCCCACCACCCTCGTCGCCGCCCTCGTCAGCTTGGCGCTCACCTCGCAGATCGGCCTGATCCACAGCCAGCGCCGGCGGTTCGCCACCCAGCCCGTCGCCACGGACGAAGCTCCCCTCCCCGAGATGTCGGGCCGCCCGGTCGGTGCCGGCAAGGCCTGGGAGGAGGAGCCGTGACCCGACCGCTGTCCGACCGCGACTACCAGTCGCTCGCGTCCTTCCGCCGCGAGCTGCGCCGGTTCCTGGCGTTCTCGGAGGGCGAGGCCAAGGCCGCCGGGCTCACCCCCGCGCACCACCAGCTGCTGCTCGCCATCCGCGGCCACGTCGGCGATCCCCCGTCGATCAGCGACGTGGCCGACACCCTCCAGATCAAGCTCCACTCCGCGACCGAGCTGGTCGCCCGGGCCGAGGCCAAGGGCCTCGTGACCCGGGAGCACATCGATCCCGACGACGCCCGCCGCGCGGTCCTCGGCCTCACCGACGAGGGCGCCGCCAAGCTCGCCGAGCTGTCGACCGTCCACCGCGACGAGCTCCGCCGCTTCCGCGACCACCTCACCGACATCCTCGGCCAGCTCGACTGATCCGCCCGGCGGGATCACGGCGGGCCACCGTCGTACCCGACGCCGAGGACCACGTGGGGCTGACCGAAGCCGACGCCCGGGCCCTCGCGGGCGAACGCCTCCTGGGCCAGGTCCGCGTGCCGGCGCCCGGCACCGACTCCGACGTCGCCAACGACAGCCAGCGCTGCGACCGCATCAACCTCGTCCTCGGGAAGGACGGCCGGGTGGCCTTCGCCCGGGCCTGCTGACCGGGTCGAGCGGTCAGGCGGCGGTCCAGGTGGTGTCGGGGTCGTCGCGGTCGACCGCGGTCGCCTTGCCCTCGTCGCCGAGCTTGCGGAGGTGGGCCCAGACGCTGAAGCGGGCGACCGGCCAGAGGAGCTCGGGGACGTCGGTGTAGATCGCCTCGACCAGCTGGGCCGTGTCGGCTCCGTCGGCGAAGCCCTGGAGCGTGGCCAGGACCTGGGCCTCGCGGTCGAGGCGGTGGGTGATGTAGTCGTCGAGCTTGGCGGCGGGGTCGTCGATGACGTGGCCGTGGGCCGGCGCGATGGCCCGGAGCGACGGGGTCCACGCCTGGAGCCGCTCGAGGGAGGCGAGGTAGTCGCCCATGTCGCCGTCGAGCGGCGTGATCACGACCGTGGAGCCGTCCATGATGTGGTCGCCGCTGAACAGCATCCGGTCCCGCTCGAGCAGGAAGCAGATGTGGTTGGCGGCATGGCCCGGCGTGTGGATGACCCGCAGCGTGAACTCGGTGCCCTCGATCGTGTCGCCGTCGACGAGGTGGCGGTCGCACACCAGGCCGTCTCGGTCGGCGAACGCCAGCACCTCGGCCCCGGTGCGCTCCTTCAGCCCGGCGGCACCCGGCGAGTGGTCGCCGTGGGTGTGGGTGCAGAGGATCCACCGGATGCGCCCGCTGCCCGCCGCGGCGATGGCGTCGAGGTGGTCGGCGTCGTCGGGGCCGGGGTCGATGACCGCGATCTCGTCCTGGCCGATCAGGTAGGTGTTGGTGCCCGGCCCGGTCATCATCCCCGGGTTGTTGCACAGGACCCGGCGGACGAGCTTGCCGAGCGCGATCGGCACGTCGGGGATCAGGTCCGGGCGGTCGTCGGCCTCGGTGTCGGCGGTGCTCACGACGGCTCCGGGGCGCCGAAGCCGGTGACGAGGCGGGAGTCGGCGATGTTCATCCAGTCGATCGACGCGTCGGGCTTGCCGAGCGGGGCGTCGTACGCCGGGTCGCCGGGCAGCACGATGCGGACCCCGCCGTCGACCTCGATGACCCGGGGAAGCACCTCGGGCACGTGGGTGATCTCGCGGGCCGCCTCCAGCGCGTCGGCGGCGGTCTCGAACCGGGCCATCGCCTTCAGGCTGGCGATCGTGGGCGGCATCATCGTCAGCTCACCCGACTCCACCCGGGCGATGCCGTCGGCGGGACGGATCCACTCGTTGGCGATGACCTCGTGGTCGTCGTGCAGGGGCGTCTGGTTGCGCGGCGCCGCGGCGAGGAAGAACCGGGTGTCGTAGCGCCGGGGCGCACCCTCGGGCGTGACCCAGTGGCTGAAGTAGTGCATGCCGTCGACGGCGAGGCGCAGGCCCTCGAGCCGGCACAGGTCGACCATCGTGAGCTGGCCGGCGTCGACCTGCTGGCGGTGGTGGGCCCAGCGTTCCATCGATGCGGCGTCGTCGAGGTCGACGATGCCGTCGAGGTCGTAGGCCAGCAGCACACCGGCCTCCTCGAAGCTCTCCCGGATGGCCGCCACCCAGAACGCCAGGCCACCGGACTCGATGCCGAGGCGGCGGGATGCGTCGGTGTCAGACCGGCCCTCGCAGACCGGTTCGAGGTTGGCGTGCCGGTCGTCGGGGTCGACCGCGCCGCCCGGGAACACGTAGGCGCCGCCGACGAAGTCCGAGTTGAGGTTGCGGCGGAGCATGAAGACCTCGAGGCCGTCGTCGCCGTCGCGCAGGATGAGGACGGTGGCTGCGTCGCGCAGCTCCACCGGTTGCGGGGCGGTCACGAGTGCAGCTCGCCGCTCGGAGGTTCGGCCTTCGAGGAGCCGGTGGTGTCGAAGAACCCGCCTCCGCTCCCGGCCCGGAAGGTGCCGACGAAGCGGGTCCCGCCGGGGCCCGTGGTCGTGGCGGCGAAGAACGAGGAGTACTTCCCGGACTCGAACCGCTTCCGCAGGACCATCCGGAACGGCACCCGGGTGAGGGGGATGATCAGCAGGAACCCGAGGACGTCGCCGATGAACCCGGGGGCCAGCATCAGGGCGCCGGCCACCAGCAGGAGCAGGCCGTCGATGAGCTCGTTGCTCGGGATCCGGCCCTCGTTCACCGCCTGCGAGATCTTGCCGAGGGTGGCGATGCCCTGGCGCTTGAGGAGCCAGGCGCCGATCGCGCTCTCGATGATCAGGAGGGCGATGGTCTCCCAGCCGCCGATCACCGAAGCGACCTGGATGATCACGTACAGCTCCGCCAGCGGAGCGACGATGAACAGCAGGAACAGCCAGAACATGGGCGCAGGCTACCGGGGTGCCCCTCCAGGTGCGGTGCGGCGGTGGCGTTCAGCCAGCTTCGCGAGCCGCCGGTCCCACGCCGAGCCGACCGCAGCCATCCAGGTCGCGGCGTCGTCGAGCGGCGCGACCGTCACGGTGTAGCGCTGCTCGCGCCCGACCTTCTCGGCGGTCACGAGACCGGCCGCAGCCAGGACCTGGAGGTGCTTGACGATGGCCTGGCGGGAGACGGGCCGGTCCGCGGCGAGCTCGGTCGCCGTGACCGGGCCGCTCCGCCCGATCTCGGCGAGCAGCCCGCGGCGCGTCGGGTCGCCGAGCGCGTCGAAGACCGCGGCCGCGCGCCGGTCCGATGCGGTGGGCTTCGTCACACGCAGGCGGGCGCCAGGGCCGACTCGCCGACGAGCGCCTGGAGCCGCTGGTCCCACGACGCCTCGACGGCGGCCAGGTCGTCGATCCGGGCGCCGGCGACCGATGCCACGGCGGACCCGGCGAGCCGCTCCGTCACCGTCACCGTCGTGTCCCCGTCGGCCTCGCCGGGCGCCAGGGCGATGGTCACGACCGACGCCTCCTCGGGCGCGGCCTCGTCCCACCACACCAGCCCGAGCGACCGGCCCTCGACGACCTCGGTCACGACGACCCGCCGCACCACGCCGCCGTCCACGACGGTGCCCGCTGCCCCAGGCACCACGTCGAGGTCCACCGCATCGCCCAGCCACCCGGCCAGCCCGTCGGCGTCGCGGAGCGACGCCCACACCTCGTCGGCCGGGGCCGGCAGCACGATCGATCGGGACACGGACGCAGGGGCGAGCTCCATCGCCCCAGCCTGCCGCCCCGCCGATCGATCTGCAACTACGGAGTTGCGATGGGGCCGGCGACCGGAATCCGTGCCCGTTCGCCGACCAGGCCGGTCGAGGATGGTGCCGTGCCCGATCCGATCTTCGCCGAGCCTCGGTTGGCGGCGGTCTACGACGCGTTCGACGGGGAGCGGGCGGACCTCGACCTGTACGTGGGGCTGGTCGACGAGCTGGATGCGCGGACGGTGCTCGACGTGGGGTGCGGGACCGGGTCGCTCGCCTGCCGGCTGGCGCAGCTCGGCATCGCCGTCGTCGGGGTCGATCCCGCCGCGGCATCGCTCGACGTCGCCCGGGGCAAGCCCGGCGCCGATCGGGTGCGCTGGGTCCTCGGGACCGCCGTCGATGCCGGCGCGGTCGGCGCGGACCTCGCGGTGATGACCGGGAACGTCGCCCAGGTGTTCCTCGGCGACGACGACTGGCGCCAGGTGCTCGTCGCCATCCGCGCCGCGCTCCGGCCGGGCGGCTGGCTGGCGTTCGAGACCCGCGATCCCGCCAGACGGGCGTGGGAGCGCTGGACCCCGACCGGCACGCGCCGCACGCTCGACGTGCCGGCCGCCGGCCGGGTGACCGCATGGACCGACCTGGTCTCGGAGGACCTGCCGCTGGTGTCGTTCCGGCACCACTGGGCGTTCGATGCCGACGGCGCCGAGCTCACCTCCGACTCGACGCTCCGCTTCCGGTCGCAGGACGAGATCCGCTCGAGCCTGGCCGACGCCGGCTTCGAGGTCGCCGACATCCGAGATGCCCCGGACCGCCCGGGCCTGGAGTGGGTGTTCCTCGCCTCCGCGCCCGACCGCGAAGCCCCTGCCTGAAGCACGGGCGCGCCGGTGAGCACGACGGAACGTCGTGCTCACCGGTGGATCGGTCGGCCTGCCCGTGCGGTGGGGTTCAGCAGAGGGTGGTCTGTTCGACGTGCTGGGGCGGTCCGGTGTCGCCCTGCGGTGCGCGTCGGTTCCTGGGGTGGTCGGGGTGGTGGGGTGGGAGGAGGCGTCTCCTCCCGGTGCCGGGTTCGAGCTGGTGGCCGTGGTGGGTCTTGAGGTCGTGGCAGCCGCCGTTGCCGGTGCAGAGGGGGTCGAGGTCGTCGAGCTTGGTCTCGGGGTTGGCGGCGTAGGGGGTGCGGTGGTCGACCGAGCGCGATCCACGACCAGCGCGAGGGCGGTCCACCCGCCCATCCAGGCCCGCCTCTGCCCCATCGGGCCGAACGGAGGTCCGCCGTGTGGGACCGGCGGAGTCGCGCCAGTCCGTGAGGTCAGGGAACGAGGACGACGCGGCCGAAGGCGCTGCGGTCTTCGAGGTGGGCGTGGGCAGCGGCCGCTTCGGACAGGGGGTAGGTCGAGTCGATGACGACCTCGAGCTCGCCATCGGCGACCAGGCCGATGAGGCGGGCGATGTTCTCGTAGGCCCGGTGGCTGGCGAACAGCTCGGCGCCGAGGAACACGCCCTGGATCGACTGGTTGCCCTGCATGAGCGCGCTCACGTCGACGGGTTGCTGGTCCCGACCGGCGTTCCCGACGTAGGAGATGCGGCCTCGGTAGGCGAGCGAGCGGATGCTGCCGGGCAGCGTGGTACCGACCGAGTCGACGACCAGGTCGACGCCGTGGCCGCCGGTGAGGCGCCGGGCCTCGTCGGCGAAGTCGGTGGCGCGGTAGTCGATCCCGTGGTCGAGGCCGAAGCGCTCGAGGCGGGCCAGCTTCTCGGCCGACGACGCCGTCGCCAGGACCGTGGCGCCGGCGCGCTTGGCGAGCTGGATGGCCGCGATGCCGACCCCGCCGCCCCCGGCCTGGACCAGCACCGTCTCGCCGGCGACCAGGCGCCCGAACTCGAACAGGCAGTCGTCGGCGGTGCCGAACGCGATCGGGATGCAGGCGGCCTGCACGAGGTCGAGCCCCTCGGGGATGGGCCAGGTCGAACCGGCGGGCACCGACACGAGGGCGGCGTGCGAGCCGTGCATCATCGATGCCACCACCTGCTGCCCGGCGGTTCGGTCCGTGACCTGGTCGCCCACCGCGACGATCGTCCCGGCGCACTGGTAGCCGACGATGTGGGGAACGCTCGCCATCGCCCCGCCGCCCCGGTTGAGGGTGTCGCCGCCCTCGATGCTGATGGCGGCGACCTCGATGAGCACACCGCCGGGGTGCAGCACCGGGTCGGGCACGTCTTCGTAGCGGAGGACGTCGGGCGCCCCGGTCTCGTAGTACACGGCAGCCTTCACGAGGACTCCTCCACGGTGCGGGGACGTGGTCACGCTACGGCGGCCGACCACCGAAGCGGCCGTGCGCCCTCGCCTCCCCGCTCGCCCCGGCGGGCGGTGGGATCAGTCCTCGAAGAGCGACGGCGGGAAGCCGCCGGTGCTCACCGGGCTCCAGCGGGTGGGCTCGATGAGGATGAGGCACTTGCCCTGGTCGGCCATGGCCTGGCGGTACTCGTCCCAGTCGGGGTGCTCGCCGGAGATGCAACGGAAGTACTCGACGAAGGCATCGCCGGCCTCGGGCATGTCGAGGACGGTGGCGTCGCCGTCGACCTGCACCCACGCGTCGTTGAACTCCTCGCCCATCACCGCCACGGAGACGTGCGGATCCCGGCGGGCGTTGCGGGCCTTCACCCGCTCCGGGTAGGTGCTGATGGCCAGCTTCCCGTCGGCCGTCATGCCGCCCGTGACCAGGCTCATCTGCGGTCGGCCATCCGCGCGGGTGGTGGCCAGCACCCAGCGGTTGCGGCCGCGGAGGTGGGCGGCGAGCCCGTCGAGGTCGACCGTGGTCTCGGTGGCCTGGTGAGCGGCGCGGGGGTCGTCCTTGGGGAGCTTCTTCGGGCCCATGGGTTCCGCTACCCCTCGCCCCGCAGGGGCAGCCCCGCGGCCCGGTACACGGCGTCGATGACCTCCATGGTGGCGATCGAGTCGCTCGGCGGGGTCAGGTTGCCCTCGCCGCGGAGCACGGCGCTGCAGAACGCATCGAGCTGGCGGACGTAGGTGCGGTCCTTGCTGCCCACCTCGCTGCGGGTCCCCGCCTTCGTGGACACGGTGAGCTTGCCGAACAGGTGCGGCATCGTGAAGTTCCGGACCTTCATCTCGCCCTCGGAGCCGATGACGCGGGCGCCCAGCTTCAGGATCGAGGTGGACCACATCGAGCAGTGGATCCGGCCGGTGGCGCCGCTCGGGAACCGCAGCTCGGCCACCATCGCCCGGTCGACGTCGGGGGTCTTGAGCTTGGCCTCGGCCGACACGACCTCGGGCTCCTCGCCGGCCAGCAGGCGGAGGCAGTGGATCGTGTAGCAGCCGACGTCCATGGTGGCCCCGCCCGCCAGGCCGAAGTCCCAGCGGATGTCGTTGCGGTGGATCAGGGGAAAGCACATCGCGGTCTCGACCCGCTCGATGGTGCCCAGCTCGCCGCTCTGCACGATCGAGCGGAGGCGCTCGGCGAACGGGTGGTACCGGTAGTGGAAGGCCTCCATCACCACCAGGTCCGGATGGGCGTCGGCCACCGCCTTCACCTGGCGGGCCTCGTCGGCGTTCGACGTGAACGGCTTCTCGCACAGCACGTGCTTGCCGGCCTCGAGCGCCTTGATCGTCCACTCGCCGTGCAGGCCGTTGGGCAGCGGGTTGTAGATGGCGTCGACCTCGGGATCGGCGAGGAGGGCCGCGTAGCTGTCGTGCACGTGCGGGATCTCGTGCTCCTTGGCGAACGCCTCCGCCTTGGCCCGATCCCGCGCCGCGACCGCCACCACCGTGGCGTCGGGGCTCGACGCCGCCGGCTTCACGATCGCCTGCGGCGCGATCCGCGCCGCACCCAACACCCCGATCCGGATCCCAGCCATGCCGCCGAACCTATCGGCCTCCGCGCCCCGCCGATGCGGTCGGCCACGATGGGGCCCCACGCCACCTGACGGGTCGTCAGATCACCGGTACCGTCACGGCTCATGAGCGAGCCGAGCGTGGATGACGTGCTGCCGGAGCTGGGGTTCTACGGGCTGGCGGGCGGGCCGACGACGCCGGCGCCCCTGCTCGACGAGGTCCGGCTGGGCGAGGCGCTCGGGTTCGGGACCTGCTTCCTGTCCGAGCGGTTCAACGTGAAGGAGGCGGCGACGCTGTGCGGCGCGGCGGGAGCGGCGAGCAGCCGGATCCAGCTCGCCACCGCCGCCACGAACCACAACACCCGCCACCCGCTCGTGACGGCATCGATGGCGACCACGATGCACCGCCTGACGGGCGGCCGGTTCACCCTCGGCCTCGGCCGCGGCGTGGCCGCGCTCCAGGGCGCCTACGGGCTCGAGCCCATCACCACCGCCCAGCTCGAGGACGTGGCCGACGTGCTGCGCCGGCTGTGGCACGGCGAGGCCATCTTCGGCCACGACGGCCCGATCGGCTCGTACCCGGTCCTGCACCTCGATTCGTCGTTCGACGAGGACATCCCGCTCCTCCTGGTGGCGTTCGGGCCCAACAGCCTGCGCCTGGCGGGCCGGACGTTCGACGCCGTGGTGCTCCACACGTTCTTCACCGACGAGACCACGGCCCGGGCCGTGGCCACCGTCCGCCAGGCGGCCGAGGAGGCAGGCCGCGACCCGGCGGCGGTGCGCATCTGGTCGTGCTTCGCCACCGTGCCCGACACGCTCGACGAGGGCACCCGCCTCAAGCGGACCGTCGGCCGGCTCGCCACCTACCTGCAGGGCTACGGCGACCTGATGGTGCGGACCAACGGCTGGGACCCGGCCGCGCTCGAGCGGTTCCGCGCCGACCCCCTGGTGGCCACGTTCCCCGGCGCGATCGACGCGGTCGCCACCACCGACCAGCTCGAGCAGATCGCCAGCCTGATCCCGGAGGACTGGCTGGCCGCGGCGGCGACCGGGAGCCCCGAGCGGTGCGCGGCGGCGATCCGCGGCCAGTTCGACCTGGGCGTCGACGGCGTCATCCTCCACGGATCGCCGCCCGAGGACCTCGCCCCCGTCCTCCCGGCCTACCGGGCGATTGCTCAGGCGGGCTGAGCACCGAATTGAGCAATCGTTGCTCAGGTGCCCTGAGCAGGGGATCCGCATCATCGTCAGCATGAAGCGATCCACCACCTCTGCCGCCCTGGCCGGGCTCGTCCTCGGTTCGGCCCTCACCTTCCTCGGCCCGGCGTCCCCCGCGTCGGCCGGCGCCCCCGTGGCCATCACCGGCCGCGCCTCCGCCCTCCCCGGTGCCGTCGAGGCCCCCTCCGGTGGGGTCTCCAGCGACGCCCGGATCAGCGGCAGCGGCCGCTACGTCCTCTTCTCGTCGACCGCCCGCCTGGTCCCCGAGGACACCGACGCCACCAAGGACGTCTACCGCAAGGACCTGCTGACCGATGACCTCGTCCGGGTCAACCTCACCTACAACGGCAGCGCGGCGAACAACTCGTCGATCGCCGGCGCCATCTCCTACGACGGCCGCTACGCGGCCTACTGGTCCTGGGCCGACAACCTGGTCGTGGGCGACACCAACGTGAAGGCCGACGTGTTCCTCCGGGACCTCCAGACCGGCACCACCGAGCGGGTCAGCGTGAACAGCCTCGAGCAGCAGGGCACCGGTGCCAGCCCGAGCGACCAGGACGGCACGATCGACATCTCGAACGACGGCCGCTACATCGCCTTCTCCTCGACCTCGCCGAACTTCGGCATCGACGCCGACACCCAGAGCGACATCTACGTGCGGGACCGCACCGCCGGCATCACCGACCTGGTGAGCGTCGACAGCAGCGAGGTCGCCGGCAACGGCGACAGCTACCGCCCGTCGATGTCGTCGAACGGCCGGTACGTGGCGTTCGAGTCCGGCGCCACCAACCTCGTGGCCGGCGACACCAACGCCTCGGTCGACGCCTTCGTCCGGGACCGCACCGACGGTGCCACCACCCGGGTGAGCGTCCACGACAACGACAGCCAGTCGGCCACCGGCGGCTTCGACCCGTGGATGGACGACAACGGCACCCGGGTCGTGTTCGCCTCCTCGTCGAAGCTGAACGCCCTCGACCCGAACAACCAGAACGACGTCTTCGTCCGCGACCGCGGCGCCCTCTCCACCACGCTCGCCTCGGTCGGCACCGACGGCTGGGCCGCCGGCCTCAGCCAGGACCCGACCATCAGCCCCGACGGGCTCTACGTCGCCTTCCAGTCCACCTCCACCAAGGCCATGGCCGGCGCGAACAGCTGGGAGACCATCTACACCCGCCGCCTGGCGACCGGGACCGTGACCCGCATCAGCGCCCCCACCGGCGGCGCGGTCGTCGGCGGGGCCTCGTCGCACCCGTCGCTCAGCTACGACGGCCTCGCCGTGGCGTTCGACTCGGCCTCGTCGGCCCTGGTCACCAACGACACCAACGGGAGCAAGGACGTCTTCTTCCGCCGCAACGTGAGCTTCGGGCCGTACGTGACCACGACGACCTTCGCCCAGCGCCAGGCCGCCGACTTCCTCGGCAACGCCGAGCCCGGCACCTCCGGCCCCATCGACGCCAAGATCCGCAACGGCGCCTCGCCCGAGCGGGTCATCGCCGACCTGGCCAACGCCCCGGCCTTCGCCGGCAAGCGCCCGGCGCTCGTCCGCCTCTACGTCGCCTACTTCAAGCGCCTGCCGGACCTCGGCGGCCTGAACTACTGGGTCAACAAGCTGAACGCCGGCATGAAGCTCGACAAGGTGTCGGCCACCTTCGCCGCCTCGAGCGAGTTCAAGACCAAGTACGGCAACACCACCAACGAGCAGTTCGTGAAGCTGGTCTACGTCAACGTCTTCAACCGCCAGCCCGACGCCGGGGGCCTCGCCTACTGGACCAAGAAGCTCGACCAGGGCCTCTCCCGGGGCAGCGTCCTCACCAACTTCTCGGAGTCCAGCGAGGGCAAGCGCCGCCTCGAGGGCTACGTGGGCGCCACCCTGCTGAGCCTGGGCATGATCCACAAGATGCCCACCGGCAACCTGCAGACGAACCTCCTCGACCAGGGCGTCGGCGGCTCGGGCAACCCCTCGGCCCAGGCCCGGGTCCTCATCGACTCCCCCGAGTACGCCGCCACCGTCCAGTAGCTGGTCCGGCCGCTCCCCCGGGTGGGGTGGGCCGTGCGGCTCATCCTGGCCGGCTCCGGCAGATCCCGCTTCAGGTCTGTCCGGGGCCGGCCGATGGACGTGCGTGGACCGGGCCGAGCCGACAGCGCAACCGAGCGACGAGGACCTGCCCGAGCTCTCGAAGCGCACGATCGTCGCCTCGGTGGTGAAGCGGGGCGGGCCCCGGCTGCTGGAGGCCTCGTTCATCCCGACGGCGCTCTTCTACACGGCGCTCACCTTCGGCAGCATCGGCATCGCCTACCTCGTGGCCATCGCCTGGACCTACGGCTGCCTCGGCCGGCGCCTCTGGCAGGGCGCGCAGGTCACCGGCGTACTGGTGCTCGCCTCGGTCGGGATCACGATCCGGACCGCCCTGGCCGTCGGCAGCGGCAGCACCTTCGTGTACTTCGCCCAGCCGATCATCGGCACGGTGATCACGGCCGGCGTCTTCCTCATCTCGATCGCCCTGGGGCGGCCGCTGATCGGCAAGCTCGCCCACGACTTCTGGCCGATCACCGAGGAGCAGGCCGAGCTGCCCCGGGTCCGCCGCCTGATGACCGGCCTCACCGTCTTGTGGGCCGGCGTGAACCTGGCCACCGCCTCGGTGACGCTCGTCTTGCTCCTGTCGCTCGACCTCACCGCCTTCCTGGCCGCCAAGCAGGTCACCGGCCTGGCGATCACGACCACCGCGATCGCCGTGACGATCGCCTGGTCGCACCGCACCGCCAGCGCCGAGGGCATCATCGCCCCGAGCCGCCGCCGCCGGGACCGCCGGGGTGCGACCGCTCCGATGCCGGTCTCCGAGCCGGCGCTGCTGCCGCTCGCCGCCTGATCGCTCCCGGCGCGCCGACGCCGACGGCCCGCGGACCGGGACCCGGTCAGCTGGTGACGAGCTTGTTGATGGCCGTGGCGACCGTCGGCGCCCAGCCCGCCATCCCGGCCGCGTTCGGGTGCACCGGCGCCGCAGCGCCCACCGGCACGAGGCCCTCGACCCACTTGGCCAGCGGCTGGCAGAAGTCGTGGCCGACGCTGACCGCGGCGATGTCGACGTAGGTCGCGCCCGCGGCCGTGGCCCGGGTCCGGAGCATGGCGTTGAGCTCCTTGACCTTGGCCCGCAGGTAGGGGACGTCGGAGGGGAGGACCGGGACCAGCGGGTAGCAGCCCGATCCCGTCTCCGGCAGCACCGTCGGGTAGCCGACCACGAACGTCGTGGCCCGCGGCGCCCGCCGCTTGATCTCCTTCAGCACCCGGTCGATCTTCGGCGCGGTGGCGGCGATGGCCTCGCTCAGCTCGTCGCGCCCGTCGTGCACGTAGTCGCCCTTGCAGCCGGGATCGGTGGGCAGGGAGGTGCCGCAGTTGATGACGATGTCCGTGAACCCGATGTCGTTGCCGCCGATGCCGAGCGTCACGACCTTGGTCTGCCGGTCCAGCGCATCGAGCTGCGGCGCGTTCGCGGGACCGGGCTGCACGTCCTGCGGGGCGAACAGGTCCGCGGTGGTCGCCCCTGAGCAGCTGACGTCGACGAACCTCGTGACCTCGATCTTCGGGCGGACGAGCGACGGGTAGTTGCGGTTCGACCGGAGGCAGCCCGTCCGGTTGGTGGACTGGAGCGGGATCAGCGGGCCGGCGACGTAGCTGTCGCCCATCGCCACGTAGGTGTCCGGCGGGGGCTCGCAACCCGTCAGCCCCATGGTGGCGACGAGGCCCCCGACCAGCGCCGCGACCACCGCCCGGCGCGCTCCTCGCACTCGCATCGCCCTGCCTCCTCCCCGGTGACCCGTCGCACCGACCCGCCCAGGTACCCCGGGTGCCGGGCCCCCATACCCCGTGCGCACCTCGGGTGTGATCAGGCGGACACGTCCCTACGGTGGGGGGATGCGCCTGATCCTCGTCCGCCACGGCGAAGCGCACGCTGGGTTCCACGGCCCCATCGCCGGGCCCACCGGCTGCGCTGGCCTGACCCCGTTCGGCCGCCGCCAGGCCGAAGCCCTCCGCGACGACCTCATCGAGTCGCAGCGCGTCGAGGCCGACGTGCTCATCACCAGCCGGATCCCCCGGGCGATCGAGACCGCCGAGATCATCGCCCCCGCCCTCGGCCTCCCGATCGCCAGCCGCGACTGCGACCTGTGCGAGGTGCACACCGGTGAAGCCGACGGCCTCGACTGGTCCGAGTACGGCACCACGTACGAGTCCTTCGACATGGAGGCCGAGCCCGACCGGCCCTTCGCCCCCGGCGGCGACAGCCTCAACAGCTTCCACGAGCGCGTCCGGGGCGCGATGGCGCGCATCACCCGCCAGTACGAGGGCAAGACGGTGGTCGCGGTCTGCCACGCCGGCGTGATCATGGCGTCGATCCGGGTCGCGTTCGACATCCCCCGCCCCGGCACCGGCGCCCAGTTCCGCCCGTCGAACACCGGCATGACCGAGTGGAACCACGACGAGCTCGTCGACCGCTGGATGCTCCACTCGTTCAACGAGGCGGGCCACCTCCTCGACCTCGTGCCGGACCCGCCTCTCGGCTGAGCCGCCGCGGGTATCGACCGGTGGGGCCGGCGGGTACCCGGGCGCCATGGCTGATCTCCAAGAGCACCCGTACTCGCTCGACTCGGCTCGTGAGGCCGCCGAGCGCGGCGACCTCGCCGGGTGGGTGGCCGAGTTCCTCGCCAGCCCCGGCAGCGACAACGCCGCCCTGGCCGAGATCCTGGCCGAGCGGCCCGACAACTGGGCCGGCCCCGTCTCGCTCCCCCTCGACCAGCTCAACCGCCTCGCCGGCCCGCCCGGCGCCCCCGTCTTGGAGACGGTGGCGGAGGAGGAGTGGCGCGACGACGTCGAGGACCTGAAGGAGCGCGTCGAGGAGGGCTGGGAGCCGCCGCCGCTCGTCGTCACCTGCAAGGACGGCGACTTCCTGGTGGAGGACGGCAACCACCGGATCGAGGGCCTCCGGCGCGCGGGCGTCGAGGAGGCCTGGTCGATCGTGAACTTCGAAGACCCGGCGGATCGTGACCGCTTCGTGGCGGCGGGCCGAACCTGAGGAGGAGTCGGCTCGCCGCCACATCAGCGGCTCACGGCACCGCCGTGATCAGCGGAGGTCGAAGCGGTCGTTCTCCATGACCTTGGTCCAGGCCTCGACGAACTCGCTCACGAAGCGATCGCCGCCGTCGCTGGCGGCGTACACCTCGGCGAGGGCCCGGAGCTCGGAGTTGGAGCCGAACACGAGGTCGACGCGGGTGGCGGTCCAGCGCTTGGCGCCACCGTCACGGGCGGTTCCCTCGTACACGTCGTTCAGGTCCGACGCCGGCGCCCACTCGGTGCCCATGTCGAGCAGGTTCACGAAGAAGTCGTTCGTGAGCTGCCCGGGGCGGTCGGTGAGCACGCCGAGGTCGGTGCCGCCGGCGTTGGCGCCGAGCACCCGGAGGCCACCGAGGAGGACGGTCATCTCCGGCGCGCCCAGCCCGAGGGTGAACGCCTTGTCGACGAGCAGGTGCTCGGCGGCGAGCGGCGCCCCCTTCTGGAGGTAGTTCCGGAACGCATCCCAGCGGGGCTCGAGGTACGCCACGGACTCGACGTCGGTCTGCTCCTGACTCGCATCGGTGCGGCCCGGGCGGAACGGCACGGTCACGTCGTGGCCGGCGTCCTTGGCCGCCTTCTCGACGGCCGCGCCGCCGGCGAGGACGATGAGGTCGGCCAGGGACACCTGCTTGCCGCCCGCGTTCGACGCGTTGAACTCGGACTGGATGCCTTCGAGGGCCGAGATCACCCGGGCCACGCCGGACACCACGTTGACGTCCCACTCCGCCTGGGGCGAGAGCCGGATGCGGGCGCCGTTCGCGCCGCCGCGCATGTCGGTCACCCGGTACGTGGACGCCGACGCCCAGGCGGCCGAGACCAGCTGCGACACGGTGAGCCCGGAGTCGAGGACCTTGGCCTTGAGGGCATCGATGTCGGTGGCGTCGATCAGCTCGCCCTCGACGGCCGGCACCGGGTCCTGCCAGATGAGCTCCTCGTCCGGCACCCACGGCCCGAGGTAGCGGTCGACCGGGCCCATGTCGCGGTGGAGGAGCTTGTACCAGGCCCGGGCGAAGGCGTCGGCCAGTTGATCGGGGTTCTGGTGGAAGCGCTGGGAGATCTCGAGGTAGATCGGGTCGGTCTTGAGCGCGATGTCGGCGGTGTTCATGACCGGTGACTCCATCTTCGACGGGTCGGCCGCCGACGGCACCGAGTGGCGCTTCGACTCGTCGACCGGGCGCCATTGGGGCGCGCCGCCGGGACCGTCGTAGACCTCCCACTCGAGGCCGAGGAGGTTCTCGAAGTAGCCGTTGTCCCAGACGATCGGGTTGTTGGTCCAGGGGCCTTCGATGCCGCTGGTGATCGTGTCGTTGCCGTCACCGGTGCCGAACGAGTTCTTCCAGCCGAGGCCCTGCTGCTCGAGCGGGGCGCCCTCGGGCTCGGCCGCCACGTACTGGTCGGGGTCGGCGGCGCCGTGCATCTTGCCGAAGGTGTGGCCGCCGGCGATGAGGGCCACGGTCTCCTCGTCGTTCATGGCCATGCGCCCGAACGTCTCGCGCACGTCGCGGGCCGAGCCCATCGGGTCGGGGTTGCCGTTGGGGCCGGTGGGGTTCACGTAGATGAGCCCCATCTGCACCGCGCCGAGCGGGTTGGCCAGCTCGCGGTCGCCCGAGTAGCGCTCGTCGCCGAGCCAGACGTCCTCGGGCCCCCAGTACACGTCCTCCTCGGGCGCCCATATATCGGGGCGGCCGAAGGCGAAGCCGAAGGTCTTGAAGCCCATCGTCTCCAGGGCGCGGTTGCCCGCGAGGACCAGCAGGTCGGCCCACGAGATGGCCTGGCCGTACTTCTGCTTGATGGGCCAGAGGAGCCGGCGGGCCTTGTCGAGGCTGGCGTTGTCGGGCCAGCTCCCGAGCGGAGCGAAGCGCTGCGCGCCGCGCCCGCCGCCGCCCCGGCCGTCGAGCACCCGGTAGGTGCCGGCGGCGTGCCACGAGAGGCGGATGAAGAACGGGCCGTAGTGCCCGTAGTCGGCCGGCCACCACTCCTGGGAGTCGGTCATGAGCGCGTCGAGGTCCGCCGTCATGGCGTCGACGTCGAGGCCGCTGAACGCCTGCTTGTAGTCGAAGTCGGCACCGAGGGGATCGGCCGCCGGGTGGTCCTGGCGGAGGATCCGCAGGTTCAGGGAGTCGGGCCACCAGTGCTGGTTCGCGGTGATCCCGACCGCCTGGTGCCCGGCGTGCATCACCGGGCACTTCGAGTCGGACGGCTCGTCGCTGGTGGTGACGGTGCCGTGCTCGTTGTCGATGTGGTGCTCGTCGTCGAAGCGGTGCTCCTCGACGGTGTCGCGCTCGTCGTTGCTCATCGGTTCCCCTTGCTGGTTGTGCGGTAGGTGGTTGGTGTTGGCTTCTCGTGGGGTGGTTCAGGTGGCCGGAGCCACGTGGCAGTCGGGGCAGTGGCCCCAGTAGGTGACCTCGGCCTCGTCGATCTCGAAGCCCCAGTCCTCGGCGGCGTGGAGGCACGGGGTCTCGCCGGTGGCGCAGTCGACGTCTTCGATGCGTCCGCAGGTCCGGCAGACGAGGTGGTGGTGGTTGTCGCCGACGCGGTGCTCGTAGCGG